>Ga0310695_10001582_pt1 | contig 52766 bp, 39 predicted proteins | sample RumenRJG_04DNA_FD_203882 | JGI IMG/M metagenome (GOLD analysis project Ga0310695, IMG submission 203882) | Bovine rumen microbial communities from Lethbridge, Alberta, Canada - RJG_04 (v2) (version 2) | ecosystem: Host-associated > Mammals > Digestive system > Stomach > Rumen | place: Canada... | reverse complement strand
GATACCTTTTTCGGGAATGACGCGGCCAGAGAACACAAGTACGAAATCGTCTGTTGTCATGGAATAGTCGGAGCGTTTGGCCGAGGTCGAGCCATGTGGTGAGAATAGGGTCAGGTCGATGCCATTATGAACGGTGATACATGTCGGCAGCAGGTTGTTGGGCGAAGTATTGGTGATGGTCCTGACACGCTGTGACAGGAAATCGGAAACGGTGACAATGCATGAGACATTGGCACATATCTCCTGAGCGTAAGGCGTCTCGTCGTTGAGCACGTCGTTGTGCAGATGACAGATGACCAGGGCGTTGGGAAGGCCTTTCAGTTTGAGGGCGTAACCGGGACGATTCTCGATGACAATCATGTCGTAGTGCTGCTTCTTGATGTGGCCGATAGCTCTTTTTAGGTAGTACTCGATGGAATAGTGATAGTATCCTTTACTTCCAATAAGCTTTTGTAGACTTTTGAGCAGTTTTGCCAAAAGACTGTTTACATTGACATAGCGGTAGTGGTTGACTGTCGAGACGAGTGCCGGATGCCTGTGGGTATCAGGGTCTTCAACGCTATAGACCGTGATGTCGTGAAGTCTGTGTTGGTCGTTGTAGGCCAGATACATATCGATGAGGTTTTCCACAGCTCCGCCCTTCACGGCAGGCAATGGCAGGAATCCCGAAGTCAGTATCGCTATTTTCATTTGTCGTGGGTAGTATGGATGAAGTCGGTGTTCTTGGTGTCAATGTGTATGACGTTGCAAAGCATACGCCATACCAGTTGAGGCATGCGTAACAAGCTCTTCAGCAACTTGAAGGTACGAAGTTGGGACGGGATGGCAATGATCAGCGACAGGGCAAGCAATAACAGCAAGCCCCACCACTTCATCGACCAAGACGGCATGACGAAAAACGTTGCCAGTGCCATCACAGTGATCAGCACAAGCAGCATGGAACGTGGGATGAGTGCCTGTTGCAGGGTCTTGTCGATGTAGTTGATGTTGCCCGTACGAATGGCGTGAGGAAGGTAAGGCATCATGGAGAGAAGACATTGGATCTGAGCCGTCATCCAGCGCAGTCGTTGTCGCTGGAAGTTGGCAGAGGTACTTACTTTCTCGTCCCGTACAATGATATCAGCAGCATAGTGGATGTATATGTCCTGACGAAGCAGCAGACCTTCGAGCTCGCGGTCTTCGCCTGCAGTAGAAAGGCTGTCGACTTGATGCTTGAACCAAGTGAAGTCGAAGCACATACCAGAGCCAATAAGGGCCGAGGAGAGGCCTATGCGGTTGTGCGCAAGTCGGAACAGGGTGTTGTTGATTTCTTCGCTGACTCCGTCGAGTGCAGCAATGTCGTTATTGGCATTCTTGGCTGTTCGATGGCACTGAATGGCCTTGTGGCCTTGGGCGCAAAGGATATTCAGACGAGAGAGAAAGTCTGGTGACACCGTATTGTCGGCATCGAGGATGACCACATAGTCGAAATCGTCATGTGACTGGGCGATGGCATATTGCAGGGCTTTAGCCTTGGAACTGTTCTGGAAGTCGGGCAGGAGGAGTCTCACGGGTTGTTCGCCGAGCCACTTGTTGGTCTCAGGTTGCATGTGGTCGGAAATTACGGTTAGCTGAAAAAGGCCGTCGGGATAATCCTGCTGCAGAAAGCTGGTTACAGAGTTACGTATGACAAGGTCTTCGTGATAGGCGGGGAAGAGCACAAGGAAGCGCGACTGTACAGTAGCAACGGTTGGGAGCCTGTCTTTTCTCCTGAACAGTGACACTGTGGCAAAGAACACTACATAGGCTACCGAGACTGCCATGATAATCCATAGCAGAACATCGGCTGTATGTAGGAGGAAGGTCGTCATCTTCTGGATTTTACGATTGCCGTGGACTTTATTTTCTTGATGTTTCTGCCTACGGCGCCAATACGTGTGTCAGCTTCGGTTTTTCCTACGCGGGCAATATTAAACAGTCCCCAGATGATGACCAACGGGGCACGCAGGAAATCTGTGTCCCAGTTCTTGTCGACAAGATAGTCGGGCGTGGCCAAGGAAAAAGCGAAAAGCGCAATGGAACAGATAATCCACCATTTGATAGCACTGGAAGTGTTGATGAAAGGTAATACGAGTCCCAGGACACCCATGAGGCTCATGATGAGAATGATGCTCATCATAATGGTGCGTGGCACGAGCATCCATTGGATGAGTTTGTCCAAAAGGTCGTAGTGCCGCCCCAAGAGGGCCTTGGGGAAGAATCGAAGATTATTAATGAGGGTATGTAACTGGGTGTATGCCCACCGGCTACGCTGATTATTGAAGTCGGTGGTTTGGCGTGTCTTTTCGTCGTAGACATGGATATCTTCGAAATAGTCTACATAGATACCTTCACGCATGAGAAGTATTTCGAGTTCTTTGTCTTCGCCTACGGTGTTGTGCGACTTCATAATGTTGCGCTTGAACCACTCGAACTCGAACAGCATGCCAGAACCACTAATGGCTGCTGAAAGACCAAGTGCAATATGACCTTTGCGGAAGATGGAATTATTGATTTCTTCGAAGATGGCATCAAGTCGTGCTGTTGCCGTGTCGCGATTGCGTGACATGCGGTGAGCCTGAATGGCCTTCGTACCTGCTGACTCGTATGCATCGTTCATCTGTTCGAGGAATTCGGGTTCAACAATGTTGTCGGCATCAAGTATGATGACGGCGTCGTAGATTTTGAATTGAGGCAGGTTTAGTATGGCATACTGAAGTGACTTAGCCTTAGAACTGCTCTCAAAGTTTGGTGTCAGAAGGGTGATGGGTAGCTGGGCCAGCCTCATATTTGTCATCTCGTCCTGATGGTCGGAGATGACTACAATGTCGAAGACGCGTTGCGGATAGTTCTGTCCCAGAATAGCATTGACCGATTGCATGATGGTCTTGTCGGCCTTATAGGCAGGAATTAATACGATGAAACGGTTGAAGTGCTTTGATTTCACCACATGCTGCTTGTTGGTGAAGAGTGACGCAACAGCAAACACCAACAGATAGAGTACTGTAAGGAAAACCGGGATGAACAATATCCAGTCTATGATGAAGAAGATGTACCACAGATAGTTCATATTATCTCATTTTTATAAAGTCGCGAATGCCTCGGAGAATAGCTTTCAGCAGATCGGTCCGCCCCTTCAGAAGGTACTTTAGCATATCGCGTATGGATACTATACCTATAATATATATATAACAGAGTATAAGGTGAATGCCGCTGATGTTCCTGCGGGCAAATAGCAGACGGTTGCGGCAGACGTAATAGGTGCGTAGGGAACTGTCTTGGCCGGTTGTCTTGCTCTCCTTATGGTAGATGGTACTGCATGGATCATACCAGATTTCGAACCCCGCATGGCGGATTTGCAAAGACCAATCGAGTTCTTCATAATATAAGAAGTAGCATTCGGGCATGAGACCCGCTTTTTCGACAACTTCGCGCTTGAGCATCATGGCGGCTCCGTGGGCGTATGGGGTCGGGTGGGGGACATCATGTTGTCCGTGGTCTTCTTCGCCATAGCCTAAAGCATGGTTCCTAAGCGTGATAGCCGAAAGTGGTGTGTAGCCGGCAAATTGGATGGGTTTCGTAGGCCAAGAGAACCGAATTTTCGGGCAGACGACTCCAACCTCTACTGACGACTCCAAACGCTTTATCATTGCCTCGACATTCCAAGGCGACGGAAACTCGGTGTCGTTGTTGACCAGATAGATATAGCGCCCCTTAGCTGCTTGGATACCCAGGTTGTTGCCTCCGGCAAATCCGAGATTCTTTTTACTTCTGATGGTGCGTATATTGGGGTATTTGGCTGCTATTTGTGACGCCTCGTCTTGTGCTGAGCCATTGTCCACCACAATTACTTCCATTGGGAGCGAACCGAATGGGATGGTATCAATCAATGCGCAGGTATAGGCAAGCCCATTGTAGTTGACGGTGATTATTGACAGCACAATATCCATAGGCACACACTTTCTGCTATACTCTACTTGCTCGCTTCTTCTCTTCCTTCAACCGTTCGCGTTCCAACTGTTGCTGATATCGCTTTTCCTCTTCTATGACATACTCTTCCTCAATCCTTGGGAGGTTGTAGACTATGGCAAGACTGCCATAGAACAGCAGCATGTTGGGGAATTGCATCAGCACCTGGTTGGCATATCCTCCGAGCTGCATGGAGAAGAAGGCACAACAAATGCCGGCACCTACTCCTTGCATAGACCGGTTTCGAAGTCGGAACAACACAACCGAGCATGCACCTAACCACATCATCAGCGTTGTGAACACGAAAACACTGATGCCAATGGGACCCGTATGTACCCAGATGTAGACATATTCAGAGTCAGGGGGGATAGTGGAAAGCGTCCTGAATTTATTGTTTGCCGGCACATTGGAATAGTCTACGCCTATGCCAATGCCCCAGGGTGCGTCTCTCAGATATTTTGCCATTACAGCCTGATTCTGTTTTCGCACGTTAGACGACGCATCCTCTGGGTTGAAGGCAGAGCGCATACGGCGTATGACAGAATTGCCGTTTCCGATGGTTGTAAATTTTAGGAAACATACGAGGAACAATCCTATCATTGACACCGTTACTCCCAGTTTCAAGGACTTCGACAGGAATATGTAGACAAAAAGACCGGCCAGGAGACAGATCATACCAGTTCGAGTACCAGACAGGGACATAGAGTAACTGCAGAGTAGTGCTGTGACAAGGAAGAGAATCTTGTCTCGTTTCAGCTTGCTGGTCAGAGCCAGGACAATATAAAGTACTGCCGTTGAGGCAATGCCCACACCGTGGGTAGCGGCATCATTGAAAATCGAGGGATAGCGAGTGATACCGTTGACGAAGTGGGTGGTCTTCGCTGACTCGAACCATACTTCCTCCATAGCTGTAAAGCCGATATGAGCCTGCTTCCATGTCCAAAGTGAAGCGAAAATAGCCAGGCCTGCCCACAGATAGAGCAGGGTCTTTAGTCGTTTGTAATCGTCGATATAGATGGCATAGACAATGAAACCATAGAGTAGTTGAAGTGCTATCAAGCGCATGCCAGAATACCAAACAGCCATATTGAACCCCAGCCCACAAGTGTCGTTCAAGGCTTCCAAAGTACAATAGGCGCACCAAATAAGGAGCGCGAATCCCATCCAGTTGGCTACTTTCTCGAAACGCATGATGCCTGCATCGATGACAGCTAAGCCGATGAGCAGCATTTCTATTACTTCGTTGGGCAACGACAACGGACCATAGTAATAGCCCATTCGTCCAATGAAAAAGATGAAATAGTTGACTACGAACAGAAGCCAGAAAGCCGACAGCTTCCAGTGAAACAAAATAGAAAAGGCAATCACTGCGACCGGAACCGCAGCAAAGGTGATGGCAAAACCGTTAAGGCCTTGAGTATAAAGGGAATAGAGCGAAAGCAGAAACAGGAGAAAGAGTATGGCTATTCTTCCTCCTCCTGCGTAAGGATTATCAGAACCTGTGCTTAAGCTCATGGCTTGTTATTTTGCATGGCTGTTTTCTGTTGCTGTCAGTCCAAGCTGTGAGATGCGATAGACAAAGTTGTTGAACTTCGTGTATGGCGGCAGCTGTCCGACAAACTCTTCAACGGCATATCGACTGGCTTCGGTCAGATACATGAACAATGAGTTCTTGTTTGTCAGTCGTGCTTCAAGTTCTTTCAGTGCTTTCTGGTCGACATCCTTCCACGTACGGTTAGCACGAGTGACCATCAGGTTGATGGTTCCCATATTGAGCAAGGCTGACGATATGGTATTATCATCCAGATTAGGATATTCAACGATGGCAATCTCGTCGGGCAGGATGTCGGGACACAGATCCTTGATGTCCTTCGCCATGATATACCGGCTGTCTTCAGCCAGGAAGTCTTCGTCGTATGTCAGTCGACGAACCCGCAAGCCTATGGATACCCAGTAGTTCTCTAATTCCTGTGCAAGATAGCTCTTGCCGTTACCTGCATCGGTAGAAAGCAGGTTGAGCACGTTTTGCTGGTTGTCTTTGAAGTAGGGTAGCAATGCTTTGCTAAGCTGTCGCAAAGCCATGTCGCTGATGGTCTTGTTGAAGCGGCGATAGCGCAGTGAGCTTTCTCGCGGATAACAGCCCATCACAGGAATCTTGGTGATACGTTCTGAACGCATGCGGTCGCGCAGAGTACGGTCGAGCATCTCGATAACGAAGAAATAGAGCGAGGTGAGGATAAAGGTAATCATGAATGCACCCAACAGATACATCATACGATTGGTGGGCTGGGCATTCAGCGGGAAGATGGGTGGATTGAGCACACGTAGCGTTGCCGTAGTCATCTGAAGGTTCTTCTGACGTAGACGGGCGGTGTTCAGTGAACGCATCATCTCCATATAGTTTCCTTCGATGAATGTGATGTGACGCACCTTTCGCTCGAGGGTGGCACCTATTGGTGAATAGGTCTTATACTGGGCGTCCAGACGTTGCTTCATCAGGTCTTCTACCATCTTCTCAGCCTTTGTCTTCTCAAGAAGCAGCATTTGGTCAAGCCATCTGGAACTCAAATCGTTGGCCTTGATGTTAGACTTGGAAACATAGTTCTGTTCTTCGATTTCGGTGGTCAGTTTTTTTACTTCTGCCGTGTATTCATCAAGTTTCGTTTGTGCCTTGTGCAATTCTTCCTGAGCTTCCACATTATTACCACCGTCTTCGCTGTTCATCAGTCGTAAGTTGGCAATACGTGATTGTAGACGGGATATCTCAGTAAATAGCTGCGTAAACTGTTCATTTGCCTTTAAGACGGCAACCCGGTTACCCATCTGGTTTTCAAGATAGTCAATCAGTGCTCTTGTCGTAGCTTCTTCTTTCTCAATATCATGGTGCACGTTCTGCTGCTGCATTTCAAGAATGGTGAGCTGCTTGGTCTGCTCGCCATAGTTGATGATACCCTTTTTGGTGTTGTAAATAATCAGGTCATCCTCGGCGTCTTTCAGAATATTGTGCAACTTCTTTGCCTCGCGCTCAAAAAACTTGATGACATTGTGGGTTTCGCCGTAGCGCAGTTCCTGATATTGCTCGGCAAAAACCTTGTTAAGAATATCCAGTGTGTTGAAGCAGATACCCGGGTCGTTGGCCGAATACTCAATATGGATAATGTCTGTTCCAGGAATCTGATGAGGTTTCAGATGGGCTGAGATATTCTCAATGCCGAAGTATTGATGGTTGTTAAGCAAGCCAAACAGATAGTTGGTGCTGAATCCTTTCTCATATCCCTTCAGGTTTCTGAAAGTTATTTCTTCGCTTTTGTCGTTGATAAGGTTCTTCACCTCTATGGGAACGGTCTTCAGCAACTCATTATAGTGTTCAGCAGTGATGTAGTTGGTGTTACGGTTACGGTCGCCGTACATCATGCAACGTGCAAAGAGACGAAGTGAAACTTCGTGCACGGTGGCATGGGTGGTGATGATGTGCAGCAGGTTCTGGATGTTGGTTTGTGGGTTACCTCCGAACGAACCAGAACCGCCCTCAATGTTATAGCCTGTAATCATTCCAGTGTAGATGGTCGTCTCAGTGGAATATACTCTCTCAAGGTTGCGTGTTAGGAACCATGCAACGACAAGGGCTATGAGTGGTAGAATAACCAGATACCAACGTATCTTATATAGGAATCTGACAATGTATCTGAAAATATCCATATTCTTCTACTTATTTTATTCTAACAAATTAATCTGTCATTGTAACTAATGAATTATTTTTTCTGGGAGGCAGCTGCTTGTTTCTTCCCGTCTGATTTAGTCTGGCTTTTCTTGCTTTCCTGTTTCTTCAGGGCTGCCTCGGCTTTCAGTTCTTTCTCTGCCTCTTCTTTGATCTTCTTCTCCACAGCCTTGTTGGCTTTGGCTATCTCTTTCTCACTACGTTCAACGGTACTGTCAAGGGTGATTTCGGTCGTTGTGTTGGTAATGATAGGTGTGTGGGTAAGAATCTCTAAGGTCAGTATGTCGGTGGTGATGGTAGTGAGAAGCGTCTGATAGGTTGATACGGCACCCTGTCCACGCTGACCGGTATAGGCATAGTCTTCAATGTTTAAATTTCCGTGAAGGAAGTCCAGTTCGTTCAGCGCACTGGCACCCTGATAGATGGCTGCATTCTCACCTGCTGTCTTTAACGCAGTTAGATTGTTGGTGATTCGCACGTATAAGACTACAATTTCCTGCTTGAGCTGGTCGTAGGCAAGATCCTTTTGTATTTGAGCATTCTCGACGAGCAGTTTCTTGCGCTTTACTGAAGAGTTGAGGTCGAGCAAGTCTTCAAGTGGCACACTGACGTTGACACCAACGTTCCAATAGCTTTGCTCTGCCCCTTGGAACTGATAAATCATCGGACTATAGGATGACGAGCCATTTCCCCACATGTCAGTCTTGCCGTAACTATAGCTTGCATGACCGTATACGTAGGAGAAAATGTGTTTCTTCTGCTTGGTCACTTCTGCCTGTGCAATTTCCTGTTGCTTTCCCATCGACAGAATGTTGGGATTCTGTTTTGCGTTTTCGAACAGCACTGCAAGGGGCGGAAGGTGGAATTTTGAAAAATTGATGGACTTCTCTTTACTGGTGTCGAAGAAACCAGCAAGTATCCCGCTTTCGTCGTTAGCTTCTTGAGCGTCGGCACCTAAACAAACGGCTGTAAGACTCACTGCAAATATAAATTTTTTCAATATGCTCATTGTGTGTATTGAATCTTTTTCTGACTTATGTTGTAATGCTATACGTTTTCTTTCTGTACGAAATGGAAGAGGGTACGGAATATGATCTTCAAATCCAGCAAGAAATTGTAGGTCTGTCCGTAGAGAATATCCAGTTGCTTGCGCTCTTCGGCCGACATGGCTCCTCCTTTACCGCGCTCTTCTACCTGCCAAAGTCCTGTAAGACCGGCTGGTGCCATGAAACGGTCTATGCTTGAGTCGGATGTGAGCTTCTCTGCCTCGTAAAGCGGCAATGGCCTGTTTCCCACAATCGACATGTCTCCTTTTAGTATGTTGAATAGCTGTGGAAGCTCGTCAATGCTGTATTTTCTGATGAAACGTCCAACTTTTGTTACGCGTGGGTCGTTTTCAATTTTTATAAAAGCATTATTGTTGTTGACTTCTTTTTGTTTGTTGAAGTCGCTTTCGGCAACTACGAAATCATCACCGACAAGCATTACCTCGTCGTCGCTGATCATCATCTCCGACTCCATGCCTTTGTCAAACATTTCCTGTTCGGCCTCTTCTCCAAGAGGTGATGTGATACTGCTTTTTGATAATCCTTCACCACCATAGTCGGAATATTGATTCTCCGTCTTGCTAAGTTCTTTCAGTCGCTTCTCTGCATTGATGTACATGGAACGGAATTTCAAGAACTCGAAAATAGTGTAGTTGGTACCCACTCGTTTCGATTTGAACAAAACGGGGCCGTGGCTTTCTAATTTGATGGCCAATGCCGTGATAATCATGACAGGAGAGAGCAAAACGATTGCTACCAAGGAAAAGATGATGTCAAAAGTACGCTTCCATACAGGAATCTTGAACTTGAGAATCTTTTGCTTGCTTACTTTGTCGTCAAAGAGAATGCTTTCTCTGTCACTGATGAATTGCAATTTCTTATTCAGTTCGGTGACAGAGACATTGACGTCAAGTGTGTCGTTGATTCCGCAGTGCTGGTAGATGTTTCTTTCTTCTTGGGGCAGATGCTCTGTGAGCAGTATCAGGTAGATGTTCTTGCAATTTTTACGTAAATAGGTAATAGCTGTAAGGTCTTCTGCTTGTACGTTCTTCTCGTAAAAAACAATGAAATGTTCGTTTTTTACCTTAGGTTCACATGCAGCAGCAGCTTCCTTATAGCTATTCGTAATTTTCACCTGTCTTCCTGGCAGGTATCTTAAACGTTCTTCCGTTTGTGGATTATTACCTAAATAGACAACACCAATCATCGCCCCTTTTCACTTACGGAAACACCTCAGTTTGGTAGGATCTTTTTTACTCTGATTTTCAACTCCATTGGATTAAAGGGCTTTACGATATAATCCTCGGCACCTATCTCCAACAAGCGTATGCGCTCACTGGTAGAGTCTTCGCTCGAAAGCATGATGACAGGAATGTGACGGAACAGTTCGTTCTGCTTAATCCACTCCAAGAAGTCATCACCTCGCATGCCTGGCATACGAATGTCAGAAATAATCAGGTCTGGCGTGTTGCCCGACTGGAGCCATTTCACACCTTGCAGTCCATCGGGAAGCCACTGGACGTCGTAGTCACTCATTAAATAGATAGAGAGTACCTTTGCGATGGTCTCTTTGTCATCGAGAATAAGGATTTTTTTCTTCATTATTGTGAGAATTACAATTATATTATGTTTTTACGATTGTTATTTCAAATTGCAAAGGTAGGAAAAATATTTGAAATGAGCACAAATAAATGTAAAAAAATCCCCTTTTTGTCTTTTTTTTAGTTGATAGATGAAATATTTTTGGGAATTTGTCTCCCTAAACGTATTATAATATGAAAGCAAAACCATTATTATTATGCAAGCAAGATATCTTTTAGGTTTCGATGTGGGCAGCTCGTCTGTCAAGGCATCATTGGTTAACGCCGATAACGGCAAGTGTGTATCATCCGCATTCTTCCCTGAGAAGGAGGCTCCTATCAAGGCGGTAAAGGCCGGTTGGGCAGAGCAAGAGCCCGACTCCTGGTGGCAGTATGCCAAGCAGTCGCTTCAGAAGATTATGGTTGACAGCGGTGTTAAGGGCGAGGAAATCGTAGCAATTGGCATCTCCTACCAGATGCATGGTCTGGTATGTGTCGACAAGGATCTCAACCCCCTACGTCCTGCCATCATCTGGTGTGACTCGCGTGCAGTGCCTTATGGTGAGAAAGCTTTCAACGATTTGGGTGCCGACAGGTGTCTTAGTCATCTGCTCAATTCTCCCGGTAACTTCACCGCAGCCAAACTGGCATGGGTGAAGGAGAACGAACCCGAGTTGTTCGGCAAGATCTTTAAGGTGATGCTGCCTGGTGACTATTTAGCAATGCGTCTCAGTGGGGTGGCCAACACTACTGTCAGCGGACTCTCCGAGGGCATGTTCTGGGACTTTAAAGAGAATCAGGTGGCTCAGTTCCTGCTCGATTACTATGGCATTCCCTCTTCGTTCATCCCCAACATCGTACCTACGTTCTCCGAGCAGAGCGTGGTCAGCGAAGCCGCTGCTGCCGAGTTAGGACTGAAGGCAGGAACTCCTATTACGTATCGCGGTGGTGATCAGCCTAATAACGCACTATCGTTAAATGTTTTTGAGCCTGGCGAAATTGCTGCTACGGCAGGTACCAGTGGTGTGGTATATGGTGTCCTTGGTGAGGTGAATTATGACCCGAAGAGCCGTGTGAATACTTTCGCACACGTGAATCACCAAGTAGACATGACACGTCTTGGAGTGCTCCTCTGCATCAACGGAACGGGTATTCTCAATGCTTGGATGCATCGCAACATTACTTTCGATATGGGCTATGCCGAGATGAATGATTTGGCCGCACAGGCTCCCATTGGTAGCGATGGCGTTTGCATTATGCCCTTTGGTAACGGCGCTGAGCGTGTACTTCAGAATAAGGAATTGGGTTGCAGCATCCAAGGTGTGAACTTCAACAAGCACAGCCGCGCCCACCTCGTACGTGCAGCGCAGGAAGGTATCGTATTCTCCTTCTGCTATGGTATGGAGATCATGCAGCAGATGGGTATGGACGTCAAGAAGATTCATGCCGGCAAGGCCAACATGTTCCTCTCTCCTTTGTTCCGCGACACCTTAGCTGGTGTCAGCGGAGCCACTATTGAGCTGTTTGAAACCGACGGTTCAGTTGGTGCTGCTAAGGGTGCCGGTATGGGCGCTGGCATCTATGCCGACCATAACGAGGCCTTTGCCACACTGGAGCGTCTGCAGGTCATCGAACCGAAGGCTACCGACCGTGCCGCCTACCTTGAGGCCTACGCCCGTTGGAAGGAAACGTTGGATAATATATCGAAACAACAATAATGTTGATGTTGGTTCGATGATGGTGAAGGACTGGATGCACAAACGCATTCAGTCCTTTTTTACATGTTTAGGATTTGCCCGTCGAATGCCAGTTCCACACCGTCTGGCAGTCGTTTTGAGGCTTCTGCGTGAGGTCCTGTGTCGTGACAGAGATGGGTAAGTAGTGTGCGTCGGGCACCAATGGAACGTGCAAAGTTGATAGCGTCGTCGACAAGCTGGTGCGAGTGATGTGGTCGGTCGAAGCGCAGGGCATTCACCAACAGCGTCTCTACTCCTTGCAAGAAAGGAAGTTGATCGTCGTGGATGGTTTTCATATCGGTGATATAGGCAAATGTGCCTATGCGGAAGCCGAGTATGGGCAGCTTTCCGTGCATCACCTCAACTGGCATGATGTCCAGACTACCGATGGTGAGCGGTTGTCCGTGATGAATTTCATGCAGGTTGATGGCAGGCACTCCCGGATAGCGGTTGTCTTCAAAACAATAGGGTAGCATCTGCAACAGGCCTTTGCGGGCTATAGGGTCGGCATAGACATGGATATCGCCAAACTTGCAATACGGGCGAATATCGTCCAGACCTCCCATGTGGTCATAGTGGGCATGTGTTATCAAGATACCGTCGATACGCCGGAATGGCTGTGGTAGAATCTGCTGACGGAAATCGGGGCCGCAATCGATGAGCACGTGCGTGTCTTCATCCTCCACAAGTAGCGAACAACGCAGACGCTTGTCGCGCGGGTCGTTGCTGCGACAAGTGTCGCACTGGCAGCCAATGACGGGTACGCCACACGAGGTGCCTGTTCCCAGAATGGTTATCTTCATTTCAGACGATGTTTACTTCGGGTGTGATTTCGATGTCGAACCGCTGGCGCACATCGTTGCGGATGGCTTCGCATAGCTGCACAATTTCTTCTCCGCGTGCCTCACCTCGGTTGACGAGCACCAGTGGCTGACGGTCGTGCACACCTGCATTGCCCAGTGAGCGCCCCTTCCATCCGCACTGGTCAATGAGCCATGCAGCAGGAATTTTTTCATGTTGTGAGTCTATGGTGTAGTGGGGTATCTGTGGGTATTGCTGTTGCAGGGTGTCAAACTTACTGCGTTCCACCACGGGGTTCATAAAGAAACTTCCTGCATTGCCTTGAATCTTCGGGTCGGGCAGCTTGTTACGACGAATGTCAATAATCACGTCGCGTAGTTGTTGGGCTGTGGGATGCTCTATACCTTTTTCCTTAAGACATGAAAGGATGTTGCCATAGTCGAGTAGGGGAGTTAATCTGCGTGATAGCTTGTAGGTGACATGCGTGATGAGGAACCTGTTGTGCCACTCATGCTTGAAGCGGCTGTCGCGATAGCCGTATGCGCAGTCGCTAGCATCGATTGTGACCGTCTGCCCGCTCTCCAAGTCCACAGCATCAATACGACAGATCGTGTCGCAGGCCTCGGCACCATACGCTCCGATATTCTGTACGGCCGAGGCGCCTACGTCGCCAGGGATGAGTGAGAGGTTCTCCAAACCGTGCCAACCGTTGCTCACACAGCGTGCGACGAGCGTGTCCCATTCCATGCCGCTTCCGGCTTTTACGAAGACCTCGTCGCCTTGTATACTGACCTGTAGGCCATGAATCACGGAATGTATGACTATTCCCGGAAAGTCGTGGGTCAACAGAAGATTGCTGCCACCGCCTATGATGAGCAGTGGCATATCGGCCCTATCATCCTCCTTTAGCCAAAGTGCCAGTTGCCGAGCCTCGTCTGCTGTTGCGTAGTCGGCAAACATTCTGCACCGGACATCGATGCCGAAGGTGTTATGAGCCCTGAGGTTGTAGTTGTGTAGAAAGTCCATGTGTTTCAAGTAGACATCTTTGTAAGCTTCCAGTGCCCGTTATGCAGTTTAAACGTGAGCTCCACTTCCAGTCCGTTGGCAATGCCCCGTATGATGAATACCTTCTCAGTAGCGGCAGGGTTTTGCTGTCCGTAGACAATATTGAAAATCATTCCCGTGGGCAATTCAGGGCAAAAGGCATCCCAGAAGTCGGGTGTGATCACTCCTTCCATTTGGGCAAAGTCATCGTCGGGGTCTGGTCCTACGAAGTCAATCTGTTCGTCAAGGCTTTCACGTTGGAAAACGGAGTCGGTGACGAACTGCTCGTAGAAAGCAAGGAACTGTGCGTTGGGATTGCGTGGCAGCGTCTGGTTGCGTATCTCAGTCAGCATCCAGCGTCCACTCTCACGATTAAAGATGTACTGTCGTACGAAGTGGTCGCTGAGGAAGATTTTCTCAACGACGGCTTGGTTCAGAGCGGTGTCCTTTACCAATTCCATCTGCTCGGGTTTATCGAAGATAAGGGTGTAGGAATCTTGTCGCATGAAAAAGTGTTCGTGCTTCCAATCCTTGCGCTCTATGTACTTTTTCTCCTCGCCCGAATTGACCAGCAATGGGAAATGTATGCGTTCGAGCTGTAGTTTTCTGTTTGCAGCAAAATTAAAGATGAAGTCGTCAAAAAGTTCGTCGACGGCAGCCGACATGGGTTCTTCGGCAATCAGCATTTCCGACTCGTCCAGCGGGTCGCTGGCAATGGTGTCAGTCGTCATTGTCGTGTCGGCAGGAGTATCCGAGGACGTCGTGCCAGTCTTGCTATTGGTGCATCCCGTAGCCGTCAAGGCCATTAGGAGCAAAGCAGCAATCCACTTTTTCATCTTTTCTATGCATTCACAATCACGTCCGAAGCACATGCTTCAAAAACTGCTGCAAAGGTATATCTTTTTTTTGATATGACCAACAATTGCATCCTCATTTTTTGGCTATTTCGAAAAATATGCGTACCTTCGCAGCGCGAAACGAGCAGACTCGTTTCCTGACTAAGTGACAGAAACAATATACCAATTTTATTATATGGACAAGCACAACTTCGTCACTATTGCCGACTTGACCCGCGAGAAGATTCTTTACATGATCAAGATGGCTGAAGAATTTGAACGGCATCCTAACCGCGAACTGCTCAAGGGCAAGGTGGTAGCCACGCTGTTCTTCGAACCTTCCACTCGCACCCGTCTGTCGTTTGAAACCGCCGCCAACCGCCTTGGTGCCCGCGTCATCGGCTTTGCCGACCCGAAGGTAACAAGCGGCACGAAGGGCGAGACGCTGAAGGACACCATCCTGATGGTGGCCAACTATGCCGACGTAATCGTGATGCGCCACTACATCGAGGGTGCCGCCGTGTATGCCTCTGAGGTGTCGCCCGTGCCCATCGTCAATGCGGGCGACGGTGCCCATCAGCACCCGTCGCAGTGCATGCTCGACCTCTATTCAATTTATAAGACACAGGGCACGCTCGACAACCTTAATATATATATGGTGGGCGACCTGAAGTACGGACGCACCGTCCACTCGCTGCTGATGGCCATGCGCCACTTCAATCCCACGTTCCATTTCGTGGCACCGAAGGAGCTGGCCATGCCCAAGGAGTACAAGCTCTACTGCGACGAGCACGGCATCAAGTATCAGGAACACACAGCTTTCAACGAAAAGGTGATACAGGATGCCGACATCGTCTATATGACCCGCGTGCAAAAGGAACGCTTCTCCGACCTGATGGAGTACGAGCGCGTGAAGAACGTGTATGTTCTGAACAACGACATGCTCCGCTCGGCTAAGCCCAACATGAAGATCCTACATCCCCTTCCCCGTGTGAACGAGATTGCCTACGAGGTTGACGACAATCCGCATGCCTACTACATCCAACAGGCAGGCAACGGACTGTTTGCCCGCGAGGCCATTTTCTGCGATGTCCTTGGCATCAGCCTTGAAGAAGTAAAGAACGACAAAACCATCATCCCATGAACAAGAAAGAACGCCTGGTCGCTGCCATTGAGCACGGCACCGTGATCGACCACATACCTGCTGCCAAGACCTATCAGGTGGCACAGTTGTTAGGGCTTTTCGACCTGAAGACACCCGTCACTATCGGCATTAACTACCCATCGCAGAAGGTGGGTAACAAGGGCATCATCAAGGTGTCTGATAAGTTCTTCACCGACGACGAGATTTCACGCCTGTCAGTAGTAGCTCCGAAGGTTATCCTGAATATCATCCGCGACTACGAGGTGGTGGAGAAGAAAACCGTGGAAACGCCCGAGGAGATTCGTGGCATTGTGCGCTGCAACAACCCGAAGTGTATCACAAACAACGAGCCTATGCCCACACACTTCCACGTGGCCGACGGCATCCTTACCTGTCACTACTGCGAGAAGGAGCAGGACATCAGCAAAGTGGAACTTTGTTAAGTGAAAAGTGAAAAGTGAAAAGTGAAGAGTGAAAAGTGATAAATTTGCTACCGCATTAAAGAGAAAATGAAAAACGAAATACCCGTATTGCTGCTGACCGGCTACTTAGGCAGCGGCAAAACTACCTTATTAAATAGAATACTGAGCAACGAGCGGGGCATTAAGTTTGCCGTTATCGTAAACGACATCGGTGAGGTGAACATTGATGCGACGCTCATTCAACAGGGTGGCATCGTGAACCAACAGGACGACTCGCTCGTGGCCCTGCAGAACGGCTGCATCTGCTGTACGTTGAAGATGGACTTGGTGAAACAGCTCCAGGACATCATTGCGATGCAACGCTTCGACTACATTGTCATTGAGGCCAGCGGCATCTGTGAGCCTGGTCCTATCGCCCAGACCATCTGCTCCATCCCATCGATGGCCCCCGACATAACGGTCGTGCCGCGCCTCGATGCCATTGTCACCGTGGTCGACGCACTGCGCATGCGCGACGAGTTCGGTAGCGGCCTGAACCTGACGCGCCCGAACATTGACGAGGAGGACATCGAGAACCTGGTCATCCAGCAGATAGAGTTCTGCAACATCGTGTTGCTCAACAAGGCCGATGAGGTAAGTGCCGATGAACTGGGACGCATCCGGCAAATCGTGCGCACCCTGCAGCCCAAGGCCGAGATTATCGACACGAACTACGGCGACATAGACCTCGAAAAGATTATCAACACTGGTCTGTTCGACTTTGATAAGGTGGCTACCAGCGCCGCCTGGATACAGGAGATTGAGGGACATCACGAAGATGACGACCACGATGAAGACCATGACCATGATGACGACCATGATGACGACCACGAAGAGCACGACCACGAATATCATCATCATCACCAACATCATCACCACCACGATGAGGGAGAAGCTGAGGAATATGGCATCGGTACATACGTCTACTATGCACGCCGCCCCTTCTCGTTAGGTCTGTTCGATGAGTTCGTAGCTCGCAAGTGGCCGAAGGGCATTATCCGCGCCAAGGGCATCTGTTGGTTCAAGGACGAGCAGGACATCTGTTATGTCTTTGAGCAGGCCGGCAAGCAGGTCAGCCTGCGTAATGCCGGTCAATGGTACGCCACCATGCCGCAGGACGAGCTCCAGCAGTTTATGATGCAAAACCCCGATCTGCGCCGCGACTGGGATGCTCAATATGGCGACCGCATGCAAAAAATCGTATTCATCGGGCAGCATCTCGACAAGGAGCTGATTACTCGCCTACTTGATTTCTGTTTAGCCTGACACCATAGAAAATGAAGAAACTGATTGCACTCGTCATCATACTGCTGGTTGCCGTACTGATGACGCTCACCCGTCCCGATAAGAAGGCCCATAAAGAAGCCATGATGGAGGCGGTGAAGGAATATATTGACGAAGAGGCTGGGAACAAAGGCTTTGCCGACAATGGACTCACCCGATTAGGCAAAGGTGCCATTATCAAGACGATTGGAGTGGTGATTTCGACCAAGCTGAAAATGAACGACTACTATCTGTTCAACACCACACACGCGAAGATTGGCGGTCAGGACAGAATCTTGTCGGTTGGCGTGCTGGGCCATGTGTTCACCTTCGACAAAGACATGTTGCGCGAAGCCATAGAGAAAGAAGACTAACCGCCACAGGCCGTTACCACAAATAGGCCTCCGAGTACCGGTCGAAGTTGACGGACTCCTCCCAGCCTTGGTTGCGCAGAAAACTGATGATTTAACATCGTCGGAAGGAAAAAGGTTGTTGTAAGATGATAATCCTTGTAGACCAGATAATAATCTTCTGCCCCATAAACTATACAAGGGCGGGAAGCCGCGCCGACATCCTCGGCCTTGGCCATTCCCGAGCAAACTCGCCTACCCGTAGCCTTTCCCGCCCTTGTGTTTGCTACATATATTATATCTTACAGCCCCTCGATTTCCTCCGCTGTCAGGCCGGTAATTTCGGAAATGTCCTCGACGGCATAGCCCTTGGCCTTCATCTTGCGGGCATTCTCTCGTTTGTTTTCTTCAGCACCTTCTTTCAGTCCAACCTTGTAGCGGCGCTCAGCCTCGGTGGCCTTTTCCTTGTCGAGTCGCACCTGATCCCAAAACAGGTCATAGCCCATCAACTGCTCACGGGTATAAGCCGACTCTTGTACAAGTTCGACGGCCTCTCGAATATCCTCGTTCTCCAACAATTCCTGCGGCACTTCCACCGTGCTCTTGTTAATCTCGGTAAGGAAACGGAGCCACAGCACTGCCATCTTGCGCTCGGCGATGCTCTGGGGCTTGAATTTTTTCAGTTCGACGAAGACAAGGTGGAAGCCATCGATGACTTTCTCCGTGTATTTCTCATGAACCATCCGATAATAATGGATGAACTCTGGCACGTCCTTCTCGAAATTCTCGTCTACGAGGTTGAGCGAATAGACTGGCTGAAGTTCGGAAAATTCCTCCGCATGTTCCAGTTGGTCAACATATACCTTTGCAGAATTGAACAACACACGGTCTTTGAAGTTCGTCGACCAGTACATCTGCATTTCTACAATGAAGCGGCGACCGTCCTTCGTCTTACAGAACACGTCAACGATACTGTTCTTGCCGATGGATGTGCGGGGCACGCGCTCGGGAGACATGTATTCAATGTCTTTTATCTCCTGTCCCTTAGGAAGAGGCAAAAGAGCATTAAGCAAACTCATCACCAAATGGGGATGCTCGCCGAATATCTTCTTGAAAGTCAGGTCGGCTTTCGGGTCTAAGTATTTTGCCATAGTCGTTTTGCGTTTTTGAATTATGGCGCAAGGGCGGTGCAAGCCGCGCTCGACCTCTGGTCTTGCTATCAAGGGGACGCAAGAATTGCTGAGGCGTAGCCCGTTGGCTTTGCCCTCGTCCGGCGCGACTCGGCCAATCATGTAAGCATGTTAGCTCTCGCTGCTTCGTCCGTTCTCGCACGCTTTTGTGTGCAAAGTTAGTGATAATTTCGCAGAATAACAAAACTTCAACGAATTTTTCCACTTTATTATAGTTTATAGGCCGTCCGTCGTGGTAGCAGTTTCCTCTGTGGCCTTTCGGCTTGACGAATGGCCACCATAAAGATAACTAAAGTCTCCCACCCCCGATTAACAACGGAAAACCTGCATAAAACAGTCAGTGATGACCTCCCCTCGCTCGGCTTTCTTGCGTCCCTTCGGTAGCAAGCGACCAGAGGTCGAGCGGCCGCTTTGCTTTGCAAAGAACCCCTCCTGTAGGAGGGGGAAAGATAGTTCTGATGTGAAGAGGCAGTGAAGCAAGACCAACTACTCCCCCTCCTATAAGAGGGGACAAGGGGAGGTCATAAAGGAGGGAAACTTCACAAGACAATAGCCTTTCCATGGGCGGTATATCGCGTGTCACCCGTTTGTTGCGGGCTTTTTGCGGTCTGGGTCGAAGTCCTTGTAGTCGGTATCGTCGTGCAGTACGTGCCAGACGGCAATGAGCAGCTTGCGTGCCTGCTCACTATCGTTTTCTTCATAATCGTGTTTCCATTTGTTTTATGGGGCTAATGGAGTTGATGGGGCTGATAGTTATATTTTGACGGCAGAGATATCGACTAAACCGTTGATGATGGCATAGATGGTAAGGCCTGCCGGACTGTGTATCTGTAGCTTGCGGGCAATGTTGCGGCGATGGGTAATGACGGTGTTGGTGGAGATGCAGAGGTGGTCGGCGATTTCCTTGTTCGACATGCCCTGCACGAGGGAGATGATAACATCTTTCTCGCGGTCTGAAAGTGCTTCGCTGTTCTGGCCGATGGCGCTCTTAAACACCATGTCCGAGATATTCTTGGTAACATCGTTCTGCTTGACAATTTGCTCCAAGCGGCGTATGGCAGGCACAAAGATGTGATCCTCCACTTCGGCATGCTGGCGTAGCCATACCTCATTCTCGTAGATATCGTGCAGCGTGGCTGTCAGTTGGTTGTTGTGCAGTCCGTCTTGAGGCAGGTATTTGATGATGAGCAGTTTCAGTTCACGCAATTTTTTGTCGGCTGCGCTATGATGTTTCGAGAAGGTCTCAACGTTGTAGTCATTAGCTGGACAACCCTCTAATAGTGACTCCACGTATGGGAACAGCGTCTTCTGCTCGTATTTCATGTGCAGACGGATCTCGTGGGCATACTCGTCGTAGAAGCGGAGGATGAGTCGTGCCAACGAGTCGTTCTCATTGAGCGACTCCGTCAGCTCCCTGCGGATATAGGGCAACTGAAAGTCGAGGAAATAGGCGTGGCTCGCTTCGAGATAGTGGAGCAGGGTGGGGACGCTGATCTTTTCATCGGAATCAAACATTCCCGATGTGCCGTCGCCTACCCGCAGCCTTTCACCATAGCCATTTATCGCAAAGTTGACCACAGCCAGGAACGTATAGGTGTCCACATGGTTATCCTCACAGGTCTCCTGTACGGTCTTGTCGCCAAACCCCAGGCTGATGCCGAAACTACCTAACGACTGCAACATGTCGTAATTATCGCGGATGAGCGAAATCATCTTGTCGTCCGCCTCATACATCTTCTGATTCTTCATTGTTCACTTTTCACTTTTCACAGTTCCCTTTTACCTAATAATGATTATTGGGTGCAAAGGTACACATTTTCGTGCAATCACACAATCATCATTATTAGGTATTTTGACGCAGAATCATCTTTTTTAGGTATTGCAGATGCGTAAGAAACCCACTACTTTTGCACACGATTTTTGAAACAAAAGCATAGAACGATGAAAAGAATTATAAGTGTTATGGCATTTGTCAGCATGGTACTGACAGCGAGTGCTCAGGTTGATGCTGCTGATAGCGTGATGCAGCACGTAAAAGGTAACAGACTAAGCGTGGGTGGCTACGGTGAAGTGGCTTACTCACGCAATTACTTTAGTGATCACGTAAGTCGTTACAGTCAGCCCGATGAGCATAAGAACGACCCCAGTCACGGACGTTTCGACATTCCCCATGCCGTCATCTATATGGGTTACAACTTCGGCAAGGGCTGGTCGTTAGGTACGGAGATTGAGTTTGAACATGGTGGCGCCGGTCTTGCCTACGAGAAGGAAGACGAGGAAGGCGGCGAGTGGGAACAGGAAACTGAGAAAGGCGGTGAGGTAGAACTGGAGCAGTTCTGGATTCAGAAGACTTTTTCTCGGGCGGCCAATCTGCGATTCGGCCATATCGTGGTACCCGTGGGATTGAACAACGCTCACCACGAACCGCTGAACTTTTTTACTGTTTATCGTCCTGAGGGCGAGAATACCATCCTGCCCAGTACTTGGCATCAGACGGGTGTTTCATTCTTTGGCCGTTACAAAAAATTCCGTTACGAGGTACAACTGTTGGCAGGTCTGAATGCCGACAACTTTACCAACACAAACTGGATTAAAAAAGGAACTGCCAACCCGCTGGAGTTCGAGGTGGCAAATAAATATGGTGTAGCGCTTCGTTTGGACAACTATTCTGTTCCAGGGTTACGTCTGGGGTTGAGCGGCTACTATGGTGAGAGCATCGGCAATAGCTATCCCAGAAACTCCAACGGTGTGGACGCAGAGTATAAAGGCCAGGTGTTGATAGGTGCCTTCGACTTCACCTACAATGCACACAACTGGATTATCCGCGGGCAGGCTGACTACGGCTATCTGGGCGATGCCGACCAGCTGAAGTATGTTTATAACCGCACGAACAAGAAGTCGCCCTATCACCACTCGGCCTTCGTCAGTAAGAATGCCTACGCTGTGGGCATCGAGGCTGGTTACGATGTTTTCTCGCAGATAAGCCGTCTGCGTAACGACGACCAGAAGTTCTACGTCTTCGGGCGCTACGAACAGTATAACCCATACGCCAGCAACACCAAGGGCACAGCCTACGACTATACCGAGGTGAAGCGCATGGCCTTTGGCGTGAACTACTATCCCGTGCCCGAGATTGCCATCAAGGCCGAGTATTCCAACCGCCTGCTGAAGAGCCAGTACAACAACGAGCCGTCTGTCAGCATCGGCGTGGCCTACGAGGGATTCTTTCTTTAAGGGAGAAGGGAAAAGTGAAAAGTGAATAGGGAAAAGTGAATAGTGAATAGTGAAAAGTGAAAAGTGAATAGTGAAAAGTGAATAATTTGCTACCGCAATCAAAAACTTTTAAATAAATAAGCAACAAATGAAAAAGAAATTTATCTTAGGAATGGCGCTGATGATGGGCGCAATGACATTCACGTCATGTAGTAATGATGATGACAAGAACAACGATGAAACAGCGTTCAATGTCACCGAGACAAAACCACTTGTCGATGAGGACAGCTACAGCCAGAACACCACGGCTGCCAACTATTCGGTGAAGTCGTTTGGCGAGGGCGCGGTAGATGGTTGTGCCAATATCGTCAGTCACCTGGAGGCTGCAAACGCCATCGTCGGTAGTGCAAAGCTCTCTGAGGCCCAGGAGGTTTATCTACGCGAAGTGCTGAAGAATCTGGTCAACGAGGTCATCGTGCCTACCTACACCAAGTTGGCCGATAATACCGAGGCGCTTGAAAAGACACTGCACGGCCTGACCACCAGCACCATCACACAGGCTCAGATTAATGAGGCTTGTGCCGATTTTAAAGCAGCCCGTATGTACTGGGAACAGAGCGAGGCGTTCCTTGGTGGTGCAGCTTCCGATTTCGACATCGACCCCACCATCGACTCATGGCCTCTGAACCGATCGCTGCTTCTCAGCTATTTCAACAACGGTATGAACGATGAGATGCTCGACGATGCGACCATCCTTGGTTTCCACGCCCTCGAGTTCATCCTGTTTCGCGACGGTCAGCCTCGTAAGGTGGCCGAGCTGAAGGGCAATGACACCTACAAGAACTTCGAGGGTGTCTCAGGCGAACAGGAACTGGCTTACGCTCAGACCATTTGCACCCTGCTCAAGCAGCGCACCTTCCAGTTGCAGTGTGCTTGGGATGGCGGTAAGGATGCCAGTCGCATGGCTGTCGTAAAAACTGCTGGTCTCGATTATCAGACGGAGAAAGGCCTCTCTTTCGGCGACAACCTCATCAATGCCGGTATCAGTGGTTCCAACAGCACTTTCCCTACTCTGAAAGACGCCATAGCACAGGTGCTCTCTGACGACGAGGGCAGCTGTCTGGCTATTGCCAACGAGGTGGGTACAGCCAAGATTGCCAACCCGTTCTCTGCCGGCGATGTGTCGTATGTCGAGTCGCCTTACAGCTACAACTCCATCGCCGACTTCCGCGACAACATCCGTTCCATCCGCAACATATGGCTCGGCTCCACCGACAAAAAAGCCAACAAATACAGCTTCCATACCTTCTTTGCCAGCGTTGGTCAGAATGACGTCAATCAGAAGGTCGAGGGTGCCTACGTCAGTGCCATCGAGGGCATCAGCAACATGCCGTCGCCCTTCGTAAAGTACTGCTGCACCATCTGGAACATAGCTTTCGAAGACGATGAAGACTGGAATACAGAAGAATAATATTATGGTACGTTTTCACATTAATTTTAAAATGGTAGTGGCAGGGCTCATGGTAGCTCCTGCCTTTACCGCTTGTTCGGACAGCGACGATCTGACCGAACTGGGATCGTTAGAGACTGAAGAGCTGGCCTTTGGCAAGGCCACAGGTAACTTTACGGCTGAAGAGTGGTTCCCCGGCGGACAGTTAGGAACCACCGAGAAGGCCAGCTATTCTGCGCCTACGCCAGCCGTCCAGAACATCGCAGGTATGGAAGAAGACTTCAACACAGGTGAAGACTTCTTCGAGCACCTCTACACCTTCGAGCAGGCGCCCCGTCGCGGACTGGGTCCAGCCTGGGTGCGCAACAGCTGTATTGCCTGTCACCCGAGCTATGGACACGGCAAGCGACAGACGGAGTATCGGGCCAACACCATCGGCAACGGCTACCTGCTCGTGATCTATCACCCCAGCAACAATGCCTATATCTCTGAGGTGACGGGTATGCCGCAGACGCAGGCGATGGCACCTTTTAAGGCTCCTATCGACGAGACCCAGATACAGATAGACTGGAAGACTGTCACGGAAATGGAGAGTGGACTCGCCATGACCTTCCCCGACGGCGAGGCCTACTCGCTCATCTATCCTGAGGTGCGTATCCCGCAGTCGGCTTTCAATACCAACCCCAAGCCTACTGACTACGATGTACGCTTAGAATCCACCATCGGTGTCTACGGTACGGCGCTGCTCGATGCCATTGACGATGAGGAGATCGAGAAGCAGTGGGCTGCCGAGGGCAAGTATGTGGAGCTGAATCCTGCTATGTGGGACAAGGAGGCGAACAGCTTCAAGGCCAGTGCTTATTATTCGGCTCCTTACAACGATACTGGTGCCCATCGTGGTGGCCACGGTCCGCTCAAACGTTTCACCTACGCCATGACTCGTGGCTCATTACAAGACGGTGCTGGTGCCAACGCCATTTGGAACATCACCAACGTCACACGCTCTGACCGCCACTGGCTATACACCACCACAGCGTGGGCCAAGGCGCAGAGCGAGGATCCTGAGGTTATCAGCTACATCAAGCAGCATGGCTCGTCGCCCACCAGCATTCTCTATCCTTACTATGCCGACGGTACCGACGAGGGCATTGCAACTCGTGTCTATGAGATACTCAACACGCCATCTGTGGCTTATAAGGAGACCTTTGAGAAATATCTGCTCAACGGCGCACCCTATAATGGAATAGAGGAGATGAGCGATAAGCAGTACTACCAGTTTATGGTTTGGCACCGTGGCCTGGCTGTTCCTGCTGCCCGAAACCTGAATGACGCTGATGTGCAACGTGGCAAGCAGCTGTTCAGCGAGATAGGCTGTGCACAATGTCACCGTCCGTCGTGGAAGACTGGTTCTGACGATATGTGGGTCGATGCCAGCACCAAGGCATATGCCAAATCTATCGGAAAGAGTGCCGACAGCATGTTGCCGAAGTATGCCCGTCAGACCATCTGGCCATACACCGATTTAGTTCAGCACCGCCTATTTATGGTCAACGACATCCGTACCGGCTGGTGCCGTACTACGCCGCTGTGGGGCCGCGGTTTGAGTCGCCGTCTCACCGGTGCCGACGATCGTCTGCACGACTGTCGTGCCCGTACCGTCGTCGAGGCCATCATGTGGCACGGATATTCCAAGCAGTCGGATGGCTATCGTGCCACCGAGAAGTTCTACAACCTGCCAAAGTCCGATCGCGATGCCATCGTCAAGTTTATTGAGTCGATATAGTATAGTGAATAGTGAACAGTTAATAGTGAATAGTGGGCGATTGCTGCTGCTACTATTCACTATTCACTGTTCGTTATTCACTATGGCAAAGCCTCTGATTTTGCCCGAAAAAACGGCTGCGCATTTCTGCCAGTTGTTTGTCTCCGAAGGCTCGTCTCTCTCAATCTTGTCGATGCATGCCCGCCGGATGATACGACCTGACGATAGCCTCAGTGTGGAGCAGATATTTGCAGGCTATGTCCTGCTGGCCGATGGATGGCACACCATGCGCCTGTTCCCTTATCAGGAAGATGGTATGGTATCTTGGTATAGTGCTACCGACGAACTACCTGTCTCCATGAGTTCAGAGCACAAGAAATACATCCGTGAGGTGTTCCCCCATCTTGTCTCAGAGGTGCAGGCAGGCCATTGGTCTACGGTAGATGCCTACACCGACCGCATGATTCAGTACCAGTGTCAGTTTGGTGGCAGCAGTCTTCCCTCCCAGCCATCGTCAGCCGTCATCGTCGGTATATTCCTTTTGTTCTTTGCAACGATATTTCTTGAGAGGTCAAGAGATGGTGCGTTACGATAAAATGGAGCCTCTTTCAAAATACAAAGTCGTCGACTTTGTTAGACAAACTCGTCGACTTTGTTGAACAAACTCGTCGACTTTGTTGAACAAACTCGTCGACTTTGTATCGCAATCGAGCGTTGTCTGCCTTCCTAACTACGTTGTTTGCATCGCAGGTGGGACGCTCATTGCGCGTCCTCGCCTCTTGTTTTTCGGCATTTTTTTTGTGTCTTTTATTTTTTTTCGTAAATTTGCGGCTGAAAAGTGTGTAACCAACAACTGAGCAGGAAAAATATATGAAGATCAGGATTCTTTTCGCAGCAATGCTTGCTGCCATTTTCCAGACTGCCGACGCACAGGGAACACGTCGGAGCTTCCAGCGTGAGGCTTTTACTACCGAGACACCCATGGTTCACGACCCCGTGATGGCCAAGGACGGCGACACCTATTATATCTACGCCACAGGCATCGGCCTTCAGCAGATGACGTCGAAAGACCGCAAGACATGGACGGTGCTGCCGCAGCCCGTGATGACGGTCATCCCTGGCTGGACGACTGACTCTGTGCCGGGTTTCAGTAACCATGTATGGGCACCTGATGTCATCCAATGGCACGGGCGCTGGTGGTTGGCCTATAGCTGCTCGACGTTTGGCAAGAACGGCTCGGCCATCGGCCTTCTGAGTAGTCGTTCTCTAAGCTCCAATATGTGGAAGGACGAAGGATGTATTGTAACCTCGCGGGAGAAGCGCGACAACTGGAACGCCATCGACCCGAACTTCGTTATCGACGACAACGACCAGCCGTGGCTCGTCTGGGGCTCGTTCTGGGACGGCATACAACTAGCACGCCTCGACTCAACCATGCACATTGCTCAAGGCGAGAAGCCGCGCACCATTGCTCGTCGCTATGACCTGAACTACAAGCCTACAGAGCCGAACCCCACGTCGAAGTATGCAGGAACGAATGCTATTGAGGCTCCGTTCATCTTCAAGCACGGCGGCTACTACTACCTTTTCGTGTCGTGGGACTACTGTTGCCGTGGTGCCAAGAGCAACTACCGCGTGGCCGTAGGTCGCAGCAAGACCGTCGAAGGTCCCTATCTTGACCGCACGGGCAAAGACATGGCCAACGGTGGCGGCACGATCTTCCTGAAAGGCGATAAAAAAGAATGGGAGGCTGCAGGTCACTGCGCTGCCTATAGTTTCGACGGTGAAGATATCTTCATCTGCCACGGCTACAGCACCACGCATAACGGTGCTGCCATGCTCATTCAGCATCCTATCTCATGGACGGACGACGGATGGCCCGAATTGAAACAACAATACTAAAAGCGTATGCTCACGCCTGCTATCATCCATCGGCCTGGCTGTGGAACGTTTCCGTAGTCGACGTATGAGGTGTTGTTGAGGAGGTTGTTGGCCTCGGCATACAGCGTGTAGCGGGGCTTTGTCCATGTCAGTCGTGCGTCTGCGAGGGCAAAGGGTTGGTATTCACAGACATTACCGTCGAAGTCGGTGTAGCTGCCCACGCGGTCTTGCCAGCGCACGATGATGTTGGCACGTAGGTTGCGCCAGAGGTGCAGACCGAGTGAGGCTACGAGCTTATGACGAAGGTATTCCAGCGCATATTGCGACACGATGTTTGGTTCCAAATCCTTATCCTGGTCCATATAGCTGTAGGAGAGCGACATGTCTTGTACCAGATGCTGCATGGGGAATAGTTGCTGTAGGTCGGCGGTGAGGGTGCCTTCCACGCCGATGGCGTTGATCCTTGTGTGGTTCACGCTCTGCCATTCGGCTTGCTGGCCTTTTGAGGTGTCCATGATCCAGTCAATCATGTTGCTGCCGTGATGATAGTAGACGCAGGCTTTGGCCTGGAGTTTAGGCGTCAGCAGTTGAGCACCCAACTCGGCAGCCTGCATTTCCTCGGGCTTTAGGTGTGGGTCGGCAGCATAGCCTTGCAACTTGTAGTACATCTCTGTGAACGAGGGAAGGCGTAGGGACGAGTTGTAGGAGGCAAAGAGCTTCAGCTGTGTAGGAGCATTAGGTGAGTGGCCTAAGAGGCGGTAGCTCAGGTCGGCGCCGGGATAGACAGTCATGTTCATCGAGCTCCATGAACTATATGCTGCTACGAAGCCGAATGAGAGCGTAAGTCTCTGGAACAGAATGTTATGTTCGGCAAACGCTGAAATGTTTGTTCGGTTGATGCCTAATGTGTAGTCGCGGTCAGTGCCGCTGATGTGACGGGGGCTGAAGAGCGGTTCGCCGAGGTTCCCACTGACGAGATCTTCGTTGCGCATTTCAGCACCGAAGGCCGTGCGCATCTGCAAATCTGAAGACATCGAGTCGCTGCTCCACCAGTCGAAGTAGTTGTTCAGGCTGAGTCCGTAGACGTTGCAACGGTTATAGTTGTATGGCATCAGGTCGGGTCGCCCGCGATAGCCCTCATAGCGGTCGCGGAACTGGTTCCAGTAAATGGTGGGATGGATGTGCAACGGACCGGCAATACCTTCGGCTTGCAGGGCAGTGAAGAGTTTGGTTGTGTGCTCATACTGGTCATCGGCCTGCCATCGGGGCGAGGCATAGAAGGTGCTGCTGCCCCATCCCTTGTCGGCTATTCCTGCGTGCCAGCTCATACGTAGTCCGTTTGTCGTGTATTCGCCTTGATAGAAGATTTTCGAGCCGCTGTAGTCAGTATTCAGACTGCCTGACTTCGCCCGGCTGTAGCCATCGCTGCGCGCATAGCTGGCACTGAGTGATTGGTGGAGGGTGGATGGTGACTGGTGGAGGGCGGATAGTCTTGTGACGAATCCTGCTTTCGCATAGCCGAACGAGCCACCTTCAAGCGTCAGATGGGTACTGGCGCTGTTGGTTGTTGGCGAGTTACCGTTACGTGGCGAGGTGACGATATTGATGGCACCTACGAGCGATGATGTACCGTAGGTGCGTCCGGCGGGGCCTTCGAGCACTTCGATGCGCTGAATCTCACTAAGTTGGATGGGAAGATCTAAAACATTGTGGCCCGTCTGGGGGTCGCAGATGTTGATGCCGTTGAGCAGGATGATGATTTGCTCCTGTGTGCCGCCCCGCATGGTGATGTCGGTCTGGGAGCCAAGTGCTCCCCGCTGACGGACGTCGATGCCTACGGCGGTCTTTAGCAAATCGTTGACACTTTGTACTGGCGCACCCTGAATCTCGTCACGGGTCAGTACAGTTACCATTCTCGCAGCCTGTGTCTGGGCAAGCGGTGCCCGTGAGCCTGTGACGCCGACGTCGCTGAGCCATACGGTTTTGGCTTGCTCTGTCGAGTCGACACGCCACAGCTCGTCGCTGATGCTGTCGGCCTTGGCTGACGTGAGGGTGGCCACGCTCAATACCGAGATGACTACCTCGCGTCCCAGACAGGCGAACAGTGAGTAGCCTTTGCGCTGAAACTGGCGAAAGACGATGACCTCACGTTTCTGATAGCTTGGTTTGTACATGATAATAAATAATAGAAATGATAATGATTGCGACAATGGCGCAATTTTTTTATTTCTTCTGTCGTCTGATACTGAAGTAACCGAGTCGGTGGTTGCGTCCCTTTTTACCCAACGAGCGCATGGCGTAGATACCATCGGGTAGGTGGGCGATACTGACATATTTCCCCGTGTAGGGAAGGAAAACGAGTTGCTGTCCCTGGAGTGTTTCGACGATGAGATAGTCGGCATCGAGCGTTGAGGGCTTCGTAGGAAGTCGCAGCAGCTTGCCGTCGGTCTGCTGAATGTCGTCGGTCTGCCAGAAGGTCAGGTCGTCTGGTGCCTTCATCTGGCAAGGCTCACTCTCCTGTCCATAGCGGTCGCAGGCTGTGACGGCGTAGTAGCGTCGTGGATATTCTGGAACGACGATGCTGCTGCCACGAAGTCTGACGGCTACTATATTCTCGGCACGGGTGACGTCGACGGGATAGCTGTCGGAAGCATATACATTATATAATAAATAGGGACTATCGTTGGTGTTGCGTGCCTCGGTCCATGTGAGTATGACCTCCCCTGGCCCCTCCTGTAGGCGGGGGAGACGGCCGCTGTGGAGACGGAGCAGGGTAGGGGACGTAGGTGCTTCTTTGCCTTCCCACGTCATAGGAGGCACTAAGGCAGGCTGCGCATCGAACTCCCGTGCAAAGCGCAGAATGCCCTTGACGTTGTCGGTGAAAAACTTCGAGCGGAAATAGCAGTGGCCCAGACCTAACTGTCGCGCCACATACATCTGTCGGGTGATATCGTCCAGCTGCCAGCGTCCCTCACGGGGGTCGAGGAAGTAGATGCCAAGTCCGGCAGCGACACTACGTCCGTAGGCATGTTCCTGCCAGTCGATGGCGAAGGGGAAGAACTGGTTGGCACGAAAATACATCATCGGGTAAATCTGGTCCATGATGCCCTCGCGCAGCCATTGCTGTACGTCCTGGCTCATAGCGGTGCGGGCGTTCCAGCCACCAGAGCGGTAGCGCAGCAGGTCGTCGTACTTGCCAATGGGCGAGCACGATAGCTTCACCCATTGTTTCTCCTGTTTCACCGCTTGATAGATGGCGCGCACTATGCGGGTGATGTTAGCACGACGCTCGGCACCTTCACCCCGTTTCCGCGCTTTCGGCCAAGTCTCGGGATATCGGATGTAGTCCAGATGGATGCCGTCGACATCGTAGCGGCTGACTATCTCACGGCAGAAGCGAGCCAGATAGTTGGCTGTCTCTGCCTGTTCAGGAATCATGTAGCCGTCGTCACCAATCTTTCGGATGAGTTTCGGATATTTCTGTCGCAACTGCTTGCATCCAAGGTTGTTCCACTTGCCCACGGGGATGGTCACTACCCATGCATGCAGTTCCATACCCCGACGGTGGCATTCGTCAATGCACAGCTGTAGGGGATCGTAGCCGGGCGACTTGCCAGGATGGCCACTCATGCAGCCGTCCCACGGTTCTAATGCCGAGGGATAGATGGTCGTACCTCTGACGCGGGTCTGGAGTAAAACGGTGTTTACTCCTGCGGCCTTCAGTTCGTCGAGGGTGCGTATCAGTTCTTCCTTCTGTTGGCTGGCATTATAGCTGTGGGGCCAGTCGATGCCTCCGATGGTAGTGAGCCATACGGCCCTGATCTCATGCTTGGGCGATTGAGCCGATACGTGCAACGATAATAATATGGTGGCGATAATAATCGCAAGTTTTTTCATTTATTCTTGTTTTTTGAGTGCAAAGGTAAGAAATAATTGATAATTGACAATTGATAATTAATAATTATTTTGTACCTTTGCAATCAAATTTGAATAATAATACTTCAATCAACGAGAAATGATTACATTTGTGTTGAGCTTTATTGCTCTTATTTTAGGCTATCTTTTCTATGGCCGCTTCGTGGAACGGGTGTTTGGTCCCGATGACCGAGTGACGCCCGCCGTAGCCAAGGCCGACGGACTTGACTACATCGTGCTTCCTTCGTGGAAGGTGTTCATGATTCAGTTTCTGAATATAGCCGGTACAGGTCCCATCTTCGGAGCTATCATGGGTGCCAAGTTCGGCCCTGTGGCCTACCTGTGGATTGTCTTTGGCTGTATCTTTGCCGGAGCTACCCATGATTTCCTGAGCGGCATGCTGTCCATGCGCCATGATGGTGCCGGACTGCCCGAACTCATCGGTCACTACTTAGGCAAGACCACACGAAACGTTATGCTTGTGTTCACGGTGCTCTTGCTTGTGATGGTAGGAACAGTGTTTGTCTACTCGCCTGCCGAAATCCTGCATAACATCGGTGGTTCGTCGATAATGTGGATATGTATCATCTTCTGTTACTATATCATCGCCACGATGTTGCCTATAGACAAGATTATCGGCAAGGTCTACCCGCTCTTTGCCTTCTCGCTACTGTTCATGGCTGCCGCACTGATGGTGGTGCTCTTTGTGAAGTGGCCCACGCTGCCCGAGCTGTGGACAAACTTCGGAAACATGGGCTTCGATGCCGATTCAAGTTGGACCGACAGTATCTTCCCCGCCCTGTTCATAACAATTGCCTGTGGAGCCATCAGCGGTTTCCACGCTACGCAGAGTCCCCTGATGTCGCGTTGTCTGAAGTCGGAGAAATTGGGGCGTCCAGTGTTCTATGGTGCTATGATTACTGAAGGATTGGTAGCACTGATCTGGGCCACCGTCTCCATGTATTTCTTCTACGCGCCTACACCTGGATATGAGGAGATGCAGGTGGCCACGGGCTTCCATACTTCGGCTCCTGCAGTAGTCAACTATGTCTGTAACGACTGGCTCGGTGTCGTTGGTGGCATCCTCGCCATGCTTGGTGTTGTGGCTGCTCCTATCACCAGTGGCGACACGGCATTCCGTTCAGCACGTCTGATTGTGGCTGAATGGCTGAAGTTGAACCAGCGGCCCATCATCAACCGCCTCTATATCTGTATACCTATGTTCCTTTGTTCCATAGGCATGCTTGTTTGGCAAATGGAGAATCCCGACGGTTTCAACACCATTTGGCAGTACTTCGGATGGAGCAACCAGACGCTCTCGGTCTTTACCCTTTGGGCCCTTACCGTATATCTGGTTCGTGCCCATAAGCCGTTTGTCATTACGCTCATTCCCGCTCTCTTCATGACCACGGTGTGCTCTACTTTCATCTTCGTGTCGAAGCAGGCCCTGCACCTTGAGCCTGTGTTGGGCTATAGCTTAGGTTTCGTATGCTTCCTCGTGGCTTTGACCTGGTTCTGTGCATGGTATAAGAAAGAAAACAAAAGAACTGATGTGGTATGAAAAAGAAAATGTTTGCACTCTTTGCTGTCATGATGATGGCAGCGACGGCTTTTGCCCAGTTTGAGGATGGCAAGTACTATCTGAACGCTTCCTTGTCGGGCATCGACCTGAACTACGATAAAGGCGAGAAGTGGAAGGTCGACGTTAGTGGAAAGCTGGGTTATATGTTTGCCGACAACTGGATGGTGTTGGCAAATATGGAGTATGGCTACCATAACGAATTGTCGACGTTAAAAATTGGCCCTGCCCTAAGATATTATATTATCCAGAACGGTGTCTATCTTGGTGCTGGTGCCAACTATGTGCACCGTCCTGTCAGCTTCAACGACATCATGCCCAACCTGAGTGTGGGCTATGCTTTCTTTTTGAACGGCATGCTGACCGTGGAGCCAGAAATCTACTACAACCATAGTTTTAAGAACCATGACTACTCAGGCATCGGCCTGCGAGTAGGACTGGGCGTTTACTTTTAATGGATAATTGAAAATTGATAACTATGCTTTCGACAGAAGAATTGATAGACAGGCTGATTGACCTGTCGTTTGCCGAAGATATCGGCGACGGTGACCATACTACTCTTTGCTGCATCCCTGAGGATGCTATGGGCAAGAGTTTGCTACTGATCAAGGAAGACGGCATCCTGGCTGGTGTAGAGGTGGCTAAGGAAGTGTTCCACCGCTTTGATCCTGAAATGAAGGTCGAAGTATTGATGGGCGATGGTTCACAGGTGAAGAAGGGCGACATCGCCATGATTGTCTCCGGGCGTATTCGCTCTTTGCTTCAGACGGAGCGTCTGATGCTCAACATCCTACAGCGCATGAGCGGCATTGCCACGATGACCCACCGCTACGTGGAACGTCTTGAAGGTACTGGCACCCGTGTGCTCGACACCCGTAAGACTACGCCAGGTATGCGTATGCTGGAGAAGCAAGCCGTGAAGATTGGTGGAGGATGCAATCATCGCATCGGACTCTTCGACATGATTCTGCTCAAGGACAATCATATCGACTTTGCAGGAGGTATCGTGAATGCCATCGATCGCTGCCACCAATATCTGAAGGAGAAAGGACTCGACTTGAAAATCGAGATTGAGGTGCGCTCGTTCGACGAGCTGCAGCAGGTGCTCGATCACGGTGGTGTTGATCGCATCATGCTCGACAACTTCTCTGTGCCCGACACCTGCAAGGCAGTAGAGCTTATTGACCACCGTTACGAGACAGAGTCATCAGGTGGCATCACCTTCGACACTATCCGCGACTATGCCGAGCAGGGTGTCGACTTCATCTCCGTGGGTGCCCTCACTCACAGCGTAAAAGGACTTGACATGAGCTTCAAGGCAGACCATAGTAGTAAATTGATAATTGATAATTGAAAATTGAAGATTATGAAGCGAATACTGACGATCGTTCTATCACTTGTCATTTGCCCTTTGTCATTTTCGCCCGTACTGGCCTGTACCAACTTCATTGTTGGTAAGAAGGCCTCTGCTGACGGTTCTGTAATATGTACATACAACGCCGATGACTACGGCATGTTTATCGGGCTGGCCCACTATCCTGCTGCCAAACATAAGAAAGGCGAGATGCGGAAGGTGATCAATTGGGACGATCACCGTTTTATGGGTGAGATTGCCGAGGCCGAAGAGACTTATAACGTTATAGGTAATATCAATGAGTGGCAGGTGACTATCGGTGAGACAACCTTCGGCGGACGCGAGGAGATGGTAGATACCGCTGGCATCCTCGACTATGGCTCGCTGATCTATATCGCCCTGCAGCGTTCGAAGAGCGCCCGCGAGGCCATCAGCGTGATGACCACCCTCGTAGAGCAGTACGGCTATGCCTCAGAGGGCGAGACGTTTACTATATGCGACCCTAACGAGGCATGGATCATGGAGATGATGGGCGCGCCTGTGCCTGCCGACAAGAAGGCTGCCAGTCGCAAGCTGCCTAAGGGCCGTACTGTGTGGGTGGCCCTGCGCATCCCTGACGATGCCATCTGCGGACATGCCAATCAGAGCCGTATATCGCGTTTCGATATGAACGATAAGTCGGGCAATGTGCTCTTCTCGAAAAATGTGGTCAGCTATGCTCGCCTTAGAGGATGGTACGACGGCAAGGATGCCGATTTCTCCTACTGTAATACCTACGCGTTTCCCGATTTCAGTGGACGCCGGATCTGTGATGCCCGTGTGTGGAGTTTCTTCAATCGCTATGCCGATGGAATGGACCGTTATCTTCCCTGGGCTGAGGGGCGCGATAAGACTGCCGAGCCTATGCCGCTGTGGGTCATACCTAACAAGAAACTCTCTGTAGCCGACGTCGAGACCGCCATGCGCGACCATTTCGAGGGTACGCCCTTCGCACTCGACAGCGATATCGGAGGCGGCATCTGGCAGATGCCCTACCGTCCTACACCTCTTTATTATGCGGTCGACGGAAAGAAATATTTCAACGAGCGTCCCACCAGCACCCAGCAGACGGGCTTCAGCTATGTCAGTCAGATGCGCTCATGGCTACCCCGCGAGATTGGTGGCGTACTGTGGTTTGCCAATGACGATGGCAACATGGCTCCCTATACACCCGTCTACTGCTGTGCAACAGAGGCACCACGTCCTTACAACACCCCTGGAGCCGACGCGCTTACCTTCTCGATGTTCAATGCCTACTGGGTACAGAACTGGGTGTCGAACATGGTCTATCCGCGCTATTCGCTGCTCTTCCCCACACTACAGGAAGCTCGCGACTCGCTCGACCGGAGTTATTTCGCTGCTCAGCCCTCTTTGGAAAAACAGGCTCTTGCACTCGAAGAGGAGGCGCGCGTCAAGTTCCTTACCGACTATAGTTCGCTGAAGGCCGACGAGATGCTCGATACCTGGCAACATCTGGCTACCCATCTTATCGTGAAGTTCAACGACATGATTGTAAAGCCAGAGGAAAACGGTAGCTTCAAGCGTACACCAGAAGGTCTCGGAGCCCGCGTCACCCGTCCTGGCTATCCTGAGCGTTTTGCCCGTGAGTTGATACGACAGACAGGAACTAAGTTTGAGATACCTACAGAATAATCCGTTGCGATGAAACTGAAATTCTCCATACACTACCAGACTGAATGGGGACAGCAATTACTCGTCTGTCTCAAATATTATGCTGTCGATGGCTCCGTCCGGTCATACGATGTGCCCATGACCACTGACGACGGCGATTATTGGCAGGCAGAGACCAGTGTGGTTGAATCAAGACGCAGTCCGCTCACTTCGTTTACGTATTTCTATACTGTAACAGATGCTGATGGTAAGGAGCTGAGACGCGAGTGGTCTATGGTTCCACGGACCTACAGTTTTGATGTTTCGAAGAATTACAGGCTTGATGACCAGTGGCGAGACTACCCGCTTCCCTATCATCTCTATAGTAGTGCTTATGCCGTAACGAACGGTTTCCCAGTCTCTGACAGGGTTGAGCCTTTGCGTCTTCCGCTTTTTCGAAAGACAGTCCTGTTTCGTGTCTCTGCTCCCCAACTGCTTGCAGGTCAGCGCATAGCTCTCTTAGGCAGCCATCCGTCAATTGGTGCTTGGAGTCCGGCACGTTTCATGCCTATGGAATATGTTGGTGATCGAGACTGGATGATTACGCTCAATGCCGATGTGCTGGGCGGGGAGATAGAATATAAATACGTCATCATCGACGAACATACCCATCAGCTTGTTCAATGGGAGGAGGGAGACAATAGGGTAATCAGCAATATGCCTGCCGACGGCGAGGTGTTGGTGGAATACAGAGACATGCTGCGAGTGGCAGAGAAACCCTGGCGGGTAGCCGGAATCTGTGTTCCCCTTTTCTCACTGAGGAGCGAGCATTCCTATGGTGTTGGAGATTTCGGCGATCTTTACCGTTTTGTCGATTGGGCTGTTGCCACAGGCATCAAGATTATTCAGTTGCTACCCGTCAACGACACAACGCTTACCCGTCAGTGGGGCGACAGCTATCCGTATAATATTGTCTCGGCATTTGCCCTTCATCCTCATTACATCGACCTGACTCAAGTAGGTGAGCTGAAGGACAAGAAGGAAATGACCGTTTTTCGTCGCCGTCGTAACGAGCTTAACGCACTGAAGAACAGTGATTATGAAGCCGTTGGTAGAGTAAAAGATGAATATCTGACAGAGCTTTTTATAGAACAAGGAAAGCATGTCCTTCAGTCGGAAGACTATATGCTATGGCTCAAGTCCAACGAAGAGTGGCTTCTGTCTTATGCACAGTGGCTTGTCCAGACGACCGGAGCTATGTCTGCTGAATATGTCTTCTTTGTTCAGTATCTGCTTCATAAGCAGTTTCAGCGTGCTGCCGACTACGCAAGATCGAAAGGAGTATCCCTGAAAGGCGACCTGCCAATAGGTGTCAACACCAAAAGTGCCGAGACCGCAGCCCATCCCGAGCTCTTCAATATGGACAGCTATGCAGGGGTACCGCCCGATACAACTTCCTCTAAAGGTCAGAACTGGGGATTTCCCACTTACCGTTGGGACGATACTGCTGTCGTCGAGTGGTTTCATCGCCGGCTGAAGCATCTCAGCCAGTATTTTGACGTTTTGCGTATTGACCATGTGTTAGGCTTTTTCCGTATGTGGGAGATACCCAGCAATCAGGTTGACAGCACGTTGGGTCATTTCTCGCCGTCATTGCCTCTGTCTGTCGGTGAAATCGAGTATTTCGGACTATCGTTCCGTCGTGATTTCATGACCCGTCCTTTCATCAACGACCGGATGATAGAGCGCTTCTTTGGCATTCATGCCCAATATGTTCGCGACACGTTCCTTACAAGAAAATCCTATGGATTATACGAGCTGAATGATACTGTGTCGACACAGCGTGCCATCTACTCCCATTTCGAAGGCCATAGTGATGAAAACAGCCTGTGGATTCGCGACGGTCTTCTTAGGCTTGTTGCCAATGTGCTGCTCATTGAAGATCCACGCCAACCCGACATGTTCCATCCACGAATAGGTGCATATAAGGAGCCGGTTTTCGAGGCACTCACTTCTGAAGAGCGCGATGCTTTCATGCGCCTCTATACCAATTACTTCTTTCAGCGTCATTCCGTATTATGGGGCGACACAGGCTATCGCCGTTTGTCTGCCGTTTTCGGCAACACCCGCATGCTCGTCTGTGCCGAGGATTTAGGCATGCTTCCTGACTGTGTGGAACCCGTACTCGACGCTTTGCGTATCCTCACCCTTGAGATTCAGCAGATGCCAAAGTACAGCGGTCAGGAGTTCACTCATCTCGACGGCAATCCTGTTCGCTCTGTAGCAACTGTCAGCACCCACGACATGCCGCCCTTGCGCCTGTGGTGGCAGGATCATCCTGAGCAGGCACAGCGATTCTTTGCAACCATGCTTCAGAAACAAGGCCGAGCCCCCGAACAGCTACCCGCCCATCTGGCCGAAGAGATTATTGCGCGCCACATGTACTCGCCATCCATGCTTTGCATACTCTCGTTGCAGGATCTTTTGTCTATGGACGATGGTTTGCGGTCGAAGGATCTCCGTCAGGAGCGTATCAATGTGCCCAGCGATCCATACAACCACTGGCAATGGCGCATGCACCTTACTATCGAACAGCTTCTCGAGGCGAGAAAGTTCAACGAGAAACTTAAGACAATGATTGTGCGCAGCAAACGGTCTTAATTTCATCATCCTCCATTATGTACTATGTACTCAACTTATATTTTCGATCTTGACGGAACGCTGCTCGACACGCTTGACGACCTCCATCTGGCTGTAAATCATGCCCTGCAGACCAATGGGATGCCTTTACGAAGTAGGGATGAGGTGTGTCATTTCGTTGGAAACGGCATACGGAAACTGATGCAGCGGGCTGTGCCCGACGGTGAGGCGAACCCTCTTTTCGGTGCTGCTTTTACTTCCTTTCAGCAGTATTATCTGGAACATTCAATGGACCATACACGTCCATACGAAGGAATACCAGAAGTTCTTTCCGATTTAAAACGTCGTGGTTGTCATATTGCAGTTGTAAGCAACAAGTTTCATATTGCCACTTGTGAACTGTGTCGTCATTTTTTTCCTGATACGGTTGAAGTGGCCATTGGCGAGAACGAGGCTAAGGGAATCCGTAAGAAGCCTGCCCCTGACACTGTCCTTGAAGCCGTACGACAGTTAGATGTCACTCTTCAATATGCAGTATATGTGGGCGACAGCGAGGTGGACATTGCTACAGCACGTGCTGCCGGTCTACCTTGTATCAGTGTACTGTGGGGCTTCCGTGATCGTGACTTCCTGCTTAGCCAAGGAGCCTCGCAATTAGCAGAAACACCGGCTGATCTGTTGTCGGGTGGCCTTCTTGTGACGTAAAAATAAAGATTGCATAAACGCAACAAAAGTCAAATAGATGTTAAGACTTTTGGGTAATTCGAGGAAAAGCCATAACTTTGCAGGTTCAAAATAGGATTATTATTAAAAGCAATGAGAGCAAAGTTCTATCTGACTTTTCTTTTGTGCATATCGATAGTTTGCACAGCAGTAGCCCAGACGCTGACAGCACGTGCCCCCCAGCAGGTGGCCGTGGGTCAGCAGTTCAGGCTGCAATACACCGCTAATACGCAAGATGTGAACGGTTTTCACATCGGACAGATTCCTGATGCCTTTGAAGTGTTGATGGGGCCGAGCACGTCTACGCAGTCGAGCTTTCAGATCATCAACGGAAAGACCACCCAGTCGTCGTCTGTTACCTATACCTATATCCTAAGTGCCACGAAGAATGGTACCTTCACTATCCCTGCTGCCCACGTGAACATCGACGGACAGCAAGTCTCATCCAATGCGGTGAAGATCGTGGTTAGCGGACAGGCACAACCATCACAGCAGGGTGGTGGCCGTCAGTCGCAGGCACAACGACAGCCCCAGCAGGCAGGTACTGCCATATCAGGCAGCGACCTCTTTATCCGTGTCAGCGCTTCCAAGAAGCGTGTAGTAGAGCAGGAACCCGTATTGCTGACCTATAAGGTCTATACGTTGGTAGACCTGACGCAGCTCGAGGGAAAGATGCCTGACCTAAAAGGCTTCCACACGCAGGAGATTGCCCTACCACAGCAGAAGAGCTTTAAGATTGAGCAGTTGAACGGTCGTCCGTATCGCACGGTAACGTGGAGCCAGTATGTGATGTTCCCCCAGATAACGGGTAACCTGCAGGTGCCCAGCATCACCTTCAACGGCATTGTCGTTCAGCAGAACCGTAACATCGACCCGTTTGAGGCCTTCTTCAACGGCGGTAGCGGCTATGTGGAGGTGAAAAAGCAGATACAGGCTCCTGGCATCACCATCCAGGTTGACCCGCTACCTCATCGTCCAGACAACTTCTCTGGAGGCGTCGGACATTTCAATATCTCGGCAACGCTCGACAAGAGCGAGGTCAAGGCCAACGATCCTGTCACCCTACGCGTTGTGGTGAGTGGTGTCGGCAACCTGAAGCTGATTAAGCAGCCCGTAGTGAAGTTCCCGAAGGATTTCGATACCTACGATGCCAAGCAGACCGACAAGACGAAGCTGACGACAAACGGTGTCGAGGGTTCGATGGTCTACGAGTTCCTTGCCGTTCCCCGCCATCAGGGTGAGTATGACATTCCTGCTATCGAGTTCGTATATTACGATACTGCAGCCAAGCAGTATAAGACGGTGCGTACGAATGATTTCCACCTGAAAGTGGCCAAGGGCGAGGGTAGTGGCAACACCGTTCAGAACTTCACGAATAAGGAGGATGTGCAGCTGCTGGCCAAGGATATCCGTCACATTAAGCTTGGCAACGTGAAGCAGAAGAAGGACGGTGACTTCTTCTTCGGCAGTACGGGTTATTGGATAGCCATGCTGGTGCTCTTTGTGGCGTTCGTGTCGCTTTTCCTGATTTTCCGTAAGCGTGCCATCGAGAATGCCGACCTGGTGAAGAGTCGCGGCAAGCGTGCTAACAAGGTGGCTACCAAGCGACTGCGTCAGGCAGCCACCCTGATGAAGCAGAACAAGCCCAGTGCCTTCTACGATGAGGTGCTGCGCGCCCTTTGGGGCTATGTGGGCGACAAGCTGAACATTCCTGTGGAGCAGCTGTCGCACGACAACGTGGCCAGCAGGCTTGAGGAACGCAGCGTTGACCCCAAGGTTATTAACGATTTCATCGGTGCTATTGACGAGTGTGAGTTCGTACGTTTCGCTCCTGGCGATCCGAAGGGAAATATGAATAAGGTATATGAAAAGGCAATGACAGCAATTGAGCATATTGAAGGAGTGATGAAGAAGGGTAGGGGTGCGACAGGCAAGTCGGGCGCATCTTTGCAGCTCTTGTTGTTGGTCATCGGTATGGCTACGCTGATGATTCCAGAGCTTGCCTCTGCCGCCACGACGAAGGCCGATGCCGACAGCGCCTATGTGCAGGGCGACTATCACAAGGCCGTCAGCCTCTATGAGACATTGTTGAAGGACGGACAGAGTGCCGAGGTGTACTACAACTTAGGCAACGCCTATTATCGCCTGGACGATATCACGCATGCCGTACTGAACTATGAGCGTGCGCTGCTGCTTGCTCCTGGCGATGCCGACATACGCTTCAACCTGCAGATGGCCCAGAGCAAGACCGTCGACAAGATTGTGCCTGAGTCAGAGATGTTCTTCGTGACGTGGTATCGTTCGGTTGTCAATCTGACAAGCGTTGACGGATGGGCACACCTGGTACTCATTTCCCTTGCATTGGCCATTATCCTTGCCCTGATCTACCTCTTCTCCAATCCTGTGTGGATGCGTAAGATTGGATTCTTTGGGGCAGCGGCTATGCTGGTGTTTTTCTTCATAGGCAATCTCTTTGCCTGGCAGCAGAAGCGCGAGTTTGTGAATCGTCGCGGGGCTATCATCATGCAAGGTGCTGTGCCTGCAAAGAGCACGCCTGCCAAGGATGGTACCGACCTGTTCATCCTGCATGAAGGAACGAAGGTCAACATTACTGACGGCTCGATGCGCGAATGGAAAGAAATCCGTGTGCCTGACGGCAAACAGGGATGGGTTGAAACCAGTCAGATTGAGGTGATTTGAGATTTGAGAGATGGATTTAAATACGCTGATAGAACTTGACAAGCAGCTGTTGCTGGCAGTGAATGGCAGCGACTCACTATTCTTTGATGGACTGGTGAAGACGCTGACTACTGCTGCCACGTGGATTCCGCTCTACGTGTCGCTGTTCTATATGGTGCTGAAAAACAACGATTCCGTACAGAAGATTGTACTCATCGTGGGCTGTGCGCTGTTGTGTGTGCTCATAGCAGGAACGCTCGACGATGCTGTGGTCAAACCACTGGTAGCCCGATGGCGTCCTACTCAAGACCCTCAGATGGGGCTTCTGGTCGACGTGGTGAACAACTATCGCGGCGGCAACTATGGCTTCTTCTCTTCCCATGCCAGCAATACGTTCAGCATAGCCATCTTCTTCACGCTGCTTGTCCGCAGCCGTTCGCTATCTACATTCCTTATACTGTGGTCGCTGACTAACTGCTGGACACGCCTGTATCTGGGTGTCCATTATCCTGGCGACGTGCTTGTGGGTTTGCTTTGGGGAGGTATCGTGGGTACCGCAGTCTGGTTTCTCTACTACCGTATCTGCCTTAGGATGAATGTCAAGCAGCTCTACGTGTCGTCGCAATATACCTCGACTGGTTATCAGAAGGTCGACGTCGATGTCGTCATCAGCGTGCTGCTGTTCACATTCGTCTATGCCATCTTGCGTGCATGCTTTTTCTTGTATGTATAATTGATTAACATGGAAACCAAGCATATTCATATCAGCGATTATAACTATCCTCTGCCCGACGAACGTATAGCCAAGTTTCCCTTGGCCCGTCGCGACCAGTCGAAGTTACTTGTATATAATAAAGGTGTCGTCTCGCACGACGTCTTTTTCCATCTGCCTGATTACTTGCCCCAAGGAGCCTTGATGGTGTTCAACAACACGAAGGTCATACAGGCACGTCTTCATTTCCGCAAGGAAACAGGTGCACTCATCGAGGTGTTCCTCCTGGAGCCAGCACAGCCTGCCGACTACGAACAGATGTTCCAGACACGTGGGCGCTGCTCGTGGCTTTGTCTTATAGGGAACCTGAAGAAATGGAAAGAGGGCACGCTGACTCGTGAACTCGATGTTGACGGTCGTAGGGTGTTGATTTCGGCTCATCGCGGTCCTATGCAGGGTACGAGCCATTTGGTGGAATTCGAGTGGGCGTTTCAAGACATTGTCGATGCCGACTTGCAGCCGTCTTTTGCCGAGATACTCGAGACGATGGGCGAGCTGCCCATTCCTCCCTATCTGAATCGTGAGACGCAGGAGAGCGACAAGACCACCTACCAGACGGTCTACTCGAAGATCAAGGGTAGCGTGGCAGCTCCTACGGCAGGCCTTCATTTCACGCCTGAAGTGCTGGCCGACATCGATGCTCGTGGCATTGACCGTGAAGAGTTGACGCTCCATGTGGGTGCCGGCACCTTCAAGCCTGTGAAGAGTGAAGAGATTGAGGGGCATGCTATGCATACGGAGTATATCAGCGTACATCGTCAGACTATCAAGAAGCTCCTCGACCATGATTGTCAGGCCATCGCCGTAGGAACGACGAGTGTGCGCACGCTTGAGAGCCTTTACTATATGGGCCTCAAGGTGCTGAAGAATCCTGATGTGCAGGAGGCCAACCTTCACGTGAACCAATGGGAGCCATACGAGGGACAGCAGGAATCTCCGGAATGCCCGGATTGTCCGGAAATACCGGAATCTCCGGAATCTCCGGATTTTCCGGATTTTCCGAAGTCTGCAGTCCAACAACCGAGTGTACACGATTCTCTGAGTGCCTTGCTCCAGTGGCTCGACCGCAACGGGCTGTCAACGCTACACAGCAGTACGCAGATTATCATAGCTCCCGGCTATGACTACAAGATAGTTAGAATGCTTGTCACCAATTTCCATCAGCCCCAGAGCACGCTGCTGTTGCTCGTCAGTGCTTTCGTGAAGGGTGACTGGCGTAAGATTTACGACTACGCCTTGGCCAACGACTTCAGGTTCCTCAGCTATGGCGACAGTTCATTGTTAATACCCTAAACCATCGATAGAATCTATGAAAATAGGAGATAAAGTGCGTTTCCTTAACGAGACAGGCGGTGGCCGCGTCACTGGCTTTAAGCCCAATAATGTTGTGCTGGTAGAAGACGAGGACGGCTTCGAGGTGCCGATGCTGAAGAGCGAGGTCGTTGTCATTGGCGAAGAAAACTATGACACGCAGCACGTCGTTGAAGTGAAACAGAAAAACGCAAGTACGGCACAGGTACAGAAAGCCCTAGTGGAAGACCCTGCCGACAAGCCTGTCACCTTCAAGCCCCAGCCTGTAGAACGGAAGGGTGGGGAACAGCTCTCGGCCTATCTCGCATTCGTACCCTTAGACGTCAAGGTGTTCAGTCAGACACGTTTCGAGGCCTATTTCGTCAACGATTCCAACTACTATATACGATTTGCCTACCTCTCGGCCGAAGGAGCCGGATGGCGTCTGCGCACTACTGCTGAGGTAGAGCCCAACACCAAGCTCTTCATTGAGGAGGTAGGTCGTGAGAACCTTGGCGAGATGGAGCGTGTCTGTGTGCAGCTCTTCGCCTATAAGCGTGATAAGAACTATCTGCTCCGTCCTGTCATCGACGTTCAACTACGCCTTGACAGCGTGAAGTTCTACAAGCTGCATACCTTCCGCGAGAACGATTTCTTCGAGCAGCCTGCTCTTATCTATACGGTTGTCGAGAACGACAAGCCGGCTCGTTCGTTGGTAATCGATGCCGATGAACTCAAGGCGAATATGTATCAGAAGCCTGCCGACAAGCCCAAGCGTCCCCTCATTGCTCCTGCCCGCAAGGATGGTAGTGGCAACGAGCCGCTGGTCATTGACCTGCATGCCGATGAAATCTTAGAGACGACGCAAGGCATGTCGCCAGTCGACATTCTCAACTATCAGCTCGATGTCTTCCGCAAGACGCTGAAAGACCACGAGAAGCAGAAGGGCATGAAGATTGTGTTTATTCATGGCAAGGGTGAGGGCGTGCTCCGTCGTGCACTCATCAACGAGCTACAGTACCGATACAAGCATTTCACCTATCAGGATGCTTCGTTCATGGAATACGGTTACGGAGCTACGCAAGTAACTATAAAATAAGCGATTATGAAGTACGGATTCATCAAAGTTGCCGCTGCGATACCTGTTGTTCGAGTGGCCGATACCGAGTTCAACGTCCAGCAGATTGAAGAGCTGATCACACAAGCTGAGGAGAAAAGTGTCGAGATTGTCGTCTTTCCTGAGCTCTGCCTGACGGGCTACACCTGTCAGGATCTTTTCCGTCAGGACTTGTTGCTGACTAAAGCCGAGGAGGCCCTTCTCGTGTTGCTCAACTTCACCCGAAAGCTCGATGTGGTGAGCATCGTCGGCATGCCTGTTCGCATTGGTGCTTTGCTCTACAATTGTGCCGTAGTAGTTCAGCGTGGTGCCATCCTTGGTGTTGTGCCCAAGACCTACCTTCCCAATTACGGTGAATTCTACGAAAAACGTTGGTTTGCCTCGTCTACCGACCTGCAGCCACAGGACATCTATCTGGCTGGTTCGCCCGTCCATGTGTCCCCCGAGCCTTTGCTCTTCCAGACGAGCGACGGTGTGCGTTTCGGCATTGAGATTTGCGAGGATGTCTGGGCACCGCTGCCTCCCAGCAATGCCTTGGCGCTGGCAGGAGCCGACATCGTGTTCAACCTTTCGTCGAGCGACGAGCTCATCGGCAAGCATTCCTACCTGCTCTCGCTGCTCCGTCAGCAGAGTGCCCGCACCATGAGCGGCTACGTCTACGCTTCGTCGGGCTATGGTGAGAGTACCCAGGATCTCGTTTTCAGCGGCAATGCCATCATCGTTGAGAACGGTTGGCTGCTTGCTGAGTCGAAACGCTTCTCCCTTGAACCACAGTTAGTTGTCCAGCAAGTCGACGTGGAGCTGTTGCGTTCTGAACGCCAGAACAATACGACCTTCCGCACGGCACAGGATGGTGCCAAAGCCGCCGTTGTCGATTGCAAACTCGTCAGCCCTCGTGAGTTTGAGCTGGTTCGTGACTTCAATCCCCATCCGTTCATTCCGCGTGACGAGCAGATGGCCGAAACCTGCGAGGAGATACTCAACATCCAGACGCTGGGACTCGCACGCCGACTGGAGCATACCCATTCTTCGAAAGCGGTCATCGGCATCAGCGGAGGTCTTGATTCCACGTTGGCACTTGTTGTCACCGTTCGTGCCTTCGACCTGCTGAAGCTCGACCGTCGTGGCATCTACGGCATTACGATGCCAGGCTTCGGCACTACCGACCGCACCTATCAGAACGCCCTTCAGCTCATGGATTCGCTGGGTATCACCTGTCGTGAAATCAGCATCGCGAAGGCCGTCACCCAGCACTTCGAGGACATAGGCCACGATGCCCGTCAGCATGACGTCACGTATGAGAACAGTCAGGCTCGTGAACGTACGCAGATATTGATGGATGTGGCCAATCAGGTGGCTGGCCTCGTCGTAGGAACGGGCGACCTTTCTGAGCTTGCCCTTGGCTGGTGTACCTATAATGGCGACCACATGTCGATGTATGGTGTCAACGGAGGCGTTCCCAAGACGCTCGTGCAGTATCTGTTGCGCTATGCAGCCCAGTCGCCTGAGTTTGCTGCCCAACGGGCCACCCTGCTCGACGTCATCGACACCCCCATCTCTCCTGAGCTGATGCCTGCCGACGCCAACGGCAACATCCAGCAGAAGACCGAGGACCTTGTAGGCCCCTACGAGCTCCACGACTTCTTCCTCTACTACTTCCTGCGTTTCGGTTTCCGTCCGGCCAAGATATTGCTCATGGCCAAGAAGGCCTTCGCCGGCCGCTATGCCGACGACGTCGTCAAGCACTGGCTGCAGACGTTCTGCCGCAGGTTCTTCAACCAGCAGTTCAAGCGCTCCTGCCTGCCCGACGGTCCCAAGGTGGGGTCTGTGTGTCTCTCACCCCGTGGCGACTGGCGCATGCCTACCGATGCCGTGAGCACGCTGTGGATCAAAGAATGTGAAACCCTATAACTTCACCATATATGAATATATGTATCATCGTGGGTGCTCGCCCCAACTTCGTCAAGGTTGCCCCCCTTGTCAGGGCTATCAGCCAGCATGACTCGGCCCGTTATCAGTTGGTATACGCAGGACGTGCCGATGACCCCACGCTCGAATCGTCGCTCTTCGACGACCTGCAGATGGCTCCCCCTGACGTCTTCCTCGACGTTGACAGTCCACGTCTCAACGAGATTACGGCACAGGTGATGGGACGCTTCGACTGCTATCTCGACGACCATCCTACTGATGTGGTCATCGTCGTCGACGACCTGGCATCGACCATGGCTGCTGCTATTACAGCCAAGAAGCGCGGCATCAAGCTGGCTCATCTTGTGGCTGGCACGCGCTCCTTCGATATCAACATGCCCAAGGAGGTCAACCGCCTGGTCATCGATGCCTTGAGCGACCTACTCTTTACGGCAGGCGTGAAAAGCAATTCGGTGGCAGCACGCGAACAGCAGTCGGACGGCTCGCAGACCTACCTCGTGGGCAACATCCTCATGGATACCCTTCGCTTCAATCGCGACCGACTGCGCAAGCCCTCGATACCTGGCATCGACGATCTTGAGAAGCAGCCCTACCTCGTGCTGACCATCAACCGCAAGGCCCTGCTGGCAGACAGCAACGCAATGAAGGCTACTGTCGACGTACTGCTCGGGCAGGGACTGCCCGTCGTTGCGCCCCTTCGCAGTCAGGCCTACGACACGCTTAGCGTGCTCTATCCACATGCCCAGAACTTGCATCTCATCTCCTCGCTGTCGTACTTAGAGTTCGGCTGGCTCACCGCCCATGCTGCAGGTATTGTCACCGACTCGGGCAACGTGGCCGAGGAGGCTACGTTCAACGGTGTTCCCTGCATCACGCTCAACAGCTATACGGAGCATCAGGAGACCGTTACCGTTGGCACCAACGTGCTTGTGGGTGGCGACAACGAGCTGCTGGCCTCTTATCTTGAGAAAATCAGGAATCACGAATGGAAGCCCAGTGCCCTGCCTGACCGTTGGGACGGGCGTGCCGCTGACCGTATCATGCAGATACTGCTTGGATAATCCCCCTCAATAACTATACACATAATCCACTAAAACATGAGAAAAGTATTATTCATCACCTTCAGCTTCCTGCTGTTGTGTGCAATGCCGTTGATGGCCGACGATGTCAAGCAGACACTCACCATCAACGGCGAGACGGTCGAAAAGGCCGTAGTAAGCATCACCTTCGATGGTGACAACGTCGTGCTTCATTTCGACGATGCCTCAGAGCAGTCGGCCGACATGAACACCGTTACGCTGAATATCGACGTCAGCGGAACGGGTATCAGCGTGCTAAAAGGCGAGGTCACCGACCGCCTCTCAATCGAGGGACTGCCCGAGGGCACACCAGTGACCATCTATGATGCGTCAGGACGTCTTGTCCTCTCATCTCTCGCTTCTAACCTCTCACCGCTCACGTCTCAGCTCCCTCGTGGTGTCTACGTTTTGAAGACAGGTAACCAGATTGTTAAATTCGTAAAACGCTAACCGCCATGAAAAAGACATTACTTATCCTTGCTGCCCTGATGGGTATGCTTTGTGCCAATGCACAACAGACGTGGGACTTCACCCAGACTTCAGATGCCGACTCTACGGCACTGGCCGGTGCTACATCCGAATGGACCTACGAAGCAACTAATAGCCGCTTCACCAATAAGAACGCCATCGACGGTGCCATTACTGCCTCGGGCGTGGAACTGCAGCTGACCAAGGGACTTACCATCAATGGAGCCGCTGCCGGTAAACTGAAGATCGACATTAACAAGCGCTTGCAGCTTGGCGGCAAGAACATCGCCCTCACTACGCCGACGCTGCGTCGCGGCCAGCAGGTCACCATCACCTTCGCATCGACGGGTTCGACTGCCGTCACCTTCGACGCGCTGACTAACCTCTCGGCAGCACAAGGCTTCGTCGAAGCCGACAAGAACACCACGCAGACGGGTACCGCCACCGTTACTTCCGACGGCCCCGTGTCCTTCAAGAGCACGGGCGGTAGTATCAACATCTTCTCCATCGCTGTCTCTGAGAACGGTCAGAGTGATGACCCTCAGCATCCTTCCGACGTGGTCAGCAACAACGTTGCACGGAATACAAACGTCAACCAGATGCATCTCACGCTCCTTTCAGGCGACGTGAAGTACTACAACACCAACGACCTGCTCAGCGTCGACTTCAACAAGGAGCAAGTGTTGGTCAACACTAAGACGCAGTCGCAGGATGTGTTCTACGGCTCTGTGAGCAACATCGCCTTTGCCAAGAAGGACGATCAGGGACAGCCTGGCGATATTGTCAACGGTTCGGTCGAGATCACCGAAGCCAAAGGCTGGTTAGAGTCGCTCTACCTGAAGTGGAAGCCTGTCGAAGGTGCCACTGGCTATAATGTCTACGTACGCGGCGGCCGCTATGCCGACTATACCAAGATCGACCAGCAGCTCGTGCGCAGCTACGGCTCGTACGTGCGTGCCGACGTTGTGGGCCTTGTTGCCGCTTCCGACTATGCGGTGAAGGTCATTCCCGTAGTCGATGATGCCGAGGTACAGACCTCCAGCCCCAGCCTCGTTTCAGGCATCGAGGTGAAAGCCTATGACCGTACGGGCTATGCCCATTTCAACTACAACAGCGGCGTAGGAGCCTACAACGACGACGGCTCGCTGAAGGCAGGCGCCAAGGTGTTCTATGTCACGAAGAACAGCGCCAAGACCATCAGCACCAACGTTGCCGGTGCCCAGACCAACCCCTGCGTCGGTCTGCAGGCCATCATCGAAGCCTATGAGAAGGGAGGCGACACCACACCCATCGCCTTCCGCTTTATCGGACTCGTCACCAAGGACGACCTTGATGCCGTTGGCAGCAAGGAGGAAGGCATACAGGTGAAAGGCCGTCGTGCCGATGCCGTGCTGAACATGACCTTCGAGGGCATTGGCGACGATGCCACCATCAAGGGGTTCGGCTTCCTTGTGCGCAACTCCAAGAGCGTCGAGTTCCGCAACCTCGGCATCATGCGCTGTCTCGACGATGGCCTGTCGCTCGATACCGACAATAGCAATATCTGGATTCACCACATGGATGTGTTCTACGGTCCTAACGGTGGAGGCGACCACTCTAAGGGCGACGGAGCCGTCGATGTGAAGAGCGACTCGAAGTATGTCACCGTGAGCTATTGCCGCTACTGGGATACCGGCAAGACCAACATGTTCGGCATGAAGAGCGAGAGCGGCCCCAACTACATCAGCTATCACCACAACTGGTTCGACCACAGCGACTCCCGTCATCCACGCGTACGCACCATGACCGTCCACGTTTGGAACAACTACTTCGACAACGTGGCCAAATATGGCGTGGGTGCAACGACAGGAGCCAGCGTCTTCGTCGAGAACAACTACTTCCTCAAGACCAAGAAGCCTATCCTTGCCTCACTTCAGGGTACCGACGGACTGGGCAGCGGCACCTTCTCAGGCGAGAATGGAGGCATGATCAAGGCCTTCGGCAACTACTTCGACCGCTCGGCCTCCCACTTCAGCTACTACACACAGAAAGCACCGTCGAGCAAGGGCTACGATGCCTACGAGACCGACACCCGCAACGAGCAGGTACCCTCATCTGAGGTGACCCTCGTGGGCGCTACAGCCTACAATAACTTCGACACCAACCCCTCGCTCATCTATGCCTATACGCCCGATGCCGCTGCCGACGTGCCCGGCGTGGTCACCGGCTACTACGGTGCAGGCCGACTCAACCACGGCGACTTCACCTACACCTTCCCCGACAACGTCGGTAGCGACGACACCGACTCCGCCTACGACAGCACCCTCGGCTCCCTGCTCGACAACTATGCCTCACAGCTCGTTTCCGTATTTGGCGACGAAGCCTCGCAGGGCGGTGGTGGCGACAATCCCGGTGGTGGCGACGACCCCGTTATTGACCCCACACCCGAGGGAGTCATCTTCTGCACCTTCGCCAAGGACGGCACCCCCAGCAACCCGTTCTTCACCGTCAACGGCAACGGCTCGAATTCGAAGGGCACAGCCACCATCGACGGAAAGACCTATGACACCTGCCTGAAGATGGAGTCGACTACCAGCGTCAAGTTCACCATCGACAAGACCATGCTCATGACTCTCTACTTCGCCGATACAGAGACGGCGAGCATCATGGTCGACGAAGTGAAGCGTACCTCCTCTACCAGCACCTACTCGGAGACCCTCGATCCTGGTGCACACGAGCTGACCAAAGCCGACAGCCGCAACCTCTTCGGCATCAAGCTCGAACCAGTAGAATAAAGCAACTGCGATATCCTTACCACACAACAATAGCAGCTACTGTCGCTTTCGGCAGTAGCTGCTGTTGTTTTTATTGGTTATTATTTATGCTTTGGCACAAATTTATTTAGACCAATAGCTCAAATTGCAGGGTGCGATCCATCTCCAACTCCGATTGCTAGCATACCAAGGGTTGCTGCGCTGGAACTGTAGCACATCGGAAGTTTGTTACAAAAAATGTGCCCCCCGTGCCCCCTTTGCTTGTTTTTCCTTTGTATATGGGCAATTGCGGGGGGCACATCTTGCCTAAAAACGCGCCCCCTACGCGCCCCCTACATGCCCCCCAATGACCCTAAACAAGCCTGTAAACAGGGGCTGATAGGGTCGCAAACAGCCCCTGTCTGAAAGTCAAACAGGGGCTGTCAGCAGCCTTAACAGGGGCTGTCGGCAGCATTAACAGGGGCTGTTTGCGGCCTCAACGGAACTTGTGGTGTAGCGACGAGAATAGTTCTCGTTCTTTTTATCCCTATATATTTTAAGAAAGAAATTATGGGAAATTATGGGAAATCAAACAGTTCCTTTGATCTTTGATGATGTCAAACAGTATCTTTGATGACGTCAAACAGTATCTTTGATGATGTCAAACAGTATCTTTGATGATGTCAAACAGTATGTTTTGGGGGTGGAGGCCAATAAATCCCATCATCGGGTGCAAAGTTACGAATAAGTGAGCAAAATACCAAATTTATTTGAGTATTTTCGAACGTGAGAACTGAGTCCACTTTAAAAAGTCAGGACATGTCGCGCACGAAGGCGCAGCCACTCCCCTCCCATCAAGGGGAGGGGCAGGGGTGGGGTCTGTAATATCCTGTCTATGAGAAAGATACTGACCCCACCCAAACCCCTCCCCTACAAGGGAGGGGAGTGGCTGCGCATTGATTTTTTCCCGTTTTTTCTCATGTCCTGACTTTTTAAAGCGGACTCAGAACTCGAACTCGTTCGCTTGGCTTGTCCAAGAACTTCGAGACATCGTCTCAAAGGTAATCATTTCTTTCGAAAGAACCAAATCTATTCACATCTTTTTCATCAGAGCTTGCTCAACGCTCTTGAACTGATTGTGGCATCTTTTGTGGCACCTGCCAGAAAAGTGCGTATTAGGCTATGTCCTTCTATCGAAATAATATGCTGATTTTTCTTATGTTTCGAATTATTTTACTACCTTTGCACACATAATTCATAACAGATAGATTACTTATGGCAAAGATTAATGTCCAGAATACAGAGATAACTGTCGTTTCACATAATGACGATGATTACATTTCACTGACCGATATGGCTCGTAGTCAGTTGCAAGAG
>Ga0310695_10001581_pt1 | contig 52787 bp, 38 predicted proteins | sample RumenRJG_04DNA_FD_203882 | JGI IMG/M metagenome (GOLD analysis project Ga0310695, IMG submission 203882) | Bovine rumen microbial communities from Lethbridge, Alberta, Canada - RJG_04 (v2) (version 2) | ecosystem: Host-associated > Mammals > Digestive system > Stomach > Rumen | place: Canada... | reverse complement strand
TCTGATTGGGAGTGGAATTGATGTACGTTGCCTATACCGGAACAACAATACTTTGTAAACTGTTGATCTACAATAATGTTAAACAATAGTTAAAGTGATCCATTTGTTTGGATTGCAACATAGAAGAGCTGTCCCCGATGCCAGTCAACGCGCCTGAATCGTGGTATTTTCACCCTACGCAACGAGAATAGCGATGGAATTGTCGGGCTGGCAGTCGGTTTCAACAATCCTTTTGGAGACGAGCCCATACTCGGCCTACGCTTCACAGAGCAGGACAAACTCAACGCTATCACCATTACTCAGAAACAATGGCCCGGTTACCAGCTTCACTTCAACGAGGCTCACGAGTTTCCCCATGCCATCTTCGTGTCACAGCAGCGAGCTCATACCCCATCACAACGGTCGTATCGTCCACGTCCCCATTACCCAACACTCGAGCAGATACAGCACCAAAAACAAGTCAAGGCCATCAGGCGCAGTTATGCCATCCGATCCAAAAGCGCGAAAAAATCCGGTGGCAAGCGCCGTAGGTGATATTTTACATGGATTTTTCAAGAAAAATCATTATCTTTGCAGATTTGAAAGTATGAACAGCAATAACCGATAATACTATGCTGATAGACAATAAAGTTGACCGCTACCCGAATGATGGTATAGATATCGTTACCGTGTGGGATTTCTTGAAGACCTACTCCAGTAAAGACACCGGGGAAACAGGCAAGATGGATATCGTGACTGGCTATTTCACGATCTTCTCCCTCAGCAAGCTATACGAGGAACTGCCCGAGGAGAACTATTACCGCATCATTTCGTCTGAGATGGTGGGTGACGACTACAAGAAGGATGTGATCGTCAACCTGCTGAGCGATGATATGGACATATCCAACATCGGCAACCTCGATAAGCACGCCAGGCAGGCCATCGCGTTCCTCGAGCGTGATACCGTTGATATGCGTGCCGAGATACCCGACTTCTGCCACGCCAAGGCCTACATTTTCAGGAACAGTAACCCGACGCACTCAAACTATTACGTGACGGGCTCCAGCAACCTTACCCCGGCTGGCATCGGCTTGAAGGCTGTGCCCAACGTCGAGTTAAACATTGCTGAGACCTGCAACAACAGTAACGCCGACTACACCGAGCTGCGCAAGTGGTACGAGGATATCTGGGCCAAGGCCCGTACCGAGGTCCCCGAGGACAGCGACAACAAGCGCTCGCCCAAGGTGCCCGTGAAGCAGTATTTCATCCGCAAGATCAAGGAGTACTTCCGCAAATACTCACCCGAGGAGATCTACTACAAGATCCTGTTCGAGCTGTTCAACTCAGACCTTGACCTGGATGCCGGCATCGAGCACACCAAGGACATGGGTATGCTCCAGACCAGTGAAATCTGGAACACACTGTTCAACTATCAGCAGAAAGGCGTTATCTCGCTCATCAAGATGCTGCGCAAATACAACGGCGCCATTCTCGCCGATGCCGTCGGCCTCGGTAAGACCTTCTCGGCGCTGGCTGTCATCAAGTATTTCCAAATCCAGAATTATACCACAGTAGTCCTGTGCCCCAAGAAGTTGAAGCAAAACTGGGTTCAGTACCTTCGTGGCACTAATTCACGTTTTGAGAGGGACGAGTTCAAGTATCAGGTGCGCTTCCATACCGACTTGCAGAATGAACGCTTGCAGTATGCCTACGACCGCTATAAACTCGACTACCTTCAGAGCCGAAAGAAGGTGCTCCTTGTCATCGACGAGAGCCATAACCTGCGTAACGAGAAATCCAGCCGCTATACGGATCTCTTGGAAACCTTGATCAAGAACCTTCCAGGACAGGACAAACGCGATGTCAAGGTGCTGATGCTGTCGGCTACTCCAATCAATACCGGCCTTAAGGATGTGAAAGGCCAGTTCAATCTCATTGGTCACGGCGCTGACAATGCCTTCGATAATGACGAGTTCGGAGTTGAGTCACTGGACAACACTTTCCGTGACGCTCAAGCAAAATACACCATCTGGTGTGAAGAGCCCAACCGAACCATTGGCGGCTTTATCAGCAGACTGCCCCAAAAGTTCTTCAACTTGACCGATAAACTCATCGTGGCCCGTACCCGCAAGCTTATCGAGAAGACCCTGGGTGAGGATCTTGGCTTCCCTGACAAAGAACCACCAACCAACGTGTATCAAGGTGTAGACCACTTTGGACAATATACTACTGCCGAAGAGATATACGCTGCCTTCGATGCACTCAATCTATCGGCCTATCAGCCTTCATGCTTCCTGCACGAGAGTCGCGAGGCAGCCCGCAAGGAGGCCAAGTCTGACTGGGACGACGACATCAACCGTGAGCGATTCCTTGTTACAATGATGAGCGTGCTCTTCATGAAACGACTTGAGAGCTCTTGGTTCTCGCTCCAGACGACTGTCCAGAAAGTGTATGAAGTACATAATAGCACCTTGGCTAAGGTCGTTGACTATCGCGAGAACGGCATTGACGACATCCTGCGTCAGGGCGAGGAGGTGGACGACGAGGACTACGATGAGCAGATTGTACGGCGCCGCCAGATTAAGATTTCTGACATAAAGAACTTGGGCGGTTTTGAGTATGCACTGCGCCAAGACGTTAACAAGCTGCAACGCATAGTAAAGAACCTTCAGGACTTCGAGAAGAAGTATCGCGCCAACCAGGAGCGCGATCTCAAACTCGATGAACTGGCCCGCATCCTTGAGGAGAAGAGAAATGCCGCAAACAAGAAGGTCGTCATCTTTACTGCCTTCACCGACACCGCCAAATTCATTTTCGATGAGCTCAAGGCTCGTGGATTCACCCGCATGGCCGCGGTATCGGGTGACACCATTCTCACCACCGGCAACCACTCCAAGAGCGATTTCACTGAGATCCTGCAAAGCTTTGCCCCCTATAGCAAGTTGTACAAGGAGCTGAAGTGGGATGATCTCTATGAGGATGCTAACCTCGACAGCGATAAATACTATATCGACGACGAGAAAAAGCCGCATTGGCAAGTACCTTATGAGCTATGGCTCGACCTCGTTCATGAGTACCGCCCCCGTTTCGCTCGTTTGCTTGACGACGGCATCGATATCCTCATAGCCACCGACTGCCTCTCCGAGGGCCAGAACCTCCAGGACGCCGACTTACAGATAAACTACGATATCCACTGGAACCCGGTGCGCCTCATCCAGCGCTTTGGACGTATCGACCGCATCGGCTCTCCCAACAAGACCATATCCTGTGTCAACTTCTGGCCAGCCAAGTCGTTTGAGGATTATCTGAAGCTCGAGGCTCGTATCCAGAACCGTATGTCCATCATGACGCTGGTGGGCAGCGAGACTCAAGAGATCAATGAAGCTTACAAAAAGATGGTCGAGGACAATCCCATCCAGGACAAGAATGCCGATCGTCTGCTTGAAGAACTCACCAAGAATAGCATCTCGGACATTGAATCACCGCAGACCCTGTCGTTAAAGGACTTCTCATTCGAGACCTACCGTCAGGATCTCGTCGAGTATTACGAGCGCCAGCAAGACTTCTACCGCCGGATGCCTAATGGTGTGTTCTCTGGCTTCCGCAACATGTCCGAGACCTATCCCGACATGCCCGAGGCCCTTATCGCCCTGGTGGGCTATCCCAAGAAGCCTGAGGGAAAGAAAGATCATCAGTACACCGAGCTCTACCTCATGTGCCAGCCAGTGGACGCCGAGCCAACATTCCAGGAAATCAACAAGGCCGATGTCTTAGAGTTCTTGCGACAGAACAAGAAAGCAGACCGTTTCGTGCCCGACTGGATTACAGACAATGACACCGAACGTATTGAGAAACTATCCAGTGTGTTAAAGCACTGGATGGATGATAAAATGAAAGAGGTCTCATACGCGATTATGAGAAACCCTCGTAAATATTTGAAAGCCGCAAACGAAGGCATTTCCACACAACCACTCAATGAGAGGTATAAGATTGAGAACTTTGACCTCATTGTATGGGAATATGTTTCAACAGATAACAAGTAAAAGATGAACATTATGCGAGATACACTCAAATTATTTACCAGCCAGCAACTCATTGAGGCTTCAGAGGCATTACTCCACAAGTTGGGTATCAAGTTCACCCCCCTTGTTAAAGGAGTACCACAGAATGACCTTTTTAAGGCGTTTGACTTTAATTTCCAGTTCGTTGATGAGGCAAGAGCAGTAGTTGATACCATCTGGCATATCGGCTATGTTAGTGACAAGACATTTCAAGACTCTATCGACAGGGGTGGATCTCAAAGCCTCTCTATATATGCCTGCGAGATAAAAACCGATATCAATTTCCCACGTAGTATGGCTGCGGCTTTGACGCGAGCCTTTACCCGAGTCAATACTATGCAGGTCAATTTCAATTTTGACATGCCCGTGGTGGTAATCATGAAGCAGGGGACTTTGTTGACGCTCGCTACTTGTGAACTTACTGACAGGCTTGATGGTAAAGGCAAGAAGGTGGGCAAGGTAACCATGCTGCGCAATATGGATTGCAATAACCTACATGCGGGACACCGCCAGATTCTGGAACGTATCGCTTACGATGTCCAAGGCTGTAAAAGCTACGACGACCTGCACGAGAAGTGGTTTAAGTCTTTCTCAATTGACATACTTAGCGATAAATTCTTTGAAGGATATAAGGCTATTTACGAGGACATAATTGAATATGTTACAGGAAAGCGGATGGTCAAAGAAAAAAACAGGTGGAAAGAGCAATATAACGGGAAACCGTGCAAAGATATCATGCTTGAATTCAGTTCTTTCCCTGACCCTGAAAAAGCAGTACGAGACTATGTCAAGAACCTTATGGGGCGGCTGGTGTTCATCCAGTTTTTGCAGAAGAAAGGATGGATGGGTGTTCCTGCTGGTGATAGTTGGGAAGGGGGCGATTCCGAGTTTTTGCAAAACCTATTCAAAAACAGCGACAAGAAAGAAACCTTCATCGATGATGTACTGGAGCCGCTTTTCAATGACCTTAACACCAAGCGGCATGGCGATTTGGTGACGAATCAGAATATTGGCCAAGATATTAAAGTGCCTTATCTTAATGGTGGTCTGTTTGAACTTGACGAGTGTGATGATACCAAATTTCCACTCCCAGCTCATTTTATGAAGGACTTGTTTGACTTCTTTGCATCATTCAATTTCACTATTGATGAAAATGCCCCCGACGATGTGGAAATTGGCGTCGACCCCGAAATGCTGGGACGTATTTTTGAAAACCTCTTGGAAGACAACAAGGACAAAGGCGCATTTTATACCCCCAAAGAGATTGTACAGTACATGTGCCGTCAGTCACTCATAGCCTATCTCACTACATGCGTTATGAAGAAACAGGGCGAGAATCATAAGCCAGAGGAAGAGATTCGTAATGCGGTTAGTAAGCTGCTATCTGAGCCCGAAAACATCGTCCCCAAAATGACTCCAGAGCACCTTAGAGACTTCGGCACCTACATCCGAGATGTGAAAATCTGCGACCCAGCCATCGGTTCGGGTGCTTTCCCCATGGGTTTGTTGAATGAGTTGGTACGCTGCCGCACTATCATCAATGCATGGGCAATTGATTCCTACGGCAATATGCTTGTGGGCAACATTGCTGCACTTAAAGCAGAGATTATCCGCAACAACATATACGGTGTAGACATAGAGAAAGGTGCTATCGACATAGCCCGGTTGCGTTTCTGGCTCAGTATTATCGTCGATGAGAAGACACCTGAGGCTTTGCCTAACTTCGACTACAAGTTCATGCAGGGCAATTCGCTCATTCCTACTTTTGCGGGGCAATACATAAATCTCTCGACAAAGACACAAACGCATGCCTATGTACAGAAAATGATTGCAGTCAAGGAAAAGATTCATCACTTCAAACAACGCTTCTATTCAGCATCGGGCGAGGATAAAATGAAGCTTAATATCCTAATCAAGGATCACATCCTGCAACTTATTTCGTTCCAGTTGGGCTATGAGATTCAGTCTTGGGCTGACAGCCATAGGGAGCAATTGTCCATCGGATTTGAAGGGACTGAAAAGATTTCGGTGAAACAAGCTGTTAGTCAACTTCCCGATGATCGCCGCCGCATTGTAGAGCTTGGAAAGAGCCTTCGTGAACAATTAGCAGACGAGTCCATGTCGCTTGAGCGCCGAGCACAAATAGACATTCAATTCTTTGACTGGAGACTGATGTTTACTGAAGTGTTTGATGTGAAAGATGAAATGGGTGGTTTTGATATTGTTATTGGCAATCCACCATATTTTGTCTATGAAGGAGGTAATCATGATGATATTCCATTTATTCGTGAACAGGAAGAGTACAAAATAGCTTTTGGTGGGAAACTTAATGCGTATAAGCTTTTCCTTGCTTGTGCATTAAAAAAGTTAATAAAGAAAGATGGCATAAACTGTTACATTTTCCAAAACTCATTTATGGCCGACTTACAAGCAGTCAATTTGAGAAAATATATACTTGATAAATGCCAGATTCTTCAGATTGATTCATTCCCAGAACGTGATAGTGTTAAAAAACGAGTTTTCGAAAGTGTTAAGATGAGTGTGTGCATTAGTCTTATCCGAAATACAGAAACAAATAATTCTTTTGTTGTTAATATATGGAATGACAAAAACAAGACCTCAGGTATTACTACCAGATTCAGCGCTGATGAAATTGAGAAAATAGATACCCAATACTTGACTATTCCTAGACTAAAAGAGGAAGCAAAACCTATTATAATTAAAATGATAGGTCAGAGATCCATTTCTGTAAAATGTTTGGAAGGAGAACTTAATGTTACGACTCATCGGCCTTACTTTTCTAATGACTCCAGCTTGCCAGTAATAATGAAAGGGGCAGGTATACAAAAGTATTACTATACCTTTGACATGAGCCAGGGGCAAATTGAGTATTTGGACGAAAAGGGATATCTTCAAAGATATGGGAATTCAGAAAAAGCCCATCATCACGAACAAAGCAGAATCGTTATGCAGGGAATGACTGGTGCAAATGATAAAATAAGACTTGTCATGACAATAGTTCCTCCTAATATTTACTTGGGTCACTCATGCAAATATATTCTTCCTTCAGATGGTATTTCACAAATGTGTTTATTGGGATTGATGAATTCCAAACTAGCGAACTTCTTTTTCAGATGTTTCAGTACAAATAGTAATGTAAATGGCTATGAGATAGAAGCAATACCTATTTGTAAAATTCCATTGGAAATAAGTGAAAAGATTGAATCTATAGTTTCAGAGTTATTTATCATCAAGACGAATAATCATGCTGCTGATATTTCAGTATTTGAGTCTCAAATTGATCTGATCATTTACCATCTATATGGGTTGACCTACGATGAAGTACTGATTGTTGACGCAGAGACGCCGATTACAAGAGACGAGTACGAGAACTTTAACAGTGGGTCTTAAAACAGATTTAATATTCAACAATATGACATCCGAATTAGACTTGACAAGAATCTTTGATGAGTTGTTGAACAGGATTCAGTACATCGGTATAGCGCTCCAAGGACTAGGTATTCAGCCCATCAAGATAACAGGACACTATGACCTCAAAAGGACCGATACACCGAGTATCGAGGAGACTGAAGATGCATTCATGAAGTGGAACTGCGCTATCCTTACCGCATTCCGAGGCTCTGATACACTGACACCAGAGGCTAATCTTGAACGCAATATCAAGCGAAATAATGAGTTGAAGGCGAAGATGATTGAGCAGAATCTACGTTTCCGTTCGGTTAATGGCTGCTATCGTGAGGCTAAATGGGAAAAGCCTAACGTGGAGTACTGCTTTTTTGTGACCAACATAGGTGATAGCCGCCAGCCGTTTGATTCTATTGACCAGATTAAGGACTTTTTCTGCAAGATGTACCGCTTGGCCGAGCACTACGAGCAGGATAGTTTCCTCTTCACTTTCCCTGGCGCGAACCGTGTAGCCTTCTTGGTGGCAACCAACGATGACGGCCGTGCCTATTTTAGAGACGACATCAAGTTTGCGGGGCCCTTGTTCACCCATGTAAGCGACATCGGCGACTGGACCGACTGCAGTGACGGCCGCATCTCGTTCCGCCTCAAGGGCATGATCATGAAAGGCGGCACCGGCAACAGGAAAATCAAGATTGGTGAGGGCGACATCTTCGATATTGGGGCCGAGGGCTACACCCCCGAAGGACTGGTGGTCATCAGAGGCTATAACCAAACTGACCTGAAGGCTGCCTGCCGTGCCTATAAGGGTGACGTGCAGCTGGTGGAACGATATTTTGTCAAGGAATGTCTGCAAGCCGATGATATCCGCAGCAAGGTGCTGCAAAGCCTCAAGGCCATGGTTGACCAGCAGTACCGGAAAATAGGCTTCCATTGTTCCGCAGCGTTGAATGGCGATTATGTCGCCGGGGCCGCCATCGTTCTCAAGGCCGTCCAATCATGGGCACAGCGCTACAACAGGAAATTCGACCAGATCGTCATCGTCGATACCTACGGTGACTACGCTAAGGCATTAGACCAACAAAATCAATAACAATCATAAAACCATATCATTATGTGTGTACCATTAGGAGGCAGAAGAAAAGCTAGAATGTCATGGGGCGAGAGCAGCAACCATGTCTGTGTTGAGAAGATTACCAAGCCCGAGGTCGATCAAATTATCTACGGCGAGAGCTACGATTGCCTATACCAAAAGGACGGCTCAAGCACGTTCAAGGAGTATGACGGCTGCACAAACAACCTCGGCCAGATCCTGCACGACGGCAAGACCCGCGTTAAGGTCGCCGGTTCAAAAACGCCCGGCTATAAAGAGGGTTACAGAACCATTGTGATGAAGGCCCCCTGCGTGGCAGCCACCATCCTGCTCCGCACCCCACTGCAACCATAAAAACCATCTATCATGGGAGTACCATTAGGCCATAGAAACCATTATGACAGGAAAGACCCCATCATCCCTGTCGAGCGTATCACCAAGGCCGCCGTCGACGACATCATCTTGAACGGCAATTATTACTGTCTCTTCAAGCGACTGAAGAACGTCAAGTTCAGGCCGCAAGAATATGGCAAGGACGAATTGAGCCAGATTCTGCACGACGGTAAAACGAAGGTAAAGGTCGCTGGCTCGAGAACACCAGGCTATGTATGGGACCGTGACACCATCGTCATGGAGGCCCCGTGCGTCAAGGGCACAATCCTCCTGAGGGTGTCGCCATATGCCATTGAGAAGGCATACACCTTCAGGGCATTAACAAGCGGATCAACTGAAGACGTAGAGATGGAGGTGCAACTGAATCATGATGAAGCGATGAAGTTGGGCAAACAGTTCCTGGAAGAAGACCTTTATGAAATCGCCCCTGAATCTAACTTCAAGGACAGATTGGATGATGTCGTTGTTTCACAACTGGCCAAATCTTTCCGTCGTGATTATGACCGCGCCTATGATTACCTAGCATGCAACTACTACGGCTACGCCTGGAGCAAGGAACTGAAGCAAGACTGCATCAACTACTACCAGCAGCATCAATAAGCTATGAGGATTCAGAATGAAAGACAACTATTGCCGCTGGCCCGACAACCGTGGCTGATACTCGACAAGGAGTTGGGAAGTTTACTCATGCCCCAGTTTGAGGAGTTTCTTCACTCGGAGAAGACGGAGGACACCTACAAGGGATGGGCTCTCGACATTCATTTCATCAGGCAGAATTGTGTGGATTATCAGCATTACATTGCGAGATCGGACTATTCAAGGCTTAAAGAACTGAGCGAGGATTGGAAATATACACCAAGCATTGAGAAGGACGACAATATCCTGATCTATAGCGGCGAGGACCTTAATGTTTTGATCGTATTCCATCTCCACTCATTCCTGTGGAGTTACCCCACGCCTGAAGAATTGGACGATGACGACGAGTAACTGCACGCCGTCGAATGTCTTTAGTTTTCAGGGAATTATTAATACATAAACAGATACAATTTGATATATGGACAAGATTGAATTAGCAAGAAAGGCATTGTTGGACACCATTGGCACAGGCGTTTCATTTCCATGTTCACTTAGAGGTTATAGTGGGGGTGCCTGTGGAGACGGATATACAGGCGATGGGGAACTTGACCTTAGTAGAGAAGAATTACTTTACCTAATATCTGATGCTTCAGAGGTGTTCAACGGATTAGAGGTGAAGAAGGTCGACGTGGATGGACAGCTCGAAGAGATGGCTAAAGAAGCATGTTGGCCAGATGATAATGGTGGGCCGTCGGTATTTCTCAGCGAGAGTGATACCGTTCCAAGTGAACTGAAGGAGCTGGCAGAGATGATAGATAATCACGATGAAGACGACGCTGAGGAAGTAGCAGACCTTCGCGCCCGTGTCGCCGCTCTCCAAGACGGCGATTATACATTCTGCGTAACTATCATGGAAACTGACTACTATTTCGCTGAAAATGAGGCTGAGACACTTCACCTTACAGCCGACCAGGTACGCGGCTTCTTAAAAAATGCGTTATATGGTGCCGACGATATTTTTGACGGCATATGTGATAAGGAATTGGATGAAGATGACTTTAGCGACCTTGCTAAGAAGGCTGGCATAGGATCAGAATACGTAGATGACTATTGGAGCTACAGCGGTGAATGCATGTATCTTGAGTACTATGTTGAAGCCTGGAGAACGTTGATCAGTAAAATCATGTCCGGCGAAGTCGATGAGACAAACCTGAATAAGTGGTTAGCATTCTTCGATAGACGTGACGAATGGGAGTCCGGCATAGAGTCTTATGTTGAGTTTAACTCAGAGGACTGATTTTGTTGGAGTTATGAGGTACTGGATCATCCCATACAACATCAAGTTTTACAATCATGACGGCCTGCTCGAAGTTTATGATCGAGTGGTATGGCGCCATCGAAACAAGTTTGAAATCGGGGACGAGGTCTTCATGTATTCGTCAACACCGGCGAGGCGGCTAACCTTTGTCATGCAAGTGATACAGGTTGATGTTGATACGAAAGACGATTTCGACGATACGGCCTTTCGTGGAGAAGACTATAAGCTCGATAGGCCCAACGTATCTAAACGTGTATTGTTGAGGTTGCAACATCGGCTATCTCCAGACCTTAACCTCAGCTATGACGATCTGAGGGCTCACGGTCTGACCAGCAATTTACAGGGCAAGACGGTAATCGACGGCGAGCTGCTGGACTACATTCTGAACGAGATCGACCGGGATATCACGTTGGAAGCCTCCCCTGACTTCATAAATGACGCCAGCACGCTTCCGGAGGGCGCGGTGATGCAAGTTACCATCAACAAGTATGAACGCAATCGTAGCGCACGAGAACGCTGCATAGCGGCACATGGCTGTAGGTGTGCAGTGTGCGGCATTGACTTTGGCCAGGTTTACGGCGAGGTGGGCAAGGGTTTCATCCACGTCCACCACATCGTCCCGCTGGCATCCATAGGCAAGTCTTACCGCCTAAATCCCGAGAAAGATCTTGTGCCGGTATGCCCCAACTGTCACGCCATGCTACACCGCGCGGTCAACGGCAAGTTAATGTCCATCGATCAGCTACGGTCAATCCTCAAGAAACAATGACAGAAGCAGATATACACGCCCGATTCGTCAGGTACTATGAAACGGTAGCCGAGCTGCATCGGATGGGCTACGAGTTGTTCCGTGTGTGCCCCTATATCAGCCCCAACGGAATGAGTTACCGCTGCTGGCTCACGATAAAGAAAAACACATGGAAGGGGTGCGGCGCATTCTTCAACGAGCGGCGCGGGGACGGCCAGGCACTGTACACTCCTGACTGCACTCTGCCATGGGACGACAGCGGCATGACCCCACGTGAGAATGCCGAGAGAATCATTCAAGAATACCCACGCCTCGCTCGCAACGCCCATGGTAGCGATCCAGAGTATGTAGAGTGGTTCAAGCTTGCCCTCGATGAATGCCGCCAGGGACACTACTTCTATGGTCTTGATGAATACTTCAACCCGCTGCGTGAAGGCTATATCGCTCTGACCGGCGTAGAAGGCCGTGGACTCCCTCTGCCACCCCCAGGCGATAGCGACACCCAATCAGTCTATTAAAGGCGCTCAGAAGCCACGTATGGGCGAAAAAAAAGGAGCGGCTCACCGCCGCTCCCCATCACTCTATCTAAAAATCAATTATTTCTCTTGACGTCGTCTTTTCTTATGGATCTCCTTTCTTTAGTCGTTTATATCTTTAGCCCCAAACGTTTGGTTAATAGTAGCCAATCAATAGTTTCCCCAGCTCGACAGGCAGCATGTCCTCATAGATGTCCAAGTACCTGCTTGGCACCTTGATGGTCTTTAGCGAGGTGCAGCCATCAAAAACTCCGGCGTCTTCATCCATTTTGGTCAAGCCGCGAAAAGTGATGGTCTGCAAACTGTCACATCCCTGGAACGCGTGGTCGGCGATGTAATGAACCGATGCGGGGATGTCGATGTCAGTCAAACTTTTGCACCAATAGAATGCATGGGAATCGATGATTTTAAGCCACAGGGAAAGATTCACTTCGGCCAAACTTCTGCATTTCATGAAAGCCTGTGCACCGATGCGCGTTACTGAGATAGGCATGTCCAAACTGGTCAACCCACAGCCCTCGAAAGCAGAATCTTCAATCCAGCTCACCGAGGAAGGAATGGTTATGTTCTTCAGTTCAGAGCAATCACAGAAAGCCCTTACGCCGATAGTTTGTATCGTATCGGGGATTCTCACTTCCTGCAACCTGAAGCATCGATTAAAGGTTCCATGACCTATATGGTAAACCGATGCGTTAATGATTGCTCTAGTCAAATTTTGGCAATCATTGAACAGATAATCCCCCATACTGGTAACCGACGACGGAATATCGACTTCGGTTAGCCGATAGCAGGCACAAAACGCATTGTGACCGATGCTGGTAACTGACCCTGGAATATTTACGTTGGCTAAATTCCAGCAGCTAAAGAACGCTTCGTCGCCAATGCTGGTGACCGTGTTGGGCATGCTAACATTGTCTAGATTGCGACAGAAGCTGAACGCTTCATCACCGATTCGGGTAACCGACTCGGGAATAATCACAGAAGTGATGGTATCTCCACCTCTGTACTCTTTTGGAAAAATCTCTCTTTGACCTTTTAGAATCTGGATTTCCATATTATTTTGAAATTGAATATATGTGGCGTCGGAGGATGCGCGACGTCGTTTGATAAGCACCGCATCGTGCTGCCGCTACTTCTTGGACGGGGAGCGACTGTCCCGTTAGTGGACGGCGCTGAGGCCGTTGTAGAGCAGTTTTGTGTCTCATTCTATAAGCGTCCTCAGGAGGGCGGTGCGCGGTATCGTGTTGCGGTAATCATAGATAGATTAGAACATGATGGACTTGGAAACTACAATACCGCTACCTTCGCTGGCAATCACAGCTGCTGCCTTGGCTACCTTGAGAATGCTGCTCTTGAAGTAGATTGAGCCCACACCACATGAGCGCACAACATCAATCATCTGGTGACTCATGTTGGAAACCTCATCATCCGTGAGAACATGCCTGTTTGGGCCGCTCTCAAGCCCCACAAGAAACATATCACAATAGCCAGCCGCTGCCTTAACCATGTCGAGCGAGGTCTGCTGGTCAATAACAGGCTCAATCGAGGCAAAGGTCTTGATGCCCATAGAGTGGATGCTCTTCATCGCTGCCACACGATCAGCATTGGGAGAAGCGCCAGTCTCGAGTTCATCGTGACCAGTAAGCGTGAAGCCTACTGCAAGAAGGCCCGTGCTTGCGCCCTTTGCAAGCAGCTCTTGACCCTCGGTAGTGTTCACCCAGCTTGTGAACTTGGTCAGCATCTTCACAGGTACATCGGCGTCAATGATAAGGTCGAAAGCCTGCTTGAATAGCGGGAAGGTAGCCTCTTGACCGGGATCGCTAGTGAACGTTGCGAACACACCATCAGCGGCCACAAGTTCATTCTTGTGGTTAACAAGATCGTGTGCAACACGAGTCAGAGCATTAGCTTCATTCTTGAATTTCTTCAGTAACTCAGGGGTGTCGCCTCCAATGGACTTGCTGATGATACCGTGTTCACGATAACAATAAATGCAAGCCCCACTGCACCCTCTATAAAGGTTGAGCCCATAGCCTTGAGCGGCATACTCTCCAGCGGGGCCCTTGGGCTGATAGAATGCGGTCCAAGAAACGCTCCCAGGAGTATTACCGTTAGTGTCACAGTTAATCTCAAGCGTTGCCAGCTTACTGTACTTGGCTTCCAATTCGCTGCTGGTGTAGATTTTGCTCGGGTCAATACCCTTGGAAATAGCACTTGCAGCAGGTACAGGAGTAACTACATTACTGATCTCCTCGTTCTCACCCTGAGGAGTGGGTGCCTGAGCTACTACTACGCCCTGCTCAGTTCCGGGCTGTACCTCGGTCTCCACCTGGGAGAGTTCGGCCGTTTTGGTTGATTCACTTCTCATAGATTACTCTATTTTAAGTTCAGTGGTTCCCTTGTCGCGGTGGCGGAATAGTCCGGCGACTTGGCCTGGGGCGAACCCTGGTAGGGCTCTTCCCAACCTGCGCCAGCCACACCACTGGAAAGACTGGCGCAAACAAAACTCTTGATGTTCTGCATAATTTCTAGAATAATGACGTTGGATGACGTCCAACGCCGTTGATTGAGTGCGCTCGCTTGCTTGCTACAGGGGGAGCGCGCAAACCCAGCCGATTTTGTAGTCGGAACCCGCGATGTCAAAGAACTCTTGCTGCCGTTAGGGTAGGGCCGGCAACTTGCCCTTGGCTCATATAGCCGTGAGGTTGGTGCATCGGTCACTCGTTGTCGATCTGGGAGTGTCTTATCGGTTGTTCCACCTAAGCTCTTCGCAGTTCTTAAGCTGCTCTAGAACAAGGTCATAATCGAATAAGAGTACTCTGCCGGCGCGGATTACAGCTGGGGGCTTGATCGTTGACTCGAGCCATCTGCTCACGGTCGAGACAGATACACTCAACGCGCGGGCGAGTTCCTTCTTCCCGTGGAGCAACTTCTTGTCTTTCGCCTGCACGGGTGAAGACTTCTCGGCTACAGCAACGTCGACGGCGTCGCGGATAAGGCTGACGATTTCTTCGCCGGTCATGTCAACTACTCGTTTGCCGAGCAATTGATCAGTTGTGATATGTTTCTTCGTTGTCATCGCTCATCATATCGACAACTTTTTCACCGTCGTTCCAAGGGGAGATAGGGGGCAAAATGTGCGCTGATAAATACCTGAAAATCAGAAGAATGAATTGTTTTGGGGGCTAAGGGGACGAGAAAATAAATTTATGATCTGCTGACATCTGCCATTTTGGCTTGTCAGGGTAGTGACAAAAAGTCCATTTTGGGGTGAATATGTATAGGTAAAGGGCTGTGTAACGTTTGTACGGTGATCTGTGACTTGGCCATTGCATTAAGTCTAACATCATTATTGCGTAATGGTGCCATTGATTTGTGTTTATGATGAAAAAGCATTATCTTTGCATCACGAAAACACAGTTATAACTATGAGTAAAAGAAATGTTGAATCCGCCGCAATGGAGAAACAAGACACGTTGTTGGCAGCCCTTCAGGGTATACTTGATGAGCGGCACGATGATATGTGCATGTTTAAGTTGGAGTCTATGTGCTATCGACTGAAGTGTGCGATTATTGACCACAGCTTGAAATTGCCTTCATTGTCTGCGTTCCGGTACTATGTCAATGGAATAACATCTGCAGACCAACTTGCTGTTGTCGCGGAAATGTTGCACGATTGCTGGATCTACTCTACATTGGAGTTCTATGATAGGCCGATAAAAAAGACTTTCAGATTCGATGATACTAATTTTGGGGAACACGGCAACAACTTGAATGAGAATAAATACTTGAATATACTTCACGAAAAGTATAAAAAGGTGTATTTTTTTCAAAGCAGGGCACCTAAAGACTATGAGACTTACCTTGTTGAGTTACACTCTATCGTCACAGAATTGGGCCGTAAATTTAACCTGAAGATTGATGAGAGATTTGTGCTGACTCCATTTTTGGACACCAAATTGAATTTGCGCACGCTGATGGAAGTGTATGAATATTTGGTAAATCAAGGATGTCTAGAAGCTGGTAAGCAGAATGATTTTGTTAGCATATTTAATGTGTCAGTATTAGCTTTACCGGCCAAGTTGAGATGGTTAAAAAAGGCGAAGAGAACAAATAAAACGAGTTTCTTCTGTCTGTTAAGTCTGATGAGGATGTTGTCAAGTGATGCTGTTGAGGATACCCAGGTGAAAACAGTTATTGCCAGCGTTTTCTCTGAAGAAGATGGTACACCGATTAACGTGGAGCAATTGAAGGAACGCAACGTGAGCCCTGAGCAGAGGCTATTCGACAATGATATCCAGAATATCATATCGAATCATGCGCCAAATTCGGAAAAGGGGGGTACATTGGGGGGAAGCACCGAGTAGAAACAAAAATAAGTGACTTATTTTCAGTCACTTATAAAATCGCTTGTGGAGCATAGCGGACTCGAACCGCTTACCTCAACACTGCCAGTGTTGCGCTCTACCAGATGAGCTAATGCCCCGAATTGCGGATGCAAAGGTAATACCATTTTTGAAACTGACAAATTTTTTTGTGAGTTTTTTAAATAAACAGATAAAAATACATAAAAAAGGCGGCTTATTGAGGTACAAAAAGGGCTTTTTCATAACTTTGCAGCATCATTAATCATGTTGATATCATGACAAAAAAGGAATTGAGACAACAAATCAAGCAGCTCAAGGCGATGACTCCCGTAGCGGTGCGTAAGGTGGAAGCCGCCATGGTGTTCAAGACCATCAAGGCGATGCCCGTGTGGCAACAGGCGCAGCACATCTTGTGCTATTGGTCACTGCCTGACGAGTTGCCGACCCACGAGAGCGTGAACGAGTGGCTGGCCGACGGCAAGAACATCTACCTGCCCCGCGTCAAGGGCGACGACCTGGAAATCGTTCCCTATCACGGTGCTCAGAGCTTGGACGATAACAACAAGTTCCACATCGGTGAGCCCGTGGGCGATGCGGTTAGCCCTGACTGCCTCGAACTCATCATCGTGCCCGCGGTAGCCTTGGACGGGCAACGCAACCGATTGGGGCGCGGCAAGGGATTCTATGACCGACTGCTGAGTGGCACAACGTGCCCCACCATCGGGGTAGCATGTGATTTCCAACTGGTGGACGAGGTGCCCGTGGAGCCACATGACCGCCCGCTGGACTGCATTGTCACCAGCGACACCGTCATCGATGACGGTTCGAAGAGGTTCAGTTGATAGCCCTTGGCCTTATCGTTACTACCTAACCGATAGGATTATCAATGAGAGGCATATTGCTCACCATCATCGCTTGGCTGGCCATCGCATTGACGATAGCAGCCGAGCAGGCTTTGCCTGTCGACCCTGAGTTGAGGGTCGGCCGATTGGATAATGGTATGACCTACTACATCCGCCACAACGAGCAGCCCAAAGGGCGGGCCGAGTTCTGGCTAGTGCAGAACACCGGGTCGCTGGTCGAGGAAGAGAACGAGCGTGGCCTTGCCCATTTCATCGAGCATATCGCATTCCAGGGCACCCGCAACTTCCCCAACATCGACATGGTGGACATCTTGCAGAACAACGGCGTGTCGTATGGCCGCGACATCAATGCCTCGACAGGCTTTGATGACACACGGTTCCAGATATCGAATGTGCCCACCGAGCGCGTGGAGCTATTGGACACCGTGTTGCTGATGCTGAAGGACCTGTCGTGGGAACTCAACTTTGACGAACGTGCCATCAAGGAGGAACGCGGCGTGATTCAAGAGGAGTGGCTCATGCATGCCGACCAATCGATGCGCCTGTATGAGAACGTCCTGCCCATCCTGCTCTCAGGAAGCCGATATGCCTACCGCATCCCCATCGGCGACATGACCGTTATCCGCAACGTGACGCGGGATGAGTTGCTGTCGTTCTACCATCGCTGGTACTGCCCGAATCGGCAGGCGGTGGTCATCGTGGGTGACTTTGACGCCAAGCGCATGGAGGACATGGTGAAACAGACGCTGGGGGCTATTCCACGCCGCTACATCCCCGATGAGGATCCTCAACTTGGCGCAATTCCAGACCATAATGGTGTAACCTATGCCTTGAACACTGACCCCGAGGCGTCCAACACGATGGTTTACCTGATGTTTGAGCACAAGCCCGTACCCGTAGAGTTGCGCAACAGTGCGACCTTCCTGCGCCACAATGTCACCTCGGCCCTCGTTCAGGATATGCTCAACAGACGCATCGACGAGATGGTGCGCTCTCAAGCCACGCCCATTGACTATGGCATGGTGTATGACCGCCAATTCCTTATCACCCGCACCCGCAATGCGCTCACACTAGCGGCACTGGCTCGTGAAGGCAGTTCACTCGAAGCCCTCGACACCTTGACCGTCCAAGCCGCCCGCGCCATGCAACACGGTTTTACCGCCCAAGAGCTGGAACTCGCACGGCGCAACGCCATAGCCGTATATGCCGACCTGCAGGCCGAGGCGAGCACCCGCACCAGCCGCCAATATGCCGACGAGTACATCGACCACTACTGCAACGGCGGCTACATCCCCGGTGTGAAAACCGAATCACAAATGCTGATTGACGAGGTGCAGCGCACCAGCCTCGACGAGGTGAACGGCTACCTGAGAGAAATCGTCGGGAAGGATAACGTGAGCGTGCTGATTTCGGGGCCCCAGTCCATTGGCGGCAATCACCACTACCCCACCTCACGCGACGTGATTTCCCACTTCAACCGCATCATGAACACAGCGCAGTCGCCCTACATCGACCAGATGGCTAACAACAAGTTGCTGGAGAAGGAACCCACCCCAGGCGGTATCATCAATGAGACCTATGAGGAGGCCACGGGCATCACGACCATGACCCTGCGAAACGGTGCCACCGTGAGGCTCAAGCCCACAACCTTCAAGAACAACGAGGTGCTGTTCAACGCCTTCAGCTTGGGCGGCGAGTGGGCTTTTGGCGACACCGCCGACATCAACGTGCGCCTGATGGATCAGGTCATCGAGAATTGCGCCTTGGGAGGGCACACCATCAATCAACTCAACAAAATGATGGCGGGCAAGCAGTTAGGCATATCCTTTATCCTTAACGACCCCAACGAGCAGTTGGACGGCGGCTGCCAGAGCGCCGACTTGGAGACCTTGCTGCAACTATGCTATCTCTATTTCACCGACGTGAGCATCGACAAGGATGCTTACGAGGGTCTCAAAACACGTATCCGTTCCCAACTCTCCCAATCGAGTTACAACCCCAAGATGATTTATAGCGACTCCATCGGGAGCACCATCTACTGCGGCAACCCCATGTACCGCAATATCAAGCCCGAAGAGGTTGACCATCTGGACGGCGAGCGCATCCTGGCACTGTACCGCCAACGCGTCGCCAACGCGGGAGACTTCACCTTCTCGATAGTGGGAGCGTTCACCGTTGACGAGGTGAGGCCACTCATCAAGAAGTATCTGGCCTCCCTGCCCGATAACGGGATGCGCGAGACTCTTAACGGCTATCGTCCAAAGATGGCAACAGGTATGGTGGATAACTTCTTTGAGGTACCCATGCGCAATCCCAAAACATCCGTTTATGTGACAATCATGGGAGATAAGCCTTACAGCTATGACGATGAATTCATGATGGACCTCGTGGGCGAGTCGGTGGGCACAGCCCTGCTGACCTACCTGCGCCACGAGAAGCACGGCACCTATGATGTGGTAGCCGACGGTTCCCACTCACTCTACCACAACCGCTGGATGCTCACCTACGAGTTCGAGACCAACCCTGCCGACCGTGACAGCATGCTCGTGTATGCCGAGCAGGCCACCAGCGCCATCTTCTACAGCGGCATCAGCGAGGACCTGTTCGGCAAAATCAAGGAACGGGTGAGTCGTGAACACGAGAGTGCCCTGCAAACCAACAGCTACTGGCTACGAATCCTGCAACAACGAGCCCTCGGCATCGATGCCTTAGGCGGCTTCGACCACCTGTTCCCCACCCTCACCCAAGACCGCCTGAACCAATACATCGAAGCACTGCGCCCCCACACCTGTTTACGCATCGTAATGAACTAGACGGCGTCTCAGAAATGCTCAAAATCATTTGGCATTTCGCTCGACTTGTACTAATTTTGCAAGAGATATGAAGATTGGTATTTTTGGGGGGTCGTTTGACCCGATTCATGTTGGGCACGCGATTATTGCGCAATACGTCATCAGCAGCGGTATTGTGGACCGGTTGTGGTTCATGGTGTCGCCTGTGAATCCGTTGAAAGCCGATAAGCAGCGGCAGGTTGCCGACACCGACCGCCTGCGCATGGTGGAGATGGTGTCTCGCCCCATGGAGGGCGTGGAGACGTCTGCGTTTGAGTTCACCATGCCAAAGCCATCCTATACCATCGACACGTTGAACACGTTGCAAGAGAAGTTCCCCAACGACGAGTTCTATCTGGTTATCGGCGCCGACAACTGGACGGTGTTCGGCAAATGGCGCAGCAGTGAGGAGATTCTTGCCAAATATCATCTGCTTGTCTATCCCCGCCTGGGCTATGAAGTGAGCATTCCTGACGACAAGAAAGAGCGTGTCACACTTGTCGATGCACCGATTATTGAGTTGTCATCGACCATGATTAGGGAACGGCTTGCCAAGGGGCAGAGTGTGCGATACTATGTGCCAGACGAAGTGCTGGAATACATCCAGCGTAATCACCTGTACCATCAACCTGAACAACAAGAATAATGGAGAAATTGACACCTAATGAGTTGGCGTTTATCGCCCTTGCCAATGAATACTGCCACGCAATGGAACGCGCCCAAGAATGTGAGTCGCGAGACCAATTTGTGGCCCAAATGCTGAAACTGCTGCCAAGGTTATACATCACTATCAACGACATCGATGACGACACCTATAGCGAGGAGTTTATCGACCCTGCACTGGAAGAGGATGTGTATGACTTGGTGCGGTCGCGTGTTGAACTCATCTTGGCCGAGGAAGACATCTACCTTGAAGTCTTCATGGACGACATGAAATACAGCGACACGCCCATTTCGGCATCTGTCTCGGAGAATCTTGCCGACCTGTATCAGGAGTTCTTTAACCTGATTCACTCGATACAGGATGCGCTGACCGAGACACAGCACGAAATGCTGTGCCAGTGCAAAATCAACTTCATCAACTACTGGGGTCAGACGCTGTGCAACGTGTTGAGGGCGTTAAACGCGGTTTATTATGGGTTATAACGGCCGAGGAAATGGCTCGGCACAGGCAATTGTGACAACAAAAAACTAACTAACCATATACACAATGAAGAAGACAGATCAATATGTGAGCAATTTGCTCGAGTTTCTGGATAACAGTCCTTGCAATTTCCTGGCAGTAGACAGCGTGAAGAAAATCCTTACCGCCAACGGCTTTAAGGAGAAAAAGATTGATGACAAGATGAGCGCCAAGGCTGGCGAGAAGTTCTTTTTCACCAAGAACGACAGTGCCGTGTTTGCCGTGCAGGTGGGCAAAAAGAAACCTGCCGACACGGGATTCAAGATCATTGCCGCGCACAGCGACTCGCCCTGCTTCAGAATCAAGCCTGCAGCCGAGATTCCTGGCGATGGCGGCATCCTGCGGCTAAATACCGAGGTGTATGGCGGTCCTATTCTCTACACATGGTTTGACCGTCCTCTGTCGCTGGCAGGTCGCGTGCTGCTCAAGGGCAAAGACGCACTGCATCCCGTGACCAAGCTCCTGAAGATTGAACGTCCGCTGATGTGCATCTCGCACCTCGCCATCCACTTCAACCGCGCCGTCAACGAGGGCAACAAACTCTCGAAACAAAAAGACATGCTGCCCATCCTCGCCAAAATTAACAAGGACTTTGAGTGGCAGAACACGCTGCTTAACCTTGTTGCCGATGAGTTGCAGGTCGAGGCTGCCGATATTCTGGACTTTGACCTGATGCTCTACGATGTGAGCAAGGCAAGCCTGTTCGGCCTGAACAATGAATTCATCTCGGCTGGGCGTCTCGATGACCTGAGCATGGTGCATGCTGCCATCACCGCCATCACTGAGGCCAAGGACAAAGACGCCACGCTGGTAGCAGCCATCTTTGACAACGAGGAGACAGGCAGCGGCACCAAGCAGGGCGCCCACTCGCCCGTGCTGGGCAACATGTTGTTGCGTCTCGTCATGACATTGGGAGGCGACTTTGAGGACTTCGGGCGCGCCATTCACCGTACGTTCATGATTTCGGCCGACAATGCTCATGCCTTCCATCCCAACTATCCCGAGAAATATGACCCGACCAACCATCCCTCGTTGGGCGGCGGTCCGTGCATTAAGGTCAATGCCAACTGCAAATATATGAGTGATGCCCATTCGGCAGCCATCTTCAAGAGCCTGTGCGAGAGTGCCGGTGCCCCGTTCCAGTACTTCGTGAACCATAGCGACGTGGCTGGCGGTTCGACGCTGGGCAATATCCTCACCGGGCAGCTCGACATCGAGGGCGTCGACGTGGGCAATCCCGTGCTGGCCATGCACTCGGTGCGCGAGACCGGTTCATGTGACGACCACGTGAACATGATCAAGGTGATGAAAAAGTTCTTCTCATAATAGTCTGTCGTGGCGATGCCACGACAATCTGAACATCAATGATATGGTGAGTTATCTTCAGGTTGAGGGGTTGAGCAAGGCATTTGGTGTCGATGTGCTCTTTGAGGATCTGACCTTCGGTGTGGCCGAAGGTGAGAAAATCGGGCTTATCGCCAAAAACGGCACCGGCAAGTCCACCCTACTCGACATCCTCGCAGGCATCGCTTCACAAGACAGCGGCACGGTCATCTACCGCAACAACCTGCGTGTGGGTTACCTGCCGCAGTTACCTGACCTGGGCGGAGCCCACACCGTGCTTGACGCCTGCCTGCACGGTGACGACCCCAGGTCGGGGGCTATTCATGCCTACGAGAAAGCCCTGCGCATAGGTGACAGCGATGCCATTACCGCTGCCATCCAGGCGATGGATGCCAATGTGGCATGGGACTACGAGGAGCGTTTCAAGCAGATTCTCACCCAACTCAAAATCACTGACTACAACCAGCCTGTCAAAGAGCTGAGCGGCGGCCAGGTGAAACGTGTGGCCCTGGCCCGGCTATTGATTGATGAGCCGCAGATGCTGATCCTCGACGAGCCAACTAACCACTTGGACATCGACATGATCGAGTGGCTGGAGAATTACCTGCAACGCAGCCGTGTGACCTTGCTGATGGTGACTCATGACCGCTATTTTCTGGATAACATCTGCAACCGCATCCTGGAGATGGACCAGCACAGCATCTTCTCCTATAGCGGCAATTACAACTATTATCTGGAGAAACGCGCCGAGCGCATCGAGGCGCAGAATGCCCAAGTGGAACGCGCCCGCAACCTGCTGCGCACCGAGTTGGACTGGATGCGCCGCCAACCGCAGGCCCGTGCCCACAAGGCGCAGTACAGGATTGACGCCTTCTATGACCTGCAAGAACGGGCACAACAGCGTCGCGACGACGGCGAGGTGGAACTGAACGTCAAGAGCGCCTATATCGGGAAGAAAATCTTTACCGCACACCATGTGTGCAAACGCTTCGGCGACAAGGTAATTCTTGATGACTTCAACTACACGTTTGCCCGCTACGAGAAATTGGGCATTGTCGGCGATAACGGCGTGGGCAAGACCACATTCATCAAGCTGTTGCTTGACATGGTCAAACCCGACAGCGGCTACTTTGAGATTGGCGAGACCGTCAAGTTTGCCCATTACAGCCAGGAGGGAATGCACTTTGACGAGGGCAAACGGGTGATTGACGCCGTGAGAGACGTGGCCGAATACATCTACTTTGACGAGAAACACCATTACACCGCCATGGCGTGGCTGAACCACTTCCTGTTCACGCCCCAAGACCAGCAGAAGTTTATCGCCAAACTGAGCGGTGGCGAGCGCCGACGATTGTATTTGGCAATGGTGCTGATGACCAAGCCCAATTTCCTCATCCTCGATGAGCCGACCAACGACCTGGACATATCCACACTCGAAATCCTTGAGGAATACCTGTCGCAGTTTAACGGATGTGTCATCATCGTGAGCCACGACCGATTCTTTATGGACCGCACGGTGGATCACACGTTTGTGTTTACAGGCAACGGCCATGTCAAGGACTTCCCCGGCAACTATAGCGAGTACCGTGCCTGGAAACAGCGCCATGAGCAAGAAGCGGCACAACTCGCCCGTGAACAGGAGACCACAAAACCCAAAGAGAACACATGGGCCAACCGCAGCGACAAAAAACGACTCAGTTACAAGGAACAACGGGAACTCGAGCAACTGAACATCGAATTAGAAGCACTCAATAAAGAAAAAGCCGAGTTGGACGCCCTTTTTGCCAGCGGTGAAACACTTGACGACGTGGCCACCCGGGCAGCCCGCTACCAAGAGGTTAAAGACTTGCTTGACGAGAAAGAAATGCGCTGGCTGGAACTTTCTGAAAGTTAGGAGTGTATGGCCTCGCCTTGGCATGGCCGGGAGGAGTGAGAAGTTATAGGTTGAAAACCTATTATCTATTATCTATAAATTATTAATTATTATCTGAACTAAGGTGTACGGCCTGGTTGACTGCAATAACTTCTTTGTGTCCTGTGAGCGGGTGTTTGACCCAAGGCTCAATGGGAAGAAAGTTGTCGTGCTTTCCAATAACGACGGGTGCGTTATCGCCCGCAGCAATGAGGCCAAGGCAGCTGGGATCCCGATGGGTTGCCCCGCCTTTAAAATCAAAGAGCACACCGACCCACGTCAGGTCATCCAACTGTCGGCCCGGCACATCCTCTACCGTGATTTGTCCAACCGCGTGATGTATCTGGTGGGTAAAGAGGTCGATAATCTACAGCAATACTCGGTTGATGAGGCATTTTTCAAACTTCCGCACGAAGACGTGGAAACAAGCCATCGCGTGATGGCCGAAGTCGTGAAGAAAGTGAAGCAGTACGTGGGCATACCCGTGAGCATTGGCTTTGCTCCAACGCGTACGTTAGCAAAAATCGCCAACCATATTGCCAAGAAGGACCGCCGCATCACCGATGGCGTGTATTGGCTCGTGCGCCCTGAGGCCATCGACATTATACTGCGGCGCACACCCATCGAAGACGTGTGGGGTATCGGGCGGCGGCTGTCAACATCGTTGCTGTCACAGGGTATCAAGACGGCTGCCGACTTTGTGAAACTGCCACCATCGCTGGTGAGATCGCAATACTCAGTAACGCTGGAACGCACCCAGCGCGAGCTCATGGGGCATGACTGCCAAATCGCCAATCCCGTGACCATCGCACACAAGACCATCATGACATCACGCACCTTTGGAAAAGTGCTGACCAGCCGTGACGAGGTAGCCGACGCCATCGTGAGCTTTGCCGAGCGCACGGCGCGTCAACTGCGCGACGAGGGAAGCGTGGCGGGCAGCGTCATGACGTTCCTCAGGGGCGACCGTTTCCGTGAGGACTTACCTTTTTACTCCAATTCATGTCAACTGATTCTTGACACGCCATCAAACGACACGATGACCATCGCGCGGCAAGCCCTTAACGCATTCAACAACATCTGGCGCGAGGGGTTCAGCTACCGCAAGGCTGGCGTGATGGCACTCGACATCCAGCACGGCCATGCCATTCAACTTAATCTGTTTGACCCCGATGACCATGGCAAACTGCGCCGCCTGATGTCGAGCATCGACGGCATCAACAACATGTACGGCTCTCGATCGGTGAAACTCGCGCCTGGCCTGCAACGCGGTGAATGGTCCCCCAACCAGAACCACTTTAACACCACCAGCAAGACCCTCCATTTCTACACAGGCATGCTTCATTCATGAGACAAAAAAACAACTGAATGCCCCGAAAAGACATCAAGGCATTCAGTCGTTTAACAATCCGCCTCGCTAATACCAGGCAGATTTCAATTCTTGCTTAATCGGCAAGAAGATAGTCTATCAATGCTGTGGCATCGGCAATGTTCAAACCAGGATAAGAGCCGTCAAGAATGTAATCAATAACGGTAGTGACATCTGCGATGTCGAACGGAGCATTGTATTTGGCTACATTGCGAATGACCATAAGCTGACCCGTTGCGACGGCATTGATGGCAGTCACCTGGTTGGCATTGGTGGTATAGTAATAGAGTGACAGGTTGTAGTTGCCTGATTCCAAAGTGGAGGGCAAAGCGAGCGTGCCATTCACCGTACTACCCTGAACAAAGCCATTCTTAACAATATTGACGGGATTGCCATCGGCCACGCGATTGCCGTTGGCATCGGTCAAAGCAAACATCAGATTCACATAGCTGTAACTGGTATTGAGGGTCACATTGAGAGCCTGGGGATTCATCGTGCTGTTACCCAAGATAAGCAAGTCACCAGCGGCATCAAGACTCTCGGCTGCTATGATACAATAAGTGGGCGGCTGAAGTCTGTAAACAATCTCATGGCCTGAGTTAAACCTGAGTTGATCACCATCGCGATGTACCATATTGAGTGCCGTTGAGACATACCAGCCGTCGCATGTGCCATACCAACCAAAATTGAAGTGGAACTTACCGTCGGAATTGTAACCGTCGCAGATAAAGGCATGACCGCCAGCACTGGGATCGTTAGCCGAGTAGAGAATGGGGCGGCCTGCATCAAGTTCGGTTCGGAGCGTGCTTTCCCAAGTAGAAGTTGAAGTACCATATCCCCTATAAGAACTGGTGGCATTGGAATAACCGAATTTCTTCATCGCCGATAACTGGTCATCGGTATAGGCGCCACTACCCTCAGGACTGTAACTCATCTGAACTGCCTGTCCACAATAGCGTCCCAACTTGGCAACCTCCTGAGCCTGGGCATCGGTGTAAGTGTCTTGAATCAACATACTGTTGTCCCAGTCCCAATGGCAATAGGAGTCAAGCATCAAGCTATAGTCAAATGTCGTGGCGGGTAAGGCGGACACATAGCCACCATACTCCCAACTATAATAACGGCTTATGGACGATGAGCTCGTGGGATACTGCCAGTATTTCATCACCTGAGCCATCGCCGTGGCGACACAGCCCACAACGCAATACTCGCCCTGGTAAATCGGGCACTGGAGGTAATAGGGCATTTCCTGACCCCATGTCGTCTGGATGAGCGGGCCTACGGTACCACCAACTTTGATTGATGGTGACGCTATCAGGTCATCGCCCTGATAGGAACGAAGGAACTCAATCTCGGCCTTGTAGCCGTCAAGCAGGTCCTTGAGGGGAGCAGGAAGGTTATTGAAATCGATGCAACCCTTGTCGCTGTAGCCCAAAATCGGAACTGAGCGGTCTTCGCCAGAAACAATGACAAAGCCACCGCCCTTAATATTGAAAGCATAATAATCGTTGACACCCAATCGAGTTGGGGAAGCCTCGGCATGCGCCAACCTCAAGTCGGCAAGGGCGGGTGCCTTAAAACTGCCAGGCATGGTAGAAACATGTTGTTTGAGGAAATTGTTTGCCGCCAGACGCGCGTCGGTGACATTCACATTGCCAGCATAGGCATTCATCGATGCCATTGCAAGCGAAGCCAGCAATACAGAGTTCAGTAATTTTTTGATGTTCATAGTGTTCACTGTTTAAGCGTTTACGATAATAAAACCAAAACAAGGGTTAAAAACATGATGCCAAAATTAATCATAATTTTTAAAATCATCACTCTTTGGCAAGAAAAAACAGCAAATCAGCATCAATTTCATGGTATTTCCTAAACGCCACCTCCTATTCCCGATTCATTTCCATTACATGATGAGTTCTATAAGAAATAAACAGCCAGTCCCATGATTTGGCATGCCAAACCACGGGACTGTTGATTGAGCGTTAGTATAGTTGAGAGTTAACGGCCGAGGATATAGTCGATAAGATAGACAACATCGGCGACGTTGATATCTTGGGGTTGAGGATCTTCAGTGATGATGGTATCAATAGCCTTAACCACATCTCCAACGTTGAACGGGACATTAAACTTGGCAAACTTGCCGACAACTGTCAACGCGCCATTAGCAGTAAGCACCGCTGTCAACGGGCCATCAGCCTCAGTACGATAGCAGAACTGCAGGTCATATCTGCCCTCGGGCAGATCAGCAGGCAACGTGAGTGAGGAAGTAATATCGCTAAACTGATCATAGGTGTGGCGAGTCACATACACAGGTTGACTCGCAGCAACAATTGCATTGTCAGCACCCATTAAAGAGAACGACATTTCAACAGTCCTGTAAGAAGTATGAAGATGTACTCTCTCAGCGATAGGACACAGATTATCACCCAAGACAATAAGATTATTATTGCCCCCGATACCGTCAGCGTTGACCTCACAGAAGAGCGGCGGTTCCAAGCCTTGAAACATCGTATGTTTAGAATTGTAAAAACGATAACTTCCCACACGGTTAGTGCACTTGATAGATGATATAACGTACCAGCCGTCAGCATGACCACCCCAACCCATGTTGATATGGAAAAAGTTCTCACTGTCATAGCCGTCAATAATCCATGCATGCCCCACAGAAGCTGATGCATAGGCTGCATACATGACAGGACGTCCTGCGTCCAGTTCAATTCTCAACAACTCGTCCCAGCGTTCAGTTGAGTAGTAGTTACGATTGAGGGATTTGGTTTTATCGTTATATCCCAGAACTTTCATTCCCTGCAGTTTTCTTTCCTCTGTCATTCCGCTACCTGATGGCGAATAGTTTATCTTTGCAGCTTGACCTGCATAACGGCACAACTTTGCGACCTCATAGGCTTGATCTTCTGTATAATCGTAGAAAATTGCAATTTGATTATCATAGTCCCAATCATAATATGACAGTAACATTTTATCATAATCAAAAACAGTTTCTGGCAAAGCAGGTACGGTATCACTTATATTTGAAGCATAATAGGCCGGAAGTGAAGAGCAATGAACTGGGTATTGCCAGTAGTACAACATTTGTGCCATAGCCACACCTGCGCAACCCACTTTACTGTATTTGCCATTATACACAGGGCATTGACTCTGATAAGGCCAATCTGCCGCCCATGTTGACCGTGTCATGGGCTCTACAATAACTGATGCATCCCTGAAACTCTGCCTGACGGGTTGAATAACATCATTCGGGTGAGTTTGCACATATTCAATTTCTTCCTTGTAACCGTCAAGTAAACACTGGAGCGGACCAGGAAGGTTATTGAAATCTATTTTTCCATGATCGCAATAGCCTAATACGGGGATCGCCATATCATCACCAGAGACAATGACAAAACCACCTCCCTTTATATTGAATGCATAGAATACATTGGTGCCAACCACCTTACGTGAAGACTCTGCATGAACCAATTGGAGGTCCGCCGTAGAAGGTGCCTTGAATGAGCCAGGTGCATTTGAGTAATGAGACTTCATGAAGGTGTTAGCAATTGCTTTGGCTTCATTCACACTGACGTTGTTGGCGCTAATGTGGAAAGATGCCAGCATCATTGACGCGAGCATAAAGCTCATTAATCTTTTAATATTCATCGTTGTGAACTGATTTGAGGATTTGTAAAAAAGTCGTGCAAAATTAGTACTATTTTTTTAATAATGTGATATTTAGGTAAAAAAATCAAGAAAAAAGGGAGCGACGGATTGATTATTCAGTATTTTTGGTAATTATATCAGAATAATTGGTATCAGTTATCAACAAATAATGCTATAATTTTGCATCGTGATTTTCCAATAGTATTAATCGATGAAAAAGATGAAAAAATTATTGTTACTTTTAGGCATTCTGGTACAGGCTATTAGCTATGCGGGCGCAGTTCCTGCAAGTGATGTGCGCAGCCTGGTGGTTTATTACACTTACAGCGGCGTTACCGAGAGCTTGGCACAGGCTATCGCCGACGATTGCGGCGGCACCTTGCTTCAAGTGATTGACCACGGCAACTATCCGCGACCCGAGAGCTCGACAACCTATAATTATGCCAACAATGAGCGCAGTCAAATTGATGCAGGCACCTGGCCTGTGATTAACACCACGGTTGAGAGTTTTGACCAGTGGGACGCCATCATCATCTGCACCCCGTTATGGAACGGTAAGATGGCAAACCCAATGCTCACCTTCCTGCACAATCATGCCAGCAAACTCGCAGGCAAGCAGGTTGCATTAGCCGTTACCAGCTGGAGCAGTGGTATTACCAATGTTGTGAACGATGCCCACAACCAATTGCCCAACAGCACTTTTGTCGGCACACCTTTACATATTAATTATAACAACCGTTCCAACATCAGCAGTATGGCACAGAACTGGGTAAACACATTAGAATTTGAGGCACCCGCCGCTCCTGCCGGAGACTTGCGCGTCATTGTCGGAAACAAAACCTTTACAGCGACACTTGCCGAAAACGCCACTGCCGACGCATTCAGGTCAATGTTGCCCATGACACTCAACATGAATGAACTCAATGGCAACGAGAAATACTGTTACCTGAGCACCAACCTCCCCTCGGCAGCAAGCAATCCTGGAACCATCCATGCTGGTGATATCATGCTCTATGGCGATAATTGTGTCGTGCTGTTCTACGAAACATTTAACACATCTTACCGCTATACCCGAATCGGTGCCGTTGACGACCCATCAGAACTTGCCGCCGCACTGGGATCCGGCAATGTGTCAGTAAGATTTGAGCTCGCCACCACGATTCTTGAAGGCGATGTGAATGGCGACGGTAGCGTGAACATCAGCGACATCACCGCAGTCATCGACTATATCCTGGGTAAGGAAGGTATCGACTTTGACACCGCCGACGTTGACAATGACGGAAGTGTCAACATCAGTGACGTGTCTCTCATCATTGTTTATATCATCTCAAAATGAACATCAAGCAACTATTATTCATCATCATTGCCTGCTGCATGGCTTATACCACAGCGGGCAATGCTCAAAGCACTAACAACGACATGAGTAACAATTCCAAAACGTTGGTCGCTTACTTCAGCGCAACTGGCACGACCATGGAGGCTGCCACACGCCTCGCACGGGTGGCCAATGCCGACCTGCACGAAATCGTCCCCGAGGTACCCTATACATCCGCCGACCTGAACTGGCGTGACAAGTCCAGTCGCAGCACTGTCGAGATGGAGAACAAAAACAGCCGTCCCGCCATTGCCAATAAGGTGGAAAACATGGCTCAATACGACACCGTATTTGTGGGCTTCCCCATCTGGTGGTATATCGCACCCACCATCATCAACACTTTCCTCGAGCAATATGACTTGACGGGCAAGACCATCGTACCGTTCTTCACATCTGGAGGCAGCGGTGCAGGAGAAACCTTGAAATACCTCAAGCCGTCGGCCCCAGGAGCCAATTGGGTTAATCCCAAGAATCTCAATTACATGGGAGAGGCAGAGATCAAGGCGTGGGTAGAAACGCTATAGGTATCTCTGTTCACACTCAGCCGTTCGCAGAAAATGGTATTTATTGATAACAAAACACTTGACCTCTTGCACAAGTCGATTATTTATTATAGCTTTGCAATGTAAACCACTATTATCTAAAGACATATGAACAGTTTTGTATATAACATTCCAGTAAAGGTCTATTTCGGTGAGAATCAACTGAATCACCTGAGTGAAGAGTTATCAAAATTTGGAAAGCGTGTGCTGCTCACCTACGGTGGCGGTTCCATCAAGCGCACCGGCCTCTATGATGTCGTAGTGGCCGAAGTCAAGAAAGCCGGTATGGAGCTTTTTGAACTCTCGGGCATTGAACCCAACCCCCGCATTGACAGCGTGCGCCGCGGAGCCCAGATGTGCAAGGATCACAACATCGACGTGCTGCTTGCCGTGGGTGGCGGCTCAACCATCGACGCCACCAAATTCATGGCAGCTGGCGCCAAGGTGGATCATGACCCATGGGACTTCTTCAATGAGAAACGGGCACCGATTAATGACGCCTTGCCCATCATCAGCGTGCTGACTTTGTCGGCCACTGGTAGCGAGATGGATGCTGGAGGAGTGATCAGCAACCCCGAGACCAATGACAAGATTGGCCGTGTGGTACGCCCCACCCTGCTGCCCAAGGTCTCGTTCCTTGACCCGACGGTGACCTATACTGTCAGCCCTTACCAAACCGCCTGCGGTGCTGCCGACATGCTGTCACACATATTTGAGGTCTATTTCAACATGAACCAGGACCTGTATATGCTCGACTGCTTTATGGAAGGCATGATGAAGACCATCATCAAGTATGCCCCCATTGCCATTAAGGAGCCCGAGAACTATGAGGCGCGCGCCAACCTGATGTGGACCTCCTCGTGGGCCATCAACGGCTTTATTGACGGCGGCAAACGTCAAGCATGGAGTTGCCACCCCATGGAACATGAGGTATCGGCCTATTATGACATCACCCATGGCCTGGGTCTCGCCATCATCACTCCGCGCTGGATGGAGTATTGCCTGAGTGAGCAGACCGTGAGCAAGTATGTACAGTATGGCGTGAACGTTTTCGGAATTGATGCCAACCAACCCGCTATGGATATTGCCAAGCAAGCCATTGAGAAGACCAAGGAATTCCTCTTTGGCACATTGGGACTGACAAGCACCTTGACAGCCCTCGGCATCAATGACGAACATATCCCGACCATGGCCCGTAAGGCTTGCGCAGGTGGTGTTTTGCCCGGTTTCGTTCCCTTGGAGCAGCAGGATATCGAAATCATCTTCCGCAACTGCCTGTAACGCCTGTCAGATACAAAAAAGGGGTCAAAAAATAAACTTTATCTTGTAAAATATGAGTTTTACCCAAATATAGATTAATTCTGCTGAAATTTCATACAATTATTTTTGTTTATATCAAAAGTTGTAGTAATTTTGCAGAGTGAATTAATATAGAATGTTTGGCTATCGGATATTTATCTGAACCTGTTAAAGTGATTTCCGCAGGCCGTCATCTATGAATTCACCTCGATTTGGGTTAGCAACAATAGCTGAAAAAGTGATCCGCCATAATGGTGTATCCACCGAATCAAGAGGTCATTAAAAATTGGATATAACTGCAATCATCAAAAGAATAAGGAAATGAACTCTTTTCATAATTATTTTTATAGTTAATGCATCCATTCTATTAAAGTTAAAAGTTAATAAATTTGGAGAAATGTTATTTTCAAGAGGGTCGTCACGCGTGAGCGCAGCGACCTTTTCTTTTAGTTATTTCCAGTAAGTAAATGCCTGTCAGTTTTGCCAACCTTAACGAGAAATCGACGTCGAAGAGAACGAATAAGGGGCGTCGGTGAGGACGGTGGCGCGCTTGGTGTTGGGCGTTTCACTCATAACGAAATGGATGCGGCAGCCCTGCATCAACCGATTGTGTTCTAAGTAATTGCGGGTGTATTCCTTTCCGTCCAAGGTCATCCTCTTGATATAGCAGCCCTTGCCCTCACGGGTGATGACGACTTGCTTGCCGTTCTCAAGACGAAGCGTCATCTTGTCAAAGTAGGGAGTTCCCACCACATACTGGTTGCTACCCGGGCACACGGGATAGAACCCCATCGCCGAGAAAACGAACCATGCCGAGGTCTGACCGTTGTCCTCGTCGCCGCAATAACCATCGGGCGTGGCACTATAGAGGCGGTCCATAACCTGACGTATCCAGTACTGCGTCTTCCAGGGTTGTCCGGCGTAGTCATAAAGATATATGGCATGTTGGATAGGCTGGTTGCCATGCGCATAATTGCCCATGTTCATGATTTGCATTTCACGAATCTCGTGAATGGTATAGCCATAATAGCTGTCGTCAAACACCGGTGGCACACTGAAGACCGAGTCCAGCTTTTGGCAGAATGCGTCCCTACCCCCCATCAGGTCGATAAGTCCCTGGGGATCATGGAACACACTCCAGGTGTAATGCCAACTGTTGCCTTCGGTGAAGGCATCTCCCCACTTGAGCGGACTGAAGGGTGACTGGAAAGTGCCATCGCTGAGGCGCCCGCGCATCAACTTGGTCTCATTATCAAACACGTTGCGGTAGTTCATCGCACGCTGGGCATAGACACGTATTTCCTCCTCGGGTTTGCCCAAAGCCTTACCCAAACGATAGATGCACCAGTCATCATAGGCATATTCCAGAGTCCTTGCCACACTCTCATTGATTTTCACATCGTATGGGATATACCCCAAACGGTTGTAGTACTCATGGCCTAAACGTCCCGTCGATTTCACTTGCGGATGAACCGCCGTCGTCCCATGCACGACAGCCTCCCACAAGCGCTCGATGTCATAACCGCGCAGCCCCTTGAGATAGGCATCGGCAACGACCGAGGCGCTGTTATTGCCCACCATGCAGTCTCGATGGCCGGGACTCGCCCACTCAGGCAAGAACCCACTCTCGAGATAAGTATTGACCAGCCCTTCCTGCATCATGGAACCTATCGTGGGATGCAGCATGTCGATGAGCGGGAACTGGCTGCGGAAGGTGTCCCAAAAGCCCGTACCCGTAAACATCTTGCCAGGCAGCACCTTGCCGTTATAGGGACTATAGTGGATGGCATTTCCCTCGGTATCCATTTCGTAGAGGGCATGGGGGAACAGCATGGTTCGGTACAGACAAGAGTAAAAGGTGCGCAGGTGATCAATGTCATCATCCTCCACCATCACACTACCCAGTGTCTCGTTCCACCGTTGACGGCTTTTTTCTTTGATGGCCTCCAAATCGGCGGCACCCAGTTCACGCAGGTTAAGCAGGGCTTGCTCTGGGCTGATGAATGACGAGGCGACACGGGCGTTCACCTGCTCGCCACGATGTGTGTTAAATGTCACAATGGCGCCGGCATGATTGCAGTTAATCTGAGTCATGCCTTCATGCAAGATGCTGTCCGCCACGGCATAATGGGCGGTAAATGCCTTATCAAATTCAATGACGAAATAATTCTTGAAGCCCTCAGGCACGCCACCACTGTTACGGGTGGTATAGCCAACGATTCGCCGTTCACGAGGCAAAATGGTGACCGATGACCCCTTGTCAAAAGCATCCACCACGATATTGGCCTGATTTGATTCGGGAAAGGTGAAACGAAGGATGGCGGCACGCTCGGTGGGCGTTACTTCGGCTGTCACATCATAGTCAGCGAGATAAACCTTGTAATAATAGGGCGTGGCCACCTCGGCCTTATGAGAGAACCAACTGGCTCGCTTGTTTTCGTCAAACTCAGGCTCACCCACCGTGGCCATCAACGAGAACTGGCCATAGTCATTAATCCACGGACTGGGCTGGTGCGTCTGTTTGAAGCCGCGAATGCGAGCGGCATCATAAGTGTATTGCCACCCGTCACCCATTTTTCCCGTCTGTGGCACCCAGAAGTTCATGCCCCAAGGTACAGCGATGGCAGGATAGGTATTTCCCGTCGATAAAGCAAAACTCGACTCCGAGCCCACCAAGGTATTAACATAGTCAACAGGCTCCAAAGCACCCTTTGCAAATGATGAAGTGATTTGCAAGAGACCAATTGTCAGAATAATCAATAGCTTTTTCATCATCTCAGTATTTCTTAACAGTTCGCCCTATGGAGTTTACTGATGAAGGACAGTATCGATAAGTTTAGTCACATCGCCGATGCTTATCTGGCCATCGCCATCAGTGTCGGCTGCCCCCATGTCAAAGCCGTTCATGTTATCGGACAGCAGATAGTCAATCAATCTGGTCACGTCACCAATGCCCACCTCGCCGTCAGTGTCAGCGTCACCCAGCGGACGGATGTCCTGGAAAAACGACCAGTCACTTGTCGTCTGATAAGCCTCGAGTGAGCCTGCGGGAACATATAGTGTAGCCTGATTGAAAACCACATCATCGAAGTTATAGACATTAACCCTTACACCATCAACATATTGTGTGAATCGATCCAATCTCGGGGGAGTCGTTGCCAAGCAGGTCACACTGGTGATGTTGGGACACTTCAAGAACATGGCGCCCATATATGCTATTCCGCTGCCTATGGTCACTTTCGTTAAGCCACTACACTCCACAAACCATAAATCTGCCGTATATGGTTCTGTTACATTTACAGAATTGGGAATAGTGGCACTCTTTAGACCATTACATTGCCAGAACGCATACTGTCCAATTGAGGTAACTGAATTCGGAATGTTGATATTTTCCAAACTCTCACAAACTGCAAATGCATAAGCCCCGATGGTTGTGACCCCATCACCAAAATCGACATCTGTTAATCCATAGCATAAGAAAAATGCTTCATCTCCAATGGTCACTACCGAATTGGGAATGCTGATGCTGGTCAATGTAAAGCACCTGTCAAATGCATTATTACCGATAGTTGTAACCGTATTAGGAATGACCGTGTTTTTGCAGCCAAAGATTAACGTGTTGGAGGCAGTCTCAATAATAGCGTTGCAGTTGTCTCGAGAGTCAAAAACGGGATTGCCAGTAGCGATATTGATGTCAGTTAGAGATTCACAACAAGAAAACGCTCCATTACCAATAGTGGTGACCGAGGAACTTATATCCACATTTGTCAAATCGGCACAGGACCAGAAAGCTTCGTTACCAATAGTAGTTATCGAGTTTGGTATAGCGATACTGGTCAGTCCCGAGCCACAAAATGCCGCTTCTCCGATAGTGTTCACTGACGTGGGAATTACTGTGTTTTTGCATCCACTCATCAGTACATTGCTTTCCGTCTTAATGATGGCATTGCAATTATCACGGGAATCATAGACGGGATTACCGTCCTCCACTATGATGCTCTCAATAGACGAGCACCATTCAAAAGCTCTTTCTCCTATACTGGTAACACTATTGGGTATAACGATACTGGTCAATCCAATACAGCCATCAAAAGCATAATCTCCTATACTGGTAACACTATTGGGAATGTTTATCTCGGTTAGTCCTTCGCAACCAAAGAACGCACGTTTTCCAATACTGGTGACTGAAGATGGTATGACAACAGCTGTCAGATTAAGAAAATTGTGAAACATATAATCTCCTATACGGGTAACCGTATTGGGAATCACAAACACAGTTATTTCCTCACCATTCAGAAAAAGTTGCGCTCCGTTCAGCATAGGATTGGCTAAGTCTTGAAAACTAATGTTGCACCAAGCCTCTAAGTCTGAAATAAAAACCTTATGTAGCTCCCAGCAACCATAAAAAGCAAATTCACCAATAGATTCAACAGAATTACCCATAACCACACTTTCCAGAGACTCACACTCCTGGAATGCGTTGCTACCGATGGTAGTAACAGAGTTGGGGATAGTGACACTGTTCAGGTCGGTGCATCTATAAAAAGCACCATGGCCAATGGTGAGAACCGAATTGGGCATTGTGATTTCGGTAATTTTAGAGCCGCTAGCAAGATTGGCGGGAATCAACTGAACCTCAGAGCCAATAGCAAGTTGCTCAATATTAGAAGTCAGCATATCACCATTACTGGCACAATTCACCGCATTCCATGTCAGCGAAGTTAATAACCCGCAATTCTGAAAAGCATTGCTGCCAATCGAACTAACGGATTCAGGGATTGTTATTTCGGTGATTTGAGATTTTGTGGCAAAATTGGCAGGTATCACCACTACCTCTGGGCCGATTGTCACTTGTTCAAAGTTCGACGTACTCAGATTACCCATGTCTGCACAATTCACGGCATTCCACGTCAAAGACGTGATGTTATCACATCCGTCGAACACAGGATAACGACGCGTTCTATATTTAACAATAAGTGAAGTGACAGACTTTCCGATAGTTACATCTGTCAGCCCAGTGCAACCACTGAAGGCATTTATTCCAATGAATTGCACATTATCAGGAATTACGATGCTTGTCAAATTGGTGCAGTTCTTAAAGCAATGGCCACTCATTAAAGGATCACTGAAGTTCCGTGGCTCAGTACCGATTTTAGTGACGGTGCTGGGAATAATAACGCTCGTCAGGTCTGAGCAATCAATGAAAGCATAGTCGCCGATAGCAGTGACAGTGAATGCGACACCATCATGGGTAACGGTTTCGGGAATAACGACTTCTCCGCTATATGAGAGGTATTCTGTTGTTGCACCTGTGACCGTTGCTGTCGTGCCACTGGTAGAATAGTAAATTCCACCTTCCTCAAAGGAAATGGCAAGTGCTGTTGAGGCGGTGGCGAGCATGGCAAGGAGAAAGAGTGCCGTGCGTCGTAAAGAGTGGATTATAGTCTTCATTTTCATCATGTTTTTTATAGTTATTAATTAATACTTTTTTTGATTTCTTGCCTGAGAGAGATTTAAAAAATGATGCGGTTGTCCTGTCAAACAAAGGAATGCCACATCAAAATGTAAGAAGATTATTACTCTTTCCTTGATGGTTGGTAGTTTGATTTTTGTGCCCAATCTTCAATTCTGATATTAGGTATGTGGTCAAAATGTTTCATGTTGGAGGTAACCATCACAAAACCATTATGAACAGCACAAGAACCAATCAGCAGATCAAACTCACCGATCATCTGTCCTTTAGATTCAAGTAATGACTTATTCTCTCCATAAAGTTGTAATGACGAGAAAATAGGGACTAAATCAAATGCCTGCAAAATAGACTGCACATCATTGAAGTGCTCTGGTCTACCAGACTTTGCCGCTCCATAGAATAATTCGGCAATCGTTATTTCGGTGACAAAACAATTTTCAGCACCGATGTGATCAATTTTATCAAGGACAAGTTCATTGTGCTTGAAAAGTTCTATACAAATGTCTGTATCCAATAAATAATGTTCCATTATCACCATTCATCAACTCTTCTGCCATGGTACTCATTATCTCTCAAGTTCTCGGCCACCATACCTGTCCAATCGCCACTGAAACAGGTTCTCAAGTCAGGGCGCACGCGCTTAGAGGCCATTTCTTTCCGCATTGATGCAGATAATTTTGATATCAAATCCAACTTATCATCATCGCTTAATGAAGTGAGGATTGACATATATATATCTGTAATATTTCGTGTACCTACCATAGTGTTATCTGTTTTTCTTGTCTGCAAAAATAATCAAAAAACCCAATACCGAAAATTTTTATAATAAAAATTTAAGTCACAGCATCTAAAGCCAGTCATTGACGAGGGGTTACAATTCGGCTTCCTTGAGTTTCTCGGCGTTCTCGGCGACGATGAGGTGGTCGATGCAGTCCTGGATGTCACCGTCCATAAAGGCGGGCAGGTTGTAGATGGTATAACCGATGCGGTGGTCGGTGATGCGGCCCTGCGGGTAGTTGTAGGTACGGATTTTGGCTGAACGGTCACCTGTCGAGACGAGCGTTTTGCGGCGTGAGGCGATGTCGTCCACATACTTTTGATGCTCGTGGTCATAGATGAACGTGCGCAGACGTGCCAGGGCACGCTCTTTGTTCTTGGGCTGGTCTCGTGTCTCGGTACACTCGATGAGAATCTCCTGCTGCTCGCCCGTATTGGGGTTGGTCCACATGTAGCGCAAGCGCACACCACTGTTCACCTTGTTCACGTTCTGGCCTCCGGCACCACCACTGCGGAAGGTGTCCCACTTGATTTCGCCCTCGTTGATGTGAACGTCAAACGGTTCGGCCTCGGGCAGCACAGCCACGCTGGCAGCCGAGGTGTGTACACGTCCTTGAGTCTCGGTGACAGGCACACGCTGCACGCGGTGCACACCCGACTCATATTTCAACGTGCCGTACACGTTATCGCCCGTGATGCTGAACACCACTTCCTTGAAGCCGCCCACAGCACCCTCGCTGCAACTGGACATCTGCACGTTCCATCCCTTGGTCTCACAATAGCGGGTGTACATACGCGCCAAGTCACCGGCAAACAATGCCGCCTCATCACCACCCGTTCCGCCACGAATCTCGAGCACCACATTTTTGCTGTCCTCAGGATCTTCGGGAATGAGCAGCAGCTTGATTTCCCCTTCCAGTTTAGGCACCTCGGCCTGGTTTGCGTCGATTTCCTCACGTGCCATAGCGCGCAGGTCCTCGTCGGTCTCTGCATCCAGCACGGCCTTGGCCTGCTCAATGTCTTCCAGCAACTTGCGGTAGCGATGGGTTGCATTCAGCAGGGTTTCCAGGCTCTTGTATTCCTTGGTGAGTTTGACATAGCGCCTCTGGTCGGCGATAACGCTGGGGTCGGTGATGAGTGTTCCGATTTCCTCAAAACGGGCGTCAAGTCCGTCAAGACGTTGCAATAAGGGTGATTCTGCCATTGTTCCGTTAGTGATTCATTTTAAATGACTGCAAAGTTACTCAATCAGTCGCAATCAGACAATAAAGTAGCCTTAAAAAAGGCGCCTGCAAGCCCTGACGGACTAACAGACCCCCTTATTTCTACAATCCTGCTTCGTGAGAGGATTGGCGATTAGCGCTTGTTGGTGATGGGCCTCAGGTTGCGTTCCTTGAGGTCACCCGAGCGGTAGGCGTCGAGCAACTCCTTGAGGTCCTCGATTTGGGACTGGAGCTCGGTACCTATATCGGTATCCTTGACGTGCATGCGGTGGTTGGTCAATTCCACCAGGCTGCGCCTGGACTTAATATCCTGGCCCAATCTCACGGCCTCGTCGATGGACGAGAACGGCTCGTGCTGCACGAGCTCAAAGCCACGTGAGTGATATACCAGCGTGTAACCGGCAATACCTGTCTCGGGCTGATATGCCTTAGAGAAGCCGCCGTCAATCACCATGAGCTTGCCGCCAGCCTTAATGGGATTCTCACCCTTGATGGTCTTGACAGGCACATGGCCGTTGATGATGTGGCGGTGCTCGCCAACCACTCCAAATTCATCGAGAATCGCATCAACCACCTGGGGATTGTCGCGCATGGTGTAATAGGCGCCCTTAATCTCCTTGTGCGTTTCCTTGTCGGCAATGAAGTAGCGCTCAAATGTCGCCATCTTGCTCTTGTCAAAGGCGGGTGAATCGGGACCACACCACAGGTACCACAGGTAGTCGAGAGCAAATTCACGCTCCTCGGGATCCTCACAGCCAAAGTAGGCGCTGCGAATGAGGTTGCCAGCACGCTTCAACAAAGCCTTGCCGTGGAACTTCTCACCACGAATGGTGACGTCCTTGAGGGTGCCGTCCTCGTTCAAGGGGATGGAGGCATGATAGAGCAGGTTGCCGTTGGCTATAGTGTAGAGGCAGCCGTTGCGGAACAGGCACAACATGTGTTTGCGCAGTTTCTCGCTCTCGGTGAACGACTGGTGAAGCTTGTTGACGATGGACTCCTCTTCAGGAGTGAGTTTGTAGGGATGCTTGGGGTCAACCGTCGGGAAATTGGTATCGAGCAACTCATACTCTTTACCCTTGATTTTGATGATACCCTTGCTCAGGTCCATCTTGTCCATGAGCAGGCGGTCCTTCATGTCAAAGTCGGGACGGCGCTTGATGGCAGCAGCCTCGAGTTTAAACTGGATAATGCTGATGGCCTTGTGCATCTGAGCCACGAGTTGGGCAGTGCGGGCACGCTCGGGATCCTTGGCGCTGCCGTCCTTGGGGATGAAACGCTCGCACGGGTCGTTGCCATAGGTGTCCATGGCAAAGGTTGCCAACGGCAGCAGGTTGATGCCATAGCCGTCCTCGAGAACACCGTGATTGCCATAGCGCAAGGCGATGCGCAGCACATTGGCGATGCTGCAATCGTTGCCGGCAGCCGCACCCATCCACAGGATGTCATGGTTACCCCACTGGATGTCGAAGTTGTGGAAGTTGCACAGGATATCCATGATCTTGTCGGGGCTGGGACCGCGGTCATACACGTCGCCCAACAGGTGCAGCATGTCGATGGTGAGCTGCTGGATGAGGTTACACATGGCGATGATGAACTCATCAACGCGGTGTGTCGAGATGATGGTGCGGATGATGACGTCAACATAGGCCTGCTTGTTGGGGTCGCTGCTGTGCTCGTGCAACAGCTCCTGGATGATATAGGAGAAGTCTTCGGGCAGAGCCTTGTGTACCTTGGAGCGGCTGTACTTTGACGAGACGTTGCGGCACACCTTCACCAACCTGTTGATGGTGATGAAGTACCAATCGTTCAGCTCTACGCTGTCGGTGATTTCATCTTTAACGAGTTCCAGCTTTTCGGCGGGATAATAGATGAGCGTGCACAGGTCCTTCTGCTCACGGGTGCTGAGTGAGTCGCTGAAGATCTCACCCACCTTACGCTTGATGGTACCACTGGCATTGCGCAGCACATGCTGGAAGGCGAGATACTCGCCGTGCAGGTCAGCCAAGAAATGCTCAGTACCCTTGGGGAGGTTCAAAATGGCCTCAAGGTTAATGATTTCGGTGCTGGCTGTCGCCACATTCGGGAAACTGCGGGAGAGCAGCTTCAGGAAATAGATGTCGCGTTTTCTTTCTTCGGGTTTCATAGTTTATATGCTATAGCTTGATTTAAGTTTAAGGTGTTAATATAAATATGTAACGGAATTTGTTAACAAATATTATTTGGGCTCACTCAATATTTATTTTAGGATGGAGAGCCTCACTTTTTTGCCTTTGATTTTCAGCGGTTGCAGGCTCCGCAGCACGGCGTTGGCCTTATCGCGGGGCACAGCGGCCAGGGCATAGTGGTCACGCACATCGATGCGTCCTATAGAGGCAGCGTCGATGCCGCTTCCCTTGGCAATGAAGCCCAAGATGTCGCCACGTGAGAGTTTCTCCTTTTTGCCTGCCTGGAAATAGAGCGTCGCCATGGTTGCCTCGGGGAAATGCCCCGACGGATTGAGCTCGAACCGCCTGTCGATGGTGATGTACTCGGGCAGAGGCTCGCCGGCCACGGTAATCACATAAGCGTTTCCGGTGGCGTCAACGCGGGCGGTGCGTCCGTTGCGATGGACATAGGCCTGCTCATTGACGGGCAAGTGGTAATGGATGATATGCTCTACCTTGTCGATATCCAGACCGCGCGAGGCGAGGTCGGTGGCCACCAGCACCCTGCAGCTGCCATTATTAAGCATGGCAACGGCGCATTCCCTCTCGTGTTGTTCCAACGCGCCATGATACAGTCCCGCAGTAATGCCGTTCTGGCGCAGTGACTGATAGACGCGCTCGGCACTCTCGCGAAAGCCCACAAACACGATGGTCTTGCCACCGTCCAGGCTATTGAGCAGATTAATCAGCGTATCGAGTTTATCCTTCGTGGCAGACTCCACGCGCCACACGTCAATGCGTTCGGCAGGTTGGTCGGTTTTATCCAACACATCAATGACATGCGGTTCATGCAGGCGTACATAATCGGGGACAACCTCGAGGACTGTTGCCGATGCGAGGATGCGCCGACGCAGGCGCGGCATCTGGCGCAGCAGGCGACGCATCTCGTCCTCAAAGCCCAGTTCAAGCGACTTGTCCATCTCGTCAAGCACAAGGAATCGCGCACCACTCAGGTCGATGTTACCACGCCGCTGGTGGTCGAGTAGACGGCCTGGCGTGGCCACGATGACATCGGGCGTGACCGCCAGCGAGGCTTTCTCGTCGCTGGAAGCATGGCCACCGTAACAGGGCGTGACTTTATAGCCTTGGGCCAGGGAGCGAAGGATTTCGGCAGTCTGCATCACCAATTCGCGTGAGGGAGCCATCACCACCGCCTGCAGTTGTCCCATGGGAGGCTGCAGGCTACAGAGCAGGCACAGGGCAAACGCCAGCGTCTTGCCAGTCCCTGTTGGGGAATACAGGACCAAGTCACCGTTACCCTGTGACTTCCAAGCGTCAAGCGCCCTGAGCTGCAGGTCGTTAAGCGCATTAATCCCCATGCGGTCTCTCACCGCCGCCAAAATATCCTTCTCTTTCATCTACAAGTCAATGTCATTCTGCATTCAGGAAGTACAAAAGTACACAAAAACCCCTAATATCCCCTATTATGGTGATAAAAAACGGGCAAAAGCGCTAAAAATGGGGATTGCAAGGTCCGTATTACCATGATAATTTTGCAACGTGAAATAGAATACATACACGAAATGACAAACAACAATAAGAAAGAAAATAATGATAACAAAGTCCTGAAGACAAGGCTGTTGGATAACGAACCCGTGGGTGTGACCGTACAGGTGGTGCGTGTCATGGGCGATGGGGCTTTTCGCCAGCGCTTGCTGGAGATGGGCTTTGTGCGCGGTGCCCGCGTGACCGTTCTCAAGAACGCCCCGCTCCAAGACCCAGTGGAGTACATGATTATGGGCTCACACATCTCGTTGCGCCACAGCGAGGCGGCCCAGGTCGAGGTCACCGAGAAGGATGCCGAATTCTGTGACATGGAAGACGCCTTCAACGGTATTATCGAAACCGAGGTGGCAGGTGTTGACCCGATGGCTGACAACGTGCTGCGCGTGGTCCTTGTCGGCAACCCCAACTGCGGCAAAACCTCACTGTTCAACAACGTGACGGGAGCCAAAGAAAAGGTGGGCAACTATGGCGGCGTGACCGTTGACAGCAAGGAAGGCTGGTTCAACATCGGAGGCCGCAAGGTGCAATTGGTGGATCTGCCAGGCACCTACTCACTGACCGAGTATTCGCCCGAGGAGATGTATGTGCGCACCTATATCCGCGACAACCATCCCGACGCCATCCTCAATATCGTGGATGCGGGCAACCTGGAGCGCAACCTGTACCTGACCACTCAGGTCATGGATATGAACATCCCCATGGTCATTGCCCTCAACATGTGGGACGAGTTGGAGAAGAGCGGCGACCATCTCGACATCGAGATGATGAGCCGCCTGCTGGGAGCAAGGATGGTGCCTGTCACCGCCTATAACGGGCATGGCGTGAAAGAGGTGCTGCAAGCCACGATGGAAGCCATCGACGAGAGTGAGCAGGACACCCTGCACCACAACGTGAACTATGGCCCGCTCATCGAGGACTGCCTCAAGGAGTTGGGAGAAATGTGCCCCAAACTGGACCGCTACACCGTGCTCAAGATTATCGAGAATGACCAGCACGCCATACAACTGCTTGACGGTCAAGAAAATGCCGAGCAAGCAAAGGCACTGGCCGCCGAGATGCGCGGGCGCATCGAGCGCGACTACAATGACGACATCACAAGTATCATCACCGACTTAAAATACGGTTTTGTGCGCGGCGCTCTCGCCGAAGCGCTCGCTCCCAACCCCGAGCGCGCCACAGGTGAGACAAAGCCTGGCTACTCGATGGACCGACTGTTGACCAACAAATGGTTGGCGTTGCCCATCCTGCTGGTGCTCATGTGGCTGATGTTTGAGGCCACGTTCACCCTCGGCGCTTATCCCCAGGAGTGGATTGAGAGCGGTATCGGGTGGCTTGGAGATTGGATAGGCAAGGCCATGCCCGACGGCATCCTCAAAGATTTGATTGTAGATGGCATCATTGGCGGTGTGGGCGGCGTGCTCGTCTTCCTGCCGCAGATTCTGATTCTGTTCTTCTGCATCTCGCTGCTCGAGGATAGCGGCTATATGGCGCGTGCCGCATTCATCGTGGACCGCATCATGCACCGCGTGGGGCTGCACGGCAAGTCGTTTATCCCCTACCTCATCGGCTTTGGCTGCGGCGTTCCAGCCATCATGGCGACACGCACGCTGGAGAACCGTCGCGACCGCATCGTGACGATCCTGACCATACCGTTCATGTCGTGCTCAGCGCGTCTGCCGGCCTATCTGCTGCTGGTAGCGGCCTTCTTCACCGCCAAGCAGGGACTGATCTTGATGAGTATCTACCTCATCGGCATCCTGGTAGCGGCTATCACCGCCATCATCTTGAGCAAGACCATCCTCAAGCATGACAAGACGCAGTTCGTGATGGAACTACCGCCTTACCGCAAACCCACGGCACGCAATGCCACCATCCACATGTGGAGCAAGGGCAAGCAATATTTGCAGAAGATGGGTACCATCATCCTTGCCGCATCCATCATCGTGTGGGCATTGGGCTACTTCCCCCGTCATGAGGGACAAACGCCTCAAGAGCAGATTGAGAATTCCTATATGGGACAGATGGGCAAGGCCATCGAGCCGCTGGTAGAGCCGCTGGGCTTCAACTGGCAGATGGGCGTGAGTGTGCTCACAGGTGCCGCCGCCAAGGAGATTGTCGTTTCGACCATGGGCGTGCTCTACACGGGCGAGACCGATGCCGACGAGGAAAGCACATCGCTCAAAGAGAAACTGCAGACGGCCACCAAGCCTAACGGCGAACCCGTCTTCAACTGGATGGTTGCCTACTCGTTCATGCTGTTTATCCTACTCTACTTCCCGTGCATCGCGGCACTCGCCGCTATCAAGCGCGAGGCGGGCTGGAAATGGGTAGCCTTTGAAGTGATTTACACCACCGCCGTGGCATGGATTGTATCGTTCATCTTCTACCAGGCGGCGATTCGGCTTTAGGCTGAATAGAAATTAGGAGTTAGAAATGAGGAGTTAGAAATGAGGAGTTAGGAGTTATGACAACATCAGCAATTATACAGACGATTGTGGTGCTCGGCATCGTCGCCGTGGCACTGGTGTATGTGCTACGTCGCGTCATCAAGACGACACGCGGCAAGGGCGACTGTGGCTGCGGCTGCGGCAAAGACTGCCACTGCAACAGGAAGCATTGCCCATAAATACACATTTTGATAGTGGCTCTTATATCAACGAGGACAGTTTAGATTCACTCTATTACTGTCCTCGTTGATAATTATTTTCACAAAGTTTTGTGAATCAAAGAGAATTATGTTATCTTTGTAACATATAATGAACAATAGAATGAAAACTATCAAAATCTTCATAGCCTCATCTAATGAACTTATCGCTGAGCGGAAAGAATTGGCAAACCTGGCTCAGAGCTTAAGTTTTGCTCTTGAACGTCAAGGTTTATGCTTCCAAACCGTCCAGTGGGAATTTATGGATGCATCACACATCCCCTATGACAAACAGGAAATGTACAATAATGAACTGAAGTTATGCGATATTTGTATTGCTTTGTTCTGGACAAAATTTGGAAAGTTCACCAAACGAGAATTTGATACGGCCATCACTGAATTGAGCGCAGGACACCAGCTCAAAAAACTATATACCTATTGCAAAAAAAGCGAAGCCGTAAAACAAGAGCTAAAAGCATTCAAGGAAAGTTACTATGAGAAATACCATGATTTTGTCATTGAGTTTGAAAATTTCGATACACTTAAAGCTCATTTCTTGCTTCAAGTCATCATTTTTTTGAGCGAATTTTGGGGCGAGAGCAAATTTGTGGAAATTAAAAACTCTATGGTTACTATTGACGGCAAAGTATATGTGGACTTATTGAAAGTGCCATTTGCCGGAAATAATGAGGAATACACACGTCTGATTAAAGAAATTGAAAGAACTGAGAGATTGATAGCAAAAATCTCTCAAGATGACCCAGATTACCAAGAATATGCTACGGTATTATTGGAACTCAAAGAGAAACAATCCATCATGGAGGATAATATGTGGAATACTGCCACCTATATTACCCAACATAAAGCCACAATGCGCTCTGACCGTTTGAAAAGGGCTATCACACATTTTAATCAAGGTGATTTGAACGGTGCTAATGCCATACTTGACGAAGAGAAGATTGACCGCGACGTAGAACATAATCTCGAGCTGCTTGACAGAGGAAAAGAAGGTCTTAAATCCAATATCGAAGAGTATAAGCTTAAAATCAAACTGATTGAGGCGAAGATGCCTAAAGGATGGATAGACAAAATTGTTCAATTGCAAGAAAAAATTCTTAGCATTTGCCTACAGACCTTTGGAGAAATGAGTGCCGAAGCTGCTGATGCTTTCTACAGTACAGGCTATTACTATGATACTTTAGGCAATTACGAAGAAGCTTTAAAGTATTTCCAAAAAGCTCTTAAACTGAGAGAGGGACTCTTTGGAGAAAGACATCCGGATACTGCATCAGCCATCAGCAAGGTGGGTATTATTTACAGTAAATTAGGATACCAAAAGAAGGCTTTGGAGTATAAACTCAAAGCACTCAATCTGAGAACCGAAATCTATGGGGAAAGACATCCTGAAACCGCCGATGCAATCAACAACGTAGGCATCACATATGAGAAATTGGGAATGCCAGAGAAGGCTTTGGAGTGTTTCCTCAAAGTCCTCAAACTAAGAACCGACATTTATGGGGAAAGACATCCTGAAACTGCAGCAGCGCTAAACAACGTAGGCATTATATACGGTAAATTAGGAGACCAGAATACGGCTTTGGAGTATTTCCTCAAAGCCCTCAATCTGAGAACCGAAATCTATGGGGAAAACCATCCGGAAACTGCAGCTGCTATCAGTAACGTGGCAATTGTATACGGTAAATTAGGAAACCAAAAGAAGGCTTTGGAGTATAAACTCAAAGTACTCAATCTGAGAACCGGAATCTATGGAGAAAGGCATCCCGAAACCGCCGCAGCAATCAGCAATGTGGCAATTGCATACAGTAAATTAGGAGACCAACAGATGGCTTTGGAGTATTTCCTCAAAGTCCTCAATCTGAGAACCGAAATCTATGGGGAAAGACATCCCGAAACTGCTGCAGCTCTCAGTAACGTAGGCATCACATATGAGAAATTGGGAATGCCAGAGAAGGCTTTGGAGTATAAACTCAAAGCACTCAATCTGAGAACCGAAATTTATGGGGAAAAACATCCGGAAACTGCTGCAGCTATCAGCAACGTGGGCATTACATATGAGAAATTGGGAATGCCAGAGAAGGCTTTGGAGTATTTCCTCAAAGCCTTTAATCTGAGAACTGAAATTTGTGGGGAAAGACATCATGAAACTGCTGCTTCACTCAACAACTTAGGTATTATATACGGTAAATTAGGAGACCAACAGAAGGCTTTGGAATATATACTCAAAGCCCTCGATCTGAGAATCGAGATTTATGGGGAAAACCATCCTGTCACAGCATCGTCATTTAAAAATGCGGGGATAACCTATGATGCATTGGGAGAACACGACAAAGCAAAAGAATATTTTCGTTTGGCGAACAAATCCCGTCGAGAATTTAAAAAAGCAAAATCACAATAAAGTTACCCGAAGAGGTGGCGGAAGGCGTCCTCGACGCGGGCGACTTCGACGACGCGGATGGTCCAGGCGTCGCGCTTGACGCCCTTGAGATTGTTCTTGGGGATAATGATGGTCTCGAAGCCGAGTTTCTGAGCCTCGGTGACGCGTTGCTCACAGCGGGTGACTTGGCGGATTTCACCCGAGAGGCCGACCTCGCCAGCAAAGCATACATTGGCATTGATGGCCATATCAACATTGGACGACAGGATAGCGCTGATGACAGCGAGGTCCAGGGCGGGGTCGTTGACTTTGATGCCGCCCACGATGTTGAGGAAGACATCCTTCTGCGCCAACTTAAAGCCCAACCTTTTCTCCAACACAGCAAGCAGCATGTTCATGCGGCGCTGGTCAAAGCCGGTGACCGAACGCTGGGCTGTACCATAGGCGGCAGTGCTCACCAGCGCCTGCACCTCGATGAGGAAGGGGCGCATGCCGTCGATGGTCACGCCGATGGCGGTGCCCGACAGATCGCCGTCACGATCGCTCAGGAGCAGTTCACTGGGGTTAGTCACCTCGCGCAGGCCATCTTCCTTCATCTCGTAGATGCCGATTTCGCTCGTGTTGCCGAAACGGTTTTTTATCGGCCTGAGAATCCTGTACAGGTAATTGCGGTCACCCTCAAACTGGATGACGGCATCGACAATATGCTCCAGCACCTTGGGACCAGCAATGCTGCCCTCTTTGTTGATATGGCCGATAAGGATGACAGGGGTGTAAGTTTCCTTGGCATAGCGCTGGAAGGCGGCGGCACACTCACGCACCTGTGTCACGCTGCCAGGCGCACTCTCCAGCTGTTCGCTGGCGATGGTCTGGATGGAATCGACGATGATGAGTCCCGGCTGGAACGCGCGTATGCTGTTAAAGATATTGTCCAGCGAAGTCTCGCACAACAGGTAGCACTCGCAATCCATGCGCCCGCCAGCGATGCGGTCGGCACGCATACGCAACTGCTGCGGACTTTCCTCGCCTGAGACATAGAGGACACGCCGTGAGCGAATGCGCAGCACGTTCTGCAAGACCAGCGTCGATTTGCCGATTCCCGGTTCACCGCCCAGCAGCACGATGCTGCCAGGCACAAGGCCGCCGCCCAACACACGGTTGAGCTCATTGCTGGGCAAGTTGATGCGCGGCTGGTCCTCGGCATGGATTTCCGAGATTTTGACGGGTTCCACCGTCCTATGTCCGTTATCGCCCGCAGGGTTGTATCGCACTGCCGATGTTTTGGGAGCCTTAGGCTCCTCAATATAGGTGTTCCACTCGCCACAGGCAGGGCACTTGCCGAGCCACTTGGGCGACTCGTTGCCGCAATTCTTGCAGAAGAAAGTGGTCTTGTTAACTTGCTTGGCCATGACGGAGATAACGGATGATACGGTTTAAAAGGTGATGATGAAATTAACGACGGAAGAATTCGCTGATGGTGATGGCGGCGGCGACACCCACGTTGAGCGACTCGCTACCGGCCGTTTTAGCCTTGGGAATGAGCAGGCGATGGTTGGCATGCTTGGCGACCTTGGCACTGATGCCCTGGCCCTCGTTGCCAAAGATGACAAAACCCTTCTTTCCCAATTCGCTGGTGTAGATGTCCTTGCCGTCGAGGAAGGTGCCATAGACGGGGTGGTCCGGATACTCCTCGAACAAGGCTTCCAAATCACCGTAATGCACCTTGACGCGTGCGATGGCACCCATTGTCGCCTGCACCACCTTGTGGTTATAGACATCGACCGTGGTCTTGCTGGCAAAGATGTCGCGGATGCCGAACCAGTCTGCCAAACGGATGATGGTGCCCAGGTTGCCCGGGTCCTGGATGTTGTCGAGGACGATGTTCAGACTTGCTGCGACACGGTCGGTATCGATCACATCTTCAGGCTTCTCATAGACTGCGATGACATCACTGGGGGTGTCAAACTGTGAGATGCGGGCCATCTGCTGGCCGTTGGCAAACACGATCTTGTCATAGTGCTCGGCGGTGCCACACTGCTCATACCATGAGCGCTTGGCGATGAGCCAGCGGCAGTTGAAATGCTGCCACGTGTCGCGTACGCACTTGGTGCCTTCGGCGACAAACAAGCCCTCATCGTCACGATATTTCTTGGCACCCAGGCTCTTGACCACCTTGAGGATGCCGTTGTTCATGTCCATCATTTGGCTTCTTGCTCTCTTGTTGCCACGAGTTGGTTGAACCGCAGCAGGGTTGTACATAAATCCTCGCTCAACAGCGAGATAACGGGTTGGCAAATCTCATTGGGTACATCATCGACTGCCGACGAGATGGAGCCTGCGATGGCGGCAATCGTGTCGGCGTCACCTGCCAGAGTCACCGAGAGGCGCACCACGTCCTCATAGTCTTTTCCCTCGAGGAAGCACGTGATGGATTCGGGGACGGTGCGCTGGCACGTCTCGTCGAAGGTGAACGTGGGACGGATTTCGTCGAGCGTGCGGGACAGGTCATAAGCAAACGTTTTCTCCACATAGTCGCGGATTTCCTGCTTCGTCTTGCCATGACGTGCCAAGAAGATGGCTGCCGCCGTGGCCTGAGCGCCCTTGATGCCCTCGGGATGGTTGTGGGTGACCTCGGCCGACACCTGGGCCAGCACCAGTGCCTCGTCGAGAGTTTTGGCATAATACCCCACTGGGCTCACGCGCATTGCTGAACCGTTGCCAAAAGAATTGTAGGGCTGGGGATTCTTTGATACAATCCACTGGGCGAATCTGCCCCCGTAACCCCGCCACTCATAGCGGTGACACATATCCAACATGATTTGGACCAACTTCTCATGCGTGTGCTGCTCATCTTCAAGTAGCCACATGGCGTTAGCCATGGTGAGTACCGTGTCATCGGTAAATGTGGTCTTGGGCGTGAACAATTCAAAATTATAGTCACGCGTAGGGTTAAACTCATATGCCGACCCAATGATGTCGCCGGCAATTGCTCCGATAATGCCTTTCATAATGAATGATTAGTTTTGAGATGACAAAATTAGTGCAAGCTGAATACAAAAACAAATTTATTTGTGTTTTGTTGAAGCGCAGCCTAATTTATCTAATTAATATATACTTTTCGACTATTTGCGCTCATGTTGCGCCACAATATTACTCACGATGCCCAAGGAATCAGGTACTGCGCTCCCATGCGCGGCGCAGGGGCGGTGGTTGACACTGCTGCCACAGAGACAGGACGACGCATCGTGGCCAGCGTGGTCACGTCGCGCCAACCGCGGGTGCAGTTGCGCACGGTGATCACGGCCATACCCATATAGGTGCCTGCCAAGTTGAGCAAGGCACGCTTGACGGCGTCGAGGCTGGCGAAATTCATGCCATTTACACTGGCGAGACGACGACCGCCACACTCCAGCGTGGCAAAGATGCGGTCGCCCAAATTCACGATGTTAGAAATGTTCTTGTTCATAGTCATTCCTCCTTTTATTGGTTTTTACACCGCAAAGGTAGAATGACCGAGTGCCAAATCATGGCACTGCTTTTCTAAAGTAAATTAAAAGCGACCCTCATTGAGTGTCTTTCCCTAGAATTACTTGACAGATTTGAGAGCGATTAACTAAGTTGGTTTACACTAATTTTATGGTTCGCCTAAGCCGGGTTGACAGTTCGGCGGTTTTATCACTGAATAGGTTTACAGCT
>Ga0310695_10001580_pt1 | contig 52819 bp, 61 predicted proteins | sample RumenRJG_04DNA_FD_203882 | JGI IMG/M metagenome (GOLD analysis project Ga0310695, IMG submission 203882) | Bovine rumen microbial communities from Lethbridge, Alberta, Canada - RJG_04 (v2) (version 2) | ecosystem: Host-associated > Mammals > Digestive system > Stomach > Rumen | place: Canada... | reverse complement strand
TTATAAACAAACCGTCTACAGAAAATCTACAGCAAGTTATGAACAAAAGAACAATTAATGTTCAAATCAGGTAATGAGCTTATATATCTCTTCAGCCTGCTTTTTGAGATCGGAATCCTCATCCACATTGTCGCAGCCGTGCATGACCGTAGTGTGTTTACGTCCGCCGAAGAGCTGTCCGATCTTCTCGTATTTGAGTTCCAGATAGTCTCTGCAGATAAACATGGCAACATTACGTGCCGTGGATATCTCGGCACTTCTGAGCTTTGAAGTAAGCTTATCAGGCGTCAGATCGTAGTATTTTGCAACTGCATTGATGACTATGTCAGGTGTCAGATACTTCTTATTGCCGCTTACCAGAGGATCGATGATCTTCCTTATGTCGTCCAATGTAAGTTCTCCGTTTGCGAGAGTTACATAAGAGGAAATAGTATTAAAAGCACCGTTGAGCTGTCTGATATTTGTGGTTACGTTCTCGCAGACATAGTCGATTATCTCGTCTGAGAGATTGAAAGACTCATTCTCGAGCTTGCTTAAGAAGATAGCCTTACGCGTCTCGAAATCCGGCGGCTGGACATCGAACATGATGCCGTCCTGGAATCTTGAGGTAAGCCTGCTGTTAAGCTCCGTGAGATTTGCAGGAGCCTTGTCGCATGTAATGACGATCTGCTTTCCTGATTCGATCAGGGCTTCGAAAGTATTAAAGAACTCTGTCTGGACACTGTCCTTGCCGATGAGGAACTGGATATCGTCGATGAGGAGGACATCTACAGTCCTGTATTTGTTGCGGAATTCCGTGTAATTCTTGTTCTGGATGCAGGCGATAAAAGCATTCGTGAAGGCTTCACATGTAGTGTAGATGACCTTCTTCTCGGGATGCTGCTCGATTATCGCGTTGCCTATGGCCTTCATGAGGTGGGTCTTGCCAAGACCGGAGTTGCCCCAGAGGAAGAAAGGATTTCTCTGCTTCTGGCCGGGTTTTGCAGCAACGGATACGGCAGAAGCATGTGCAAAACGGTTGCAGTCGCCGACTACGAAGTTCGCGAAAGTAAATTCGCCGTTAAGTCCTGAAGGCGTAACGACTTCGGTCTTTGCCTGGCTTGCGGCCTTCTTCTCGGAGATTATCGAAGCATTAAGAGCCTTCTCGTCTCCCTGAAGGATAAACTTGACTGCGCAGGATCTACCGTCATTTGCTGTCTTTATGGCGGATTCTATGGTCTTATTGAGCTTCTGTCCCTTAAGAAGATCTAAAGAATACTCGTCTCTTGCAGCGAGAACAAGGACGTCCTTATCGCAGTGAGCAACGCTCATCTTGCAGAGGATGGATTCATAGGTTATGGAATTGATATTTGAATCATACTTAAGAAGATTGAGCGCATTGTCCCAAATAGAACTCTCCATGTAACCCCTCCGTAACAAAAATGACGTGCGTTTAACATAATAGCACGGTCAAAGAGTATAATGAATATGCAATTTATATTAAAAATCGGTGAAAAATCGGGCAGGATAATGAAACGGATCGACCATAACAAGAATAAAAAATCCAGAAATACGGCTGTCAATACCGTCTTGATAGCAGTAATAGCCGTACTCCTTATAGCCGGCGTGGTCCTTATCATGATAGAGCCCATAAAACGCTATAACAGAAAGAAGATCTCGGAAGAAGCCCTTACGGCGATCTCAGAGAAGATCGAGGCAACGGAAGAGGTCGAGATGACCTATACGGTCCCCGCAACGGGCAATGAAGTATCCGGAGAAGAAGAAGGATATGACATAATCGGCGGTACCGAGGAGACTTCTGAAGAGGCGGATGTTATTTTCGAGGAAGAGCCTGAAGTAAATTCCGGTTCAAATGAGATGGTCTCATTAAAGTCCATAGGGATCCTCTCGATCGGAAAGATCAAGATCAGCTATTCTGTATGGGATGAAGCCACAAAACTGTCATTAAGATACGGCCTGGGGCACTATCCTGACTCTGTTATGCCGGGAGAGACCGGAAATGCGACCATTTTGGGACATAACTACAAAGACGGCACCATGTTCCACAATCTGGGCAAGCTCAAGAAAGGCGACAAGGTGGTCTTTAAGTCCAAGGAAGGCAAGGAAATGACCTTTGTAGTGGAAGAATCGAAGATCATCAACGCCAACGACCTTGGCAAATATGTTACGGGAAATATAACTGAAGAAAAGCAGCTGACGCTTGTAACATGCACTTACGAGTATGGAAGAAAAGGCTGGAGAAGGGTAGTAATCTGCAAGTTGCAGTAATGCCTTTTTAAAATCCAACACATTTTAAATATTTCTGCTATAATTTGCGCGGGTTTTTATTAAACCTATTAAAGCAATACTGTTTTTGGGAGGACCATATATGGTTACGGCAATCGTTGGCGCTAACTGGGGAGATGAAGGAAAGGGCAAGATCACTGACCTTCTTGCAAGCGAGTCTGACATCGTAATAAGATTCCAGGGCGGAGCTAATGCAGGACACACCATCATCAACGATCACGGAAGATTCGCTCTTCACCTTATGCCTTCGGGTGTTTGTTACGACAACATCGTAAACATCATCGGCAACGGTGTTGCTCTGGATATAAGGAAGTTCGTCAACGAATATAACTCATTGAAGGAACAGGGCTTAAATCCCCACCTTCTGGTATCTGACAGGGTTCAGGTCGTAATGCCTTACCATGTTGATTTCGATAAATTCGAAGAAGAGAGATTAGGCGGCAAGGCCTTCGGTTCCACCAAGTCCGGTATCGCACCGTTCTTCTCCGACAAATATGCGAAGATCGGCTTCCAGGTTTCCGAACTTTTCGATGAAGCAACATTAAAGGAAAAGATCGAGAGAGTCCTTGAGATCAAGAACGCCCTCCTCGTAAACCTCTATCACAAAGATCCCATCAAGGCAGATGAGCTCCTGGCCGAGATGCTCGAGCAGGGAAGACTCATCAAGCCTTTTGTTACTAATACCAACGCATATATCTACGACGCTTTGAAGGAAGGCAAGAACATCCTCCTCGAAGGCCAGCTCGGAACCATGAAGGACCCTGACATGGGCATCTATCCTATGGTTACGTCCTCTTCCACATTGGCAGGCTACGGCTGCGTCGGTGCAGGCATCCCGCCTTATGAGATCAAGAAGATCGTCGTTGTTACCAAGGCTTACTCTTCATCAGTAGGCGGCGGTGCTTTCGTATCAGAGATCCTTGACGAAGCAGTTGCTAAAGAGCTCAGAGACAGAGGCGGTGACAAGGGTGAGTACGGCGCTACAACAGGGCGCCCCAGAAGAGTCGGCTGGTTCGACTGCGTAGCTACACGTTACGGCGTAAGGCTCCAGGGAGGTACGGACGTTGCCCTCACGAACCTTGACGTATTAGGTTACCTGGATAAGATCCCTGTCTGCACGGCTTATGAGATCGACGGCGTTATCACAAAGGATTTCCCGAATCCCACACAGCTCGACAGATGCAAGCCCGTTATCGAATATCTGCCTTCATGGAAGGGCAAGGGCGATATCAGAGGCCTCACAGAATACGACAAGCTCCCCAAGGAAGCTCAGGACTATGTCGAATTCATCGAAAAGGAGATCGGAGTACACATCTCCATCGTATCGACAGGACCCGTAAGAGAAGAGATCATCAGAAGATAATTTTCCTTCCTCAATAGGAGGTAATTCACGATGAAGACCTTAAAGCATAAAGCTGTAGTAACGATCCTTACTGCAGCCATATTGATGACCTCGCTTTTGCCTGCAGGAAACACTGCCGAGTTCAGATTATGGGAAACGGGTCATACGCACGTCATCGCGTATGTAAAACTTACCAAAACATAAAACTTCAGAAGGCTTATGTTTTTCGCTATTAGGCAAGAGATTTTTTGTTTTCGCGCGCCTTAAGCAAGAATATAATTAACCAATAAGATTTATATGATTCCGGAGGAATTCCCATGTCCAAGGAAATGATCCTCGTCCTCGACTTCGGAGGGCAGTATAACCAGCTCATTGCAAGACGTGTCAGAGAGCAGAATGTCTACAGTGAAGTAAGACCCTACACCACGAGCATTGAAGAGATCAAGGCGCTGAATCCCAAGGGAATCATCCTCACAGGCGGACCTTCCACTGTTTACGAAGACGATGCTCCCAAGTGCTCACCCGAGCTCTTTAAGCTCGGCATCCCGGTGCTCGGTATCTGCTACGGCGCTCAGCTCATGAACTACCTGCTTGGCGGTGAAGTTAAGTCCGCACCCGTCAGAGAATACGGCCACACCGACGTTAATATCGATACGGAAGCTAAGCTCTTCAAAGGCGTTCTGCCCAAGACTGTCTGCTGGATGAGCCATACCGTATATATCGCAAAACCCGCTCCCGGCTTCAAGATCACTGCACATACTGAGGTCTGCCCTGTAGCAGCTGCAGAGAACGTTGAAGAGAACCTCTACTGCGTACAGTTCCACCCGGAAGTTGTTCACACAGTCGAAGGCACGACGATGCTTGCAAACTTCGTTAAGGATGTCTGCAAGTGCAAGTGCGACTGGAAGATGGATTCATTCGTTGAGACATCCATTAAGGAGATCCGCGAAAAGGTCGGCTCAGGCAGAGTCCTCTGTGCCCTTTCAGGCGGCGTCGATTCATCCGTTGCCGCAGTACTCCTTTCTAAAGCAGTCGGCAAGCAGCTCACATGCGTATTCGTCGACCACGGACTTCTTAGAAAGAACGAAGGTGACGAGGTGGAAGCAGTCTTCGGACCTGAAGGACCTTACGATCTTAACTTCATCAGAGTTAATGCCCAGGAGCGCTTCTATTCAAAGCTCGCAGGCGTAACTGATCCTGAGACAAAGCGTAAGATAATCGGTGAGGAATTCATCAGAGTATTCGAAGAAGAAGCAAAGAAAGTTGGCGCCGTCGACTTCCTCGTACAGGGCACCATCTATCCTGACGTTATCGAATCCGGCCTCGGAAAGAGCGCCGTAATCAAGTCCCACCACAACGTAGGCGGACTTCCCGATTACGTTGACTTCAAGGAGATCATCGAACCCTTAAGGCTCCTGTTCAAGGACGAAGTAAGAAAGGCCGGTCTTGAGCTCGGCATCCCCGAAAACCTTGTATTCCGTCAGCCGTTCCCCGGCCCCGGACTTGCTATCCGCATTATCGGTGAAGTTACAGCAGAGAAGGTAAAACTTGTTCAGGATGCAGACGCGATCTTCAGAAGAGAGATGCAGCTTGCAGGCTTCGACAAGTACGCTAACCAGTACTTTGTAGCACTCACAAATATGCGTTCTGTAGGCTGCATGGGCGACGAGAGAACATACGATTACGCATGCCTCCTCCGCGCAGTTACCACCACAGACTTCATGACTGCCGAAGCAGCAGAGCTTCCCTGGTCACTCATCAACAAGGTCACGAACAGGATCGTAAACGAAGTCAAAGGCATCAGCCGCGTCTTCTACGACTGCACGGGCAAACCGCCGTCAACGATAGAGCTTGAATAGTTGACGAGGTTCTGAAAGCCAATAAAATAAGGCATTTCAGAGATTTGAGTTCATCTCGGATAAGATTTGGATAATAGGGAAGAATAACCAATTATTCCAAGTAGCAACAGGTTAACAGATTATACAAGCACTGCCGGTTTACAAGATCGGCAGTGTTTTTTGTTGTCTGTATATATCAGGACACAAGATCCTCTGTCGGTCGGATCTTGAAAAATGAATATAAAACGTACGGTGCTGAGATGGTATAGACCGTTTATACGGACTGAAAAAGCAAACTACATAAAATGGATGAAATAGATATTGACAGAACAAATGTTCGATGATAATATGCACTTGCAACATCAGATCGACAGATATTCCTCATAGGGATTGATAGTCATCGGAGCAAAGTTGTGGAATCGAGCTCAACGATCTAAAACAAAGCTATATTACAAGAGAATAGAACCACCAACTTAAACCGAGTAAGCGGAGCAGGCCCTCCATTAGGACTGTAAAGACTACCAAGCACCGTAATAGTTGAGAGAAGGACATTTTCCTTTTCAGTTTGTGCGAACAGAACAGGATCCTCTACAAGGACTGAAAAGCTGTAAAGCACTGTATAGAACTGGAAGATGTGATCCATCTACTCAGCTACTACGGTGCTTTTTTATTGCTCTCTTTGTTGGTGATTCAGAGGAAGGAATAAATATCCTTCGCGAACATTGACAAATGAATAGCAAACCGTGAGGTACGTTCACTTGTATCGGCGTTAAAATACCAAGCCAAGTTGACTCCGAACCCGCGATGACCGGTCGAAAGATCGAGAGCGATAAGGCGGATGAGTCAGAATCAGGGTTGCAACCTGAGGGAGGCGATGACAGATACAAAGTGGGGATACTTCTGTGATGAGCAGCGGGGCGTATTAGTCACCGGGGTGAGTTTCTCCAATACTCTTCCCATGTTTTCGTAGTCAGCAATGCGAGAGCCTTACGGGTTTAACTTTTTTCTGGAGAAGGCGGAGCAAAACTACAGCATTATTCGCTATCTGTGTTGATTTTCAGACTGTTTATGTTGAATTCCAGGCTTCTTTTGAATTAGGTCTTTCGTTTTGCCCTCTCCCATTCCTTAAGGGTGAAGAGACAAGTAGTTCTTTTTTGAGTCTTAAGGTTTTACAGAAATACAACAAGGAGGTATCACACATGACCATACCAAGACCGCCGACATAGCGGAAAACACATCAGTAACTCTTAGGCCGAAGCATGAAAATGCTTGAAATCACAACAATTATAAGGAGCAATAAAAATGTTAACTAATGTAAGTACAAACAACAACATCTTTATCAGAGCAGACGAAGTCGCTCAGGTATTAAATGTATCCGTTCAGACAGGTTACAAGATCATAAGAGATCTTAACAAGGAACTTCAGAAAAAGGGTTTCGTTGTACAGACCGGCAGAGTAAACAGACGCTATTTCGAAGCCAGATACGGCATATCCGGAATGGAGTTTACCGGTGATGGTCAGATTGCATCAGAAGGAGGGATTTGATATGTCAGTACACATAGACAAGCGTACTGGAAAATGGTTCTCAATGGTTTATTACGACGATATTTATGGTAACCGCAAACAGAAGTGTAAGAGAGGTTTTAAGACCAGGAGACAAGCACTTGATTGGGAATCTGAATTTCTTAAGTCGGACAGCGGGGAATCAGATATGCGCTATGAAACATTCGTAGAAAACTATATGAATGCTATCAGTCCTCACTTAAAGGAAGATAGCATCATAACGAAAAAGAATAATTTCAGATGCCACATATTACCGTACTTCGGGAAGCGAAAACTTAATGAGATCGAGCCGATTGATGTAGCTAACTGGCAAAGGGAGATTATGAGAAAGGAGGGAGCTAACGGCAAGCCGTTATCTTCAGTGTTTCTCAAGACGATTCACAATCAGCTTTCAGCATCGTTTAACTTCGCAGTGAGGTTTTATCACCTTCCCAAGAATCCGGCAGCAATCGCAGGAAACATGGGAAAAGAAGGTGGTAGGGAAATGCTTTTTTGGACGAAAGATGAGTATACGAGATTCTCGCAAGCAATCATGGATAAACCAATGTCCTATTACGCGTTTGAGATGCTTTACTGGACAGGGATGCGTGAAGGGGAACTCCTGGCGCTCACACCTGATGATTTCGACTTAGAAGCCAAGACTGTGAAGATATCAAAAACGTATCAGAAGATCAATGGCAAGGAGCTTATTACAACACCTAAGACGGCCAACAGCAACCGCACGGTAACGATGCCGGACTTTCTTTGCGAAGAGATGAAGGAGTATCTGCAATTTATTGACGGTATAAAGGGTAATGAGAGGATTTTCCCGGTATCAAAGTATTTTCTTCTCCATGAGATGAAAAGAGGATGTGCAGTTGCAGGTGTAAAGCGGATTCGTATACACGATATAAGACACAGTCATGTAAGTCTTCTTATCGATATGGGATTCACGCCGGTAGCGATTGCAGCAAGAGTCGGACATAAGAGCATTGATATAACCTTCCGATATGCGCACCTTTTCCCGTCAGTCCAAGGAGAACTTGCCAACAAACTTAATAGTGTAAAGGAGTACTGAGCATGAAACAGAAAGAAAATAAAGATCACAACAGATACAGGAATGTAAATGTGGGATTCAGAGTAACGCCGCAGGAGGCAGATGAGATCCACAGAGCAGCACTGCTTTCCGGTATGAAGAAGCAGGACTATATCCTGAATCGCTTGAGGAACCATGAGATCGTGGTCGTTCCGAATTCAAGACTGTATAAGCTGATAATTGAACAGACGGAATATCTTGCTACGGAACTCGGGAAGCTTATCAGATCCGGCAAGAAGATAGATCCGGAACTTAAGGCGACTGTGGAACTCCTGGTCACGACACTTAATGGTATGAAGGGAGATACTTCAAATGAGTGATGACAAAAAAATAACTGTCCCGCGCGCTGCTGCAACAGCTCAAGGACAGTCATATATTTCCAACACCGTAATTATAGCTATTAGCTCCGCTATAAGCAACAAACAAGTTCTTATTTATTATTTAACTAGCTAGATATCTATATAGCTATCTAGCAAGCAACCAAAAAGAAGGAGAGTGTAGTTTCTACTATAAGTAGGAACGTAACTCTCCTTTATTATTTCCAAACAAACCAGGAGGAAAAATCAATGGAAGACACAAAAGTTTATACACAGCAGGAACTTTATGATAAGAAGATCGATACCGATGACTATAAGGTCAACAAAGAGAGCGGAGCGTTTCTCGGAACACTCATGCTTAAGGCATGGGCAACCAGATCGAAGGTGAGCGGGAACAGCAGACCGATGAGAGCGTTCTTTGATCTTGAGGACGGAAGGAAGATCATTGCTTTAGTCCAGCCTTTCAGAAAAGAACAGCTCATCGCCATGGGTAAAGTTCCAATCGGATCCACCTTGCAGCTGTACTTTGAGCCAAGCACAAGCGGATATGTTTTCTTGTCAAAGTTCGAAGTTGTTTCAAGTCAGGAAGAAGATAGATGATACTGTCTATAAGGAAATACGGCACCGGTATTAGAAACGACAGGTGTCCGTTTTCTCTTTTTAGGCAGCTTCTAACTAATGAGAATGCCGGAGATCTTACGCATCTTCCGGGTTCCCGACTATCTCCTGATAACGTTCTCATACAATTGTCCTAATTTGTAGCAGGCTACGCTTTTTGATATCAAAAAGCACATTTCAGGTAGAACCCTGAGACCCCTAATGCGCCCTGGCCGGGCGCTATTTTTATGAAAACACGAGGTATATAAATCTATGAGCAGAAGAAACAAAGCTGTCGTCATCCGCTTCACCGAAGATGAATGGCGGTCACTTAATGACAAGGTGAAGAAGGCAAAAATGCCAAGAGAGAAGTTCTGTAGAGCGGTGCTTCTTGGTGCCCGGATCAATGCTCCACCAGATGCGGATTATGTATCCCTGATCTTCGAGGTCAGACGTGTCGGCAGTAATCTCAACCAGCTTGTTCGCAAGCTGAATGTTTTGGGAATAGTACACGGACTTGAGTTGGAAAGAAACCAGAACGAGATCCATGAGGTATGTGACATGTTGTGCGATACCTTCAGGAAGGTGGTGAAGTGATATGGCAGTAACGAATATGTGGGCGGTAAAAGGCAACGTATCATCAGTCGTTAAGTATATCGAGAACCCGGAGAAGACAACCCCGAGAGATATGCAGCAGGTAATGTCATATATCACGGATGCTGACAAGACTGAGCAGATGATGTATGTGACAGGGATCAACTGTGAACCTGAGATCGCAGCAAAACAGTTTATTCAGACAAAGCAGCTCTGGGGAAAGGAGGGTGGCCGGGTAGCATATCATGGTTATCAGTCTTTCCGCGAGGGTGAAGTTGATGCAGATACCGCCCATAAGATCGGAGTAGAACTTGCACAAGAATTGTGGGGTGACAGGTTTGAGGTGGTTGTTGCGACACATCTTAATACCGGACACTACCATAATCACTTCTGTTTGAACTCTGTATCGTTCCGGGACGGTTATAAGTATCACGACACTAAAGAAGACATCCGGCGCATGAGAGACGTTTCTGACGCGATCTGCAGGGCACATGGATTATCGATCGAGAGTGCCAAAAAGATCGATCAGATCAAGCGCAAGAATTATCGTGAATGGAAAGACCTCAGAGATGGTAATCCGACACTCAGAGGAAAGGTCATGAAGGACATAGATGATACCATTAAGAGCAGCCGTACCGTGAAAGAGTTTGCTTCCCAAATGAAGGATATGGGTTATAAGTTTATCCTTGTGACCGAGACAGGCAAAGAACTTAAGCATCCGAAGCTCCTACTCCCTAATTCCGACATATGCGTCAGGTTAGATTCTTTGGGCCAGGGTTACGGACCGGATGACTTTTACAAGAGGGTTATCGAGAATACCGTTATCGCTGCCGATCCGTTCAGAGAACTGGAAGAACAGCCTTCGACGGAGAAGATTAACAGATATACCAGAAGGCTTGAGAAAGCAGGACTCCGCGTGATCATCACTTATCACTGTTTACAGCTCAGATCATGCAAGTATAAGCGTAAGTACCGTGAATACTCTCCTCAGTTGATAAAGGATATCCGAAAGCTGGAACGATTCTGCCAGCTTCAGTCATTTTGCAGGAAGTATATGCTTGACACTCCAGAACAGGTCGAGGCCTTTAAGGAAGCGCTGCGGAAAAGGATATCCGATATTGCTAATGATAGAGACGAAGACCGTAAACAACAGCGTTATTGGGATAGAAAAGGTGTGCCGGCATATGCCAATCTTTATAGGTTGGCCGCTCAGGAGAAGACAAAGCAAATGCGACCGCTCTATCAGGATATCCGCATGTGTGACGATATCATACAGGCAGAACCTGAGATTCGGGCGATGACTATAGGACTTGTTCAGCAACGTGCTAATGAAGAATGCAGGAGACAAATTAGGAACGATCTTGAGAAAACGCAGAGAAAAAGAGCTGGCTGGTCCAGATAACAGTTGGGGAGAATCCAGAGAGGGTTCTCCCCGATATCTATTAAATTGTATAGGCACAATAATCGTTAAGATGCTTTTTTCGCATGTTATAATCATTTTATCTGAGTGTTAAGAAAGCTGTTTGAGGTGTTTATGTTACGTATTGCATTGTGTGATGATCAAAAATCCTTTTTGGAATTGGAAAAGAGGATGATTGAACATCATTTATCAGAAAAAGCGATTGAATTCCAATGCGATACTTATATTTCTGGAGAAGGCTTACTTTCGTTGGGTGAGGAAATATGCAAATACAATTTATTCATTTTAGATTATGAAATGGATGGATTAACCGGTTTTGAAACTGCGCGCGAAATATATGGTATATATCCTAACGCCAAAATAGCTTTCGCCACCAATTATTACGATTTTACTAGAGAAGGCTATAAGTATAGTGCAGTTAGATATCTTGTCAAACAAGAAGAAACATTTAATGCTGAATTGGTCGAATGCATAGAGTTTATTCTCAATACTGAACCTTCAAAGAATATTTTGCTAGAGTTAAGCGATGGTAATTTAGAAGTGGCTATAGACGACATAGCTTATATCAAGAGCGAGAAACACTATATCGAATATTTTGTTAAAGAGAAAGATTCTACATTCTATATAAGACGCTGCAGTCTTGATGATGCACTAAAAGAATTGCCGGAATACTTTATCAGGGCACATCAACGATATATTATTAATCTGAAGAATTCAGTTCAGTTAAGACGATATGAGGTGATAATAAAGAAGAGTGAAAAAGGAACTATAAAGATACCGATTGCGAGAAATCGTTTTGATGATGTTAATAGGAAGTTTTGTTTAGTCAAAGGGGAAATAGGATGATATATGATATTGTTAACGCCATTGTGTATGTAGTCTTGGCTAGGTTATTCTGCTCTTCTTTTTTGAAGCGTAAAGAGCTTTCCGCCATCGTGGATGGAGGGATAACTTTTTTGTGGATGATAGTTTGTTTTAGCGTCGGAACTTTTTTCGTGGAATCACTACTTCTTAGGATTATTATTGTAATAGCTTGCAATATCTTATTTGCTTTTTTTCTCTATAGAAGAGATAAAATAATGATGAGCATAGTTATTCCTGCATTGTTTTATATATTGGCACTGGCTTGTGATTTTTGCGTAGTAGCTGGTCACAAATATTTTGATCCCAATCTTAGAATTGAAAAGATAATGGAGAGTGATATTTCTGTATATATGGGTGTTGCGAGCCAGTTTATCCAACTTGTAATAGTATTAATTATTCGCAAGGTGTTCAAAAAAGAAGAAACAGCCAAAATTGAAACAAAATTATGGCTTATATATACGGTCTTTCCACTATATTCGCTTAGTTTAATAGCACTATTTGCTTATAGTTTTAATGGGCCTATAAACATATATCAAGCAAATTTCTTTACATATGTAGCCATTTCGTTACTCTTGATCAATCTATTCATATTCTGGTTTATTAAGCAAGAATCCAGAAGAGCGCTTGAAGCTCAGAAAAATGAGATTGAGATTGCTCATGCTCAGGGTATAGTTCAGCTATATGATCAGATTACAAAAGAGCGGGATATTTTAGGGAAACGAGAACATGAGTTTAAGAATACGATTACTGTACTTAAAAGTCTGATGGCAGAAGATCAATATGAGAAAATGAAAGAAATACTCAATGTTCAAAATACTGAGCTTATAAATAATTCTAATGTGTTCAATACGGGTAATCGTTTGATAAATACTATTCTTAATACTAAGTATGTGGAAGCGAGGGAAAAAGGAATAACTTTCAGATTTGTTTTGGGAGATCTCTCGATATTACAGATAGAAGACCGTGATTGTATCGTGATCATCACAAACATACTGAATAATGCTATTGAAGCAGCAGCACAGTGTCCTGAAGATAATAGAATCCTTTCAATTAAAGCTGTAATTGAAGAAGGTCAGTTTATTTTTGCCTGCCGCAATTCTTTTGTTAATGATAACACTGCGGATATGAAGAGTAAAAAGAAAGATGTTATTTCTCATGGTTACGGCCTTACAAACATTAAAGAAGCAGTAAAACGTAATAATGGAAATTGCAATTTTGAAATAGAAGAGAATGCGTTTGTTTCGGTTGTTATAATTCCATTGTAAGATACCAAACTTGCCAAAAATCAACCAAACTTGCCATATTTAGTTAGACTTGTTTTATTCTTTTTTTGACTGTGCTATATCATGTGTAAATTAAGTATAGGAGGCATATATTAGAATGAAAAAAGTCATAATTACGTGTTTGATAGTAGTCTGTATATTTTCTGCAATATCAGTATCATCAGCTGCAGCAAATCAGTATTATCAATTCTACCTTTCTAATACGGGATATACATACAACGTATATGAAGATCACAATAATACGAAGATATATAAATATGATAAAGGAACAGTTAATACCTCATATAATAATGCACCAGGATGGGGAATGGCGTTCTGTTTGAAATACAGGTATTATCAAAATGGGAGTTATCATTGGGTAACCGCTACCATTACTAGTCCGGGGCTTTGGATAAGTGGCGCTGATACAAAGTATCTAACCTATTTGAATGCAAATGATTCTTATTTAAGGCCTCATTATGTTGCTGCAAGAATTGATAATGACTATAGCGGATACTATTATTGTGAAGGCGTTTTTAATGCGGACAAAACAAATCCATAAAGTGCGTGAGGAGAATATAACATCGTATAGGGTTGTCTACGACGGGCAACCCTGTTGCATAGAAATGGAGTGATAAATGAAAAAGAACGCTATATTTAGTGTAATTTCAGTATTCGCATGTTTATTGATATTCAATTCATCTTGTGAAAACGCCAGTATTAGAGAATCTTCTGAAGATAGCACTAGTTTTGAACCTAATACAGACACTTGTTTGGACACTGATTATTATGCAGAAACAGTACATATCGAAGAAGAAAAAGGAGAAGCTATTCCGATAATTGTAGATGTTGACGTAGATGTTTCCCGGTTAAACGATATAAAAACTATAGAACTATCAGCAGATGGAGAAAACTACAATAGAATAGTTGAGGAATGGTTTTTATCAAACTATCCTGATGCAAAAATTGGTGGGGAAAATGCATATTCTTGTGGAAAAGCCGGTTCTGAACGTTTTGTTCAGTTTGGTAAAGATGGTTTAGGGAATATATATTTCATTGATACATCAAAAGATATTAATGGAAGGATGGAACAAGGAAGACCTTTATTCAATGGATATATTACTAAAGAGATTCCGTTAGGGATGAGTATTAATTCTGAAACTGCCGAAAAAGAAGCGATAGATTTTATAAAGAGGTTTACAGCTTTTGATTATAGAGCAAATAAGATTATTGCAGTAAACGATGTAGAAGGAAATCAAGGTTATTATGACATTTATTTGAAAGCATATATAAATGGACTACCAATATGTGTTGCAAGGAGCGGCGATTCAACGCTTATTCCTATTTCGTTGAATTACAAACTGTCATCAAAAGGAATAATAAGCTTTGATGGAAATGTGAATTTTAAAATTGTTGAAACGAAAGCTTTAGGTAATAGAGTTCAAATTGAACCGATAGTTGACCAATTCATAAAAGACATAGAAACGTTAGCTTCTGAGGAATACGATTACTCAAAGGCAAAAGTTACTGTGTCGGTAAAGGATCATAAGTTTGTAGTAAATAACATATACCTTGGATATATACCAGAAAAGGATAAATCGAGCAACTCTAGTGTCACTCTTGTTCCTGCGTGGTGTTTTGATTATGTTGATTCTAGAACCGAAAACGGTGAAGAAATAATAATTTATTTTACAGTAGCCTATTCAGTTGAAACTGGAAGATGGATGGGCAGGTTTTATTAAAACAATGATAAATGAAATAAAGAGAATCTTTTGCAATCCATTAATATATGCTTCTATTGTGGTTGGTCTTATAGTTATTAACAGACCGTTGATTGAAGTGCTATGGTCGGGTGTGGTTGAGTCAGGAAGCATTTCTCAATTTTTAAGCATTCCGTTAGCTACGAGTGATTTTACGCCATTTGCAGCAGTCTTTTGCGCATTACCATTTGCAGCCAGTTTTTGTGATGATTATAACTCTGGCAACTATTTGTATATTATTAGCAGATCCGGAACAAAGAAGTATGTTGCTATAAAAAGCCTTTCGGTTGCTCTATCTGGAGGGGTGACCATGGCAGGAATTATGCTTGGAACAATAATCTTTTGTGGAGTTCTTGCAGATTCCCCTGACACACCCGAAAAGATCAGTTTTATGAGAAACTCAATATGGGTTCGCTCTGGAATCATTTATATAGCCAACGGATACTTTTATTTGTTTATGCGAGTTTTGTTTGCTTTTCTATTCGGCTGCGTATGGGCTTCTGTTGGTCTTCTTATATCAATAGTGTATACAAACAAATATGTGGCATATATATCTCCTTTTGTTGTTTATCAGTTCTTATGGTTTGTTTTTAGTGAGACAAAATGGAATCCAGTTTATCTCCTTAGAGGTGATTCTAATTTTATCCCTTCGTTGTCATTCGTTTTGATTTATCAGGTTACTTCACTATCCCTGTTGTTAATTGCAAGTTTTGTGTTAATCAGGAGAAAAGTAAGGTTATGACAAAATCTATCAGAAATGCTTTTATACAAATATGGTTATGGAAGAAGGATTTAAGAGCAATTTTAGCTATAGCTTTGGGGATAGGCATAATTTGCTATGAGGGATATCCCTACTTAAAGTATGCTGCTTTTGTAAGAAGCAATATTCAAGTATGTGAACTGTATATTTTGTGTGGTTCGACAGGATACATCTATCTAGGTCTCTTTTTAGGATATTTACTTCTTATGTCTAATGCCCCTTTTATTGATAGAATGGCAAGTTTTGAAATAGTGCGTTTTGGCAGGAAGCGTTGGATTGATTCGAAAATACTATATATTATTCTTGGTTGTTTTACATACTCTGTCATATTGTTGATTGTAACTATGATTTTTTCAGCAATTAATGGGCAGATTTATTTTGGAAATGAATGGAGTTATGCCATAAGTGAATTGGCGATAAGAAAGCCGGCAGTTGCTATAACAGTCTACAAAATTATGTTCCCGTTTGAAGATTTGATTCTGTCGGTGGATCCGTATACTGCAGTTATTCTTACTGTTATATTCAATTCAATGTATTCTATTACAATATGTATGTTAATAATGTGTTTCAATATTATTAGCAGACATAATATGGGTTGGATTATAGCTATTTCTATCCATATTGGCGGTTATATAATATACGCTAATTCAACGAATATGTTCCCACAGAGTTATTCAATTTTTTGTCATAGTTTGCCAGCCTTATATTTTGAGAAAGAAATGGGTTTTTCTTTGATAGGATCTCTGAGTTTTGGTTTGCTGACGGTTCTTTTACTTCGAGAGTTTAGTGCGTTTTTGTTTAAAAAAAGAGAAATATGAGAAACCTGTCTCTGATGCTTATAAAGCAATTCATTTGATACACAACTTGAATGGAGCAAAGTGCAATGGAAACTATTTTAATAAGAAATGCAACAAAAAAAATAAAAAACACATGTGTTTACAAAAATATAAATATAGTGTGTGAAGCAGGAAGTATAGTTGGACTTATTGGTAAAAATGGAGCAGGTAAAACAATGCTGTTAAAGAGTATTTGTGGTTTAACAAGTTATAATGACGGTGAAATTTATGTAATGGGGCGAAAAATAGGCTTTGATGTGGAGATTCCAGAGTCTATAGGTGTTATTATAGAAACACCAGGTTTTTTCCCGAATATCAGCGCATACAGGAATCTTAAGTATCTTGCTGATATAAAAGGTAGAATTAACAAAGAACAAATAAAAGAATCAATCGAACAAGTAGGATTATCCCCAGAGAACAGAAAACCTGTTGGTAAGTATTCGCTGGGCATGAAGCAACGATTAGGAATTGCACAAGCCTTAATGGAGGATCCGGACATACTACTTTTAGATGAGCCGATGAATGGCTTGGATAACAGAGGTGTTGCCGATGTTAAGGATATTCTTATTAATTTAAAACATAATGACAGGACGATTGTTATAGCTAGTCATCATAAGGAAGATATAGATGAATTGTGTGACAAAGTATATGTTATGGATAATGGATATATAATAGATCAATACAGTAGAATGACTGAGATATAATTATTATGAAAAAATCACTTTGCACCATAATAGCTCTTGCTTTTATTATTTGTATTACGGCTTGTGATACTGGCAGCAAGAACGTGGTCTGTATTGATAAAAGTGACACTCTATGGTGGAACGATACCATTTCAAGGATTTCTTCAGAGGAAATTATTGATGAGTTGCCGGAAAAGCCTTTTCAACTTAGTTGTCAGTGCCTTTATTCAGATGATGAATCGATAATTCTGTCTTTTCAGGGATACGCTAAGAATATTAAAACCACCACTCTTTTACGTCATTACACTTATGATGGCACACTTCTCGGTCAGATAGATCTTGGTGAAGTTTTTGGCAATGATGGGCTGTATTATCCTCCTTCTGCAATCTATAAAAAGGATAATAAGTACTTCACATTTATAAATCATTTTGATAAGCATGCTGATACGTATATTAACCGTGAATATGAGCTGGATTTTGGGGGTGGCCAGTTAATTGCTTCAGCTTCAGTTGATTTACCTTCTGAAGTAAGTGGACAGGGCTTCCTTGTTAGTTTGATTAGTCTAAAGGATAAGATGGTTAGCCTTTGCAAGGTGCGGAAAAATGATGGATCTTCAAATTATGAGATGCGTATTGTTTCTGAGAATGAAAAAAAGGTGTTCAAACCTGAATTTAGTAATGCAATGGTTGATTATATTGGAAATCTGATGATCGAAGACGGTAAAGTTTGCTTTATAGCAGCAGTGACCGAAAATGGTATCAGAAAGGATTTGTTTTGCACATTTGATATAGATACCTTTGAATTTATGACTGATTCTGCAGTTCGTGAGGTCGAAGATGCAAAGATTATATCAAGCTGTGGATTATTTGATGTATCTGATCCCAATAAAATCACAAAGCTTGACCCACGAACAGGAGATAAACAGACAATTTCGAATTTATCAAATACATTTATAAACGGTCAATATGGAAAAAGGTATAACATTGTTTGGGCGACAGAGGAAAAAGTGGTGCTTCTCACTGATGAGCAAGATATAACGGGAACTCTAGCATCTCCAAGTATAATCTTGCTTGAAAAGACAGAAACGAATCCAAGAGACGGGAAAAAGACTTTAACTATAGCGGCTCTTGATGAAATGACGCCACAAGAATTCTTTGCGATAAATGATTATAATAGATATTCACGAGAGTTTTTTATTGAAGTAGATAATAAGTATTATCAAACTCCAGACAAAGAGAACTTTGACCTTAACGAAGTGGCTATTAGTGAAGTCGATTCGGTTACACGACTTATGTCTGACATAAGAGCGGGCTTGGGCCCAGATCTTGTTATTTATGATAATAATTCTGCTCAGCTAAATGATAATGATTATCTGATAGATCTTGCGGCTAGAATTAAAGCTGAGAATTCTTTAAACAGCAACAACTACATGAGTTTTGTAATGCTGCCGAACGGAAGGAACGGAAAGCATTACCGTCTTGCCTATGCATATTCATTTAGTGGGCTTATGATTGATAATTCATTTATAGAGAATGGAATATCCGGTCTGACCTTTGATCAGTATGACAAAATATTGAATAAATACAATAATGGAGCAGGAGCTTTCTCGGAAGGCTATTTTTCTTTACTTAAAACTTTTCTTATTAGTGGTGACTATTTATCTTTTGATGATAAGGATAAGTTTTCTCTTGATGCTAATGGTTTTAGTATAATGGCTAAATATGTAGCTTCTGTTTCAGATAATACGAATTGGGATTATGGATCTGACACCTCATATGCAAAAATCATGATGGTAAGTGGCAATTTTAAATCATTTACTGTGTCATACGGAAAAGTATTCTCAGAATATTCTATAATAGGGTTACCTTCTGTTGATGCTCATCCAGAAACTATTATTGGTAGAGGAATTGGAATAACAAGTTGTTGTGATCAACAGGAAGCAGCATGGAGTTTTATTATGAAAATGATGTCTCAGGAAGTACAACTTCGAGCTGATTTATATGATCCTGTTTTAATCAGTGCACAAAGAAAACAATATGGAGACTTTGTAAAGGCATATAACTCGTTGATAAAGACTTCAGATACACCAGAACAGACAATACCTGAAATAGTCATTAACAGATATATTGAACAATTATCTGATGCAGTAGTATTTCCAGATATAGATTCGTCGATTATTCTTGTAATAAAAGAGGAGATGCCGGCTTTCTTTGAAAGACAAAAGTCTTTAGATGAAGTTATTGCAATAATAGAGAACCGAGTTAATACTATGCTTTCAGAACGTGGTTGATTGTGACAAGATAGTAAGAATGAGATTATCAAAATTGCATTAAGCTGAGATCGATCATTTACATGACTGCCGTAAAATAATAGAAGAAAATGATAATAAAATGTTGAGCTAACATATAGAACGTGTAGGGTCATTGCCTTCTTTGCTCAAGCTAAAAGCATTGGTTTAAGAGTATTAAATACGAGAAAATAAGACGGGATATTTCACGGCAATACATACCAAACTTGCCTAATTTCAACCAAACTTGCCAAATATGGGCAAGCTGGTTTTGTTCCATTTTTGCCTGTGCTATATCGTACATAGATACTTTCACAGGGGGCAAAAGATGGATCAGGTTGCTTCAAAAATAGTAGCCAGAATGATGACGGCAAATCTGATTTCGAAAAATGATGCCGAAGAGTATATCTATGGCGTTCAGATATTGCTCGAAAAGATTATCTCTTATACCACGATTTTGCTGCTTGCTTTGATTCTGAATCGACTTTTGGAAATAATACTGTTTGTTGTTTCTTTTTCTCTTATTAGAAAATATAGTGGTGGAATTCACTGCAAAAGATTTGAAACCTGTCTGATTGCTTCTGCAGCAGTATCAATTTCAGGTGTATTTATATTCCCTCTTGTTGAAAATCGCATTTTACTATATCAGGGGGGGGTGATAATGTCAATAATAATTGTTATAGTTGTTGGCGCTATCAACAACCCCAATATAGATTGGAGCAATTACGAATATAGAAAAGCAAAGTGGTTGTCCAGGTTGACGGTAATTCTGGAGGCTACGGTGTTGCTTTTAATGATGCTGCTCCATTTTCCTCTTAACTATCGCTTCTATATCAGCTATGGAATTGTGATTTGCGCATTTTCGATGCTGTTAGAAATACGAAAGAAAGGGGGAATAGCATATGAAGATTGTCGAAAAGAAAATCTTGAAGATGGTAAAAGTCGTTGCCAAGAAGCAGATAACTGATCCACCGATTCCGGGTTGTGTAACATTCTATCATCAGCCCAAGAGACCAAAGAAGTAATTTGACATGCGTCAAAAAAGAGGACAGACCAATGTTTTGCTGAAACTATAAGAAATAGGGAAATGATACTTCCTTATCTAACACTGAAAGCTATTTGTGAAAGACGCAAAAACATTCAATATCATTTTCATGGAGGTAATAACATGAATAAAAGAATTGTTAAAAAGGTTGTTTCAGTTATAGCATGTGCAAGCATTCTTGCGGGTTACGCATCAATATGTAATGCCACTTCGTTGTCCATCAATAGCGGTTCAGCAGGGACAATTACAACCAGGACTTGTTCTGTAGGAAATCATAACTATAGTTATAACGTGTCGTATGTTTTATTTGATGGATGTGCTGTTGGAGCATATTTGAATGGGTTGACAATTAAATCCCACAAAGGCAATACTGTGCTTAACATTTGTACAGTAAACAAAGGCAGTAAGAGCGGATCGTATTATATTCCCTATTCAGGCTCTTATACATATAAGATGCATAATGGTTCAACAAAACACGTTGCTATAACATTTACATTTAGTTAAGCGCTTTGCATATCTATGCATCGCCTTGTGTTTTATGCAAGGCGATGCATTTATTCTTGCGGAATATGAGGTAGGTATGAGTATGAGAAAACTAAAAAATGTGATAGCGATAATGCTGATAGGGGTCCTTCTTATCAGTTCCAGTGCTTGCAGCAACAAAGAAGAAACGATCAATACTGACAGCTTTTGGTATAGCTGCAGTTCGTTCAGCATTCCTGCGGTTAAGGGATATAGCCAGAGTTACTATGGCGGTATGTATGCTGACGGATATTACTATCTTACTGTATTTGAACAGAAACTGGATGAGAAAACAACGGGAGAGGAAACATATTACAAACTCTATAAGATCGATTCCGACGGAAACTGCATAAACAATGTTGATCTGCCGACCAAATGCTTAAGTCCTGTTCATCAAATAGTAGTTAATAACAAGCTTTATTGTGTAGGAACTGACTCAAGCACCGAATTCGTTATAGATGTTAATACCGGGGATATAATTTCTGAAGAAAACACAAATGAAATTATTTATGGTTTTTATTCTTCAACTGACAATTATGTGAAGCTGACAGCAAACAGCTGTATTCGATATGCCTTAGATGGTACCGAGACCGGACGCGTTAAAACAGGTGACGCATTTTCTGCATTTTATCAAAGAGATGGAAAATACTATTTAGTAGTGGACGGAAATAAGTTGAAATTCTATGAAATGGATTTTGAGAATAAGAAGAGAAAGAGTGCTATAGAATGTGACATAACTGATTGTTTTGACTTTGAAATTAACAGAGATTCTATTTTTACTGATGAGGGTGTTTACTACATGGATGCCAGATCCAAGTCGTTTATGCCAATAACCGAATGGAATTACGTTGATGTTAAACCGGCCTATAAATCAACATTATATGAAACGAATATATCCTTTGGAAATGGTAAATTCGGAAAGCTCTATGCATATAACGATTATGAGATTGAATTGATCATATTTAATAATATCCCTGCAGAAAATAACAAGGACAAAAAGCCGATCACGATAGGCGGATACGGGATCAACTCTTCATTAGCAATAAAATGGGCAGTATATAAATTTAATACTTCACAAAATGAATATAGAGTATTCTTGGATGACTATTGGCATGACTATTCATACACAACAGGAACTGATGCTCAGTCACAGATTGCTAAACTGATCAAGCATTTCAACGAAGGCCATGCACCGGATATATACTATGGAACGAATTTTGACTATAGATATTTGTATAATGCAGGATTGGTCATTGATATGCTTCCTATCATTGAGAAAGATCCTGATTTCAAACTGGATGATCTGGTTCCTTCTATCAAGGAGACAGTGACTAAAAATGGTATTTGTTATCAAATGTTTTCTGCATATTACTTTGATGGAGATTTCGGTCTCAAGAAAGATTTTAGTGGCGATGATATTACATATAAACAGGTAGACGCTTTAGCTCAGAAAAAAGGCATATCTCTTCGCGGCGATATGCCTGCAGCAGAATTTGCTGATCAGATCATTCGCTATTCGCTTGGAGATTTTATAGACAGGTCAACAGGAAACCATATTTTGACCATAGAAGAATTGAGAGATATTGTGGATTTTTCCGTTAGGAATGGCATGCCTTACGGAACCTATTCAAATTATATTGCAGATATGGATACTGTCCATAATGGTACATACCTGACATGTAGAAGAACCTGGGTAGGTAATCTATATGATGTATACGATATTGAAAGTGAACAAAATGATAGTTTCGTATATCTTGGTTTTCCTTCGGTATATGGGTCATCTCATGGTATACAGCCTGACGGACTTGTTGCTATATCTGCTGACACAAAGAATCCGGAAGTTTGTTGGCAGATTATCAAGTGTATGCTATCTGATGATGTTCAGGAGATTGAATTGGGAGAACACAACAATCCGGTAATCAATAAGGTGTTCGAAGATTATTGTAGTTATGTGGCCGCTCCCGAGTCAGTTCCTGAATCAGAAATCGTATGGAAAAGCATAGTAAATGGCAAGAAAGCGGTACCAGGATGGATAATCTCAGATTATCGGTCTATGGTAAACAGCGTGGATTATGTAATATCATATGACTGGGGCCTTTATAACATTATTTGTGATGAGATCAATTCATATTACCTGCAGAACAAAAGTACAGATGATATAGCGAAAACACTTCAATCCAGATTGGATCTTTATGTATCGGAGAATTACAAATGATGAACTTCAATAAAATAAAAAAGATTGCAATTACAACAATCCTTGTGGGTTCATTATTCATGCAAGGATGCACTGGCAGTGCAGGTGATAATGCTCCGACAGATCAATCTAACTCGAATATTGATAACGGAAAGATCAATATAGAGATTGATCAGGCTAATCATGTGTTTGTAATTACAAGTAAGGCACTTGGTGCAGATTTCAGACAGGAGGGTAAGATACTAACTTACAGTTATCCTGAGACTGCCAATGTATATAGGATTAGACCTTTCGATAATAATCAGTCGTCAGCATTGTACAATCCAATTAAAGAATGGAAAAGTGCTTCATTTCAGGTTTGGGCATTAACGGAAGGACAAAACGTGTATAAGAATAATGTAGAAGGAAAGGACAGCTTATGTCGAACGGAGAGGATAGGGTTGATTAATTCGCTAATGAGAATTGATGCTAAAGAATTTAAACAAATGAATGTAATCAAATCCGGCTATTCTGACGCTGTGTTTGCTGACTATATTGTGAAATACACTTTCCCAGCTACAAAAAAAGATCTATACGAAGTAACTCATTTTGATCTTAAACTTAACTATAACGTTGTCTTGGAAGATGTTAAAGACAGACCGCTTGATTTTTTTATCATAAGAAGATCCATAGATGGAATAACCGTTGGCTTGCCGAGTAATGCTATAGAGCCATTCTATGAAAAGTATGATGCAAAATCCAAAATAATGAAATATATATATAGCGAAGAAGGTAAGATCTTTTACGATGGTGAAAGTGTATACGAAGTACATAACAATTCTGATGCTAAACCTGATGATCTAGAAATCTATCTGAAAGATCAGCCCATACTTTCTTTGGAGAAGGCTTTGTACCAATCTGCTCAGAGTATCTATAATTCTTTATCTTACTCGGCCAGAACCGGCGGGGATACACACTTCTATGCTGTCGAAATGGTTTACCTTGCGGTTGGGACATCTGATTTTAGTAATGTTGATTACGAAAATGCGAGCATGTATAGTATCGATTATGATAATGCATGCATATACCCATTTTGGGTGATTTATATGCTTGATAATATTGTTGTTGCTAGTCATGATGTGGCGCAAATCAAGCCTATATTGGTTAATGCTATTACTGGAGAGGTGATTATTTGTGATTGATTGCTCAGTAGACATATTGGAATAACTAATTGTTAGGAAGGAGTTAATATGACTATTAGACTAGAAAAAGATGGAGATGATCTGCTTCTCTTTTATTCTCCTGAAATGGGAACTGAAGGAATAAAGGATCAATTGCAAAAGAACGGAAGTATAACTATTAAACATACATATCTAGTTGCTTCAGATATGTTGATTAGAGAAGAAAATGATTTAGATGAGACACTCGTATTTACAATTGGTTCAGTAGGTGAAAAGTATACTGAAATTGATTCAGAAGTGTTAGGGACGCAACACCGCATATTTTTTTCTAACGATATACGTCTTATTCCTCAAATGTTTACTGCTTATAGAAATATCTCTATTATGAAGAAAATAGATGAGGTAATTGATCGAGATTTATATATTGGTGGCGAATGGGATAAAAATGGGGGTGTACCTCTTGAGGTATTTAAGGAGCTCTTAAAAACTTTTCCCAAAACAGCAGAATTAGATAAATATGCAAACTACCGGATTGCATCGTGCATTCGTGAGCATTTTCCGGAACTGGATCGTTTCGAAGTAATATATAAAGAATACTTAGAAAAGAAAAGCAACAGCATTAGTGTTGACCCGTCGAAATATAATTTAGATATTGAAATTGCGCAGTTTACAGAAGTATACAGTGAATTAAAGAGAATGCTTACAAATTCATGTTCATATACGGAAAAAACGTGGCAACCTAAAATACACAATATTATTCAAATGATTTATCCGCAGTATATTCTAACTGTAAGAGAGATTATAATCAAAGGAATAGACAAGAATGATAAGCAGCCAGACTTCATTATGGTTGATACTAACGGGTACGTTGATATTCTTGAAATTAAGAGTCCGGATGTAAGGATATTAACAAAACAGGCCTCATATAGAAATAACTATGTTCCTGTAAGAGAGTTTTCGGGAGCGGTTCAACAGATTGAAAAATACATTTATTGTTTAAATACAATAGAAAAGAATAGGATTGATTTAAAGGAAAAACTATCAGCAAAACTACCTGAGAATATTAATCCAGAAGTGTTGAATCCTAAGGGTATTCTTTTGCTTGGACGAAGTCATGATTTTAACAAACAACAAAGGATGGATTTTGAACTAATTAAGAGACAATATAAAAATATTGTTGATATTATGACATATGATGATTTGTTAATGCGTTTAGAGAATATACTAGCCTCATTAAAGATGAGAAGAGCGGATGGTTAGAATTGCATATTCGGAATACTGATAATACTATTTATGATAAAAATGAGATCAGCCATTGCCGGAATTCTGCAATAATATAGAATACGTACAACAACAAAACAATTAACCAACATATAACTGACATCATTGTAGAAAAAGACATTGATACTATATCTTTCCGTTATGCAAAGCAAGGCACAAAAACCGGCAGGAATAAAAAGCAGCTCAAGGGAGTTCTTGATAGTAGTAAAGAGGGGTATGCGCTGCTGAAGAAGTTGGTGATTGAATGTATAATTATAAGTATATTTAGAATTATATTATTGGAGGATTATATGGAACTCTGTGCACTTATAGTATCAATTCTTTCTTTTATCCTTAGTATAGTTGCAACAGTTATTTCTAGTGTAATAGCTAATAAGCCATATTATAAAAAGTTGTGCCTTTCTGAAACTTTTGTAGACAAAAAAGATGAATTCGGAATTTCGATATCTAATGTTGGACGTGTCGTTGTTTTTATTGAAAGAATTGAATTAGTGGAATTAAAAACAAATAAATGTTTAGGTCAGTTATTTTTAAATAATGGAAATGATAAATTTCTTTTTTCTATTGAACCAGGTGAGGTTAAATATATTACATTGAACTTATTCGAGAATAATCCTTATTGTCATGTTGCTGATCCTAATAAATACTTAAAAGTAGTTATTTATGAAAAGAACGGCAATATAGAGGTATTCAAGAACATTTTTGCTGTTGGATGATTTTAGTTATTTTTTAAATTAAATAGCAGAATTATTTGAACACAAATATTGTATTTATTATAAATTAATAGATTTGCTTGCCGAAATACATATGTTTCTGATAACGATCCGGAAATGAAGAGTAAGAAGAAAAGTTTTATTCCTCATGATTATGGACTTACAAATATCAAGAATGCAGTTAATCGCTATAAAGGAACCTGCTTACTTGAACAAGATAGGAAAGAATTATTATCAGTTGTTATAATTTTATTTGTAGGATACCAAACTTGCCTATTTTTGACCAAACGTGCCAAATATTGGCAAGCCCGTTTTATTTTATTAGTGCCTGTGCTATATCGTACATAGATACCATCGCAGAAAGCAATCGATGGATCAGATTGCTTCAAAAATAGCGACCAGTATGATGATGGCTAATCTGATTTCGGAAAAAGATACCGAAGAGTATAACTATGGCGTTAAGATGTTGCTTGAAAAGAAAATCTTAAGGGCGGGTAAAATTGTTGCTAAGAAGCAGACAATTAATCCGCCGATTCCGAGTTGTGTTATTATCTATCATCAGCCTAAGAGCCCGAGGACATGACATGTCTGATGAGGTTTATGGAGGTAAAGACCAATGTGGTAGAAACTTATAGGGCGTAACCAGACATTATGATAATTTCAGGAGAAAAAATATGAAAAATAAGTATTTATCATTACTGGCTACTATTGTGATTGCAATGTCCGGAATAGCCGGTTATTCAACAACTGTAAATGCAGCGAACACGACAACATAGAGAACTTGAAAGTATGTAAAAAAATACATATAATCACTACAAATATAAGGAAATCTTTAGATTTCTAGATTGGAGGAGAAGAATATGAGAGCTAAAATATTGGTTGGGATGATAGGAGCAGTTATTACAGTATCTGCAATTGGGGCAACGGTTCTTGCTTCAAATACTACTAGTTATACGTGGAGAGGAACACGAAAGTCGAGTTATTGTTCTACAGAGTTCCGTTCGGTTGATGGTTTGTACTGTGAAAGAGACTTTCAGACTTTTGCTTCAAGCGTAGGTAGTAGTGATGGAAAAAGAAACTCCGATGAAAAAGATTCTTATAAGAGAACAGTGTTAAGTGGGCTACCAAGTGCTACGCGAGTTAAGGATAGTAGAACAACTGTTAGTGCTACATATCATAATTCAAGCCTTGATGACGGCTATGGATGGACGGGGCAGTCCATGTATGTTACGGGAAGTGGTAGTGTTGATCAAACAAGAAATTGCTAAACCGGAATAATTATCTGAAGTGATAAAAGTTGTTTTAAGACAGTTATTAAGAACATGGGACAAAGGTCTGATCTATATCTTGACCTTTGTCCTTTGTTCGTTATGCTCTGTAGCATTGATCATACCTTTAAGATTATTAAGGCAAGAGATAGATAAAAGAAGCAACAGTACTACGATGACATATTATTCATATGTATGCGAAGGCTTTAGCGGTAGTGATTTGAATTCAATGGAAAAGGATATAAAGGAAATAGAGCCTGAGTTCATCATTATCCCCAACGTTGAGTATGAAGTATCCTATAAGAATTTTAGTGGTACAGGTCGAGCGATGACAATATCTGACTCTGGGTTTGAGAAACTCGGAAAGTCATATGGAAACAAGACAGATTACTTCTTGTGTCTCATCTCGGGACGAATACCTGAGGATGAAAATGAGGTTGTAACTTTTTTGGGGGTATATGGTTCTTACTGCTATAGTCATGATGGAGAAAAAGTTAAAAAAGCTGTTGTATTGCCTGAAATTGGTGAATGCGAGGCAACTGGGAAAATAGAATTGAGGGATGATTTGCAAGAAATGATTGTAGATCTTCAAGGTGGCGTCATCGTTCGTCAGAATGTATTCGACAAAATATACGGTGGACGCGCAGTCAAGATTTTCATTGTATTTCAGGAAACTCTTTCTCCGGAACAGGAGCTCGAACTGAAGAAGATCATTTCAAAATATGCGAATGTACTCGATGCTTACTGTGTAAGCAAACAATATGATGAAGAAGCTGACATAGCAAGTCTTAATCTAGCGACGGAATTATCGGCCTTGTTGATTTTAGCAGTCATAGCGTGCCTTGTATTCGTCCAGTCGGACTTGCTTTACAGTAATATTATTATCTGCAGAATTATGAAGCAAATGGGATTAAGCAAGCTAAAGAATTTCTTTTTTAATTTCATACTGCTGAATATATATATACTGATATCTGAAGCAGTTTTATTCTTTGTGTTACAGCTTTCAGAAACAAGTGAACGACTCAAGTTCATAAATCCGGGGAGCGAAGGATTTAAATGGATTATCATCATAACAGCTTACCTTACTGCTTTGCTGGCGTACACAGTCGTCTATTTAAGAACCTGGAAAGTAAAGAATGAAAGATGATAACATGAATATAAGGATTCAGCTTCGTTTAATAAAGGACAACTTATTCAAGGTCATTGTTTTCTGGATAATGAGCATCGTTACAAGTTTTCTTGTAATTCTTGCAGTCACTGGTTTGGGAAATTACAGGGAGCTCAAAGAATATTTTCCGGAATCGATGAATAATTTATACATCTATTCATTTGATAGCTATTTATATGATTTGAATCACAGTAATGGATATGGGGTTGCGGCAGTTGGATATAACGATTATTCCGATATCATGAATGAACGGATAAATCTGTTTAGAGAGCGGTTTGATGTTACAGAAGTCGTATATCCCGATAGTGGATTATTCCTGCACTATAAAGATGATTCCGAAGACTATATCTCCATAAAAGCATACAATTACAATAATCCCATTCTAAGGGATGTGTCGATAAAGATTAAAGAAGGAAGGCTGCCCGATAAGGGAGAGACAAATGTCATGCTTCTGCCGTCATACTACAAGGCCTTTTTCAAAGTGAATGAAGAATACGACATTAATGTAGGTAGTTTTTTTGATGGAGTTACTGATGAAGAACCGCATGTAAAGGTGAAGGTAATAGGCTTCTTTGAAAACCCATACTGTTTTAATCCCGATGATTTGTCTTTGGAAATGCATGAAACAGAAGGCATTATATATCTTTCAGATGAAGTAAGACCTCCTGTTAACAATTCTAGAACTGTTTTTATCAAAACTGATTCTGAAATACCGGAAGAAGAAATAAATGCACTGATGATTGAACTAAAGGAAGCCGGTGACAGTTTCCGTAAATACGATCCTGACTATGAATACAAAGGTGAGATTTACGGCGTGGATGATGCAATCGATAAGACACAAAGACAGATACTTATTTCTTTCGGCCTCTTGTTCGTCGTAGTTTTCGCTGATACTTATCTGGGACTAAAAAAATCAGAGAGATTCATGCTTACGATAATGAAACTTGGTTGTTCCCGGAAAAGCGCGATTACAAATATTATTGGGTATAAGTTTCTGATTACTATATTAGGAATCATTTCAGGCACGCTCATTTATAAATACTATTGTTTGGTCGAAGGAGTTGGATATGTCGGAGGCATAGATTTAGCAGCGTTCTCATGGAGTTTAAAATATGTAATTACTGCGGATTTAATGGTTTTGGCAGTATGCCTTATCGCTCACATCCCATATATCCTGAAAGTAACAAGCATCGATATTCACAGGGAGGAATAGAAATGGAAGATATAATCAGACTTGAGAATGCCGTTAAGGAGTATAACGATGGATATAAGAATACAATAAGGGCACTTGATATTGAAGATTTAAGAATCAAGAACGGCGAATTTTTGGTTGTACTGGGCCGTTCCGGGTCTGGGAAAAGCACGTTGCTAAATGTGATAGGCGCCCAGTGTGATCTGACTTCCGGGGATACATATTACAAAGAACAAAGTTATAAAAAAATGAAGGACAAGGAGAAAGCAACACTGAGAGCCGAGAAATTCGGATATGTTTTTCAAAGCTACTGCCTTGTTCCGCATTATACCGTTTATCAGAATATCGAGCTTGCTATGATTGTAGCCGGGAACAGATTAAGCGGCAGGAATAAGAAAGAAAGAATTAAAACTTGTGCCAGACAGGCAGGTATAGAGAATTTGCTGAATAAAAAAGCAGAAAGACTTTCAGGCGGTGAGAAACAACGATGTGCCATAGCTCGAGCGATGGTAAATGATCCTGAAGTAATACTGGCAGATGAACCTACAGGTGCTCTTGATTTAAAGACGGGTGATGCGGTGCTCGAGTTGTTCAAGGAATTGAATAATCAGGGAAAGACAGTTGTAATCGTGACTCATAATGTGACATTCACCCAATATGCTGATAGGACTATCGAATTAAGCGATGGAAGGATAAAAATGTGAGAAAGAAGATCACAGCAGTATTCTCAAAATTATTAGCCTTCATCATAATCCTGTCAGTATTCACATCTTTGGCTGGTTGCAATAAGGGAAGCACTCTTGAGACTGTCTCTGAAGTCGGATACAGATTGGATCATATTGATTCATTTTATAAGTATTCTTCTTCAGGAAAGGCCTGCGAATATCTGAGTTCATGGGAAAAAGCGCATCTGTTAGGAACTCCTGAAAATACTGCTTTCAGCATTAACAACAATCGGACAAATCTGTTTGATTTCAAAAGTATGAAGCTGACAAGCATCGATTATGATTCAAATGGTGTTACTGAAACTTTGCTTGAGATGCCGGAAGAAAGGAAGATTATAAGTGCCAGGTTTTCAGATGAAAAACTTCTGTTTATCAGTTATCTGGGCGATGAAGGCTTCTCCTATAACAAATATTTTTTCAGTATTTACGACATAGATGGCAATCTTGAGACTGAACTGGATATAACGGAATATTTTAATGGAGATATCCCTGAAATAGGATTGGCGGCAAACAACAATTATCCGCTGTTTACAGGTTCCAGAATAGTGATTTGGAATGGTTCCGAAGGCACTATTTCCGATAATGATATGGTCAAAGAAATAAAGAAAGGCTTTATCCTTAAAGATGTTAAGTGCCTGGATGAAAACCAGATAGCGATTATAGCTAGATCAACAAACGATACTGATGATTCTGAAAGCAAGCTTATAATCGCTAATCAAAACTTCAAAACGCAAAACAGATACGAGATTAAAGAAAGCGTCCGTACTTTCGCGGAAGGCAGTGATATTATCTTGTATGGTGATGATGCACTCGTAGAAATAATGGGCGAAGAATGCAAGTTGATGTTAAGGTGGGAAGAATCACTGCTTGATACACCTTTTGTGGTGTCAAAAGATAATTCCCGGCTGAAGATAATAGGAGGACTTTCTTTAGAAGAGATTGAACAAGGGGCAGTCTATAATCTGTTTCTTTTTAGTATTGAAGAAAGATTGAGCAAACCGGATAAGACGATAAAGATGGCTGCATTTGGCGGCCATGCTGAATTTCTAGTAAAACTATTTAACCTTACAAATGAAGAATATAATATCGAGTTAAAGCAATTTGACATTGACAGCAGTTCATCATACAGTGATTATGCCGCTTCATACAGGAAAGCCTGGCTTGAAACATCTAAACATGAATTTGATATTTATTTCTTTCCGAATTTACCAGTGATTGATATTGCAGGCTCAGATTCTTTTGTCCCGATTCGCGATGTCTTGGATTCCGGATTGAACGAAGAAAACTGCTATATTAAAGCTTTGTGCGGTTATGACGAAGACGAATATTATTTAAGACCGTTCTTCACCCTTGCTGGCAGTATTTATTGTAAGGATGGCATTCCCGAAGATAAGCTTAGCAAGGGCTCTGGCCAATTTGGCTATTATGAATTGCTTCCTTCCGCAGTAATGAACCAAGAGTTGAATGTCATAAAAAGAGCAATTAACAGTGACCCTTCGCATGATGGAAGATATACATATTACTCGGCTATTTCCATCGATGATTATATTGACATAAGAAGAATGCGCAGTGCTGAAATAACCGGTTTCCCTGATGCTGGAATAATGTCCCCCATGTTAAAGGGGTGCGGAGCTTTTGCGTTTAGCGTTGATATTGAAAAAGATGTTGCAGCTGTTTTTGCTGGTTTTTTATTGTCAGATTTCATTCAGTCATTTAGCTATGCGAGCAAATCAGTCATCCCAGCAATCAGAAAAACTGCAGAACTGCAGTTCTATACATACCCGTTTTTTGATCTGTCTGATGTCATCTTGGCGGTTCATAACGATAATGTCAAAGTAGATATTAAAAGACCGATGTCGCCAGAGGAAGATTTGCCACTTATCAGGGATTTCTTAGATGCTGTCAGTTCTGCAAAAGGCATTTACGATGAAGACCCTGTGATAAGCATGATTTTTTTCGAAGAATATCAACGTTATACGAATGGGGTTGTATCTTTGGATGAGTTCGTTGATTCTTACTATGCTCGTGTCAGTATTTATCTTAAGGAGAAGGAAACCTGAAATATTCCCATGGAGAATTGAGGAAAACGATTTTCGAATATAGAGTTGTAGATTTGTAACAAGCAGGTTTCACAGGATAGCTAAATAGGAATACAGAAATGAAAAAGCATTCAGGTTTTTAACTTAGTTGCATTAGTGTATTTATTATCAGTATTAATAGCAGGTTGTTTGATTTGTTGACTCCCACCACACAAATGTTGCACAATAACAGAATAAATGTTACTATACAAAAAATATGTTATTGAGGCACAATAATGATCTTACATCAGAGAAAACTATTTGGTATTAAATTCGATGTTGAGAGAGTGAATCCCGTTGGGCTTCCTTTATATTTGAAGGCGGGTCGTTCGTTTTGGATATATTCATTCTCTGGCATGGATTTTATCCTTGTAACAATTCCAAACGACGAAAAGTTTGGTGTTATTGCACTTGAAAAACAACGTGCATTACTCGAAGCCAGGTTTGAAAAACCTGTCGCATTTAGTTTTTCTTATATAAGTTCAAGACAAAGGGATAGCCTGATTGAAAGGAACATTCCATTTATTTCTGATATCGGGCAATTATACCTTCCGTTTTTAGGAATGATGTTAAATGATCGGTTCGCCCACCGAAAACAGATCAACGCTGAGAAAATGATGCCGGTTACCCAAGCTCTATTTTTGCACTTGCTCTATAACGGCAACAATATGCCTATGTTAAAAAAGGATGCTGCGGGGCATATTGGAGTGACGAGAACTTCAATAACGAGGGCGAGTGATCAATTATTAGCAATGGAATTGATTAAGCAGGAAACGATAGGGAAAGAATGCTTTATGATGCCTGTGTCAAAAGGCATAGATTTATATGAAAAGGCAAAACCATATCTTATAAATCCTGTACAAAGCGTTATTATTTCTAATAATGATTTTGATTGTTATCCGCTTTCAGGCGAATCGGCTCTTTCGAGGCGTTCAATGCTTAATGCACCAAAAATTCCGGTTAGGGCGGTATTTAAATCAGATGTTAATTTAAAGGATATTTCTGAAATTGATGTCAGATGGTCATCAGATAATAATGCGGTATGTATAGAATTATGGAAATATGATCCAAGATTGTTTGAAAAGGGTGGCATTGTAGATCCTGTTTCTTTGGCAATGTCTTTTTCAGAAAATGTTGATGAAAGAATAGAAGCATCTATAGAGGAGTTTCTAGGGAGATATGAATGGTAGTAGGAATTGATAGTCTTATCGAGAAATTCAAGGATTACGAAGACTGCTATACAATTATCGGTGGTGCGGCCTGCGACATATTAATGACCGAAGCAGATATTGATTTCAGAGCAACCAAAGATATCGATATGATCGTCATTATGGAAGCTCGATATAAAGAATTTACTAAGATTTTGTGGGATTATATTCTTGAAGGCGGATATCGTTTTGGCTGGAAGAACAGCGATGAAGTTCATTTTTACAGATTTACTGAACCAAAACCCGGTTATCCTTCAATGATTGAGCTTTTCTCGAAAGAGCCGGATTATATTAAGGATGTTCCTTCCGGAATTGTACCGCTTCATATTGATGATGAGACATCAAGCCTTTCAGCAATCCTTTTGAATGAAGATTTTTATAATTTTATGTTAGAAGGTCGCAGAACGATTTTGGGTGCAAGTGTTCTTGGAGCAGAATATCTTATTCCTTTTAAGATGTATGCATGGCTCGATTTAAAAGATAGAAAATCTCGTGGTGAACACGTTAACGAAGGTGATTTAAAAAAGCACAAGTATGATGTATTCAGACTTCTTCAAATAGTTGAACTTGGGAAGAAGATTGAAACAACAGGTCTCGTGAGTGAGGCTGTGAATAGATTTTTGATCGAGATTAGAGAAGAAAAAATCCCATTTAAACAATTAGGTCTTTTATTTGATATGGATGAAGCATTACGATCTTTTGAATCAATTTATACTTGATTTGCTTTACCGTCTGATAGTATCTTTCGCGTGTTTAGTTAAACTCTGATACTATTGTTTGTGAAGTATTGATTTTGTTAATGATTATAGCCAACAGTGAAACTTCAAATGTATTCGCATTCCCTTGTAAGTTTTCACCATTAAACACTCTTACCCACATTTAAGGAAAAACTTGGTTAGATAAGAAGATAATAAAAAAGCGACAGAGAAAAGGTTCCTTGCCGCTTTTGTCTCAAAATTGAATTTTATGCATATGCGTGAGGCACATCTATCTTGTCCGTGCACAAGGCATCGAAATCAATTATATGATCAGAAAGAATCTTTTGGATGTTATCCGGTAGATCACTACATACGATAGCTTTATCGGGGAAAGATACTTTAACATAAGATGGACTATCATTGTCGATATCTACATCAAAGTATGTAATACCATGTTGAGCAAAATTACGAGCATCAGAAGAAAAGGGGGATCCGTCATCTTCAATCAATAAATGTGCTCCAGTAGAAAATGCATCATATTTGTTAAAAAAAACACTTAACAGTTCTGTTTCTTCTTTGCTACGACAAACAAACTCAGGAACATTACCAGATCCTCCAGATGTGAATGCCAAGACGTTTCCGTTGATATCCAATCCAAACCAAAGAATATCTTCACACTGTAAATCTATTATTGTGTATCTCATGATTATTACCTCACTTATTAATTATATCATTAAACATTGTTTGACAGTTTTTACAATATGGAATAGCACACTGGTATTTAATAGTTCGAATAAGCGTTTCATAAGTTCTGCCGGTGAAGTTGATTCTACCGAGTTAAACATTTTAGTTTCAGGCAAGAAGTTCCTTTTTGCATCAACTGGTGAAATAATCAAAGAGGATGAATTAGTGGATTTTATGTCTTTCTTGTATAAAACTCCAATGATTGGAGCAACTTATCCTACGGGTAAGAAAATATATGATTTAATTAATTCACTATATCTAAGATTTAGTTTAACTGATAAGTCTGATAAGATGCCAAAGGAATACCTCATACCATGTTTTGTAGCTGATTGCTGTAAGTGTATTGGATTCGAAGGTATAAAATACTATGGTTCTAAAGAATACAATAATTATGTTGTTTGGGATGATGGTTTTTTTGATTATGCAGGAATGTGTTCCTGATTATTGGTTATACGTTTTGTATTGCTAAAGTGATTAATTTGACAATCTGTTCCCCTCAAAAAACAACACTTGAATATCCAATTGCTTCAAATAAGGTTGCCATTGATTCGTATGGTAAAATATCTTTATGGGAATGAAGGATTCGTAAGGATCCTTTGTCGGGAAAATCAGCAGCACTGATGACTAAATCCAGAACAGATGAAACTATGGATAAATACGGAAAATATTGTTTGGTTTTGAATTTCTTGACTTGGATTGCCGTATTTGTACTGCTGTCTATTCCTGTTTGGATCCTAATCGAAAATTTTATTATCAAGATAATTGTCTGCATTATCTTATTTTTCCCGTGTGGTTTCTTTGAAGAAAGAGTACTAAGGTGGAAGTTATGATTAGTTTTGAAGATTTCTCATTGTTGTTTGATTCGGTTCCTGGGGAGCCTGAATTTGAAATACTATTCCGAGATACAAAGAAGGAATACATGATTATAAAATACGATGATCATGTATCTTTTCAAAGGTGCGGTGTCGATAACGGAAGTGGAGAGTACGATTACCCGTCTTTGAAGGAACTATATCAGACGGTTACTGTAGATGGTATATGCTTAAAAGAAAGATGGAGCACGATCGAAACGATAATAGCAGATTCCACTTTTGATTTATCTATACCGGATGAGCTGGCCTCGTTTAAAGAGAGATGGATAAAATAGTAAACTAATACACAGCCTGCAAATGAATTCAAATTTGACCAAATAAATGACTAAATAAATGACCAAATAAAACGTGGTATAATGCTAGCGAAACACCTGTAAACATCTGCTACGCAAATGTCTGTATTTATTATCCCACGGATAATTCTGGGATAAGAAAACAGAAATAATATGGTTATTTCCTTCAACTCTTGATAAAATAATCCCAATATCTTGTAACACAGTAAAGCGTGTATCACTACATGTTGTTACCATAGACGAGCTTGAATAATGAAAAAACGCTGGAAATGCCCTAAAACAGGGCATTTCATTTTTTTAAGCCAACAAAAAGCCAACCAAAATCAGTGATATGTATTTTTCAGAAGTCCTCCCGTAGTCATAGGTGGACTAGATTTGCAGCTCAAAAAGTTATCAAGAGAACTTAACCCGGATGATATAATTATCTTGTCTGAGGGAATGATCCCTTAGTCAAGAAAATTAACAGCAAAATGGACTATCTTCTTTCTCATAAGTCCACCTTTTAAACGGGATACCTTAATTATAATATATAAGACCGATTCTGACAAAAAAATTTAATAACGTCATATCTTGACAAGGGACGCCCACGGTGTATACTTTGTATTACAAGAACTAATACACGGCATACAACGCTCAAGAAAGGGTGAGAGTTATGGATAAGAAGAAGATCGTAATCTATCTGGCAGTCACATATATGATCGCATGGACACTGCAGATCATCGGATCGCTTTATGTCTTAAAGCATCCGGGTATGACGGGAACACGGGTTTTCCAGGCTTGTCTTTCAATATGTATGTTCGCACCTTTTGCAGCAACTCTCGTCTCAAGAAAGAGCCTTAAGGGACTCGGTTGGAAGCCCATGCTGAAGAAGAACTTCAAGTGGATCTTTTTCTGCATTTTAGTTACGGCTTTCCTGACATTTATCGGTTCATCCATGTTTTTCATCTTCTTCCCCGGTCTTTTCGATACTTCAGGATCGATGATGATCGCAAAATATTCGGAAGCCGGAGTCGATATCATGAAGGAATTCGAAAAAGCAGGTATCAGTATAAATAAGTTTTATGCCGTCCAGCTTGTTACAGGCATATTCTTCGCGCCTTTTATCAATATCCTTACGGCGATCGGCGAAGAGACCGGCTGGAGAGGCTTCCTTTATCCGGAACTTAATAAGAGTTTCGGCAAGGTCAGGACCTGGATCCTCGGCGGCATTTTCTGGTCAGTATTCCACTTCCCTGCAATGCTCATAGCAGGATATGAATACGGACTCGATTATATAGGATCACCCTGGCTCGGACTTATCACATTCACCGTTTTCTGCATAGTCCTGGGTATCCTGGAGGAGATCGTTTACGACCGCACAAAGTGCATCTGGTTCCCTGCTCTCCTGCACGGATCAATAAATGCTGTAGCTACCCTGCCTCAGCTCTTCATGAATGCAAACGATCCGGACATCGCAAAGTATATGGTCTTAGGCCCCCTGCCTAACGGACTGATCGCAATGATCCCGATCATCATCTTTGCAGCAGCAATGGCAGCATGGTCGATCAAAAGAAAGAAGGTAAACTCATGATAATAAAGATAGACGAATACTCTGATCTGCCCATCTATATGCAGATAAGGAATCAGATAGTCATGGGTATCTCCAGCGGCGAACTTAAAGGAGGCGAACAGCTCCCCACGGTAAGGGCACTTGCTTTGGAGATAGGCATCAACACGATGACGGTCAGCAAGACTTATCAGCTGCTCAAGAGCGAAGGCTACATCATGACCGACCGCAAGAACGGTGCGCGAGTGAGACCTGATATCAGCAAGAGCGGAGAGATAAGCGAAGGCAATAAGTCGGAGCTTAAACGGATAGTTTCCGAAGCAAGACTGTCAGGTGTTTCAAAAGAACAATTGAAGGAACTCATCGACGAGTTCTATTGAAGATAAGGAGAGAAGTATATGACATGGGTAATGAATCTTATTATGTTTATCTGCATCGTTCCTTCAACGATACTTATGTTTGCGATCGGATTTACTGATAAGGCCGGAAAGAAAAAGATGATCTTCGGCGTACGCGACAATCCGAAGTTCCACGAAGGCGAAGCAGAGAAGAAACTGAAAGCCACCGTAAAGAGCTGCCGCAGGAATGCGCTTATCATTACGATTGCAGTTTGTATTGCAAGCATCATCCTCCTGTTCATGCCGGTTACGGATACAACCATGACACTCTGGATGATCCTTGTTTTCGCGATGCTGCTTATTGCGGTTCCTTTCGGAAAAGGCAATACCGAGCTTAAGGATCTCAAGAAGGAACTGGGTATCACAAAGTCAGGTCTCGTATATACCGACCTTACGAATGCGAATGTCATCCACAGCCTGAAGCTTACATGGCTCCTGATCCCCAATGCGCTCGCACTCATTGCAACGATTGCAGCAGTACTGATCGATCTGGGGATCATCAATGTAAATATGGTCTGTGAGAAATATGCGCTTACATCATTAAGCCTCTCATTCCTCTTCATTGCGGCTTTGATCGTCCCGATCGCCATCATGATGGATAACACCAGAAACATGGTCATCTCAAAAGACAGCAATATCAATGCCAACTACAACAGAGCAAAGAAGAAGGTATGGGCAGATCTCATCATCAGCATGAGCTGGGCGAATGCACTCTTCCTCGTAAGCTACCTGATCCTTGTCATGTTTGTGAAGAGCGATATCGTAATGCTCGCAGGAATCCTTGTCTACACACTGATCATATTAGCCATCGTTATAGCGGGAGCCGCCAATCAGAAATCCATTGAGAGCAGATACGAAAGAGATACGGATCTTGATCTTCTCGACGACGACGACAACTGGATCCTGGGTATGTTCTACTACAATCCCAACGACAGCAGGCTTAATGTCGAGAAGAGATTCGGCTACGGAGGAACGGTCAACATAGCTCATCCTGCCGGAAAAGCGATAATGATCGTTTTGGCGATCCTGCTCATAGCGTCCATCGCTTACATTATCTGGGCCGCATCAACGGGTCATATCCCAGACGGAACAGTTAACATCATTCACAGATAAAAACGACAGAGGGAAGGCAGATGCCTTCCCTCTCACGCTGAGTATCTGATCGTTTTGGCATATACATAGGGATGTCTACGGCAAAATGGGAACTATCTCACTTTTCGTCGATATATTTCATAAGTTTATCCCATGCAGGCATATCTTTTCCCGGATGAGATTCTCTATATTCATTGAACATCCTGATGAGATATTTCATTTCATCGATACCATTTTTGCAATGATCAGATATACACAACTTTCCAAGTACAGTTCAGCAGATTGAAACCGTTGAAGAAGAAATCAACAAGATTATGGAAGAGGTCGATAGCCCCATTACTTCCATCCCTGGCATTGCCAATCGAATGGCTGCTGTAATCCTTGCTGAGACAAACAACTTCCAAGACTTTGAACGCGCGGAACAAGTCCTCGCATTCGCCGGTTTGGAACCATCTGTATATCAGTCGGGTCAGATGACATCTACACATTCCAAGATGGTTAAACGCGGTTCAAAATATCTTCGCTATGCCATCTTCAATGCTACAAAGTATGTATGCCATTGGGATCCGACGTTTAAAACTTATCTGGCAAAGAAACGAGCAGAAGGCAAGCCCTATAACGTCGCTGTATCCCACGCTGCCAAGAAACTGACAAGAGTGATGTTCCATCTCGTAAAAACAAACAAGGAATTCGTTCCACAAGCATAAAACACATCCGATTCATATCACTTGTTTTTAAAAGACCTCGTGGTGCTTGATTCGTTATGCAATTATCAAGGTTCGATGATTCTGGCGTTTACGCTACATTTTTCTTATTGACTTTTAATAGTTAGTCTCTTTATTTTTTATAAGTCTTCCTTCACGGATTTCTTTGTCATCCTTGAAGAGTTCATCGTACGCCGTAAGGCCTAGGTCTAACTTGGGCTTTTCTCTCAAGTCCGATCACCTCCCTTGCCAGATTAGCGTAGGCTTCAGCAACCTTACCCTTTGGATCGTGGGTAAATATGCTTTCGCCTACATTCGGACATTCGGTAGCTCTGACTGAGTGGGGTATCTTAAGGCAGAAACGGATGATATCAGAAGGAATCTTGAGACAGCACGGCAGACCCGAGTCGATGATAAAGGCAATGAGGTCTGGTTTTCGATGCTCTGTGAATATTTTAACAACAGTCCTCATGCAGTCAGAAACGGCCTTGAAGGCGAAGACGGCTTAGTCCGGCACTGGACTCACAGGCAGGACCTTGAGCTTAGGATATGTGAAGAACTGTTTTGGGACCGCTGCACGGTATTGCCCTCGAAATTATATGGGGATAGGGATATTAGAAAGTTGTTTGGATAGTCCGGTTTATCAACAGTTTTACGTAGAGTCGTGCGATTCTACTCAGCGTTGATTGTATTATTTAAAGATCATTGTCTATTATAAAAGAAAAAAGGAGTGTCTTTATAATGAACAATGAAAAAACAGGAATGCTTATAGCACAAATAAGAAAAGAAAATGGTCTGACTCAAAAGCAGCTTGCTGACAGAATTGGAGTGTCGAATGCGACTATTTCTAAATGGGAAACTGCAAAGGGCTTTCCCGATATTTCATTAATTGAACCATTAGCTGAGGCGCTTGGAATATCTGTTTCTGAAATAATAGCCGGAGAAAGACTGGAGAGTAATCCCAAGACGGATGACTTAATATCTAATATAGTCGATATTTCTATTAATGAACAGAAACGAAAAAAGAAGATTCATAACTGGATCATTGCTATTACGGTTGCACTGTTATATCTCATCATTAGTCTTATTACATGGAAATGGGAATACACGTGGCTTGTGTGGATGGCCTATTGCTTTTATAGAATAGCTACGGAATATATATATAAGAAAAAAGAATAGAAACTGATAGAATAAACATGACAGACTGTTGTCATGTTTATTTTGTTATGATCAGAACGGAGCGTAAACAGGATGAAGATAGACAGGCTTATCGGTATATTGTCAATACTGCTTCAGGAAGAGACGGTAACAGCTCCGGAACTGGCTGAGCGGTTCGAGGTGTCAAGGAGGACCATCAACCGCGACATAGATGATCTGCTGTATGCGGGAATACCAATACGTACTACACAAGGTGTAGGTGGCGGCATCAGTATTGCAGACGGATATAAGATGGACCGGACGATCCTTACATCTAAGGATATGCAGATGATCCTCGCGGGACTTCGAAGTCTCGACAGCGTGAGCGGAAGTAGTTATTACAGTCAACTGATGGAAAAGATCCAGACTGGATCTTCGGAATTCATCAGCGGCAGAGATTCAATTCTGATAGATCTCTCATCCTGGTACAGGGATTCTCTGGCGCCAAAGATATCGACAATTCAGGATGCGATAGAGAAAAGACATCTTGTCGCGTTTACTTACTATGGACCGAAAGGAGAAAGCAACAGGAAGATAGAACCTTATTATATCGTTTTCAAATGGTCGAGCTGGTATGTATATGGATGGTGTCTGAAACGCAAAGATTATCGGCTGTTTAAGCTTAACCGCATGGACAAGGTAAAGGAGAGCAAGAAGGAGTTCATCTGCAGAAATGTACCGGTACCCGAACTTAGTTCCGGGCTGAATCACCCGCAGAATATCATACTCAAGGCCTTATTTGATCCTGATATGAAGTGGCGTTTGGTCGAGGAATTCGGACCTGACTGCTACGAAGTACAGCAGGATGGCAGGCTCCTTCTTATAAGAGATTACGTTGACATGGATAATCTTACTATGTGGATGCTCACGTTTGGTGATAAGGCGGAAGTGATCGAACCGCAGGAGGTCCGGGATAAGCTTATGAAAACGGCAGAAGCTATGATCGAAAAATACGGAGGAAGCAAAGAATGAAGTACGAGTGGATCGATAAATATCTCTTGGGAAAGCCCGGTGTAACAAAGGATCTGCAGCAGGAATGGAACTGGATACGTTATAAGATCGGTGAAAAGATGTTCGCTGCGATATGCCTGGATGATAGTGATAAGCCATATTACATTACGTTGAAGCTGGAACCTCTCGAGGGAGAGTTTTGGCGCCAGCAATATGAGGATATACTATCGGGGTACTATATGAACAAGACGCATTGGAACTCGGTAAAAGCAGATGGAGAAGTACCGGATGATATTCTTCGGGAAATGCTCGATAAGTCATATGAGCTGATCCTTGGTAGTTTCAGCAAGAAAAAGCAAAAGGAGATAACGGGGAATGAATGATCTTATAAGTTGTTGCGGTTCAGACTGCAGCGCATGCTACTGTTATGGAACGATGTGTAAAGGCTGTAATGCTCTATGCGGTAAGGTCTTTCACGCACCCGAAGGAAAAGAATGCCCTATCTATCATTGCTGCAGGATCAAGAACGGCTATCAGTCATGCGGTGAATGCAACATGCTACCTTGTGATCTTATACTCGGAACAAGAGATCCCAAGATGTCCGAAGAAGATTTCATGAAGAATGTGGATGAACGTGTAAAGCGGCTTAGGAGTTGATAACGATGGCATTTGATCTTAAAAAGGAATTCAAAGAATACTATCAGCCGAAGAATAAACCGGAGATCGTAAATATTCCGTCAATTAACTATCTGGCTGTCAGAGGATCCGGTGATCCCAATGATGAGACCGGAGATTATAAGAAGGCGTTGGAGAGCTTATATGCGGTGGCTTATACTCTCAGGATGAGTTATAAGACCGATTATAAGATCAACGGGTTTTATGAGTATATTGTGCCGCCACTGGAAGGCTTTTGGTGGCAGGACGGAACCGATGGAGTTAACTACGCTGATAAGACGTCTTTCAACTGGATATCCGTAATACGTTTGCCTGACTTTATATCCGGCAAAGATATCGAGTGGGCTGTCATGACCGCAACGAAGAAAAAGAAAACCGATTGTTCGCAAGTTAAGTTCCTTACCGTTAACGAAGGCCTTTGTGTACAGATAATGCACATTGGTCCTTATGATAATGAACCGGTTACTGTAAAACTTATGGATGATTATCTGGCGCAAAACGGTTATGAAAACAATCTGAATTCAGAAAGAATGCATCATGAGATCTATTTATCTGATCCTCGAAAATGTTTGCCTGAGAAGATGAAGACTGTTATAAGGCATCCGATAAAAAGACTTGATCAGTTCGGATAATCCAGAATAAAACTGACAAAGAGATAAAGAAATTTTTGCTTATGAAATTTTAGGAAACGTGATATACTTCTCCACGTAATGAGCAGCAAAGAAGCGTAAGTCCGATTACGGGCTTGCGTTTTTTGTTGCTCTTTTATATTTGAAATGGAGATGAATAATAGTGAACGAATTAGATCTTGGTAAGGAAAAGATAACAAGGCTTATCGCGAAGTTTTCTATCCCCTGTGTTATCAGTATGGTTGTTGCCGCACTTTATAACATAGTCGATCAGATATTTATCGGATGGAGTGAAGCCGGAGCATTTGGAAATGCAGCAACAAATATCGTCTATCCCTTTACGGTGCTTGCACTCGGTTTGGCTTTACTTATAGGTGACGGGGCAGCATCAGGATTCTCGATCGCGCTCGGAATGAATGAGAAAAAGAGAGCGGATAAGTTTGTCGGGAATGGATTTGTAGTGCTCGTATCAGTATCTGTAATACTGTGCATATTAGGATTTGTTTTTCGAAGGAATATACTCAGCCTGTTCGGTGCTAACCCCGAAGAAGAGCTGTGTTATCAATATGCTACTGATTATTTTCTGGTAATCTGTGCCGGCCTTCCTTTCTACATGATAGGTCAGGGATTAAACGGCAGTATCAGAGCTGACGGGTCTCCCAAGTATGCAATGTCCTGTACCCTTGCAGGTGCAATTGCCAACCTGATATTGGATCCCGTATTCATCTTTGTGTTCGGCATGGGTGTCAAAGGAGCCGCTATAGCTACGGTAATAGGTCAGATACTGACATTTTGCATGAGTATTGCTTACCTATTCAGATCTAAGCAGTTTAAGATAAGTAAGAAGTCTGTAGGCCTTGACCTTAAAGTGATCGGCAAGATCGTTACTGTCGGGATGGCTTCGCTTATCGTTCAGCTGTCCATAGTCATAATCATTGCCGTAAATAATAATCTTCTTGGTAAATACGGATATGAGACTTATGCTAGCACGGGTATCGCATACGGAGCTGTTATTCCGCTTGCTGTAGTAGGTATAGTAATGAAGGTCTTTGGTATTGTCGTTTCTGTTGTAATAGGCATCAGTCTCGGTGGTCAGCCTATAATCGGATTTAATCTTGGGTCCGGTAATACGGAGCGTGTCAAAGAGACTATAACAGTTATTACCAAACTTATACTTGCTGTCGGAATGGTCTCATTCCTTATATTCGAACTTATGCCTGATGTTGTTATCAATCTTTTCGGAAGCAAAAATACGCCTGAGTATATGGAATATGCGCGACTTTGTATCAGGATATTCCTGGGAGGCATAATACTTACCTGCTTTATAAAATCTGCAGCCATCATGCTTCAATCAATGGGAAACAGCTTCAAATCAACTCTGCTGGCTCTTTTACGCGATGTGATCATATTTGTTCCGGCATCTGTCATTCTTGCTACAGTGTCTCACAGTATCGTTACTATGCTTTGGGCAGCGGTGATATCCGATGTGATATCGGCAGTTATCGGATTCATATTCATAAGGAATACCATAAAGGGAATCTCAATAGCCGGGGAAAATACCAAATCAAAAGCTATAGCTGATCTTGCTATCGAGAAAGCAAAATCGTAATTATGACAATATGAACGGCATGTAGATTTGTGCATTTCGAGCACATCAGACCATAATGCCCAATTGGAGTAAAATTAATAAAGAGACAACGTGTAGCTATCGACTGCGTAAATCCGGTTGGCGCTACATGTTGTTTTATTTTTTGAACAGGAGATAAGAAGAATGAAAAGAGTAGAATCAGCATGTATATGTCAGAATCTTCATTTCTTGCTTAAGGAAGATGCACCTCACGACTATGCAGTCAGACTTGTCAAAGAAGAAGTGGAAAAGTACAAGACTTCATTGGACAGAAGTCATACCAAGTATAAGATCGTCAGCGAAGAAACACTCGAAGACGGTTCGGTAAAGATCGAGATCAAGAAGCAATACAGTACCAGCCCGGTTGGTGATTATCTGAACTGATCATGAATCAAATAGATATCGTTAAGAGAAATATCTATGCTCTGTATAAGGAGCATAAGGCAGTTCATGCCTGCATTAGATTAAGGCATATGAAATCATGTGAGCAGAACAGCATAAGTGCTGTAATTAAAGCTGTTTATGCTAATGTTTTTGAAATAGAAGAGATTAATACAAAGAAACCAAAAACATATACTTTTCAATATGTTGATGTAATTACCAAAGAAATAGATATCCAAGAACTTGATGGGACCTTGCCTAAGAGCATAGATATAAAGCGCCCTAGACCACGAAAAATCTATTAGAATTTATCCGGGGTTTGTGATAGTATTCTGAGCGTTAAAAACATAAACGACACATGTAGTGCTCTGCACGTAAATCTGATCACGGTACGTATGTTATCTGGTGGATTACGGGCGGGCACTATTTTTGTGCCTGTAAGGAGGTCTTTATGCCAAGAAATCATTTTCAGAGAATGGTATTTGCATTCTTAACAGTCGTTATTACAGTTCATGCTTACGTCTTTTACAGCCTGTATGTTGTAAACGGGAAACTCTTGATGGAGATCAACGGGGCAGACAGTGTTATCCATGCAATCAATGCGCAGGGAGGAGTATATATGTTTGGACGAATGCTTCCAATCTGGGCAGTGGTTCTGGTGGAATTTGTTTTCGCTTATTCTCTCGAGTGTCTTGCCGGCAGCCCTCTGTCATTTAAAATGGCCATATCAATGTTTGATCCGAAGAAGGTTCATCCGATGATCTTCGAGACGGTAATAATTTCATGCACAGTACTGATCATGTGCCCTGCAATGAGTTTTATTGCAGCATTTCTTTACTATCCTTATTACAACGGATTTAATATCTTTACTCTGATTGCAAACTGGATAGATCTTATATGTCACAACTTTCCGTTTGCGTTTTTCTCTCAGATCTTCTTCATTCAGCCTGCGGTACGGTTTCTTTTTAGAAAGATCTTTGCTAAAGACATTGCTTCAAGAAATAGCTGAGGTGACTGCAAAATCTTGAATATATATTTATAATCAAGGATTCTTTACCGGGATGATATAATTACTACGATAGAGGCAGATGCCTTTGACATGAAAATCAGCAGCAATCTCAACTGGAGGAAAAAGCATGACACAATATGAAAGAATGGTGGCAGGACTTATATACGATCCCGGTGATCCCGAGATAGTTAAAGAACAGGTCCCGTTTCAGGACAGATTGTGGGAATTCAATCAGCTTAAACCGTCACAGTTTGCCGAGAAAGAGAGATACCTTAAGGAAGTATTTGCCGAATGCGGCGAGAACTGTTTTATAGAACTTCCCCTGCACGCAAACTGGGGAGGTTATCATGTGCATATGGGTGATTTTGTTTATGCTAATACCAACCTGACTCTGGTAGATGACGGACACATCTATATCGGCGATAAGGTAATGTTTGGTCCCAATGTAACAGTTGCCACTGCCAATCATCCGGTAGATGCAGAGTTAAGAGGCAGAGGACTTCAATATAACAAGGACGTCCATATCGGTGACAATGTCTGGATAGGAGCTGGAGTAGTAATAGTTCCCGGTGTTACTATCGGAGATAACACTGTCATCGGAGCAGGAAGTGTTGTGACTAAGGATATTCCCGCAAACGTTGTAGCTGTCGGAAATCCTTGCAAGGTCATGCGTGAAGTCGGAGAGCGTGACCGGGAATTCTTTTATAAGAATGAGAAAATCGATTGGGAGAATCTCGGGCAGTGAAGATTGAACATATCGCTATGTATGTAAATGATCTTGAAGCGGCAAGAGATTTCTTTATCAAGTATCTTGGCGGCAGATCTAATGACGGATATCACAATGCGAAAACCGGATTCAGTTCTTATTTCATAAGCTTTGAAGACGGTGCAAGATTGGAAATAATGAACAAACCCGGGCTGGCCGATCCGAAGAAAGATCTGAATCGTACAGGCTATGCTCACATTGCCTTTTCACTCGGGAACAAAGAAGCTGTTGATTCATTAACGGTTCGCCTGAAGAATGATGGTTACGAGATAGTAAGCGGACCGCGCACAACAGGCGACGGCTACTATGAGAGCTGCATAGTTGCTATAGAAGATAACCAAATAGAAATAACGATATAATTGGATCAGATAATAAACAGCAAAAAGAACCAAGAACCGGGTTAGTCCGGTTCTTTTGTTATAATACGTACTATGACACACAAAGAAAAGGCACTACAGTATTTTTCAGATAAGTTTCACTGTTCTCAGGCAGTTCTGGCTGCATTTGCTCCCGAATTAGGAATTACTGAAGAACAGGCATTGAGATTAGGCGCATGTTTTGGAGCCGGTATGCGTAAGGGTGAAGTCTGCGGAGCATGTACCGGCGCATTGATGGTGTTGGGCCTTATGTATGGTCAATTCAACAAAGATGATGTTGAAAGCCGCATGAGAGCCAATAAGGTAAATGTTGAGATGATGAACGGGTTTGCAGAGAAGAGTGGCTCTTATATCTGCAATGAACTGTTAGGATGCGATATCAGGACGGAAGAAGGCATAAGGTATGCCAGAGAAAACGATCTATTTACTGATTTCTGTCCTAAGATGGTGGCTAATGCTGTAGATGTTTTGGAAGAGATCATACAAAATAACTGGGAAAAAGAATGATTAAAATACGTGAAGCCACAATAGATGATGCAGCAAGACTGGTAGAGATCTACTCGTACTATGTGCTGAATACAGCCGTTTCATTCGAATATGAGGTCCCTTCAGTTGAAGAGTTTACTGAAAGAATGAAAAACGTAATGAAGAAATACCCGTATCTTGTTGCTGTTAAGGATGATTATGTAGTCGGATATGTTTATGCCGGAACATATAGTCCGAGAGATGCTTATTCCTGGACAGTAGCCAATTCCATTTATGTTGATAAAGACTATAGAAGACAGGGAATCGGATCCTTAATGTATGCTGAACTGGAAAAGAGGTTAAAGGATCTCGGAATCGTAAATATGTTAGCCGGAAGTGCCTTTTGTGAGACAGAGGATGAATATCTTTCGCACGACAGTTATGAATTCCATAAACATATGGGATATGAGAAGGTAGCTCAGCTGAAAGGTATCGGCAAGAAATTCGACCGTTGGTATGACCTTTTGTGGATGCAGAAGAAATTGTGATCGGAAGTATAGATAATCATCAGAAAAAGAGCGAGGACATGCATATGAGATTAGATGGTTTCGGTATATTTGTTGAAGATATGGCGGTAATGATCCGTTTTTACAGAGATGTTCTCGGGTTTGAGATAAAAGAAGCAGAGGATACATCAAACGTTTATCTGGTTAAGGACGGCACTCTTTTCTTGTTCTATGGTCGGAAAGACTTTGAGACAATGACAAGCCGAAAGTATGAATACGTAAAAGGTCTGAATGGCCATTTTGAACTCGCCCTTTATGTTGATTCTTTCGATGAAGTAGATGCTACATATAATCGAGTGATCGAGCAAGGTGCAACGTCTGTCCTTGCCCCTACCACTGAACCATGGGGACAAAGGACTTGCTATATTGCTGATCCCGAAGGCAATCTGATAGAGATTGGTTCTTGGGATAAACCGTATGAGGAAAAGGATTTGTAATAGAGGTTCAGTATAGAAGATCGGCAGTTTTACGAGGTTGAATAGATGAGGGATGACTAATATGAACTTAAAATCTTTGTATATTTGCGTACAAGATATGAATCGGGCTATAGAGTTTTACGAGGAACTACTTGGACAGACGGTCACAGAAAAGGACGATATTTATAGTGTGTTTGATATAAATGGTTTTCGACTTGGACTATTTGCTTATGAAAAGAAAGGTGAATCTCATGAGTATGGTAGTAACTGTCTGCCAAGCTTAAGTGTTGATTCTAAGGCGATTCTTGAAAAGAAGATAATGGGGAAAGAGATTTGTTTTCCCTTAACTCTGATTAGAGGTAATTGGGTGGTTGAAATAGTTGATTCTGAAGGGAATCACATTGAGATGACAGCGCCAGCTATGTAAAGATAATAGACAGTTTTATCAATAAGGGGATTGAAGAATGAAAGGGTTACTTAGAGGAATAGGATATTTCCTGTTATATATGGTATTTACCATAGCTGTTCAAATTGCATTATCTATTGTGATCGCTCAGATTGCAGCTGGCACGGGAGTCGCTGGACAGACTGAGATAGAAGGTTTTGTTAATAAGAATATCCTGGGAATGACTATAGTGTCAGGACTGTTAACCGTTCTGTGCCTGTATCTTATGTTTAAGATACCCAAGAAAGATATCAGGAATGAATGGAACCTGAACGGATTTGATTTATTGAACCTTATAAAAGCGTGTCTGATGTCATTTTCTTTATCTAGCGTGATATCTCTTTTGACATTAAATGTGGATATTGAGAATTCAAGGCTGATTGCGGCCTCAGCTCAATACTATTCGTCTAAGGTGCCCTTTATGGGAACAATACTTATGATTCTTAATCTTCTTGTTATTGCGCCATTTGCTGAAGAGTTAGCATTAAGAGGAATCGTTTATACGCGCATTGAAAAGGAACTAAAACCTATAGTAGCGATAATTGTAAGCGCTGTATTGTTTGGGCTGATGCATTTTATGGCTGGCGGAATCATACTTGTTGCAGGTGCAACAATAATGGGATTGGCCTTCGGATTATTGATGTATAAATACAAATCACTGCAAATCTGCATAATTGCTCATATATGTGCTAATTTGCCCGATTTCATATATTCGAAAGAACGCTTTGCTTCAAGTGATTTGAAGATAGGTCTGGTAGGAGTATTCAGTGTTGTATTATTGGCTGCTTTATTTTGGATATTTAGTGAAAGAGAATTAAATCATCACTCGAAGTGATATATAAGCCAAAGATTGCTCTCGGGCTTAGTCAACTTTATCCGGAATTAAGTTGACTAAGCATGATTACAATCTCAGGCTTTTTGCTTCCTTTGGGAATACTCCTGTCATAGCTTTTCTGAATCATATCCCAAATGGAATAGTATTCTTATCTTTCCACCCTGAATAGAGAGATAAAAAGTTACCACGGGAGACGAAGTCTCCCGTATAACTTTAACTGCCTCATATACGGTTCAATTACGTCATTTTTGTAAATTTGATGCAGTTGAGATTGCGTGCCATAAACTAAATGAAGCGTTGAGTAAGCTTGATAAGATCACAAAGAAGAACGGGATACATCCATACATTTACATTTGTCGATATGTATGTTAATATCCTTTTGTTCAGGGGAGGTGACTGCATATGGGATACAGAGAAGATGCACGTAAGATCAAAGCATTGGCAGATGAGAACCGGCTGGCGATAATGATGTCGCTTCGGCAAAGGGAGAAATGTGCCTGTTATCTCCTGGAAGAACTCAATATCTCTCAATCCACGCTTTCGCATCACATGAAGCTCCTTTGCGACAGCGGACTTGTTGATTACCGCAAAGAAGGAAAATGGATGCACTATTCACTTTCGCGAGAAGGCGTAAATGCTTTCCGAGAAATGATAGACGGATATATACGGACCGACAACTGATCTAGGAGATACAGGTATGACTTTCAAAGACAGAGTTTTTATTGTAACCGGCGCAAGTTCCGGTATGGGAAAGAGCTGTTGTGAACTTTTGCTTGAGAATGAAGCTGTTGTAGCAGGCATCGATGTAAATGACAGCACGATAGAACATGGATCTTACTCGCACTATAAGTCTGATGTCCTTGCAGAAGAGCAGATTCAGAAATGCATATCAGAAGTCGATTCCAAATACGGGCATATAGACGGTCTGGTCAATGCTGCCGGTATCTTTGGCAATAACAAGCCCTTCTATGAATTGACAAAAGAAGAATGGAACAGAGTAATATCGGTAAATACTACTGGAACTTTTATCGTATCCAAAGCTTTAGCCCCGCTAATGATCAGGCAAAAGCAAGGTAAGATAGTCAATATAAGCTGCATAAGATCCACCATATATAAGAACAATATGGCAGATTATGCTGCTTCGAAGGGCGCGGTTACGGCGATGACATCTGCCATGGCATTGGATCTAGCCCCATATAATATTCAGGTAAACAGTGTTGCTCCCGGTTTTATATACACCGGAATGACAGCGGCTTCATTTGATATACCTGATGTGAGAGCAAAGTCAGAAGCTATGATACCAAACGGAAGACTTGGTATGCCCAAAGACATAGCATCGGTTGTACTGTTCCTTTTGTCTGACATGTCGGATTATGTGACAGGAACCATGTTATTTGCTGATGGCGGTTATCACATACAGAAGTGATCAGACGAGTTTCATTATGAGATAGGGATCAAAAAATATATGGCATTTATAGTTAAAGAGTATTCTGATACAGAAACAGTTAAGGACTTATTTATTGAGTATTCTCATATCAAAGGGGCGGAAAGCTGTTTTGTCTCGTTTGATAAAGAATTGAATGATCTGGATGGATATTATTCCGGCGGAGCAATATTGATCGGATACGAAGAAGACAAACCTGTGGCCTGCGTAGCTGTCAGAAAGATAAATGACGAAACATGTGAAGGAAAACGCTTATTTATCAGGCCTGAATACAGAGGAAAAGGGTACGCCCGGATAATGATCAAAGCAATGACGGACAAGGCCTCTGAACTTGGATTCAAAGAAGTTGTTTTCACGACCAAACCGGAAGTCATGAGCATAGGATACGGTCTGTATAAACGAATGGGGTTTGAAGAATTATCAGAAGAAAACGGAATTGTCTCAATGAGAATAGGTCTTAGCAGAATGAATTGAGTTCCTTTTGGTTATATCAACAACTTTGAGGTGTAATGAATACTATGATAAAGATACGTGAAGCAACAACAGAAGATGTAGCAAGACTTGTTGAGATCTACTCATACTATGTGTTAAACACAGCCGTTTCATTCGAATATGAGGTGCCTTCAGTTGAGGAGTTTACCGAAAGAATG
>Ga0310695_10001579_pt1 | contig 52823 bp, 35 predicted proteins | sample RumenRJG_04DNA_FD_203882 | JGI IMG/M metagenome (GOLD analysis project Ga0310695, IMG submission 203882) | Bovine rumen microbial communities from Lethbridge, Alberta, Canada - RJG_04 (v2) (version 2) | ecosystem: Host-associated > Mammals > Digestive system > Stomach > Rumen | place: Canada... | reverse complement strand
CAAGAATCTCCAACTGAAGAAAGCGATTCAACCGGCGGCGGTCCGTCAGATAGGTCCGAAGAACGTCCAGACTTTCGGCGCGGTCTTGCCAATGAAGGCGGAGCAGCATCGCCAACGTCAAAAGCGCAGAGACTATCAGAAAGAGACTCAGTCCGAGAAAAAGTGAGGCGAAGGAGACGCCGTTGTCAATCTTCTGCCGAAGAGCATCGGCTACCGCCTCGCGACGGAAGAGGCCCGGCATCGACCTCATCGCTTGAATGACTTCACGACGGAGTAGAACAGGGTCAGTCCCTTTGGGGAAAATGAGCAGATTGCAGGTGTCGAACCCGAAGAGCGTTTGCGCCTCTTCGAAGTTCAGATAGAGTTTTGGCTTGCTCCGGTAACGGTCCCAATAGTCCTCGTCGGCTTTTGTCACCCGCTTGAAATCAACCGGGATGCCCGCATCCCAAAGGGAACAGTCGTCCACATCGGTAAGGCCGGGGATGTCGGGACGCAACGCTTCCCCGAACGCATGGTCGTCGATCTTGGTCACGGTCGGAAAGGTGTGGCTGCGGGTTACAATTTTCCGGCAGCCTTCTGTCACATAGTAGGTCAGCTCGGCACCCGAGGGAAAAGTTTCCGGCAACGTGTCGGCAAGCGCGGCGGTTCCCCGTGCGACTGCGAATGGTCCCTTCTCAAACGCGCCGATGAAGCAGTAGTCCAAATGCGCCGTCTCATTCGAGAACGATTCCGCAAAAGAGAACAGCCCCGCCGTCGCCGCGGGGAAGCGGTCGCGCACGTGCTTCGGCAGGAAAAAGGCGTGGGATTTCAAGACGGGAGAACCCTCCCATGTGTCCATCACGAGTTGCGAGAGGGCCCAGATCGTCTCGTCGTCGAGCGGGGACGGATTCTGTTGCCACACCTCATTGACTGCGGTTGGCCGAACATCCAGCGCGTCCGCGAGCAAGGCGTGTGGGAGGAAGATGTTCAAGACCTCCTCCTGCGGATTGGCGAACGCCACTTCGACGTAGTTGTTTGTGCAGACGCCTTGGAAAAGTAGCTGGAGCTGTTTCAACTTCGGAGGACGGCCCATCAGACTCTCGCTGGCGATCGCGGAACGAGCCGCCACGAGCACGCTCATCCGATCGCCGGGTTTGAGGCCCAGACGTTTGGCCAGGGCAGGACTGGCCAGGGCGTCTCGTCCGTGAAGATTCGTTTCCGATGCACGTGCGTAGAGCTGGACCTTGGTGGTCAGGTGGTCGGAGATCGTGATGACGCCTTCCGCGTGCAGAACGCCTCCAGTGAGGCACGTCTCGACCGGGAATGGGAAGATCAACCGTTCCGACAAAATGGCGGCGTTGCGATTCACCCGGTCATGGAGCGTCCCCCTGACGCTGTCGCCAATCAGCAACGCACCGGTCAGGATGGCGGAGATGAGCGCCGCACCCGCCGCCAACGCCAGGAACGGTTTGCGGTAGTAAACGCAATCGCGACAGAAAAGCCGGAGGAAGGTCATGGCGCGGTCAAGGGGATAAGGGTCGGGAAGAAGTCCAGCGCACGCGTGTTGTGCGTCGCGAGCAACACGGCAACGCCCTCCTCGCGATTGGCCTCCTGTATGCAGGTGAAAAAGGCGTCGCTTCGCTTTGGATCGAGCGCGGAGGTCGGTTCGTCAAGAAAGAGAAAAGCGGGGTTCAGAAGCAAGGCACGTGCGAGGGCGACCCGTTGCCGTTCGCCCCCGGAGAGCTGCGCGGGGAAGAAGTCCTGCCGCTTCTCTAACCCAAACCGCGACAGCCATTTCCGTGCCGTCTCACGATGGTCTTCCCGTTCCCCGATGGCAGGCAGCAAGACATTCTCAAGCGCGGTAAGCTGTGGGAGCAGACAGGCTGCCTGGTCGGCAAATCCGATGTTTTCCCGGCGAAACGTACGGCGGGCTTCATCGGACATCGCGTACAGGTCCTGTCCGTCATAATCAATCGTCCCGCCGTCGGGCGGCTCTAATCCGCACAGCATTCTCAGGAGCGTGGTCTTGCCGCTTCCCGAAGGTCCCATCAGCACCTTGACCTCGCCGGCGTTTAACTCCAGGTTGAATGCATTGAAAAGTTCGATCCGCTCGCCGGCGGTTTCGAACCGTTTAGTCAGCTGTCGGACTTCAAGGCGCATCGCGGTTTCCCTCCAAATAATAAAACAGGCCGCCGCCCTCATCCGCGATCAGCAGCCGGTTGCCATACCGGACGCAACCCATGCTGCAGTCGGCCTGAAAATCGGCCAGTTGGGTTCGTCGCCACACGCTTCCCTCACGGTTCCAACGGTAAAGCTTACCTCGGCATGTCACGCCGTAGAGAACCGAATCACTGCCAGCCTGAATGGGCGCCAGCGGCTCGTCCGCTTCCAGAGAACCCATCGGCTCGCCGCTCGTGCGGTCAAAGACCGGGAAATTCTTTCCGGCTAAATTCGCAACCGCAATCGTTCCCGTCACATACGGCGCGGCAACCGATCCCGACTGAACGGTCCGCCGCCATCGGACAGTCCACCCTTCAGCATCAACCGCGATCAGCTCGCCACCGTGCGTCTGAACATAGAGGAGGCCGTCGCAGAAAACCGGTTGGGCGGGAATCGGCGATTCGAAATCCAGCTCACCCGCCACATTCCCCGTCCGAATGTCAATCCGTCTCAGTTTCCCGTCGCAATTGCCGAGAAAGAGGTAGCGCTGTTGGGGATCGATGACAGGCGTGGCGTTGATTTGTCCGCCGCATTCGACTTGATGCCGACATTCGCCATTCTGGGGATCGAATGCATAGAGGGTATGGTCATGGGAGCCGACCCAAACAAGATTGCCGCTCACCACAGCGCCACCGGTAATCTGGTTGCCCGTGCGATAGGACCACCGTTCGCCGCGTCCCGGCTGGAAGGCGTGGAAAACCCCATTCTCGTCACCGACGAAATAACACTCACCCCACAGCAGAACTGCCGCGGAAATCGCGTTGGAACAGACAGAATAAACCGCCGGTGCTTTTTCATCTCCAGTGAGTGAAAAGTGACGGATCTCACCTCGACCGTTTCCTGCGACAACGCCATCGGCAACGAGCGTTAATGCGCCCAATGGGACAGTGTCCAACTGGAGTTGTCCGCTTCGTTCCTCCTCGGGGCCACTGGGCACCGTTGGAACATCCCGGTCGAGGAAGGAGAGAACAATGAGAGCGATTCCCACGAAAAATCCGGCACCGATGACGATTCTACGGAACATGCGTTTCCTTCCTCAACGTCAATGCGCCGGTGGGGCAGACACCGCAAACTGCGGTCGCCACGGATTCGGGCAGGTCGTCCCAGGTGTTTGGTGCGGGCGAGATGACGGAACGGCAGCCGCGATTGTGGACGGAAAGCCACCCTTCCGACACGGAGACGCATCGGTTGCACAAGACGCATTTTCCGCCCTCGAACGTCAGATGACGCGCGGCAACCGGCGGAGGGGGCGTCCACCCGTTCTTCGTCTTCCTTGCATGATAGTTTTTAATCCCATCCAGCAACCGACACGAGGTACGGGCAGAACAGGATCCGCACCGGAAATCATGGCGCTTGAGCATCAACTCGAACGCCGTCCGCCGAAACACCTCAACCCGTTCTCCGCGACTCTCGTAAACATGGCCGCGCTGGACCCGTGCCTCGCAACCCGGAACGAAACGGCCCAGCGTTGCGTCCCAAACGGCACAGACCATGCAGTGGGCGACCTCGTTGACGCCCTTGAGATGACAGAGCGTCGGAAGGTCGGGGACAGCTTCAAGCAGGGTTTGGCCGGGCACGAATGGAAAGAGCTTCCCATCCATGAGATAACTGTCAGGCTCCACTTGCCGCGTTTCGGTCTGAGGCGTTTCGGGAGGGACTGATGGCGACAGCACCGGTTTTTCCAACCGATTGCGGATGGCCTTTTCCGGGCAAACCGACCGGCATACGCCGCACTTCACGCACTTCGACGGGTCGATGTGTGCCTGTTCCAAGATTTCGCACGTGATGGCGTCGGCCGCGCAGACCTGCGCGCATTTGGTGCAGCCAATGCAGTCGGCGGTGATTTCGAACTCGGTCAATTCGGGACACTTCCCTGCCGGACAATACCCTTGCAGGTGCGCCTCAAACTCCTGCCGGAATTCGTGCAATGCGCTAAGGACCATATTCGGCGCGGTACGTCCGAGCGCGCAAAGCGAACCCTGTTGGATCTGTCGGGCCAACGTTTCAATCCGGTCAAGAATGTCCGGCGGTTTGGGTCCGCTCTTCGTGAGGGATTCGACCCATTCGCAAAGCTGCAGCACCCCCTCGCGGCACAAGACGCACTTGCCGCACGATTCATCGCGCAGGAATTGGAGGAAGTAGAGCGAAAGATCGACCAGACAATCCCGCTCGTCGATCACGATCAATCCGCCAGATCCCATCATGGCGCCACTTTGTCGGAGCGATTCGTAGTCAACCGGCAGATCGAAATTCCTTTTGGCGATGCACCCGCCCGACGGTCCGCCAATCATGACGGCCTTAATCGCGTGCCCCTCTTCCGCGCCGCCACCGAATGTTTCAACGATCTCCCCGACCGTAATGCCAATCGGAACCTCAATGAGTCCGCCCTGCTTGACCTTCCCCGCCAAGGCGAACGCCTTCGTCCCATGCGACTGTTCCGTGCCGATCGCGGTGAAGGCCACGCCGTCATCTGCCAGAATCATCGGAACGCAGGCGAAGGTCTCGACGTTGTTCATCAGCGTGGGCAGACCGTTCAGTCCGTGTTCCACCGGAAATGGCGGTCGCTGTCGCGGAATGCCCCTGCGCCCTTCTATCGACTCCAGCAGCGCGGTCTCCTCGCCACACACAAAGGCACCTGCGCCACGGAAGAGGAGAATCTCGAAAGTCGGCGAAATGGCGCTGAACAGGCCGTGTTCACGCAGCTGTCCGATCACCCGCTCCAGCACGGTGATCGCCTGCGCATACTCTTCCCGGATGTAGATGATCGCACATTCGGCCTGGATCACACGCGCCGCGATGAGTATTCCTTCCAGAACCCGGTACGGGTAGGACTCCAGCAGCATCCGATCCATGAATGCGCCTGGATCTCCCTCGTCGGCGTTGCAGATGACGACCTTTCGGTCACCCGGAGCCTCGTAGGCAAGCCGCCATTTTTCGGCGGTCGGGAAACCGCCGCCGCCGCGTCCGCGCAACTTGACCTGTCTGAGCAGGGCGATAATCGCCTCGGACGTGAGGTTCCGCGCCTTTTCAAAAGCCAGCAAACCTCCGCCCGTGCGATAATCGTCGATCGATTCCGGCGACGCGACGCCACTGTTGCGCGTCACCAGGCGCGTGGCGTTGACGAGCGTGTCCATCGGCGTCGCCACGCTGCACGAACACGCATGGCGGCTGTAGAAACGATCGAGGAACCGTTTGCTTTCCCAGGAGATTCGCCTGATGCCGCCTGTCGGCTTGAAGTGGTTGTTCAGCAGCGCGTGGACATCTGTCTCCTTGACGCGGTCGTAGTGATAGACCGCATCGGCACAGACCACCGAGACAATCGGCGCACGATAGGACATGCCATGGCATCCGACCTCCTTGACCGTGACCGGCAACCGCTCGTCACGGCAGGCACGGGTGAGCGCCTCGAAGATACGGTCGCTTCCCGCCGCCCGACAGGACGAGCAGCGGCAAACACGAATCTCCGCCTCGGTTCCGCCGGTAACCGCCTTGGTGGCGGATGTTTCCTCGGCGCTCGACATCCGCAGAAACTCTTCGAGGATGCGGGGAATGTCATCGGGCGTGACGTGTCCGAAAATGTGGCGATCGATCTGAACGGCAACCGCCAACATGCAGCAGCCCAGACACGCAACCTTGCTGAGTGTGAAGAGACCGTCTGCCGAGGTGTCCTCACCCGGCGCGAGTTTGAGATAGTCGGCAAATGCATCGTAAAGTTTTTCCGCGCCCTTGACATAGCAGGCCGCGCCGATGCAAACCTTGATCTGGTGCTTGCCGCACGGCTTGAAGCGAAATGCCTGGTAAAAGGAGGCAACGCTGATGATCCGGTTGACCGGTATTTCGAGTTGCCGCGAAAGTTCCGACAGCGCGTCCGGGGCGAGATAGCGGTCCCGGCGCTGAAGACGGATCAGCTCTGGAAGGAGCGGATGGATCATCATGGTTCCGCCTCCAGACAGACCAGTTCATTCGCTCCGGTACGTACGATCACGTTTCCGCCGGAGAGCGCCGGAACGGCGAAAAGCTTCGTCTTCATCGAATACTTCGCCTCTACGGTCAGCTTCTCCCTCGTGGCAGAGAGCAACAGCAGGTCGCCGTCCAGATTTGCGGCTATGATCTTGCCCCCGACGGCGACGGGCGACGCGTAGAAACCGTTGTCGAAGTTTTCCTCGAAGAGTTCCTTGCCGTCTTTCGCATCGATGCCCAAGACGCTTCCGCCGCTCGTGAAAAGGATATAGAGGTCGTTGTACAGCACGGCCGAGGCGACATCAGGGGCGGGCGTATCCTCATTCTTGAAGAGGATCTTTCCATCGGTTGCCGAAAAGGCACCGGTGAACGCGCCGGTATTTGAGAAGTAGAAGATGCCGTCCCGGACGGAACCGGAAGTTGCCACCTCCCCGCCCATACACTCCTGTCGCCAAAGCGACTTACCCGTTTGCGCATCATACGCCTCGGCCGTCTTGCAACCCGCCGTGAAGACAATCGCCTTGCCGTTGGCGACCCACGCCACCGGACTCGACCAGGACGGCGCCGCGTCCCTCTTCTTTTCCCACAGCGTCCCGCCGTTCAGGACATTGAAGGCGTAAAGGGTCTGGACTTCATTGAGATCATACTGGACAATCAGCCTGTCGCCCAACAACAAGGGCGATGAGGCATAGCCGTAATTGACGTCAGGATAAGGAAGCTGTTTCCGCCACACCGTCTCGCCCGCATGCGAGCAGCAGACCATTTCGCCGGTGCCAAAAATCGCATAGACTCGTTCCGCGTCAACGCAAACGGTTGGAGGCGCGAGACCGGTATCCTCCGATGCTTTCGGAATCCGCGGCGTCGTGTCGCAGACCACGCGCCATTTCTCCTTTCCCGTCTGGACGTCGTAACAGTAAAGAGTCCGCGCTTTTTCATCCGCGCCCGTGAGAAAGATCCTGTCGTTCCAAACCACGGGCGAGTTGAAACCCGGCGAGGCAATGGTGGTCTTCCATTTTTCGCGGAACCGCCAATTGGCGGGAAGCGCATTCCGGTTGGGCAGCAGCGAACCACGGAACTGCGGCCACTGGCGCGTCTCCGCCTCGAGCGCATCGGCAAGAGCCGGCGGTTGAGCAACAGCAGCTGGAGGTTGAGTAGCAGAAGCTGGGGGTTGAGCAACAGAAGCTGGAGGCTGAGCGGCGGAGGACGGACTTCCACCCCCCTGTAATTGATATTTGTCATTTGTGAACAATGTTGGCAATGAAGATTTGTGAACATTAAATGAAGATTTGTGAACATTATTCGATAGATAGATGAGAACAGCAAATAGAGCGACCACCCCGCAAATGGTGGTGGCGATCAGTCCGCCGCTGTCCCGTTCCGGCGATGAGCCCTTCGGGACGGCAAGTTCCGGCGGAAGAAAGAAACGTTCAGCGCCCAGCAGAATGCAGAGCACCAGCAATCCGACTCCCAGGAGCCGAAGTCCGAACCGCCGTTTGTCATGCGTCTGGAAATAGGTGGACCGGTAGATGAAATCCATTTCGCGGGCGAGCGCGGCAAGTTTCGGGTTGGACATGTCCTGCTGCTTCAGCAACTCCAGCTGCTCGTGTCCCGCCGTGAGGACCTGATCGCCCCGAACGGCGTCATGGAGCACGTGCACGCCCAGGCAGATCACAAAGATCACGGCGACTCTTTGGAGGAAACGGAAGGTTGAACGCATCGCGTGTTTGTTCATGTGGTGGTCCCCGTTCTCGCGTCGCGCTTGCGGTTCAGCGGACACGCCGCATAGCAACGTCCACAGCAGTAACAGAGCGACTGGTCAATCGTGTACGAGCTGGATTCCCTGCGTCGGCGGGCTTGAGCGATCAGTTCGGCCATCACCGCGCCTGCCAGAAGGACGCCCGCGAGCGGCATTCCCCAATCGAAAACGTGTCGTGCCTGCGCGACTTCGTTTTGGAGTTGGGCCAGCGGGGTGCCGGAGGCCTCGAACGCCTCAACCGCGTCGCTGGTCCTGTGGACCTCGATATCGGCCAGCAAACGAACGGCGGGATGGGCCGCGCTGATCACCGGCGCCGCAATCCAGCCGAGAACCCCGCCTAGGCAGAGCGCAAGCGGCACGGCGGCAATCAGCCGGGAAAGCCGTCGTACGCCGCGCGCCTGCGCCTCGGACGTCGGCGCGCTTTCGGGCGGGAGGATGGCGCCGTTCGGACACCCCTGTTCACACAGCCGACAGGTGATGCAGGTTTGGACAGTTACCGAAGGCGTTTTCCATGAGACCAAAGAAAAGAGCCGCAGCAACACCCCGTATGGGCAAACATACCGGCAAAACGGACGGGAGACGAACAGCCCCAGCACGAGAAAGGCGACGGTGGGGATGGAGCAACTCCACAGGAATAGCGGCAGATAGGGATCAAGCGAACAGAGCGGAAAGGCCATGCCCGCCACGACGACAACCACGACCAAAAGAAAGAGCGCGATCGGAACAAACCGCAAGGCGCGGTCAAGCGACACCGGAATCCGAATCGGCTTCCAAAGCAACAACTCCTGAACGGCGCCCAGCGGACAGGCACCCGCGCAGAAAAGCCGTCCGAACAGGAGTGCGGCAGCGAGGGGAATCGCGAACAGAAGAAGCAACCCGTACCCCAACGGCTGGCCGTGGACAAAGGCGGAGAGCAGATTCTGGAACATCCCGACGGAGCATGGACAGGCGGTGAAGATGAAACCGAAAATCACGACCCCCGCCAGCGCAAGGACGCGCATCGCCTTCGAAGAACGCCACCGGTAAAAACAGAGACCGGACACCACGAGAAAAATCAGCAGGGCACTTACCCGCCAAGCGATCGGATCCCGGACCAACGTTTCCAGTTGAAGCTGCGGGACGGTATAGTTGTCGAACTCAGGCGCGGGGAAGCGGGCTTGAGCCAGAAAGGGAATCATGTCTTCACCTCCGGCGGACGCTTGAAGATGTAAGGCTGATCGGCGGGCACGCGGACGACCGCATGTGAGGGGCAGATTTCGGCAATGCGGCATTGGTTGCACTGCTTGCAGAGTTCCTGCCGGATTTGGAGAAAGAGCGACCCGTTCCCATACGCCGCACACCCCTTCACGCACCGGCCGCATCCAATGCACGCCGATTCATCGATGGTGTATTCGAAATAGGGATCTTCAATGTACTTGCGCTTGATGGCGTCAGTCGGACAGCGCAGATTTTCGGCTGCGGTGTCGAACTTGACACGTTTGTCCTGATAATACCCGCTGCAGAAGAGACAGTACCCGCAGGCGGCGTACTGGTGGACGCACTTCACGGCGGAGTGTTCCAGGACGCAGGCGGTCTCGCATTTGCCGCACTGAATGCACTTATCCGGATCGATCTGCCACAGGAAGGCGGCCTTCCTGCTTTTCCGTTTCCCGGCCAGCCAAAGGAAAGGAGCCAGGAGCCCCCCGCCGAACAGCACTCGCAGAAATTTACGCGTCGAAATCATAACGCACCTTCCAATGGCTACGCCGAGCGGTGTCATACAGGTGGACAACACGCTTTTCCCGGTAGAGGTAGTAGTCGTGTTCGGAAAACGAGAGATCGTTGGCAAGCTCCTGTTCCAACGCACCAGACGGGGCGTAGATGCGGACAAGACGCGTGCCCTTCTCCATCGTCACGAAGCGGCCGCCAGCCAGCGCGGCAAACCGAACTGGATTGCAGCAGCCGCCAAAGGGTTCCGTCGGTTGCCACGACGATATGAAACGGCCGGTCTGCGGATCGAGCCGTTCCAGTCGTTTGCGACCAACATTGGCCACCCAAAGTTCGCCGTCCGGCGAAAGGTCGATGGGGAACGCCGCGCCGGGAATGATGAACCGATCCTCGCCGCTGGACTCCCAGACGAGACGGCCGGTCGCCACATCATGGGCGCAGACGGTCTTCTTTTTCCGATCGACGCTGAAACGGAGCGCACCCAACTGAGGGTCGGACGGATGTACCGCCGCATCGGGCAAGGGGAAAGGCTTTTGCGTCGGAATCGCGCGAAGACGCGGTTTGCGTCTGAAAAGAAACACGCCGAGAATCCCGAGGGCGAATAGTCCCGCTAAAAAAAGGCGCCGTTCTCGATTGGAGAATGTCATGGTGTGCGTTCCTTTCTGAGATCAAGACAGGCAAGCGACTTGGAGTCGCGAAGGATCATGAGTCCTCCTGCCAAGGCAATCGGTCCCCACGCATCGACGCCGGGCAGGACCTTGTGCCGCGCCAGCCGGGTGAAGTTTTTTCCCTCAAAACCGAAGACATGGAGTACGCCGTCGTCATCGACAATCCAGAAGGCGTTGTCGGCGAACAGGTACGGTCCGAGGCCGAATCGGTTCTCCTTGCCGCTGGAGGCGGTGACCGCCGGAAGAGTATCCGCATTCGCCGCAACCAATTCCGCACGCAGCGCTCCGGCGTCTTTAGGCTGAATCGTAAAAAGCGTTCCATCGATGAGCAACGGGGTCTGCTGTTCCGATGCAGGGCCTTGAGTCGGTTTCCACTGCTTGTCGAGCGTGGCGGTGATTTGTCCGCCGGTCTCCTGGAGGGACAGAATCGCCGAGCCCGCGCCATAACCGGCGGTCAGGAAGAGCCGGTGGTCGTCGAGCGCGACGGGGGTCGGCGCCCAGACAGCAGGTTTCCACGCTGTCGAACGCCAGAGGGGTTTGCCGTCGTGGTCGCAGGTGGCGATGCCGCCGAGGGCGGCGTAGACGTAGCAGTCGCGGTTGAGCAGTTTGGCGGAAAGGATCGAGGCGTGGGACATCTTGAACGCCCCGTCGTTCGGGAGTTCCCAGACGGTATGTCCGGTCTTGAGGTCGAACGCCGCAACCAGCACCTTCTCGCCCCCGATACCGAGGATGACCTTGTTGTCGTCTATTAAGGGACACTGTCCGGCGTACCATTGCGGCACCTCGCACGTGTAGGTCGCGACGAGGTCGCAGCTCCAGAGCAGGTCGCCCGACCGCGCATCCACCGCCATCACGTGTCCGGCGGGGCCGAGGCTCACAACGACGTTGTCCGCATACGCGGGAACAGTCCGGGATTTGCCATGGTTGCGCCGGATCGGGTTCTTGTAGCTTCGCCGCCAGAGTTCCGCACCGGAGAGAAGATCGAAGCAACGCAACGCGTCTGCATTCTGTTCCTCCCAGTAGTCCAACACGTACACGCGGTTTTCGGCGATAATCGCGCCGGCGTATCCCTCGCCGAGATCGGCACGCCACAAGACTTTCGGTCCGGAATCACCCCAACTTTTGGACAAGGGCGGTGTGTCGCGAACAAGATTGTCGCGTTGCTTGCCCCGGAAACAAGGCCATGCCGCCGCGAAAGATGCGGCTGGCTGATTTGTTTCGAACAACGTGAAGTCCTCTCCAATGCGGGTCTGGTTCGTTTTGGCGACCCGGTTTTCCGAACCGTCACGCTGTTCCGTCGCATAGCCAATGGACCGCGGCGAACGATAGTCAAGATAGAGCCAGAGACCGACACAGGAGGCGACGATGGCGAGCGTCTTCAAAACGACGGGAACAAGCATCACCGCCGGCCACCGTTTGCCGGTGGCCGGATCCGATGATTGGTCATTCCTCTTTTCCTCAGTCATTTCTTTTCGCTCGTGGCGATCGTATTTCAAAATACAATGAAAACAACTCCCCAAGAGCGAATTGAAGTATACACCATTCTGAGTCAGATTGCAACACGCTCGTGCAGCCCTCGCGCCGCCTAGAACCTCTTGCGGGCGGCGCGACGCGCACGCGAGAACAGGCGCATGCTGGCCGCACCGCAGGCCAGAGGCGAGGTCTCGCAGCACATCCTCTCAACGCCTTCAGCCGACGCGTCGAAGGTGGCGCACGATTCGGCGGCAAGGCCGAAGTCGCGTCCCGTGGTGATGGCGTCCTGGTTCGCCGCCAGGAAGCGGAACTCCCAGCTGTACTTCGAGGACTGGTGCTCGATCCGGTTCCTGACGTCCGTGCGCGTGAACGTGTGCGAGGCGTTCTCGAAGCCGTCCGTGAGGATGGCGAAGATCACGCCGTCGGGACGCTCCGCCTCGGGCTGGGCGGCGAACTTGCGCCCCAGCTCGTCGATACCGGTGCAGATGGCGTCGTAAAGCGCCGTGCAGCCGCCGATGGTGTAGTCCTCGATCGTGCGCGGCGCGCCCGCGTTCAGGTCGACCGAGTCGGCGAGGTGCTTCACCTCGTCATCGAACTGCCACACGTCGAGGAGCGTCTTGTCCTCGTCGCTCTTGAGTCCCGCGAAGAACTTCTTCAGCGACTCGATCGTGGTCGTGCGCAGCGAGCCCATCGAGCCCGAGGCGTCGAGGACGAGCGCGACGTGCATGTAGCTTTTGATTTCCTTGTTCATCTTTCCGTTCCTTCTTATGGTTGTTTTTTCTGCCGCCGCCCGGAAACGCCCGGAGCGCCTGCGACGCGGACACTTTACCATAAAAAGGCGAGCAAAAACCGCCGGGCAAAGAAATGTCCATTTCGGATGGACACGCCCCGCGTCCGATTTGATATACTTAAGCCATGCACGAACCCGATGAAAACGAAACCGCATTCCCGCCCCTTCCGCCACCGCCGCCGATGACGGCGGAACAGCGCGCACTAGCCGAGGCGTCCATCCAGGCCGCCCTCGCCCGCGAGGCAGAGCGACATGCGCGCCGCATGGAGATGGAAGAATGTCGTGAAAAGGCCGCCCTCCCGACGATCGACCTGCCCGAGAACAAGCCGCGCAAACCCAACCTACACGCCGCCAATCTCTCGTTCGCCGCGCGCGTGATCATCTGGGTGCGCGACCGCTACGCCAACAACGCCCCCGCCATCTACAAGGCGGCCTACCTCAGCCGCAAGACCTACTCGGCGATCATCTCGGACGAGAACCACGGCGTCTCGAAGCGCACCGCCATCCAGCTCGCGTTCGCCCTGCGCCTCACGCGCGAGGAGGCCGACCTCCTCCTGCACGCCGCGGGCTACCACCTTTCGCGCAGCGTGGTGGAGGACATGATCTTCGACGCCTGCCTCGAGGCGAAGATCCACAGCCTCGAAGACGTCAACCACTTCCTCCTCGCCCACGAATGCCGCCCCTTCGCCCCGCAGGATTAGCAATGCATAAGGAAAGCAACTGCAATGGAAACATACGGTGTGAGTTTTGACGGTTTTCAGCCGACCTGCGGGTGGCAGATGTACCGGAACGTCGAAGAGCACATGATCCCGAACTTAAGGAGTGAAGTCGAGCGTTACCGGAAATTGCGCGACAAGGCAAGCGAGGAGCTTGCGGCGCTGAAGAGCCTTGAAGCCGATGTCACGGGGCTGTGCAAGGGCCGCGAAGGCCTTGCCGCCAAGTTACAGAGGCGTACCGGAGACGACACGACCACGTTGTCGGATTTGATGACAGATGGCATTGCCCCCGCACAAAGCGATGAAAGCGCGATTTGGAAGGGATTGGTGTCGTGGCTCGATGAATCCAAGTCCCCTATCGAACAGATTGCCAGTTTTTACGAAACGACCTGCGCTCGGACGGAATACGCTTTACACTTCTGCGAGGAGTACATAACCGAGTACGGAAACGCCATTCGCTTCTGGACGCAGACATTGGAATTGGAGCGCGCCCATTGGGTTTTTGAGAAGGCGGAACTCAAGTACAAGACCAAGATCTGCCGCGAAATCGTCAAGTCGCTCAGCGAATACGTCGGCGAATGCCGTGCCCAGCTCGGCTGGCTCGAGACGGGACACGATGCGGAAGTGCTCAAGGACACGCCCATGCGTGAAGACCTAGAATGGCTACTCCGGGAATCAACAGCCGATCTCGCCTACTACCGTCAGATCAAGTCCGACATCGCCGAGTTCGGGGTTGAAGATGCCATCGCACGGTCCAGCCGCAACATCAAGTAGCAGACACGACATCTATTAAAATGTTACCAATGTGAAAGTGTTGCCAATCCCAATGTTGCCAGTTTTCAACTGGGGCGCGGCGGGAACGCGCCGCCTGGAAGGCGGCTTTCCCAGTTAGCGGCAGCGTGGCCCTCCCATGCCTCCCGACACGGACGCATCAAACCCCGCCTCCAACCATCCTTTTGCCCCGTTCGGAGCCGTCTCGTACAGTTCGCGCCAGAACTCGTTCTTCAGGAACTCGTCAAGCGCTTTTTGGTACTTCTCGATTTGAGCTTTCATCGTTTTTTTCCTTTCTTGTTTGATTTTGGCAGCTTCGGCCTCCAGCAACTCGGCGCGCGACGTCGTGGCTGCATGGTCTTGCTCCTTTGCCAAGATTCTCAGGAAGGGACAAACCTCTCGCAAACGTCAGGCCGCCCGTCCTGAAATCAAGACGAGCGGCCTTTTGGAACATGTTTCCCTTGCGGGCACATCGCCTCTCGGCTACCACCGTGGTGTTCCACTCGGTTGGCGTGAACGGACTCTCGCCCGGTCAACTCCTGATGTCTTGACTACTGCGTCTCTCTATTAGCAGAACCCGTGCCAAAAACGAAAAGCGCTTTTTTGCAAAAAATCAATGCCTAATCACAAACATTGTTTTCGCCGACACCCCATTACGGTATCAGAAATTGAACGAGGCGTCAATTTTTGACTATCTTCCGCTACTGATGGTTTCAGGTTTTGTTAGGCTTGATGCGCGTTCTATTGGGAGGGCGCGACGCGTGCACCCCTAGTGATTCGGGGTTCGTTCAGCCCATCGCACGGCGGAAGATACCTGCAGGCGTGAAGCAGGAAAATGGGGGCGTAAAGTTCCTCGCTATACCAGAGGTGAGCGAAATAAAGACCGATCGGCTCGGGGGGGATGGTTTCAGGATGGTGGACGTACGGGGCGATGAACCGCGCGGCACGCTGGAGTGCGGGGGCTGCATCTGGATAACCGGCAAGCGCGGAGATGCAGCGCGCGGTGAAACAGAGATAGTCGGTTTCCGAGTCGACAGAACCCCAGCCGCCTGACGGGTGCTGGTGGACGAGCAGATAGTCGCGCGCCTTGGCGAGAAATGGAAACGATTCACCGGCGAGGTGTTCCAACACGACGGCCGATCCATAGACAGGCGCGGATTTGTCTTCTGCCTGCTGGTCGCCGAACCACAGGGGCAGAAACGAGCCGTCGGGCCGCTGTGCCTTTTGGAGAAATCCGACACACCGGCACATCGCCCGCTGAACCTGTCTTCTGAGCGGATCTTGCAAGAGGGGTGCGTAGAGTGAAAACGCCTTATACGCGTGCGCGGTGAGATCAGGACAGCTCCGGTCGAAAGGCAGTTTGCCCCATCCCTTGCAGAACGTGGGGAATCCGCCATCGCGATTCTGGAGATGCAGGAGCCAGCGAATTCCCGCAAGCACCGCCGAGGAGGCGCCTTCACCCACGGCATGAAGCGCGATGAGCGCGGCCGGCGTGTCGTCTGCATCGGGAACACCGCCGGAATGCGTGGTCCACGCCCATCCTCCCGGTTCCGAGCGGGTGAAAGGATGGAGCGTCTGGGTCTGATGCGAGACCAGAAGCGTACGGAAACGGTTTTTCTCCTGATCGTCCAAATGGGGCGCGAGTGCGCGGACGGCAAGGGACGTGACCCATTGGCGCAGGTCGCGGTCAATCGGCCACGTGCCGTTTTCCCGTTGGGTTTCAAGCAAAAAGCGAATGGCGCGACGGGTGACCGGATGATCCGACAATTTCGCCGCGCAGAGACAGAGCGCGACAAAACCCGTCAGAGGAGCAGCCTCTAAAAATCCACCGTCCTCCGGCTGCTTGGCCGCCAGGACACGCAGGGCTTTCTCACGCGCCTTACCACGGATGCTTGAAATGACGCCCTGTCTGGCATGTGCGAGTTGCGCCAATCCGATGGCAATCAACGCGGGGATCGCGTAACTGACAACCGGGAGTCGGAGATACTTGAACAATCCCTCGGGAAGCAACGCGACCTCAAAGGGGAAACGGGGCATCGCCCGCCATGCGGCGTCCGCATCGGGGAAAAAACCCGCAGCGGTCGCCAACGCAAGTAACGGCACCGAAAAGGTCAGGTCTTTTCCGTAAGCGGCCAGCAACCCTTTTCTGACCGATACGAAGTCCAGCCCGCCGAGGTTTGCCTTAAGGAACTCCCGGGCGGGCCGGAGCCGTTCGGATGGAACACCGACACAGGTGAGCGCGACGGTGGCAAGGAATGTGGCGGTCAGATTGGCGGGAGATTCTGGAGAGTCGCCATATAAGCCAGCCGCATCGGCATGGGCGAGAAGCCAGTCGCGCGCCTTTTCGATCGGCTTGGCGTATGATTGACAATCTGCGAGATGCAGCGCGATGAGCGCGACAGAAGTCGAGATGGCGGAATCGGATAGCTTGCTGGCGAAATAACCATCCGGGGCGCGTTTGGAAAGCAGATAGTCAATCAACGCGGTCATGTCGTCAACCCCATTGTCAGCAGCCCGTAGGCAGTGTATTCCAGATCGCCGACGGGATCGTCTGGTGTCGCCGCAAAAAGCCCCGTATCCCGGAAACAGGCGCGGAGGAACGGCTTCACCGTGTGGCGCAACGCATAACCATGGACATGAAGCGCAAAGGATGCGGTCGCGGTGGAGAGCAGGTCGCCCTGCGGCGCGGAGGGCATGGCCTTAAATGAACCGTCTTCCTCTTGAAGGTTTTGCAAGGTGAGCGCGGCGTCCTTTCGCGCATCGTCCGTGAGCAGGAACAGAGAGGCTGCGGTCGCGTTGACGGCGGGGTCCGTCTCCCCTTTTACATTGGCATAGCCGCCGCATCCGATTCGATAGTCGGCGAGGTTGGCCGGAGGAGCGTCCAGTCCAAAATCCCGAAACGCGGCGGTAATCAGAAAACGGGCGTAGGGCGCCTCTGGGTCGCCTTGTGGATAGGACGTTGCGGGAAGATTGAGCAGTGACTGCAGCATCTCGGACCGAACAGGAAGTCGGAGCATGCGGCGGAGGCGCAACGCGGCAATGGCGTGAACCACATCGAGCGTCGTGAGCGGGATTGCCGCGATCACGTCTCGACAGGCGCGACGGTCAATTCGCGCCCGGACCAACCGCGCGAGCGGCAACGCGAAAAAGGTGTAATAGAGATCGCCCGGACCCGTACGGCCGCGGAAAAGCCCGTTCTTCGTTTGGGCAGATTCAACCTCGTCCCGCAACGCACAGACGGCCTCAGGGGCCATCCGGCGCAAACCGTTTTGGATCGTTCTGACAAAAGGCCGGTCGAATCGTCCCGCCGTGGGATGGAACAAGCGGGAAAGGCGCTCAAACATCGTTCAACACCTTTCCGATTAAGCGATAAAGCAGAATCTTCAAAGCAGGATTGGCGAGGGGTTCCAACGTGGCGTAGGCGCGGGAACGATAGTCCAGATAACAATCGACGACAATCCGGCGCGCGTCGTCGCGGGAAATCGAGCGGCTCAGCATCACGCAATCGACGGCAGAAGCTGGGTTGGGCGCCTCGTCGTCAAGATCGTCGCGCAATTGGAAGGCGATACCGAAGGCCTCGGAGAACGCCTCGAGAAGTTCGCGGTATTCCGTAATTCCACCCGCCGCGATCGCCCCCAGCAACAAGGCGGCGCGGAAGGCAGGAACGGTCTTCAGCCGGGCAATCTCCAGACAGGTTTCAAGACTGCGCGGTTTGTCGGCTGACTCAAATTCCAAAGACTGGCCCAATGTCAATTCGCGATGCGCACGGGCGGCCTCAGCGAGCATGGCGACACGCTGGTCGGCGGAGAGTTCGGTTCGGGCGAGAAGCCGGTACCCTTCTCCCAGCAGGAAATCACCTGCGTTCAGTGCGGCGGCTACACCGATCTTCACGTGAAGGGTCGGCTCCCCATAACGGATTGGATCGGCATCCTCAATGTCGTCGTGGATGAGCGACGCTTTATGGAAACACTCGATCGCCAGCAGAACCGGTTCCAGAAACTCGGGCAACGCGGTCCGACGACTCAGCACAAGGAAAATAGCGGCCGCAAGCAACGGACGGTAGTGTCGGCCCTGCGTGAGAATCCAGGTAACCTCGGCTTTCGGAAATCGGTCGGCACGGCCGTTCGTGAACTCCAGAAGCCGACTCAGCGATTCTGTTTGGAAGAGCCGGTCCAGCGGTTTGCGGAGATCGTGAAAAACGGGCAATGGAAGCGGTTCCGTTTCCGGAATGGAGAGAACCTCCAGCAGAAGGTCTGAGTCCGGCACGGTATCCCGGCAACCGTCCACGAGCAGCGGCACGCCGATGCCGGGGATGCCGTTGCGGAAAATCGCCGGAAAGGTCTTTTCCATCGACTCAAGACAGGAGACGCCGATTACAGCTTGAATCGCCCCCTGCTCGACCCACTCGCTCACGCTGGAGCTGGATTCGGAAACCAATACCGGAATGCCGTGCGACTCCGCCGCTTTGGTGAACGCCGGTATCCGACACGCTCCGCAATCCTGGCAGAGAAGCCCCATGTCGTCACGTGGCGCGTGGCACCGGTCATGGCTGCGTAGACAGACTGGAAGAAGCAACAGCCGCTGGTCGCGCGGGAACGCGGAAAAGACAGTCTCCCACAGCGCATTGTTGAGAAGGATGATCGCATAGTGGTCGAAACCGGCATCCGCAAGCTGGAGTCGCTTGAGCAGTTGGCTCGCCTGTTGCTGGAGCTGGGCAAGGGTAAGCGGCGGAACCAATCGCGCTTCGGCAACGATTTGTCGGGCCGTATCCCGGATCAGGAGACGGGTTTGGGAATCGGGCGGAACGCGTTGCGTCTGGAGAGAAGGCGTGTTCATCCGTACGCTCCAAAACCGAAGAAACAGGATCGCTTCATCAGACGATAAGCGAAGGAACGCTCAGGGATCTCCTCTCCCGGAAGGTCATGGCAGACAAAACGCCGGCGCTGGCTGAGCGTCGCCAGAAAATCCCTATTGGAGGAATCAACAGCGTGGTTCTCCATCAAGAAATCCCCCAATTCGCCGGGGTTTTCCATCAGGACACAGGATCTTCCCTGTCGGGCGCTGAAGGTTCGGAGATTTTGCAGGAAGGAATCTTTTTGGAAGGCTTCCTCAAGATTCGAGGCGTCCGAATTGAGGAAGGTTGTCGAGGCTTGGATAACCGGACAGAACTCGACCGCACCGTTTGGGGCGATATGGTGGGACAACCCCATCGCGCCAGGGCAAACCGCCTTGCCGTCTGCGTCCCAATAGGCGTCGATGATGAAGAGTTTGGCTCGACGCCGTTGTTCGACAATGAACCGGCGGAGTTCGAGAACCCGGTCATGGTCCAGCGCATTTTCGTTGTCAGGATCGCTTCCACAGGGCCTGTAGATGTAATACCAAATGTAGTGAACCCCTTCTTTGACAAGGAAATTCAGATAATCGGTGCTGACCAATTCGCTGAAATTGCGTTGGGTGATACTTGCCGCGACGCCGGTAAAGAGTCCCGCTCGGACGCACGCGCGCAACCCCGTCAGCGATCGGGAAAACACATCGTCCCTTCCACGCCTGAGGCGGGATTCTGTCTCAAGCCCCTCGATGCTGATGAGCGGGGTGACATTGCCCAGCTTTGCCAGCCGGACGGCGATCTCGTCGTTCAGCGTCGTACCGTTGGTGAAGAGTTGGAAATAGGCCTTGGGATGGGTTTCGAAGAGGGTGAAAAGATCCGGGTGAAAGAGCGGCTCGCCGCCGAGAATCCCGAAGAAAGACGAACCGTATTTCCGTGCGCAGGCAATGATCCCGTTCAGCTGCGTCCGCGTGAGGGCATGGGGCGGATCGGTCGGGGTCACCCAACAACCCCGGCACCGCAGGTTGCAGCGGCTCGTGATGGAGAGCATCAGAAAGGCGGGAAAAAAGGGTTGCCCCTTGCGTTGCCGCCGTTCAAACGCCTTGACCGTCCAATAGCCACGCCAGGCGAACCGAAGAAGGTTGATCATGACGCGTCCGGTACAGCCACGGAGAATCCGAAACAGAGCGGAAAACATCGCCTAATCGTCCTCCTTGAACAAGCGCAGTTTCCGGTGTTTGAGCCGTTCTCGGAAGGCATCGCGATCCATCGGTGATGGCGTGACCCGTTCAGACAACGAACCGTTCAGGCGGGGCTCTTCCGATTTCGGGAAGATGATCGCGTTTTGCGGACAAATCCGTGCACACGCCGGGCAGTCGGTCTTGCAATGATCGGGCTGGACCACCTTGACCGACGCCCCCTCAACGGCGAAGACGCCGAAGAGGCAGAAATCCACGCATTTCTTGCACTGGACACACCGACTGGAATCAATCACCGGGAACCAGGGAATCCATGAGGACGGCGATGCGGGTTCGCACGCCACCGGCGTGACGGATACGAAACGGACAACGTCCATGATTGAATCGACTGATTCTGTCCGAAGATCCATATAGCGCACGGCGTCGGGAAAGAGCGCCCGGGCCGCACGGGGCTGGCAGGCCAATACGACCTCCGCGCCGGCGAGACGCCGGAGGGTTTCTGGATCCTTTGCCGACAGATAGCAGAGGTCCGGGACCATCACGCAGGGAATTGCCGCCTGTGAACAAGCGGCCCGAACCTCCTCAATCTTTTCCTGGGCAATCCGGTGGTAGGCTGTGCACTGGCAAACGACAACGCTCATGGTTTCAGATCAAAGGCCACCAGCGTATCACCGCGACGAATGTAGAGTACTTTGTCGGCGATCACAGGGTGACACCAGTGCTCTCCTGAGCCGTCCGTGAACTTGAAGCGCGAGATCTCCTCAAAACCCTTTTCCGGAACGGGCTTGGCCAGGATGACGTTCCCCCTCGTGCTGTCGTAAATGTAGAGGAGGCCGTCGGCGGTGATGATCTGGCCTTGACGCAGGTGTGCAATCTGGTCATTGAAAATCGTCTTGCCCGTCTGAAGGTCAATGCAGGCGAACTTAGGCGCATGATGCGTGGTTTCATAGAGTTTGCCGTCCAGAATGACAAATCCGTGGTGTTGCGAAGCCATGTCGAAATTTTTCCAAAGGATCTTGGCCGAACTGGCCTTATCGTCCAATTCCAACATCAGGCCGCCCTGGTTATAGCCATTGCTCATCAAAACCTTTCCGTCAAGATAGGCGAGGGAGTTCGCGACAATGCCCCAACGGCGGATATGCCGCCCACTGTCCAGTTCTTCCTTGATGTTGACCCGCCAGGCAATCGTACCGTTCTCGGGATTGACGCCAAAAATGAAATTGGAGGTTGCACACAGCAATTGCCGGATCCCGCGATGCGTAATCAGCGTCGGCGAGACATAAGCTGCCGGGTCGTTCAGCGAAGGAGATTTCCATATCAGCGAACCGTCCTTCACGGAAAGTGCGACGACAGCTGTCTCGTCTCCCCCCACCGTGCAGTACACGGCGCGGTCGTCAACTGCGGGCGACTCCGCCGTCCCCCAATTTCCATTCTCGCCACTGTAGGTTTTCTTGGCTCCAACCTTCCAGAGAATCTTTCCGCTGGCCGCCTCGATCTTTACGACCTCACCGGCTCCGCTGATCACGTAAAGCGCGCCATTGCGGAAAGTCGGCGTGGTTCGGACATTCGGGTACTGTCCACTCCACGCGTTACCGTAGACGGTCTGCCATTTACGTTCGCCTTTTTTGTCCAGTGCGGTCATCTTCTCAACGCGGCGGTTGTCTTCATTGCGATCCACGCCGGTGACGTACAACATATCGCCCACGGAAATGACCGAAGAGTAGCCTGCACCGATGCCGGTCACCGTCCAGATCCTCTTGGGGCCGTTTTCCGGCCAGACCTTGAGCAGACCCGTTTCAGGGAAAGCCCCCAAGTGTCCCTCGCCACGGAACTGCGTGATATCCGCACTCTGCGCATGCAACGCCGCGCAGCAACATCCTATAATCGCAATTGAAGTTTTCATGGTTTTCCTCCTTTGTTGTTTTTTACTTCTTCGCCCGAATGTCGAACGCCGCCAAGGCGTTGCCACGACGGACATAAAGAATGCCGTCGCTGATAATCGGGTGAGACCAATGCTCTTTCGAACCAAATCGAATCGGGAAGCTACTAACCACTTCAAAACTGTCGCCGGGCTTGAGCAGCGCGAACGTCCCCCGTTTCTCTTCGTAGATATACAACAGACCGTCGGCGTAAATGACGATGCCCTTCCCAAGTCGTTTCCACTGTTGCTCGTAGACCACATCGCCGGTCTTCCAATCCAGGCAGACCCAGTCGCCTGAATTGTTGTTGATCCAGTTGGAACCGTATATTTTCCCATTCAGCTCGACCATGCCGTCGTGGTGCGGATCGAGTACCTTGCTGTTCCAAATCACCTTCACGCCCTTTTTTCCGGGCAGGAGCTCATACATCACGCCGCCCTGGTCATATCCCGCCGAGACGAAAAAACGGTTACCCTTGACGACAGGCGGATTGCAGTTGATCCCCTGGCTGCGAGAGGGGCGTGCGTATGTTCCGTAATCGGCTTGCCAGTAGACCTTGCCTGTGGCGGGGTTGACGCCGGTGACTTTTGAAGCGGTCATCAAGATCAGCTGGCCCTCGCACAAGGCCGGGGAGACGTAGGCGCAACGGTCATCATTGGAGGGGATTTCCCAGACAACCGATCCGTCCGACATCTTCAGCGCAACGGCCAATGCCTTGCGTCCGCAAACGGTGACGAACACCTTGCCGTCCTTCACCACGAGCGATTCCGCCATCCCCCAGGGACCGAACTTCGTCTCGTAGGTTTCGGCGAGGTCCTTCTCCCAAAGCTTCTTGCCATTCTTTGCGTCGATGCAGGCGACGACCCCGCTCCCGGTCATGGCGACCAATTTCCCGTTGTCATAAGTCGGGGTCGTGCGGGCGGCCTGAAAACTCTTGTGCCAGTTCTTGCCGACTGGAGTCTGCCATAATTTCTTTCCATCAAGATCCAGACAGAAGATCGCCTCCGTGCGGTTGTCCTCAGGATCAAGTCCGCTCACATAGAGCCGATTTGCGACCTTGATGACGCTTCCCCATCCGGCGCCCAATTCTGTATAGGTCCATTTCGGCTTGAGTCCCTCCTCCGGCCATTGCTTCAGCAGACCGGTCTCGTTGAACTTGCCTTGCGCATTCTCGCCCCTAAACCGATAGACGTCCGCCGCCTGAAGCGATCCGGTCAAAAGACACGCCAACCCGGAAACACCGATTACCTGTTTTACGATCATCGTTTTTTCTCTCTCATGCTCAAGCTCAGATAGCCAGCCAGTAGCCCGTGCGACACCCGTTGCATCGCATCGTCTGGCAAGTCCTTTCCTGTGATTGGTTAGTAGTATAGCATATTCTGATTGGGTGTGTCCACATTCTGCAGGAGGTTCTTGCAATTCACAAAAAAGCAATCGTGCGACGTTTTTGCCATTTATCGAGCAGTTCCCTGCCAGAACATCCGCCTGAAGACAAAGCCACCCTACTCCGTGAAACGCGAACAGCCTCCAAGCTGACTTTTCGTGCGTTTACTTTTGGATGGGACATCAGGCGAAATCCCGCATCGAGAACGCTCCGCGCGCAGGTGCCTTCAGGAACTCGTTGGCCTCGGGACAGTCGGTGAAACGCGCCGCAACCGAGTCGAAGTGCAGCTCGCGCCCGGGGAAGCGCAGTCCGATCGCGCCCACGAGCAGCGACTGGGTGAACGGCGCCGCGTACGACATCTTGCTGGCGCACGCCTCCGGCGTACCCGCCTTCGCCGCGTCCACGAACTCCTTGTAGTGGTTGTGGTAGGAAAGCCCTTTCACGGCCTCCACGCCGGCGCGCTGCATCGCCTTCGTCTCGTCGTTCCACGCATGGTCCGCGGCGGCAATGACGATTGGAGTCTTTCCGCCCCAGACGACACCGTTCAAGACGCCCTTCGTGCCGATGAACATGAGTCCGTTGTCGCCGAACACGTACTTGGGGTGGACGCCCGCCGGCAGCGGCGGCGTCTGGCTGGAGTTCATCCAGGTGAATTTCACGGTGCGCGGACACTTGGGCGTGGGCGCGAACGTGAGTTCCACCTTCCCCTTCCCGGGGAATGCCGCCACGACCGGCTCGTCGCAGATTCCCCTCACCGCGATGGGCGCGTTCCACCCGAGGATCTCGAACGCCGGATCGGCGTTGTGGATCGCCATGTCGCCGATCGCGCCCGTGCCGTAGTCCCACCACCCGCGCCACTTGAACGGCGCGATGAGCGGCGAACAGGGATGTTCGGCGCAGGGCCCCAGCCATACGTCCCACGACTCCTTGGTGAAGCCGCGGTCGAACTTGCCCGTGGCCGGGTAGCTCTTCGGCGCGGGCGACCAGAAGCGTCCCGGACGGTCCGTCCAGCAGACCACCTCCGTCACATCGCCGATGAGACCCGTCTCCAGCAGGACCTTGAACGCTTTCCCGTGCGGATGGTGTTGGTTGCCCATCTGCGCCACCACGCCCGTGCGCTTCTGCTCGGCCATGAGCATCCGGCATTCCTCGTAGGAGTGGGCGAGCGGCTTCTGGATGTAGACGTGCTTGCCGAGGCGCATCGCGTGGAGGCCCACGATCGCGTGCGTGTGGTCGGGCGTGCAGATCGCCACGGCGTCGAAGTCCTTGTGGTGCTTGAACATCTCACGCCAGTCCATGTACGTGGGGATGCCGGGGTAGCGCTTCGCCGCACCGGCGAGCCGGGCGGAGTTGACGTCGCAGAGAGCCGCCACCGTCGCGCCCGCCTTGCACAGCTCCGTACACGTCATTCCGCCGATGCCGCCGGCACCCACCACCGCGAAGCGCAGCTGCTTGCGCGGCAGTTCCTGTCCGAAGAGGGTGCGCGCGGGGATGAAGAAGGCCCCGGCCGTCGCGCCCAGGAAAGCCCGTCTTGTCGTCTTTTTCATTCTTTACTCCTGTTTGTCTGTTGTCGATTCGAAAGAGCCGCCGCTAGTAGGCCCGGATTTCGAAGATGCGGGCGGACGTGTCGCCCCACGTCTCGTTCACGGTCACGCGCAGCGCCGACACCTTCTCTGCCGGGAAGCGGTGGATGCGGTGGCGCAGCTGGTTGTTGCCTTCGCGCGCGAGCAGCTTCCACGTGCCGTCCACCAGCCCCTCCAGATCATACGCCTTCACAAGCTCCTTCGGACGCGCGGAGGCGCGGACGGTGGCAAAGTTGGGGTCGAAGGCGAGGCGGACTTCGCGCACGGTCGTCGGCTTCGGGAAATCGAGCCGCACCCACTGTGGAAGGCCCTGCGCGGAATCGGAAATCCATCCGTGGTAAATGCCGTCCTCGTTGCGCGCCACGCCGTCGATGACGGCGACCGCACCGGAACCGATGTCGCGTTCGAGCGCGGGTTCCGTGACGAAGGAATACTCTTCGCCGCCAACCGGAGTCCACTTCCCGTTGTCCACGCCGCAGTAGGCCCGAAGGTCGGAATGCCCCGTCGTCCCCTCGCGCAGGTACCAGGCAATTCCCGGCGCAGGCACAAGTTCCACCCAGACGAACCGCGCGTTCAGCGCAATCGGCTTCGTCGGGTTGAAGAACCGGACGAGTCCGTCGCGACCGTCGGGGACGATCGCCTTCAGGACGGCGGCAGGCTCGCCCTTCGGACGCCACGCCGCATCGTCCGTCAGATAGACCTTCGCCGTCAGCTCCACCGGCTTCTTTCCCGTGTTCTGGAGATTCAGCAAGACCGTGTCGAGCCGCCGCGAATCGCCGCGCTCGAACCGCACCGCCCGGCGGAGGCCCGCGCACTTGTGCGCAAGCTTGTCCGCGCGGCGGAGACCGGGCTCGGACGCGTCGAACCGGACATGGCGCGGCTCGCAGTCGGAGGACGAGACCTTCGCCGTCCGCGCGAGGTCAAGCGGATCGTCGTTCGCGAGATGCGGGATGTACTGGTCGTCCTTCAGGAGGCGCTGCTGGAGCTCCTTGATGTGCCGCTGGCCGCATTCGCGCGGGGTGATGCCGCCCTTTTCGCAGGCGATCGCGGCGGCCGTACCGGCGGCCTGTCCGAGCTGGAAGAGCGTGGACTGCACGCGGATCGTGCCAAATGCGATGTGCGTGACGCTAATGGAGCGTCCGCAGAGGAAGAGGTTCGAGATGTTCTTCGAGTAGATGCAGCGGTAGGGGATCGAATAGATCGGCACGTGCGGATGGCTGCACCAGAAGCCGTTGCCCGTCGGGTTCTCCATGCCGAGCGGGTCGTGCGTGTCGAGGCTCCAGCCGCCGTACGAGATGCGGTCGGGGAACATCGTCCCCTTCAGCGCGTCGTTCGCCGTCATCACGTAGTCGCCCACGAGGCGGAAACCCTCGCGCCGCGCGTTCTTCCACGCGATCTCCGCCATGTAGGCGTTCTTCGCCTGGTCTTTCAGAGGCGATTCGTTCTTGAGCCACCCCCAGTACGCGAAGGAAATGCGAACGAGCTGGTCGCGCGCACGCTCCGGGTCCTCCAGGTCGTTGAAGCGGCCGTTGTTCTCCATCCACCAGGCGCCCCTGAGCCCGTGTACGCGCCGCGTGAAACCCTTCGGCAGCACGTCGGCCCACGCGGGCGTCTCGTATTTCACGGGATGGTCGGCGTAGGCATGGCGGTAACCTACGAGGCCGTCCTTCATCACGCAGCCGCTCATGGTGAGCTCGTCGCGCTTTTCCGGGGCGGGCGCCTCGTCGTATTCGTCCCGGGCCTCGCGTCCGTGCATGTACGCGGCGCCCGCGAAGATGCCGAGCCAGCCGTCGCCCGTGCCGTCCGCGAAGTAGCGCCCCCTGAAGCGCGTCTGTGCGCCCGTGAGCGTGTTGCGCGAGACGACCGCGGCAATGGCGTCGCCTTTCTTCTCGGCGGACATCACGCGCTCGTTCGGGAACTCGAAGAAGCGGTCCTTCATCTCGTCGGCCATTTCGCGGTAGGCGTCGCTGTACGACCATCCCTCGTGGCGGAACCGGCGCATCTTTGCCTCGCAGACGAGACCCGACTCGCGTCCCTTGCGTCCTGCGCCGTTCAGCGTGACCTGCATCTCGCAGCTGGAGTTGCCGCCCAGCACCGGACGGTCGTGCACGACGGCGACGCGCAGGCCGTTCCGTGCGGCCGCGAACGCCGCGCCGAGTCCGCCCGGCCCCGCGCCCACGACCACCAGGTCGAACGTCGTGCCGCAGTCCGAGACCTTCCCGTCGTCGCCCGTGAGGTGCCGACGCTCCGCCGCGAGAGCCGCCGCCCCCTCCGGCGGCACGTAGGCGAGGTCGCTCGTGAAGAGCAGCGCGTCGCACCGCGTGAGCGCGCCCGTGAGGTCCACGAGGGAGACGGCGGCCTCGCCCGCGGCGAGCGCGAAGTCGCCGGCGTTCTCCCACGTCCAGCCTTCGCGACGTGACGCGCCGAGCGTGCGGCTGCGCGTGCCCGCGACCTCCACGACGAATTGGCCGGGCGAGAACTCCGGGAGCCAGTCCTTCGTGCGCACCCACAGCCGCCAGGTGCCCGCGCGGGGGATTGCCACCTTGGCCGACGCAGGCGCAACGGGCTTCAGCACGCCTGGCGCGAGCAGGTACGCGCTGCCCATCTTGTGCGTGAACTGCGTATCGACCACCCATCCGCCGTAGTCCGCGAAACTCTCCGCCTCCACCCACACGAACCCCGGCACCTTCTCGCACGCCACGGACGCCGGCGCGCGGAAACCGTGGTTCACGTATGCGCGGCTCGGCGAGACCGGGCCCATGTGCGGGGTAGCCGCAGTCGTCGCCTGCACGGCGGCGCCCAGAATCGCCACAAGAGCCCCCTGCCGCATTGCCATGCGGAGACGCGGCATGACGACTGATTGAAGATGGTCCATTGTCTAATCCTTCTAATGTGTCTTGAAGGCCTTCATTTTACCATAATTCCCCCGACATTACAATTTGGTCACGTACTAGACAAACCGCCCTGCGATTTTGTAAAATATCCGTTACTTTTTTGGGACGGGTGTGCCCTGTCCCCGGAAAGCGGCTTTTCAGTAAGGACAAACAAGAGGAAAAACATGCTCAAGGTTGAAAACCTGAAAAAGCGCTTCGGCGACTTCGAGGCGGTCAAAGGGATATCCTTTGCCGTCAAGAAAGGCGAAGTGCTCGGCTTCCTGGGCCCGAACGGCGCGGGAAAATCCACCACGATGCGGATGATCACGGGATTCATCCCGCCCACCTCCGGCACGGCCGCCATCTGCGGCCACGACATCATCAAGGACCCGATTGCGGCGAAGGCCTGCCTCGGCTACCTGCCCGAGAACGCGCCCAGCTACCGCGCGATGACGGTGACGGAATTCCTCACCTTCGTCGCCCGCATCCGCGGCTTCAGCGGCAAGGACGTGCGTGCGCGCGTGGAGGCGGCCCTCGAGAAGGCGCGCCTCACGAACGTCGCGCGCCAGACGATCGACACCCTCTCCAAAGGCTACCGCCAGCGCACATGCTTCGCGCAGGCCATCCTGCACGACCCGCAGGTGCTCATCATGGACGAGCCCACGGACGGCCTCGACCCCAACCAGAAGTTCGTCGTGCGCGAGATGATCAAGGAGATGTCCGCCGAGAAGGCCATCATCATCTCCACCCACATCCTCGAGGAGGTGGACGCGGTGTGCACGCGCGCGCTCATCATCGCGCAGGGCGAGATCAAGGCCGACGGCACGCCGGCGGAGCTCCGCGCGAAGGATCCGAGCGGCAAGCTCGACGTCGTATTCCGCAACCTCACGATGGAAAGGGAGGGCAAGTGACCATGTGCCCCTGCAAGATGCTGTCTGTGTTCCGGCGCGAGTTCAAGAGCTACTTCGACTCGCCCGTCGCCTACGTGTTCCTCGTGGCCTTCCTGGTCCTCGTGGGATTCCTCACGTTCGGCTTCTCCAACTACTACGAGCGCGGCCAGGCCGTGCTCACGCCCTTCTTCATCTGGCATCCGTGGGTGTACCTCCTGCTCGTGCCGGCCGCGACGATGGGCCTGTGGGCGGAGGAGCGCCGCAACGGCACGATCGAACTGCTGCTCACCATGCCGATCACCCTCACCGAGGCGCTCGTGGGCAAGTTCCTCGCCGCCTGGGCGTTCATCGGCGTGGGCCTTGCGCTCACGTTCCCGATCCTCATCACCACCGCCTACCTCGGCAACCCCGACTGGGGCGCCGTCACGTGCGGCTACGTGGGGAGCTTCTTCCTCGCCGGCGCCGCCACGGCGATCGGCGTGTTCGCCTCGTCCCTCTCGCGCAGCCAGGTGATCGGCTTCGTGGTGGCCCTCGCGATCCTGTTCACGCTGCTCATCATCGGCTTCGACCCGGTGCTCGGCGCCATCGCCGGCTGGGGCGTGCCGAGCGGCGTGGTGGACGCTCTCGCGTCCTGTTCGCTCCTCAAGCACTACATGTCCCTCGGCCGCGGCGTGCTGGACTTCGCCGACGTGGGCTACTACGTCGGCATGATCGTGTTCATGCTCGCCGCCGCGCAGTACGTGACCGACTGCCGCAAGGCCTCGTAAGAAAGGATTCCGGAAAATGAAGAACAAGAAACTATTCGGATTCGCGCTGCTGGCCGTGATCCTCGTGATCGTCGGCGCCGCGAACTACATCCTCTCCGCGCTCTCCGCGCGCGTGGACCTCACCGCCGAGCAGCTCTACACGCTCTCGCCCGGCTCGAAGGCCGTCCTCGGCAAGCTCGACCGTCCGGTCACGCTGAAGTTCTTCTTCAGCGAAAGCGCCAAGGACATGCCACCCTCGCTCAAGACCTACGCCGAGCAAGTGCGCGACCTTCTCGTCGAGTACGAGCGCGCCGGCAAGGGCAACGTGACGCTCGAGACCTACGACCCCAAGCAGGACTCCGACGAGGAGGAGTGGGCCGTCAAGTACGGCATCGAGCCGCAGCAGGCGAACCCCTTCGGCTCGCCCATCTACTTCGGCCTCGTCGCCGTGTGCGGCACGCAGGAGCAGACGATCCCCGGCTTCGACCCGCGCATGGAGTCCACGCTCGAATACGAGATCACGCGCCGCATCACGCGCGCCGTCTGGCCCGAGCGCCCCGTCGTGGGCGTGCTCTCCGCCATCCCCGGCGTGCTGGGCGAGCAGCCCAACCCGATGATGATGCAGCGCCAGCGGCCCTCCCGCGGCTGGATCGCCTTCTCCGAGCTGAAGAAGGACTACGACGTGCGCGAGATCGCCAAGGACGCCGAGTCCATCGACGCCGACGTGAAGGCGCTCGTGGTGATCCACCCGAAGGACCTCTCGGAGAAGACGCTTTTCGCCATCGACCAGTTCGTGATCAGGGGCGGACGCCTCATCGCGTGCGTCGACCCGTTCAGCTTCAAGGACTTCCAGGCGAACGCGCAGCAGCAGAACCCGATGATGCAGCAGATGGGCGGACAGGCCGGTCCCTCCACCCTCGGCAAGCTCTTCGACGCATGGGGCGTCTCCTTCGACACGAAGAAGTGCGTGGCCGACGACAAGGCCGCCGTACAGATGCGCGGGCGCAACGGCGCCGTCGTGACAGACGCCACCGTGCTCGAGCTCGGCAAGGCTAATTTCGAGAAGGACGTCCTCACCGCAGGCCTCTCGCAGCTGATCTTCCCCTACGCGGGCGCACTCGAGTTCAAGCCCGTCGAGGGCCTCGTGCACACGCCGATCGTCACGTCCTCCACGAACAGCGCCTGCCTCGTGGACGCCTCGTTCCTCCAGATGGGACCCGAGGCCATCAGCGGCCAGATCAAGCCGGACGGCGTGCGCCGCACGCTCGCCGCACGCCTCACGGGCACCTTCAAGACCGCCTTCCCGAAGGGACCCGACTGGACCGAAGGCTCCACCAACGCCGTCCCGAAGGTCGTCGCCTCCGGCGAGGGTTCGGTGTTCCTCTTCGCCGACGCCGACTTCCTCGCGGACGAGGCGTGCGTCGAGGTGGTCAACACGCTCTTCGGCCAGCAGGCGGTGCTCCGCGGCGACAACCTCGCCCTCTTCGCGAACATCGTGGAGCAGTTCGCCGGACGCGAGGAGCTGATCGGCCTCCGGTCGCGCGGCCCGTCCGACCGCCCGTTCGAGGTCGTGCGCGACCTCCGCGCCGAGGCGGAGAAGAAGTTCCGCGCCAAGGCCGAGGAGCTCCAGCAGAAATTCAACGCGACGAACAAGAAGCTCAATGAACTCCTCCAGGGCAAGCACGGCACCGACCGCAAGCTGATCTCGCAGGAGCTCGAGAACGCCATTGGCGACGCCCGCCGCGAGAAGGCGAAGACGCAGAAAGAGCTCAAGAACGTCCGCAAGGAGCTGAACGCCGACATCGAGAACCTCGGCTTCCGCCTGAAGGTGATCAACATCTGCCTCATGCCGATCCTGGTGATCCTCTTCGGAATCGTCCACGCCGTCCTCCGCCGCAAAAGATAGCGGCAGGAAACGAACGGCAGAAAAATCGCAAAGGAAAACGAAATGAAAAAGCTCATATTCCTCGTGTTTGTGGCGGCGGCGCTGATTGGCACGGCCGTGTGGCTGAAGGACGCCCGATCGCAGAAGACGCCCAGCCTCGTCGGCCGCAAGATTCTCCCCGCCTTCAACATCTCGGACGTGTCCCGCATCGAGATCGCGGGCAAGAAGTCCCTCGCCCTCACTTCGGGCGAGGCGGGCTGGACCGTGGACGCCCTCCACGGCTATCCCGCGGACGGCAAGAAGATCGTCGACGAGCTCCTCAAGCTGAAGGACCTCAAGGCCGGACAGCCGGCCGCCGGCATCTCGAACGCGGCACCCACGGTCGTCACCATCAAGGACAGCGCCGGCAAGGAGCTCGCGAAGCTCGAGATGGGCGAGCAGCACCGCAGCGCCCCGCGCGGCGAGATGGCCCAGTTCGGCGGCGGCGGATATCCCGATGGACGCTACGTGGCGCTCGACGGCAAGACGGTGGTCGTGAACGACGCGCTGGACTCCTTCGACGGCGACCCCAAGAAATGGGTCGACACGAAGGTGTGCGGCATTACGGCCAGCGACGTCAAGGAGGTCACTTATGCCAAGGGCAAGGAAACGGTCAAGCTCACGCGCACGAACGGCACCTGGACCCTTGAAGGCCTCGGCCCGAAGGAGGAGCTCGACACCTCCAAGACCTACTCCCTCGACTCGGCGCTCTCCTACCTGAACTTCTCCGACGTCGTCGACCCGAAGAAGACCGAGTCCGAGCTCGGCTTCGCCACGGGCTCGGTTTACACGGCCACGTTGAAGAACGGCATCACCTACACCGCCAAGGTCGGCAACAAGGTTGGCTCCGACAGCGCGTTCAAGGTGTCCGCCGCCTTCAAGCCCGTCGGAACGAACGCCACGGAGAACGCGGCCTGCGAAAAAACGGTCAAGGACTTCAACGCCTCCGTGGGCAAGTGGACGTACACCATCTCGTCCTATTCGGCAGAGTCGCTCTTCAAGGCCCGCAAGGACCTCGTGAAGGCGAAGGAAGAGCCGAAGAAGGACGAGGCCAAGCCCGCCCCCGCTCCGGCTGCAAAACCCGCGCCCGTTCCGGCTCCGAAGCCTGTGGTCAAGCCCGCCCCCGCTCCTGCGCCGAAACCTGTGGCCAAGCCCGCACCCGCCCCGGCGGCGAAGCCTGCGCCCGCTCCGGCCGCAAAACCCGCACCCGCCCCGGCGGCGAAGAAATAATCCCCCAACGGGAGAGGCCGCGCTTGTCGCGGCCTCATGGAGAGCCGCCATCTTGGCGGCTCTTCTTGTTTTCACATTTTCCCCTTTTCGCATTTGCGAGGGGCTTGCACACGCAACGGCATTTTACTATACTATTGCCATGGCATCCTTAACAAACCCAACAGCTCCCGCGAAACGCATGTCGCTTGCTGTCCTAATCGACGCGGACAACATCAGCCCCGCCTCCGCAGGAGCGATCTTCCGCAAGGCCTGTTCAATCGGAGAACCGATTGCACGGCGCGCATACGGGATGGTCAAGTGTTTCTCTTCCACTGGCGGCTGGGTACAGGCCCAGCGGGAATTCGGCATCGTCGCGCGACCGCAAACCAGCAATGTCGCGCACAAAAACGTTTCCGACATTGCGCTCGTGATTGACGCGATGGAGTTCCTCTACAAAAGCCCGTGCGAGGGAGTCTTCATTGTCTCAAGCGACAGCGACTTCACGGCATTGGCCACCAAGATACGTGAAGGCGGAAAGCTCGTTTACGGAATGGGCAGCGGAAAGACGCCCCAAAGTTTCAGGACGGCCTGTTCAAAGTTCTTCGAGATTCCCCCTCTCCAAAATTCCGCTGCCCCGAAGAAACAGAATGCGCTTTTTACCGCATGCCCACGGTGCGGGGCAAAGTTGATGGCATCCAAGACGAAGTCAAACCACTCGTGCAGGACATGTCCGTCGTGTGGAGGCGTAACGTGCAAGGTTTCCGTTCTCGACAAGGTATTCGCCGCCGACGGACTGAAGACTCTTCTTGAGACAGCGAAGCAGCACAAGCAACGTGGCTGCATTTGTCCGGACTGCGGGTCTTCAATGAGCCTGCTTAAAGTTTCGTCCGGCAAAACCCAGGTTGAAATCGACGTCTGCGGAAATTGCAGCGCCGTATGGTACGACAAAAACGAGTTTGAAACGCTTGTCCCCAGCGACGGCCTCATCGTTCCTAAAGTCACGTCCGGCAAGGCATACCGTCGCGAGATGGTGCTGACGCTTGCCGCGGACCTGCGGAGCGGGCATCTCAAGGTCCTCGACACCGGAGCGCTTCAGATGATCATGAAAGCGTCATACCATGTGCCGCAATCGGAAATCTCGCCTATCATCAGCACGCTGACATGCCAAAAGGTCATACACACCGAAAAGAAGACGGGCCGCATCTCCGTCCTCCCTCAAGCGAATAAATGATCCGCGTCCTGAAACTACGGCTCAAGCTCGAGGAGACGCCATGTCTTGCTGTCAAGGCCGCAAATCGCAAGCATCCACATCTTCCCTTCTGGACGATACGCCTCACCGGGCGCAAGGACGAGTTTTTTCTCTGGCGTGAACCTTGCGTCCGGATGCTGGCTGCGCCCGCCGTCCATGATGTGGTACTGGAAGAGCGACACGAGCGGCGCGCATGACGCGCCGCCGTAGAAAGCGCCGTCGGACTTCCTGAACCACGCATCGCGCATCGGGGCCTTCCAGAGGTTCGGCACGCGCTTGATCTTCATCGACGTCTTGTCCGCGAAGTACGGCGCGTACTCCCTGAAATAGAATGCCTCCACATCGATCGGCACGCCACCAATGTTCTTCGCCTCCACAAGCTCGCAGAGGAAAAACGGCCTGTCCGGATACAGTGTGATCGCATGCTTCAGCAAGAACTTCCCTCCGTTCGCGCAATCGCCCACGGACGTAACGATCAACGTCCCCGTGCCGTTTACAAACGGCTTCCACCCCGCGTCCCACCCCGCGCCTGTCACGCGCGTCGCGTCGTACCAGCGCAAGCCCCCGTCGACGCGTTCGTTCAGCATGCCCGTGTAGGTGCCGAGTTCGCTCCCCATGAGCGAGACGCTGTCGAACATGTACCTGCCGCCGATCCTGCCGCGCAGGACGAGCCCAGCGCCATTGGAAAGTTCGTAGGTATCGCCGTCGCGGCGGAACGCAACGCGATTTGCGGACGAGACGTCCGCCACCCCGAAATGTGCAAGAAACTCGTTTGCCGTCAGGCCGCCCTTCTTCGGCGCTGGCCGTTCGGCAGGCATCGCGATCGTCGCGCCGGACGCGACCTCCTTGTGGAGGCGCGCGAACATGCCGGTGATCTCGGGATACGCCTCGCCTTGAAGGTTGATGAGTCCGTAGTTGGAATCCTCAGGGAAGGCGTCGCTGATGCCTTCGGCTGGCTCGTCCACCCACATGAAGTAGTCGTATCCGACGAAGAACGGAAGCGACAGCATCGTCCGCGCAAAAAGCTCCGTCGCCCGTGTGCGCTCGCCCTGCGTGCGGAAGCGCTGTCCCGCGCCGCCCGTGCAGGGGAGCCCCGAATCGAGCGCGGGGAAGCTCCACTCCGTGACGAGCATCGGCTTCTTGACGTAGCCGTACTGGCGCGTGAACGCATCCGCCACGCGCTCGGCATTCGCGGAACGGTTCATCGTCACAACATTCCGGTCGATGTCCGCCCACGGATAGACGTTGAACGTCACGAGGTCGCAGTACTTGCCGGAAACCTCCCACACAACGGGATGAGCGCCGCCGAGTCCGGCGAAGCGCGCGCCCATCACGATATGGTTCGGGTCGTGACGGCGGATCGCCTCGCTCGACACGCGAAAATAGATGTCCGCCGCGAGCTTCAGGAACGCAAGCTTGTCGTCGACTGACGGTGCGCCCTTCACGCCGCGTTCCGCGAGGAACTTCTTCTGGGCGATCTTCGCGCTGTGCGTGTCGGGAAGTTTCGCAACTGCATCGAAAAGACCGGTATCGCGGCGTCCGCGTCCCCACCACGCGAGTTCGTTGTCGATGAAGTAACCGAAGAGCCACGGGTCGTCGCGGTGCGGGGCGCACCCGGTGCGCGCCTTCCAGTCCGCCCACGCCGCGAACTGCGGATGGAACACGTTTGGGAACGCGGAGCAGGGACGGTGTTCGTTGGGGCAGATGTAGAGGTCGGGACGCTCCGGGTTCCAGCACAACCCGTCGCCGATGGAGAGAAACACGGTGTGGACGAGTCCACGGTGCTTGAGGGCGGGATCGCATCCTGCGCCGAGGAGGTTGAAGCCCCACTTCTTCAGGCGGGCGAGCGTATTCTCCTCCCAGTCAACCTTGTTCGGGAACTTCCGCTTGTTCACCTCATGGTGGACGCTGCGCTTCGTGCGCTGGCTGTAGTGCCCCTGGTACTTCACGTGGTCGACGCCGAGCAGCACCATGCCCCTTCCAAGCGGATCGATCACGCGCCAGCGTCCGTCCTTCTCCACCACGCGGAAGAATCCCGTCGCCTTGTCTTTGACGTCAGCGAGGAAGCTGTCGCTCGTGTATGCGGGAATCTCGCGCTTCTCCTTCACGAAAGAAGCATGCATGAACATCGGGTTGATGAACGCGCCGCGGAACAAGCCGGTTGAATGAAATGCCGGCCGGCCGCACACGACCGCCTTCGGGGCGGAAAGCTCGTATGCGCACGAGAAGAGGACTTCTCCGGCTGAATTTTTGATCACGCCGAAAATCACATGCGTCGTGCGATCGAGCCGAAGGGACATGTCGTACGTCTCGCCGTACTTCCACGTGCCTTTGTGGATGCGCCGCAGACACTTGAGCTTGTCGATGCCCTGAGAGAGCCACACGCCGTCACGCATTTCGCACAGCTCAAACGTATGGCGCTCGGGGCCATCCTCCGGCGGCGAGCGCACGAGCGCGACGTGCCAGAAATTTCGGTCGTCATCGTGGATCGCGACGCCGAGCGTCGCCCATCCGTTCGTCCCCGCGCCCTCTGGGCGTACCTCCGCCTCGACGCTGACATCCTCCGCGCGCGGACGATCCGCCCGCGCGAACGGCGAAGTGCCGTCGGTCTTCAGCGTCTGTGAATCCGCGTCGTACGTCCACGCGAGCGGATTCATTTCCATTGCCATTGCCGCCGCCGCCAGGACGGCGCATGCAAAAACAGGGACTGCAGTTGTCTTCATTTCGTAGTGGTGGGCTGCTGTTTGAGGACGAGGCAGGCGTGTGCGGCGAACGCACGGCGCGGATCGGCCGCGTATGCCTCCAGCGTGCGGCGGCCGAGGCCGTCCGGCGTGTCGCCGAGGCGGTAGAGCGCGCGGGCGATGCAGATTTCGCGCAGGGAGAGCGTACGCTCCCAGTCGCCGGCCCTGTTGGAGTAGCCCTCGAACACCGGCACCTTCGCCTGCATCTTCTGCGCGCGGCCTCCGATGCCGGGACGCTTCAGCACACGCGCGAGCGCAGGCGCGGCCGACGGGTCGCCGATCTCCTCAAGGGCGCGGGCGATGGCGCGAAAGTGCGAGTACTCGCTCTTTTCCGTGAGCTGGTCCGCCTTCTCAATGAGTGCAGGCACGGCGGCGCGCACCTTCGCGTGGCCGAGCGCGATCGCGTAGCTGTCCACCCAGCTGACGCTGCGGTTGTACTGGCCCATGCCGCGGTAGTTCCAGCCCCTGTCCCAGTTCATCGCCTTGAACTTGTCCAGGACGAGCGCCGCGCCGTCATCGCGTCCGAGCATCGCGAGCAAGTGAGCGTAGTTGAACTTGGACTCCCCTTCCGCCGTCGCGTAGGCGCGTGCGAGGAGCGGACGCGCCCGGTCTGGGTCGGTCATCAGCACGGCAAGACCCTTGTAGTTGTCCGCAAGGTCGTGCACGGCCTTGGCGAACGTCTCGTCAGAGAGCGGGAAGGAGTCCTTCTGCTTCGGCACGTCAGGTCCGATGATTTTCTTCTCCACGAGGTGCTTCTGGAGCGCCTTCATGTCCACGTTGCGCACGGTGACGCCGGCCTTCACGGCAGACGCCGCTGCATAGCCGGCCACGTAGCCCTGGTTCTGCACGTCGGGCTCCATGCGCAGGATCGGCATTGCGTCGCGGTGCGCGCTGATGCCAAGACCCGTCACGAGCACGCCGTCGAGCGTCTTCGGGAGGAAGCAGCGGTACGGCAGGTTCACGTACATCGGCTTGTGGCCGGGATCCTCGATGAAGAACGCGTCGTGCGCGGTCTGTCCGTGCGAGTCGAAGTTCGAGTAGGTGCGCACCACCGTGTCGGGATACGTGCGGCCGTTCATCACGTCGGGCGGCGTCATGTAGAACGCGCCCACCATGCGGCGGCGCTCGCGGCTGTTGACCACCTGCGCCTGGTCCCACGTGCCGTCCGGCATGCTCGCGCGCGTGCGAAGCGCGAAGTAGAAGACGTCGGCGGCGTCCGTGTCGTCCACGAAACCGAGGTCGGAGTTCGCGTAGCCCGTGCCGAGCGTGTTGCGCGCCATGGTCGCGCCCTGTACGGAGAGGTCCTCGTCCGTGATGAACTCGGTGTCGGTTCCGACGAGCGCGGGGATCTCCGCATTGCCCGTGGCGTCCACCACGTTCGAGCAGCGCACCGCGCCGCGCGTGCCGTCCGGCATCACCACCACAACGCCTATCACGCGCGAGCCATACACGATCACGCCCTGGAGCATCGTGCCGAACCAGATCTCCGCGCCCGCCCGACGCTGTTCGCGGCGGTACCACTCGCTCTTCGCCTGCGGGAACACCGCGCCCGTCTCCTGCACGCCCGCGTCGATCTCCCTCGTGAAGCCGACGCGGTTGCCGTAGTAGTAGTGTCCGATCAGGCCGTCCGTCGAGACGCCGCCCATCATGTAGACGTACTCGCACACGATCGTCTTCGCGCCTGCGCGCGCGGCCGAGATTCCGGCCGGGCCACCGCCTGTGCCCGCGCCCACCACGAATGTGTCGCATGTCGCGAGAAGCGGCATCGGCGAAACGTCCGCGACCGTGCCGGACGCCTTCACGAGGTACGACGGCAGCGCCTTCGCGTGTTCGCCTACGCGCTCGGCGGATGCATGTATCAGCAGCTTTTCGCCCGGCAACGCGCCGTACACGTAAATCCGCCCGCTCGGCGCGGGCATTCCCTTCGCGGCCTTCGCCGCCGTCACGCCCGTCTGCGCACCAGTTGTGATTGCCTTTCCGGGGAATGCACACGGCGCAAGCACGAACACGGGTTTGCCGTCGGGCACCCGCAAGGCGGGGTCGTCTGCAAGAACCGCCGTGTTCGCGGCATCTGCCTGGAGCGACGTGAACGTGGCATCGCGCAGCGCCTGCTCCGCCTCCGCGAAGGAACGCGCCGAATCATCCGGCATATCGACGTCCATCTCGCACTTCCAGAAGTGCGCCGTGAAATCATTGGGGAATCTCTTTGAGCGGATGTTCTTCACCGTCACCGGCACGTCGCCGGGAAGCTGCGTGGCGCGCACGCGGGAACTCTTCGGACGCTCCCCCGAGAGGACGATGCGCGAGAACGTGCGCGTGCCGGCTTTGAACGTCGCCTCGGCGCCCGCGAGACGGGCGATGCGGCCGCGCGGCATCGCGTCGATGATCACCTTCGCGCGGATCGCCTGGCGTCCGCTGCGGTCCGCGATCACGATGCCGCACGCGCGGTCGTCTTCGTCCTTCAGGAGACCGCACGGCACCGCTCCCGTGAGGTAGGGAACGCCCGCCGCGAGAAGCGCCTCGTCGAGCGTCCGCTTCACGGCGATGGGCGTGGTGCGGTCTACAAGCGCATCGACGGCGGAATCGCCCTTCAGCACGCGCAGTTCGCCGAGAAGCTGGCGCGGATACGCGGGATCCCGCACCGCGCGCACGCGCAGATAGCGCCACGTGCCGGAGATCGGCACGGAGAGGATGCCGCTGTTGGTGGTGCCCATGACGGCGGGCTTGTCGGAAAAGGAAACAAGACTCCACGTCTTGCCATCGCGGCTTGCGGAGACCTCCATCGCCGCCGTGCGGAATCCAACCTTCGAGAGGTCGGCATTTCGATTCTTGCCGGCCTTGTGTTCGCGCAGGTACGTGGAGAGCTCCACGCCGGAGATGTCGCGTGCCTCGCCGAGATCGACGGACACGGTGACGTCGCCGGAGAACTGCACGCTTTCAAGCGTCGCGTTGCCGAACTTTCCGTCCGTCAGCACGGAGTGCTTCGCGTCATCATGCTGTTTGTCAGGCTTCGCGTCGTAGGTGTAGGTGAACGGCCAGCTCGCCCGCGCGGCGCGGCGTCCGTCGAAGATCGCGCGATAGATCGGATGCGACTCGTCGTCGCCCGGCACGCGCGCGAGGCGCAGCGTGCCCGCAAGATCCTCGCCCAGGTAGGGACGTGGCGCGGCGAGGAACACCGTCGCGCCCGCCTGCTTCGCGGCGACTGCGGCGGCCACGGCGGCGGACGAGCCGCCGGCCACCACCACGTCTACGTCCTGAACGACTGGCAGCCGAACAGCCAGCACGTCGACTGCGATGCTCGCGCACGCGAGCATGACAGGAAGGGAGTCGATTCTCATGTATTTACCTCATTCTCTAAAAGTGCAGGTAGCCATGCCGCCAGCAGTAAAACATGACTATCGCCACACCCAGTCCGAGCCCCACGAGGAGTGGCAACAAGATCTTCAACAACGCGGATGACTCGCGCGGCGCGCGGTCTTCCGCGTCCTCGCGTTCCACGGAAATGACTGCCGCCGCGCCGTCGTCCATCGCCTTCTTGGCGGCGAGTTCGTGCCGTGGCGCGCTGTAGATGCGCTCGCGCGTGCTGCCGTCCGGCATCTGGCACAGTACCACGTAGAGGCGCTCGCCGCGCGGGGCCGAGAGGAGCTCGGCGCAATGGGCGGCAAGCTCGCCGACCGTGGGATAGTCGTCGATGCTCGCATCGTTCAGCGACAGGTCGAGCGCCGACTCGACTTGCATCAGGAGCGAGCGCAGTGCCGTGGGATCGGAACGCAGGGCATCCCGGAATCGCACGTTCCCCTTCACCGACTCAGGAGCAATCGTCAGCATGCGCGCCAGTACGCCGGCGATCTTCCGCTGCACTTTGTCAACGTTTTGCAACCACGCCATTTACGTATGTCCTTTTCAAGGTTTGGGGATATGATATCATTTCCCCTGCGTGACTGTCAAACACAAATCGCCGCCCGCCGAACGGGATTTTTGGTATACTACGCACATGAACGAAACAGGCAACATCTGCGCATTTTCGCCCGACCGCGTGTACCGCTACACGCTCCTCCATTCGTGGGCCGACATGTTCGCCCCCGAACTGAAGACCGTCGCGTGGATTGCGCTCAACCCCTCCACGGCGGACGAGAACCAGCTCGACCCCACCCTTCGCCGCATCCGCGGCTTCTCCGCCGCCTGGGGCTACAACTCCTTCATGATGCTCAACGCCTTCGCCTTCCGCGCCACTGATCCGCGGGAAATGGAACGCGCCGCCGACCCTAACGGTCCGGAAAACGACGCCTACCTCCTCGCCGAGACCGCCAAAGTGGACAAGGTCATCTGCGCCTGGGGCACGCACGCCGCGCTCAACGACCGGCAGAACCAGATCCGCGCCCTCCTGAAGGACCGCCCGCTCTACTACCTCAAGCTCACGAAGGACGGATTCCCCTCCCACCCGCTCTACCTCAAGAGCGACCTCGTGCCCATTCGCTGGAACCAATGATCACGCCGCAAAGAACGCAAAGAGCGCAAAGTCCAAGCAGAATCTATTTGCCATGCGTTTTATACGTTGCGGTTAACAGAGAATCGAGGAATTTAGGATGAAACCTCTCACGCACCAACCCGTACCTCTCGCAATCATCGGCGGCGGCGCCGCCGGGCTCTTCGCCGCCTCCGTGGCCGCCAACCGCGCGCTGGGCTGCCTCGTCCTCGAACGCAAAGCCCGCCCCGGCGCGAAGATCCTCATGACCGCCAACGGACGCTGCAACTTCACGAAGGACGTCTCGGCCGAGCAGATGATCGCGGACATCGGCGAGCCCGTCGCCTCCTTTGTCCGCCCCGCGCTCGTCGCATGCCCGCCCTCCCGTATCGCCGCCGGCTTCCGCGCATGCGGCGTGAAGACGAAACGCATGCCCGACGGACGACTCTTCCCGGCCTCCGGACAGGCCGCCACGATTGTCCACGCCTTTGGCGACCTCCTGCGCGACGCCGGCGTACCCCTCGCCACGAACTGTCCCGTCACCGGCATCCAGCCGATGAAGCGCGGATTCATCGTGGCGACGCACCATTTCACGCTCTGGGCCGAGAACGTGCTCGTGGCGACCGGCGGAATTTCCTTTCCCAAGACGGGCAGCGTGGGCGACGGCCAGCGCTTCGCCCGCGACCTCGGCCACCGCGTGACGCCCCTTCGCGCCGGCCTCACCGGCTTCGAGACGCGCGACCCGCGCGTCCGCACGCGCGCCGGCCTTCGATTTGAAAACGGCTCTGCGCGCGTGCTCGACCCGTCCGGCCGCACGGCATTCGCCTACGACGGCGAAGTCGACTGCGAGACATGGGGCGTCAGCGGCGCGGCCGTGTACAACTGCCAGCGCTGGACCGTGCGTCATCCCGGCCCCTTCACGCTCGAGGTCGCGTTCGACGGCGAGCGCCTCGTCCTCGAGAATCCGCAGGCGCGCCCCGTCAAGGAGTCGATCGTCACGATCGGCGGCGTGGCCCTGGGCGATGTAGACCCCGCGACGATGGAGTCGCGCAAGCTGCCGGGACTCTTTTTCGCGGGCGAAGTGCTCGACATCGACGGCCCTACGGGCGGCTACAATCTCTCCCTCGCCTTCGCCACGGCGCATCTCGCCGTCAGCACGATCGTCTCCCGCCGCTCGAACATCAGTCCACGGCCGTCCAGAAGCCCTGTCCGATGAGCTTTTCGACTTCGTGCGGATCGAGGTTGCGGTCGCTCAGGATCATGGTGTCCTGCCGCGAGTTGATCAGCGAGTGGTCAAAGTAGATCGGGCGCTCGATCTTGTCTCCGGGCGAGAGCGGGTTGTCCACCGTCTTCACCTCGCGGATCATCTCGCTCCACCTGCGACGGACGTCGTCCATGATGCGCTGGTTTTCGGCCTGCGACTGGCGCATGAGGTCCATGCCTTCGTTCATGCCAATCATCTTGCCCTTGATCATCGCCGCAATCATGCGGTCCTCGGCGGTCTTCCAGAACCGGTTCACGAACCGGCCGGCGAAGAGGCGTCCGCCGATTTTCTTCGTTGCGGCCAGTTCGCCGGGCGGCGCGATCGTGAAGAGGATGTTGTGATCGGCGGCCGTCGCAATCGTCGGCAGGTTCGGTCGTATCTGCATCGCGGTGAACGCGCAGACGTATTCGTAGAGCGCCTCGCATTTCGCGCCGTTGTACTCGCAGTCGAAGAAGCACTCCACCTTGAACGCCTTCTTGAACTGTGCGGTTCTGCTGATGGAGAAGGCCATGTTGATGATCTGCCGCGTCTGCGGCGGGATGTCGTCGCTGAAGCGTCCGTACTTCGGCCTGAAGTTGGCAAGGCCGGGAACGACGATGGACGAGTTGATCTGCCGTGCCAGATGGGCGGCCATGGCGTTCGCGTCGGAGTAGATGTTGCCGGTCTGCTCAAGTGCGAACGACCCCCTGTTGATGCTGCTCGACATCTGCACGATGCGACGTTCCGAGGGGTTGATCAGGATGGTGCTCTCGACGTTTGGGTTCAATTTGAAGGGAATCTCCCACTTGATCCAGCCCATGCCGGTCCAGCCGGAAGGGAGCGGGTAGCAGTACGCGGGGACGCGCAGGAAGTTGTCGAAGATGACGAAATAGTGGTCTTTCGCCTGCGACGACAGGGGCACAGCCGCTGCTCCGATCAGCGCCGCAACTGCAATCAGTTTGTTTGCTTTCATTGGAGGTTCTCCTTTTTATGTACGACTAAGTCAGTGTGGGGCGCATCGCGCATGGTCTTGGCCGATGTACTCGCAGGGGGCTTTCGACGCGCAGAGGCCGCAGACGAAGCGGATGCCGTACCAGACGTGCGACAGGAACACTCCAAGCGCCGTCAGAAGCCACATCAGCGGGTGCGTGGCGAATGACGTCAGGAGCGTCAGCAGCAGGTAGGTTCCGAGCGGCACCGCGAGAAACGCCATCTGCAGCACGGCCGCCCACGATCCCGGTGCCGTGGAGATACAGGATATCGGCAGCCACGCGACAAGATACGCGACGAACGCGCTCGGGACGAAATAGCTCGCGTGAAGCGAATTGGAGGGATAGCGCTTGCAGAAGTAGCCGCGGTGGAAGGCATAGCGCCCCAACTGTCGGAGATGCGGCGCAAAGAGCGCGCGACGGTGGTGATACACCACGATCCACGGGTCGTACACGATGCGCTTGCCTGAGTCGATTACGTCCTTGCACAGGAGCGTGTCCTCGCCCGGCCAGAAATCCGTGCGGTAGCCGCCGAAGGAATCAAGCAGCGATTTCCGGACGAACAGGTTGCAGCTTGGATAGTCGTCCACGTCCCGCCGCACGCCGCCGGCCTTGTAGCGGTAACGGTAGTTGCCGGAAACGAGAAGGTTTTCATAGACGCGCCCGCCGGCCTGCGAGAGGAATCCGTCCCCCGGCGGCGTCACCCCCGGCCCGCCCACCGAGCCGATCGTCGGTTCGCTGAAGTACTTCACGGCGTTTTCCAGCCACCGTGCATCGGGGTAGGCGTCGTCGTCGATGAACGCCACAACGTCACCCTTCGCGGCGGCGATGCCCGCATTGCGCTTCTCCGCCGGGCGCACCTTGCCCGTGGGAATGATGGAAAGTTGGAAGTTGTAGGTTGTAAGTGAAGAGTTGGATGGGAGTGGCTCGTCAGGAAGGACAATCACCTCGAAGTCACTGTAGGTCTGTTCGGAGAGGCCCTTGAGGCATTCGTCGAGCATCCAGGAACCGGCGGGGCACGCGATGACCACGCTCACGAACGGATTCCTCTCCAGGGGCGGCGGCACTTCCACCTTGGCGTAGTAGTGCAGGATCCGCAGGCGGTAGAACACGGCAAGCGTGTCGGTCATCATCTCGCGGACAGTGCGCGGCTTCAACGCGCCGAACTTCTGCCCGAAGCGGATTTCCACGGGCGCCTCGCTCACCTTCGCGCCGCGCTCGTAGGCAATGGAAAGGAGCTCGAGGTCAAAGGCGTACGTCTTCACGAGCATGCGGTCGAGCGCGTCGCCGAGCACCTGTCGGCAGAAGAGCTTCATGCCCGTCTGCGTGTCGGTGACGGGCAGGCCCACCACGAGGCGCACGAGCCCGAAGTAGATGGCGCTCGCGAGACGTCGGTGCCACGGGTACTGTACGGAAGACTCGGGATGCCGCTTGGACCCGATGACGATGTCGGACCCGTTCTGCGCCATCGAGTCGAAGAACTTGGGCAGCATCTTCGGCGCGATGTCCAGGTCGCCGTCAAGCAGGAGCACATAACCGCCCGACGACGCGCGGAAGCCGGCCTTGAGGGCACTGCCCTTCCCGGCGTTCTTCGCGATCAGCACCGGACGGCACGCCGCGCGCGAGGCATGGCGCGAGGTGAAGGTCTCCGCGTACGCGCGAATCGCCTCCGCGCTGCCGTCTGCACTGCCGTCGTCCACGGGCACGAGTTCGTAGCGGAAACCGCCCCCGTCCAGACAGGCAGCGACGGATTCCAGGTTTTCCGCGATGGACGAACCCAGGTTGTAGACAGGCAAAACAATGCTCAGGAGATCCCCGCCGAGAATCTTCTGCGCATTCGTCCAGTCCTGCTCGTTGTTCACGGCGCTATTTTATCAAAAACCGCCGCCGTGAACAAGGGCACGTTCGTCCGCGTTCGACCGCAAAGAGGCCGCGCGAAGGTCGGAGCGCATGTATTCCAGCAACGAACGCCGCAGGGCACGGGCCTCGGGAAGGTCCTTCGCAGCTTCGAGATCAAGCGAGCAGTAGAGGACATGCCCCTTCCCGCGCCGTTTCTCCCAGATCACGCCGAGGTTCTGGTTGCGCGTGATGTTGTCAATGCCGCGCACGATCACGTCCGCGTCCTTGTCGCCGTCCAGCACCACGTTCACGCCGTTGAAGATCAGCTCGCGCCACTGGTAGTCCGAATGGAACGACGTGGGGAATCCGGCCAGCGCAGGATGATCTCTCTTCACAAGCAGACCCAACGTGCCGGGGGCAATGACCTTCCTCTTCCGCGCAGGGCCGTTGAACATCTCCCAGTTCCAGAAGTCGGTCGTGAAGAATCCCGGCACAGAATTCTTCGGCGCCTTCGCCTTGTCGAGGATGCAGAGCGCAGTGCGCCCTTCCGCGAGCGCCTTGTCGGCGGATTCAAGATCACGCACGATTTCCACGCCATCGGGCACGACGTCATCACATTCAGGATAAACCCACAAGGGATAAGAGTTTTGTACCTTGCCGTCCGCGAAAGACAGACAAAGTTCAAACCACTGTGCGCGCGCCGGGTACTTTTTTGATTTCAGTCGCGGCAACGCGACCTCAATCCTGCCGACGGTCTTCACCTCGCCCACGCGAACGGGCGGAATGACTGTTTTCCCACTAACCACCACTTTGCGCAAGATGCGTGGGATACCCGTTCTGCCGATTGGCTCGATGCTCCATTCGAGGTCACCCGTCAGGACATCCTCCTGGCCGTAGTGCGCGATCTGGACGTCGGCAACGAATTTTTCCCCGCTGACGTACGTGTACCGTGGGAACCGCGCAAGGAGGACCGTCGGCGAGCAGGACATGCGCCACTTCTCTGGCGTGATGAATCCCTTGGACTCCATGAAGGCGTTCAGCACGCCCACGAGAGCCGTTCCCTGCCCGGGGAAGTCCTGGAGGTCGAGGAGCTGGAAACCGCCGAATCCAGGGGTTCTGAACGCTTCCTCCATCTCCTCGCGGTAGTTGATCGCCATGAGCCGTCCCGACGCGAAGCAGAAGTCATCCGCATACTTTCCCAACCCCGCCTTTTCAAGCCGCGCCTTGAATATCTCGAGGTTGATCGGCTTCAGAACGCCCGTGTACTTGGGAATCTCCGAATAGTCGGGGTACGCCTGGAACTGACCTGTCTCGTGTCCGATGACGGGGATCGGCGAATGGCGCACGGCGGACGAGAAGTCGCGCATCGTTCCGCCGCCCGGCAGCTGCACCGCTCCAAGCGGCGCATTGCAGTGCGCGTACGATCCGCGCGCGTTGCCCTCTGCACCGTCGCAGCTCCTAAACGTCGCCCAGAAGTCGTCCTCCTCGCACAGCTGCGGGGCGTTCCAGTCGCCGTTCGTTGCAATCGCGTAGAGCGGCCTCGGGTCGTGCGCACGCAGCGCGCGTATGATCTCCGCGCGCTCCTTCCTCCCGCCCCTGCACTCGTTACCAAGCGTGAACATCGCGAACGACGGATGGTTGCCGTAGGCGTCGATGATCCGCTTCGATTCGGCGAGGCAGTAGACGCGCAGTTTCGCATCCCCCGCGAAGTTCCCGCCGAACACGCCGAACTCCGGCAGCATGATGAACCCCGCCTCGTCGGCGGCCTCGAACGCCGCCTCAGGTGGACACCACGAGTGGAACCGCACGTGGTTGAGTCCGTACTCCTTGAGCGTCGCAAAGTACTTCCTCCACGGCTCCACCTCCATCGGCGCGGCACCCGTGAGCGGCCACACGCACGCATCATGCCGCCCGCGCAGGAACATGGGACGTCCGTTGAGCGTGAACTGCGTGCCCTTCGTGCGGAAGTCGCGAAGGCCGAACTTCACCGTAGCCGACGCCTCGCCCGCCTTGACTGTGAGCCTATGCAGCACGGGATTGAACTCGTTCCACTTCGGAGCATCCGGCCCCAGAACTACGGTAAACTCGCCAGTCGACACCCCACACGGCACTACATACGGGAATGCCCGCTTCTCGACCTTGCTGTTGTACGCTTGCTGTCCCTGCACCACAGAAGCCCCCACCTCTACCCTCGCCTCCTTCGCACGCGCCCCGTCGTTCCGGAATACCACCTTGGCCGTGACCTTGCCCTCGGCGGCCGACGGGAACGCCTTCACCTGCACAATTGACAGCGCGCCGTACGCCCGCATCTCCATGCGCCCCATCACGCCGTTCCAGTTCGTCTGCGTGTCTTCCGATACCTGGTGTCCGGTGACCGGCAACTTCTTCCACGAATTGTCCACCACGAGCCGGAGACGGTGGCGGCCCGGCTTCACCCCCGCCGGCAGCGTCAACCGGGCGGGCGCGGCGAGCGTATCGCTGTACGCGAAGAACTTGCCGTCGAGATAGGCGTCGAGGATCTTCGTGCGCTCAAGGAAGATTTCCACCCGGCGTCCGGCCCAGGCGGACGGAATCTCGATGTCGCGTTCGTAGGTGGCCTTCCCAACGTACGGGAAGCGCCGCGTCAAATGGCGCGTGAGCCGGTTCTTGACGGAGGCGTCGTCGCGCTTCACGTCGATCTTCTCCACTTCGACGCCCCCGATGCGTCCGTCGCCCTTCTTCGCGATATCCGTGGTCGACGGGAGCGTGATCGTGTCCGTGCAATTGCTCACGCACCCCAAGCCAAAATCCCATTTTCCTGCAAGGGAGATCGCGTTTCCCGTCGCATCGTGCGCCGCTTCCAGTTCGGCCAACAACGCGCGGAGCTCACTTGCTTTCTCGCGGGCCTTGGCCGCGCGTTCCATCGCCGAGTTGTCGCCCGCGAACTTCGCGTAGGCGTTGATGACCACGGGCGCGGGCGTCTCCAGCTCCTTGATCGCGGCCTTCAATTCCGCGATGAGCGGCGCGCACTCCGCGTCGCGTCCGAGCTCGCGTAGCGCCTTCACGCGCCAATAGTCCATCTCGCCCGCGTGGATCCAGCCCTTGAGCGAGTTCTCAAGCTCTGCCTTGTAGCCGGCCTCGTCGCCAAGTGCCTTTTTGCACTGCGCCATGAAGTAGCGGCTCTTCGGCTCCGTGCCCGCGTCGCCGGGGCGTCCCGCCTGCAGGTTCGCGGGATACGTGGTCGATTCTTCAAAGTACTTGAGCGCGGTCTTGTAGTCGCCTTTCGCCATCGCCGCCTTGCCGAGGCCGATGCACGACTCCACAAACGGTGCGAGCAGGCCATCCGCGCCCTCCCACACGTGGAAGCGGCGCGTGGTGAGAATCTCATGCGCCTCGGCGTAGCGCCCCACGGCGTTGTAGGTGTAGGCGAGGCGCAGCACGCAGGCGTCGTACTTGTAAACCGTCGAGCGGTACTTTTCCATAAGGGCAAGACGCTTAGGCGCGGGGATGTTGAGCTTCTCCGCGAGCTTGCCCGCCTCGTCGAGCGTGCGGAAGTTCGTTGGGTCGGCCTCGAGCGACTTGAGATAGTAGTCGTACGCCTCCTTGCTCTGCACGCCGGAAGGAATACCAGTATTGGTAAAGTAGGTGCCGGGATGCGACAGCGCAAAACCGATGCAGCGGAGCGCCAGCGCGTGCTTCGGATTGATCTCCACGCACTTCTTCCAGGCGGCGAGGCCTGCGTCCTTGCGGTCGTGGTTCCATTCGCAGCAACCGAGATAGTACCAAGTATTCGCGAGTTCTGGCGCGGCCCTCGCCGCGAGCTTCAGCACCTCTTCCTCTTCCAAGCGATTCGGGAAGCAGTAGTCGGTGGGCATCGAGGCGGCAGCCGAAAATGTTGCCAGTATGGAATTGTTGCCAGTTCCAATGTTGCCAATTTCCAATTGGGCATTGGAATTGGTCATTGGCAACATTTTCACATTGGCAACATTCGCCATCTTCAATTGTGCCGCGCCCTTGAAATAGCCGAAGAGCGCGTTCTTGTAGCTGTCGCAGGCGGCGATGGTATCTGCAAGCGGCAGGCGCGGGCCCTCGGTGCGGTAGGGTTTCTCCGCTGCGGCCTTGGCGAGCGCGGCGTCGCAGAGCGCGATTACCTCGTCGTAGCAGCCGATGCCCCAGTAGTCGCTGATGCACTCCAGCAGCTGCTGCGCCTTGAGCCCGCGATTCTTCTCGGCTGCGGAAAAACCATCACGCTCCACCACCGCCCAGTATTCTAGCGGATCACATTTCAGCGCTCTGTCGAGCTTAACGGCGTAGGAGTGGTAAACGTTGGATGCTTTGAAAACACCCTCTTCAACTCTCAACTTCCGGAGGAATATCCCTTTCATCGTCCAGAGCTTCGCCTCGTCCTGTCCGAGGGCGAGGGCGTCGTCGATGCGCGCTAGCGCCTCCTTCCAGTCGCCGCGCAGCGCGGCAATGCGGGCGAGCTCGACGTACGACTCCTTCTTGTGCGTGAGACGCCAGGTGCAGCGCCAGAAAAGATCCTCGGCACGCTTCAGATTTCCAAGTCCACGCTCCACGAGCGCGAGGTAGTATTCCGGCGCGGCGTCAAGCGCGCGCGTGTGATTTTGCGTGGCGCGCGCAACAGCCCTTTCCAAATACGGCTTCGCCTCGGCATAGCTACCGTTTTTCGCAAGCCGCACGCCCATCGCGAGGTTCGCCTTCGTGTAGTCGGGGTCGATCTCAAGCGCGCGCTTGTAGTAAGGCTCCGGATCGAGGATGCCGTTCTGGAATTGGTCGAGACGGAGGCCCACCTCGTACGCGAGTTCGGCGGACGTGTATTCCTTCGGCTCCTTTGGATTTTCCACCTTCGGCGGCAACTCAACTTTGCCCTGCGGCGGAACCGGAGTATAAGCGAGGAAAACCTTGCCGTTCGCATCGGCGATTTCGGCAGTGAATGCCTGGTCAGCCACGCCCGGATCGACCTTAATGGTCTTGCACCACGGCGTATTCGGATCGATGGCGATATTGCTTTCGGTGAAGACTTCTCCGGTATTCCGCCGCACCCTCACCGTGCAGCCCTTCAGCATGCGCGTGGAGTGGAAGCCCACGAGCAGTTCGTCGGGCTTCACGCGGTCCACGTTCACCGCGCCGTCGATGGTCACGTTCTTCACGCCGCCGATGCCCTTCACGGGGAACCAGTACTGCGAGACCTTGCGCGTCTCGTAGGGGGCGATCCACGAGTAATCGGGCTGGTTGTCGCTCCAGCAGCCAACCATCAGCTCGAGGTAGGGGCCGTCGTTGTCGGTGAGCACCGTATCCCACACGTGCGCCTCGGGGAAGTTGCCCCAGAGGAAGAACTTCTTGCCCACGGTGATGTGGCGGTTTGAGACATGGGCCGTGCCCATGTTCTTCTTGTGGTCGTATCCGGCCATGAAGGCGTTGTCGGGGTCCATGCCGAAGATGGAGCGCGACTCGATGGTGAAGTTCTTCCACCACGAGAGGTCCATCGTGCCGGAGATGTCGTTCGCGTACTTCGAGCGCTGCGAGGGAAGAAGCTCCAGCTCCTCCTTGCGCGGACCGATCGGGTAGCTCGTCCAGTAGTTCTTGTGGTGGTCGAAGCCGAGGTGCATCGAGGGCGGGAACTGGATCTGGTAATCGTCGCCGCAATGTACCGACACGTTCGCCCAGTAGATCATCGACTCGATCCATGGCTGGCGGTTCATAAACACGTTGTCCGCCCGCAACACGGCGCGGTCAGGGAGAAGCGAGAGTCCGATCGTCCACTTCAGGCGGCGACGCAACTCCGTCTCGCCGAACCAGATCGTCTTCGTACCATCCTTGTTCGCGGTGAAACGCCAGTCGATCGGCATCGCGGTCGTGGCGCGGTGGTGGTGCGGGAAGTTCCACTCCACGCCGCCTGAAATCCACGCGCCGAGCATGCCGATGAGCGCGGGCTTGATGACGTGCTGGCGGTAGAACGTCTCAAAGCCCGTCGCCTTGTCCGTGAAGTTGAGGAGGTGTCCGCCATGCTCCGGCAACATTCCGACATGGAACCACTCGTTCTCGATCGTCAGGTACTTGTACGTCTCGTCGATCTTCTCGTCGTGCAGCACGTCCTGCATCGGGTACGGATAGACCCTGCCCTGCGCGCCCTGATAGACGCGCCCCGTGTAGAAGAGCGGCGTCTTGTCGTAGCCGCCCGGCGCATACGTCGGGAGAACGATGGAGTCTTCCTTGATCTTGACTTCGCCGGCGTCCGCACGGAACACCGACCCCACCGTGGACGCAACCAACGCCACTGCCGCCCATTGACCAAACATAATCGCTTTGTTCATTTCGTTATCTCCTCAGATACCTTTATTTTTCCGCCGTCTTTTGCTGAAGCAATGGTCGCAGATACGCATAGCTGGCGGCAAGGTCGTCCAACGATCCAGGGAAGGTCGTCGGCTTCACGACAAGCCATTCCGTACCATTGCGACGGAGCGCCGCGATGATTTCCGGCCAGTGCGCCGCATCTCGCACGGACCCGACACCCGCGCCGCCGGGGTTGAGTCCGGCGGCATCGCGGATGGCCGGCATCACGTGGACGGTGGGATTGCGATGCGGGAAACGGTCGAGCCAATAAACCGGATCTCCGCCACCCAATACGCAGTTTCCGCAGTCGAGTTCCTGCATGACGCGCGGCGAGAAGCGCGGCGTCGCCGTCACCTGACGAAGCGCATCACTCGGTTCGCCGTCCCACAGCCATTCCCAGATCGTCTTCCCTTGGACGTGCATCCGGAACTCATGGTCGTGGTTGTGGTAGGCAACGACGATTCCCTCTTTCGTACAGACTTCTGCCGCGTGGTTGAGCACGTTCACGAGCAACTGCCAGTCGTTGGGATTCTCCTCGCTGCCCTCGTACCACGCGACGTTGATGCGTCGGCATCCGCACTCTTTGCAGAAGCTGATCGTCTCGCCCAGCTGCGGCTCCGTGAGGTTGTGCGGATAAAGCTGAAGGGCGACAAGCTCCAGTCCTGCGCCACGCACGACTGCGCCAAGCTCTTTCGCATTGAGTCCGTAAAACCGCCCCGTCTCCACCCCCGTGTAGCCAATCGCGCGGGCTGCCTTGAGCGTTCCCGCGAAATCGCGTTCGCACAGATCGCGTACGCCATAGACCTGAAAGGCGAGTTTCATGTTTGCCTTTACAGAAAAATCCATGCCAAATATGGCGCCTCCCGCAAAAGCCGATGCCGTTTTCACAAACATCCTGCGCGTCATCATCGTTTCCTTTCACATAGAGTAAATCAGCATCGACATCGCGTTCAATCCTTCTTTTCGCATGTTTTCATCACTCCGTAATATCGTACACTCTTACGTAATCGACGATGAACTCGTCGCCAAGCGCCGATTCGAGTTCCGGCACGCCCTTGCCCGTCATGCGGTTGTTGCGGTACCACTTCGCCTCGGTCGTGAGAAGGATGAACTCCTCTGTCTCGCTGACCGCCTCGCCCTTTCCGCGTCCGGCCTTCTCTCCGTGGCGGCGTCCGTCGATGTACACCGTGTAGCCGTCCGGTTCCCAAAGAAGGCCGAAGACGTGGTACTGCGTCTTGTCGAGCGCGAGCATCGCGTCGGCGTTCCGCCGAACACGCGGAATCCTGAAGCAGCCGTGTTCCGCGCCGTAGCCGTTGTAGTGGAAGCAATGCGGAATGATCAAGCCGGGGTCGAACGACTCCATGATGTCGTG
>Ga0310695_10001574_pt1 | contig 52918 bp, 30 predicted proteins | sample RumenRJG_04DNA_FD_203882 | JGI IMG/M metagenome (GOLD analysis project Ga0310695, IMG submission 203882) | Bovine rumen microbial communities from Lethbridge, Alberta, Canada - RJG_04 (v2) (version 2) | ecosystem: Host-associated > Mammals > Digestive system > Stomach > Rumen | place: Canada... | reverse complement strand
CTTGGTACAAATAATTAATGGAACACGAAGATACGAAGATACGAAGTTTTTCGTTCTCGTGAAATCATCTTCCTTTCTTCGTTTCTTCGTGTTTAGTTAAAATCATACCCACTTATTTTTATACGATCACATAATATAGTCACTTTTGCCAAAAAATTCAAAAAATAGGGCAACTTTTTATATCCCTCTCTCTGCCCAATCGCCTCTATCCAGGTTTCTATACCCGATGGCTTCAGCGATGTGTTGTGATAGTACCTTCTCCGAGCCTTCGAGGTCGGCTATGGTGCGGGCGACCTTAAGGATGCGGCCGTAGGCACGGGCGGAGAGCTTGAGGCGTTCCATCGCCATTCGGAGCATATCGAGCGATGCAACATCGGGCTCAGCAAACTGGTGGAGCATACGCTCAGTCATCTGTGCATTGCAATAAACGCCCTTGAAGGGCTTAAACCGTTCTTCCTGCATCCGTCGAGCTTTGATGACCCTATCACGAATGACAGAGCTTGGCTCGCCCGGCTGCATCTTTGCCAAGTCTTTAAAGGGAACTACGGGCACCTCGACATGCAGGTCTATTCGGTCCATCAAAGGCCCGCTGATCCGGGATGTGTAGCGTTGGATCTGCCCTGGGGTGCAAACGCAATGGTGAGTGGGGTCGCCATAATACCCGCAGGGACAGGGATTCATTGAAGCAACCAACATGAACGAGCAAGGATATTCCACAGAATAGCTGGCTCTGGCTATGGTTATCTTCCGGTCTTCCAACGGCTGACGTAAAACCTCTAATGTTTGTTTTGAAAATTCTGGAAGTTCATCAAGGAATAGAATTCCATTGTGTGCTAACGACACCTCTCCAGGCATTGCCTTTGATGTTCCACCAGTCATTGCAATTTGGGATAGCGTATGATGAGGACTTCTAAAAGGCCGTTGAGAGATTAAAGAAACGTTTTTCGCTAATTTTCCTGCTACAGAATGAATCTGTGTTGTTTCTAAACTTTCTGCCAGAGATAACGGTGGGAGAATTGATGGAAGCCGCTTTGCCATCATTGATTTTCCCGATCCTGGGGGGCCAATCAGAATAACATTGTGCGATCCAGCTGCTGCTACTTCTAACGCTCTCTTAACTGCTTGCTGCCCTTTGACATCAGAGAAATCAAATTCGTATGTATATTGCTGTTCATAGAATTCTTTTCTTGTATCAACAACCATTGGCTCATAATTCCCATTTCCATTTAGAAAAGAGATAACATCGGCAAGGTTGTCCATGCCATAAACATCAAGGTTGTTTACAACGGCAGCTTCTCGGATGTTGTCTATTGGAACAATTAGACCTTTAAACTTCTCCTTCCTTGCTCTTATTGCAATGGGTAGTACAGCGCGAACTGGTTTTATCTTTCCGTCTAACCCAAGCTCGCCTATCAACATATACTCATTGAGCCTATTACAATCAATTTTACCATCAGCCCCCAAGATGCCAATCGCCATAGGTAAATCAAATCCGCTGCCTTCCTTCCTTAAATCAGCAGGAGAAAGGTTAATTGTCAGATTTGCAGTTGGGGACTTGAATCCAATATTTGGAAGGGCTGCACAAATTCGGTCATAACTCTCTTTTACAGCAGTGTCAGCCAGTCCTGACAGATGAAACATAACGCCCTTGGTCAAATTAACTTCTATTGTGATGGTTGTAGCCTCTAATCCCATCACTGCTGCGCTATATGTTTTTACTAACATTCTATAATTCTTTCTTGCTTGTTATCAAATCCCGGTTATCACAATTAAATAGATCAACTATTTGTGCTAATGTCTGAAGGTCTGGTTGTGACGTGTTCGTACACCATTTCCTAACTGTTGCAGGAGTCACCCCCAACTGTTCATCCAGCCATTTGCTCGTTCTCTGTTTCTCTGCAAGAACGACTTTTATTCGGTTAAGTGGATTATTGTTCATGTTAGTAAAAATATATTTTGACGCAAAGAAAACAAATTTCAGCGACATGAGCGAACAATTCTTCTTAAATCATATTAAATTGGGCGAGATTTGTGAAAAATCGCGTCTCGTAGTCTTATCTCCCTGCTTTCAGACCCCCAACTCCCTAACTTCTTGCTTAGGCAAGCGGCTCCTTGGGCCGAGCGAGTGGGTTCGGATGAAAAAAACTTAGGGCTATTCTTCTGTGTATCGACTTTTTTGATTACCTTTGCATCCAAAATACAAACTATATAATGGAAAACAGAAGAGTAAGGGTGCGATTCGCACCCAGTCCTACAGGACCTTTGCATATCGGTGGTGTGCGCACCGCCTTGTATAATTACCTCTTTGCCCGCCAGCATGGCGGCGACCTTGTGTTCCGCATTGAGGATACTGACTCCACACGATTCGTACCACAAGCCGAGGCCTATATTATCGAGGCTTTCAACTGGTTGGGCATCAAGTTCGACGAGGGAGTCTCTTTCGGTGGTGAGTATGGTCCCTATCGCCAGAGCGAACGCCGTGACATCTATAAAAAATATGTGCAGCAGCTGCTCGACAACGGCAAGGCCTATGTCGCCTTCGATACGCCCGAGGAGTTGGAGCAGAAACGTCAGGAGATACAGAACTTCCAGTACGACAACAAGACGCGCTCGATGATGCGCAACTCGCTCACCCTTCCGAAGGAAGAGGTCGAACGTCTTATCGCCAACGGCGAGAAATACGTGGTGCGCATCAAAATCGATGCTGGCGAGGAAGTGCTTGTCGACGACATGATCCGTGGCGAGGTGCGTGTGAAGAGCGACATCCTCGACGACAAGGTGCTCTACAAGAGTGCCGACGAGCTGCCTACCTATCACTTGGCCAACATCGTCGACGACCACTTGATGAAGATCACCCACGTCATCCGTGGCGAGGAGTGGCTACCGTCGGCTCCGCTCCATGTGCTGCTCTACAAGGCTTTCGGCTGGCAGGACACCATGCCTCGCTTCGCCCATCTGCCACTGTTGCTTAAGCCGGACGGAAAAGGAAAGTTGTCGAAGCGCGACGGCGACCGACTGGGCTTCCCCGTGTTTCCGCTCGACTGGAAGGACGACGAGGGCAATGTCACCGCTACGGGCTATCGTGAGCAGGGCTACTTCCCTGAGGCAGTGGTCAACTTCCTGGCATTGTTAGGCTGGAACCCCGGGGGCGAACAGGAACTCTTCACACTCGACGAGTTGGTGCCGCTGTTCGACATCGCCAAGTGTTCGAAGGCCGGAGCAAAGTTCGCATACGAGAAGGGCATCTGGTTCAACCATGAGTATATCCTGAAGAAGAGTGCCGAGGAGATTGCCCGGCTGTGGGAACCCGAGTGCCGAGAGCATGGCGTCACCGACAGCTTTGAGCGCATAGTGAAGGTGTGCGAGATGATGAAAGACCGCGTGTCGTTCGTCAAGGAACTCTGGCCCCTGTGCTCGTTCTTCTTCGAGGCTCCGACAAGCTACGACGAGAAGACGGTGAAGAAACGCTGGAAGGAAGACTCCGCCCAGACACTCAGCGAACTGTGCAACCTGCTCGGGAGTCTGGATGACTTCTCATTGGAGCATCAGGAACAGGTGGTACATGCCTGGATCGAGGAGAAAGGACTGAAGTTGGGCAACGTGATGAACGCCTGGCGACTGGCTCTCGTAGGCGAGGGTAAGGGGCCCGGCATGTTCGATATCTCAGCGTTCCTCGGCAAAGAGGAAACCATCAGAAGGACAAAGAGAGCCGTAGATGTTCTGGGGTAAGCCCGATTGTCAATCATCAATTATCAATTGTCAATTCTGAATGTATAACCTGATCATCTACCTCTATCTGTTCGGCGTAGCCGTGGCGAGTCTTTTCAACGAAAAGGTGCGAAAGATGTGGCGTGGCGAGCGCGCCGCCTTCCGTGTGCTGCGCGAGAAGGTAGACCCCCAGGCACGCTACGTGTGGTTCCATGCTGCCTCTTTGGGCGAGTTTGAGCAGGGACGCCCACTCATGGAACAGATACGTCGTTCGCATCCTGAGCTGAAGATCCTGTTGACGTTCTTCTCTCCCTCGGGCTACGAGGTGCGCAAGAACTACGAGGGAGCCGACATCATCTGCTATCTGCCACTCGATACCATCACCAATGCGCGCCGTTTCCTGCGCATCATCCGTCCGGAAATGGCATTCTTCATCAAGTACGAGTTCTGGTATAACTACCTGCACATCCTGAAACATCGGGGCGTGCCTACGTATAGCGTGAGCAGCATCTTCCGCGACGACCAGATCTTCTTCCGCTGGTACGGACATCAGTATGGCCGTGTGCTCAACTGCTTTACCCACTTCTTCGTGCAGAACGAGAAAAGCCGCTCGTTACTGGCAGGACTGGGCCTGACCAACGTCACCGTGACGGGCGACACCCGCTTCGACCGCGTGCTGCAAATCAAGGAACAGGCCAAGGTGCTGCCCATCGTTGAACAGTTCGTTCACGCGGGCAGCGATAGTCAGAAAGTCTTTGTGGCCGGCTCTTCATGGGCTCCCGATGAAGAAATCTTCGTCCGCTATTTCAATGAACATAAGGACTGGAAACTGATTATTGCTCCTCATGTCATCGGAGAAGACCATCTGAAACAGATAGAGGCGCAACTTCATGCCATTGGATTCGATTATGACCGTTATACCAAACTTGCTGCCCAGGGAGAAACTTCCTCCTTCCCTCAACAGGGAGCAAGGAAGGAAGGGGCTGCTTTGATTATCGACTGCTTCGGCCTGCTGTCAAGCATCTACCGTTATGCCAACGTGACATACGTGGGTGGCGGCTTTGGCGTGGGCATCCACAATGTGCTGGAGGCTGCTGTCTGGGATGTGCCCGTCATCTTCGGGCCTAACAACCAGAAGTTCCAGGAAGCACAGGAGCTGAAGGCTGCCGGTGGCGGTTTTGATATTCAGGGTTACGATGACTTCGTGAAGCTGATGGACCGTTTCCAGTCGCATCCCGACAGTCTTCAGGAAGCAAGCCGTAAGGCTGGTGGATACGTAGAGAGCAAGTCAGGTGCCACGCCACGCATCCTGAAAGAAGTGGGACTCTGACCGACTCCGTTAACGTATATCTTAATAGGGTTGCGAGTGATAAAACACTCGCAACCCCATTCTTTTTATTATTTCAAGGCAAGGCGCATACCGTTAGGATATGTGTCGCTGGATGGTGCTCTGCTTGAACGATAAGACACACGGCATTCGTTCTCATCACCGCTGATAGAGCCACCACGCATCACGCGACTATCGCCCGTCGACGGGCCAGTGGGATTGCTGACAGGAGAATTCTTATAATACGAGTAGTCGTACCAGTCGCTGCACCACTCACGAACATTTCCACTCATATCGTAGAGCCCCAGCTCGTTAGCCTTCTTAGTGGCTACAGGATGTGTTTGCTCTGCAGGTGTCACGCCATACCATGCTACGTCGCCGATGGTATTGCTGCCAGCATACTTGTACCCCTTGCTCTTTTTGCCACCACGTGCTGCAAACTCCCACTCGGCCTCTGTAGGCAGGCGGAACTTCCGGCCGGTCACATCGTTCAGCTTAGAAATAAATTCCTGAGATAGGTTCCAGCTGATGTAGTAGGCAGGATAGTCGCTACCAACGCCCCACGCGGACCACTGATTATCGCTTGAGGGTTTCTGACCCATGATGGCATACCACAGACCCTGCGTCACCTCGGTCTCGGAGATGTAGTAGGTGCTCAGCGTCACGCTGTGTACGGGCTTCTCGTTGGTAACATCTCTCTCAACACCCTGTTCGCTGGTGGCTCCCATCTGGAAGGTGCCGCCGTCTACGCGAATCATCTTGAACGAGACGCCATTGATGGTATAAGTAATCTGACTGCCGTCGGTAGATGCTGTCTCGCTCCACGTTCCCCATTCACTCGGTTTTGTTTCTCCGTTGAGCGAGTAAATATAGCAATCTACTATCTCCGGTCTGTCGCCCCAGCTAAGATGGTTTTTGGTCAGCTTTCCATATATCACTACGTTGTCGCCCAAAGCAATCTGGTCTTCGCTGGTGAAATCTTTTTCCTGAAGGTATCTGCACTCATTGGCAAACAGCGTCACATTGTCAGAGGATGTATCGGCAATGTAGAAGCCTCCCCACCCAAAAGTTGTCGACAGCACAGCTATCGACTTGACGACACCCTTTACATAGCAGTAGCCAGTCACTTCGCCGGCGTTCAGCGCGTTGGCAATCTTAGCTGCCTCAGAGACGGTATAGGGGTTCGACTGCGTACCTTTGTTAGTGGTGGGGTCTGTAGGAGTCGTCGGTGTGCCGTTTGCTGACTGTGTCACAGCCACCTGACGGGTAACACCCTCTGCCTTCACAGTGACGATGGCCGAGCGGTCGGTCACGTTGCCGGTGGCGGTGATGACTACCTGACCGTTTCCCGCGCCGCTCAGTGTTGAGAACGTCAACCACGAGGCGGTGGTACTGACGGTCCATGATACGTTCGACGAGATATTCAGTACGGCCACGCCACTGGCATCCATGTTAATCATCTCCGGTGCCACCTCCAAGAACGCATCTTCCTTGTCGTCATTAGAGCAGCTCGAGGTGAACAACTGCGCACTTATCAGGGCAAATATGCACAACACTGCCCAGACCTTGCGTTTCATCAGAATTTGATTGCTAAATCTATCCATATCACTTTCTAAGGCAGAATCTCACTGCCAACTTTTAAGTTAGTAATTAGTTGTTGGCAAATGTACGAAATAAATATCAAAATTACCATATCTTCCCCAAAAAATTGGTAGGATATGGTAATTTTGAACAAAGATTGCGACACTCAGACTACATCTTCGAGATGATTCCCATTTCTGACGAGCGGAGGAACTGGATGATGTTCTGGATTTCAGGACTGTCGGGCACCTGTTGCTCAATCTGGTTCACGGCATCGAAGAGCGATGTTTGTCCGTGGAACACAAGGCGGTAGGCATTTGCAATGTGCTTGAGAACCTTCTCGTCGACACCATAGGTGCGGCCCATGGTGAAGTTCACGCCACCATAGGTATTCTTCTTCGTACAAATAATATAAGGTGGTACGTCCTTCGAGAAAGTCGTTCCGGCCTGCACCATGGCACCCCGGCCCACGCGGGTCTTGGCGTTCTCGATGACCGATGAGGAGAAGATGACACCGTCCTGAATCTGGCAGTCGCCCGCAATCTTAGTACCGTAGCCGAAGACGCAGCGGTTGCCCACCTTCGTGTCGTGGGAGATATGGGCACCTTCCATGAGCACGTTGTCGTTGCCGATAATGGTCTGGCCCCCTGTATGTGTGGCACGGTTGATGACCACGTTCTCGCGGATGATGTTGTTGTCGCCAATGATGCATTCGGTCTTCTCACCACGGAACTCGAAGTCCTGGGGTAGGGCGGCGATGACACTACCCTGATGGACCTTGTTATTACTGCCCATGCGGGTGCCATCGAGGATGGAGACAAACGGGAAGATGATACAGTTGTCACCAATCACAACGTCATCCTCGATATACACAAACGGGAATATCTTGCAGTTGTTGCCGATACGCGCCTTTGGGCTGATTTCGGCTTTTGGACTTATTTCGCTCATTGTTGTAATTTACAATTTAACAATTTACAATTTACTATTTATTTTTCAATTTAGCAATTTGGCAATTTATTCTTTGCGACAGACAAACCCGTTATCAATCAAAAACAAATTGATAAATAATCCAATTGGCCAATCAATCGTAAATTGTAAATTGTCAAATTGTAAATAGATCTACTTTCCCCCTCCTCCAAGTGCCTGGTACAGGTTGACCACGGCCTGCATCTTCGAGAAGTCGTCGCTGACCTTTGAGATGCGGGCGTTGAGCAGACTGGTCTCTGCCTGGATGACCTCAAGATAGGTGCTGCCCTTAGAGGTATAGAGCTGCTTGGTGTCGTTGACGTTCTTCGTGAGCACCTCGACCTGCTTACCCTCAAGCTGCGACTTCTCGTCGCTGCTGTTGTAGAGCAGCAGGGCGTTGGACACTTCGTTACCGGCTTTCAGTATGGCGTTCTGCCAGGTGTTGAAGGCCTGCTCCTGCTTTGCCTTGGCCACGCGCAGTCCGGCTACGATGGCACCGTGCTGGAAAATGGGCTGGGTGAGCGATCCTACGGCTGAGAGTAGCCACTTACCTGGGTTGATGATGGTGCCGAGGTTGTTGGTGAATGCAGCTGTTCCAGTGATGGTGATGTTGGGATAGAACTTCGAACGGGCGGTCTCTACATCATAGAAGCACTGGGCCAGCGCCATCTCGGCAGCGTGCACGTCGGCACGGTTGCTCAGCAGCTGTATGCCTACGCCTGTAGAGAACTTCTGGGGCAGCGACTGGTTGTAGAACTTGCCACGCTCAATCTTATGTCCTGCCTCGTTGAGCAGCAGCGACATGGAGTTCTCCATCTCGCGGATCTGACGTTTCAGGTCGATGGCCTGTGCCTGCACGGAGTAGTAGCTGGCCTCGGCACTCTGCACGCTGGTAGAACGGGCACGCCCTAAGTCCATCTGGAGCTTCATCATGTCCCAGGTTTCCTTGACCAGCGCCTCCATGTCGGTGACGATGGCGAGCTGCTCGTCGAGCATCATCAGCGTATAGTAGAGGTTGGCAATGCCGCAGATGATGTTGGTCTTGACGGCCACCTGATAGTCTTTCGTGGCGAGAAGCTGCATCTGTGCGCTGCGCTTCTGCGAGAGGATGTTGCCGAAGAGGTCGACGTTCCATGAGGCCGAGACGGGCAGCGTGTAGGTCTTCGACGTTGAGGCACCGTCCATCTGCACACGGCTGATGGTACCACTCGGTGCAAGGGCCACGCCGGGAATGTAGGCGAGCTTGGCCACCTTGAGCATGTCCTCCATCATCTTGACGTTGAGGGCGGCATTGCGCAGGTCGGTATTGTTCTCGAGTGCCTTCTCGATGAGCCCTTGCAGCTGCGGGTCGGTGAAGACCTCGCGCCAGGGCAGATTGCCGAAGTTCTCGTCGCCGTTCACCTGTAGGGTATCGGTGTCGATGACGATATCGCGTATCAGTCCCGTGGTGTTCACGTCAGGACGCTCGTACTTGTTGTAAAGACCACAACTGCTAAGCAGGAGCAAGCCCACCCCAACCCCTCCCCAAGGGAGGGGCTTTAAGATACTTTTTACTATAGTTGCTATATTCATATTATATAGTTCAGTTTGTTGTTAAACAATGTAACCAACCTCCCCTCCCTTGGGGAGGGGTCGGGGGTGGGCTTTATTTCTGTAATTCATATTCCACGGGACGCTTTGCATATTGCTGCAGCTCGGTAGCCACGTCGGGATTCTCGTCGTCGCCCTCGAACTTCATGGGCTTGAACTTCTCTTGCAGGGACTGGAAGATGGTGAACAGCGTGGGCACCACGAGCACCTGGCAGAGCGTACCGACGAGCATACCGCCCACGGCTGCGGCACCAAGTGTCTGGTTACCATTCTTGCCTACACCCGATGCGAACATCATGGGCAGCAGACCAATGACCATGGCCAGCGACGTCATGAGGATAGGACGCAGACGGGCAGCGGCACCAAGCACGGCCGACCATGAGATGGCCATACCCGTCTCGCGGCGTTCAAGTGCAAACTGCACAATCAGGATGGCGTTCTTGGCCAGCAGACCGATGAGCATGATGAGCGAGATCTGCATGTAGATGTCGTTCGAATGTCCGAAGAGCTGTGTAAAGAGGAATGCGCCAGCCAGTCCGAAAGGTACTGAGAGTACCACAGCAAGCGGGAGGATATAAGACTCATACTGTGCCGACAGAATCAGGTAGATGAAGATGAAGCAGAGCACGAAGATGAGTGCCGTGGAGTTGCTCGACTGTGCCTCCTGACGCGTCAGGCCCTGATAGTCGTAGGTGTAGCCGGTAGGCAACATGTCCTTAGCCACCTCTTCCACAGCCTTGATGGCCTCACCCGTGGAGTAGCCGTCAGCCACGGTGGCGGTGACGGTGATAGAAGTAAAGAGGTTGAAGCGCGTGATGTTCGTCGGGCCGTAGACACGCTCCACGTTACAGAACTCCTGCACGGGCGACATGCCCTTGGGCGTGCGTACATATATACTATTCAGCGACTCCTTCGTCATGCGTGTCTCGGGCGAGCCTTGCACCATGACGCGGTAGAGCTTACCGTAGGCGTTGAAGTTCGACGCATACAGACCGCCATAGTAGCCCTGCAGGGTGGTGAGCACGGTAGAGGGCGAGATGCCGCTCTGCTTACACTTCGCCACGTCGACATGAATCATGTACTGCGGGTAGTTCGGGTTGTACGACGTCTGTGCCATCTGTATCTCCGGACGCTTGTTCAGTTCGGCCAGATAGTCTTTGGTGATGTCGAAGAACTTCGTCAGGTCGCCACCCGTGCGGTCCTGCATGACGAGCGACACACCGCTGTTGGCCGAGAAGCCGGGAATCATAGGCGGCGAGAAGGCCAGGATGGAGGCGTCCTTGATGTGGGCGGTCTTGATGTAAATCTGTGCCAGCACACCATCGGCGCTGAGCGGGTTCAGGAAGAAACGGTAGATGCCATCGCCCTGCCACAGTCCGCTGAGCTTCCACCAGAAACCTTTCTGACGCTCTTCGAACGACTTCAGCTTGATGATGAAGGTCGCCTGGTCGCTACCAGCACCGGCAATGAAGTTGTAGCCCTGAATCTGCTCACGGCTCTTGACGGCCGGGTCGGCGGCCAGGATGCTGTCCACCTCATTGATGATCTGTCGCGTGCGGGCCACTGACGTGGCGGGCGGCATACTGATGGTACAGAACAGCGTACCCGTGTCCTCGGAAGGCACAAGGCCTGTCTTTGTGGTCAGCATGGTTGTAGCCAGTACGGCAATACCGATGACAACAGCGATACCAATGGCGAGCGGCTTGCGCACCCACTTCTCGATAATACGCTTGTAGCGTCCCAGGATTGACTCGTAGGCAGCGTTGAACGACGCATGGAAGCGGTCTATGCGCGACATTTTCTTCTCGTGGCCGTTCTCATCGTGTGGTTTCAGGAAGATAGCACAGAGGGCTGGCGACAGTGTCAGGGCGTTCAGGGCCGAGATGAAGATCGAGACGGCCATCGTCACACCGAACTCACGGTAGAACGTACCTGTTGTGCCACCGATGAACGACACGGGAATAAACACCGAGGCCATCACTAAAGTAATAGAGATGATGGCACCCGAAATCTCGTTCATGGCGTCGATCGAGGCGGTGAGCGACGACTTGTAGCCCTGGTCCAGCTTGGCATGCACAGCCTCGACCACCACGATGGCATCATCGACCACGATGGCGATGGCCAAGAGCAAGGCCGACAACGTCAGCAAGTTGATGGAGAAACCGAAGACGCTCAGGAAGAAGAACGTACCGATAAGCGACACAGGCACGGCGATGAGCGGTATGAGCGTGGAGCGCCAGTCCTGCAGGAATACGTAGATGACGATGAACACGAGGATAAGCGTGAACACCAGCGTGAAGACCACCTCCTCAATCGAGGCATAGAGGAACTCCGTGACGTCGTAGTTGATCTTATACTCCATGCCCGGCGGGAACAGTTTGGCCTGCTCTTCCAGCTCGGCCTTCACCTGTTTGGCAATCTCGTTGGCATTGGAGCCAGCAATCTGCTGCACCATACCCAATACCGAAGGCAGGTTGTTGTTCCTCATCGAAACGGAGTACTGCAAACCACCCAGCTCGATCTTCGCCACGTCCTTCAGCTTCAGCGTCTGTCCGTTGGCATCGCTCGAAATGATGATGTTGCCAAACTCCTCGGTAGTCTTCAGACGACCCGTATAGCGCATGGCATATTCGTAGGCCACGTTGCTGCGCTCACCGAAGGTACCTGGTGCAGCCTCGATGTTTTGCTCGGCCAGCACGTTCGAGATATCCGAGGGCATCAGGTTGTACTGCTTCATTACGTCGGGCTTCAGCCAGATGCGCATGGAGTAGGTTTTCATACCGGGGCTCTGCACGTCGCCCACACCCTGTATACGCTTGATGGCGGGGATGATGTTGATGTTGTTGTAGTTCGTCAGGAACTCGTCGTCGTAACGGCCGTCGGAGGTCAGGGTGAACATCAGCACCTGGCTGGTCTGACGCTTCATCACCGTCACACCGATGCGCGTCACCTCGGCGGGCAGCAATGCCTGCGCCTGCTGCACACGGTTCTGCACGTTCACAGCACACATGTCGGCATTCAGTCCCTGGCGGAACAGAATGCTAAGCTGAGCAGAACCCGACGAGGCCGTCGAGCTGATATAGTCCATGCCTTCCACACCGTTAATACTCTCTTCCAACGGCACAAGTACGGAATTCTTCACCGTCTCGGCATCGGCACCAGGATAGCTGGTATAGACCACAACCGTAGGCGGTGCAATGTCCGGATACTGCTCAATAGGCAGCGTGGCTAATCCGATGAAACCCAGCAAGACGATGAGGATTGAGATCACCGTCGACAGCACCGGGCGTTTTATGAATGTTGTAAAAGTCATATCAATTTACAATTTGACAATTTACGATTTACTATTTAAATTCCCATTTCCCACATTTTACGATTTAACAGCGATTGTCCGTTTTCACAATAAATTGCCAAATAATCAAATTGCCAAATAAATTGTAAATTGTAAATCGTAAAATCGTAAATGGATTTTATTTTTTCATCGCATCAACAATGTCACCGGCACTCATGGCCTTGGCCTGCTCCTGAATCTTCTGCTGGTAACGCTCGGGGGTGATGGGCACAATCTCCATCTGGTCATTGAGCTTGGTGATGCCGTTAGTCACGTACTTATCGCCCACATTCAGGCCACTGGTCACGATATAGTTGTTTCCGTCGTTCTGCAGGTCAACGGTAATCTCAGTGTACTTCACCTTGTTATCTTTACCCAGCACATAGACGAACTTCTTGTTCTGCACCTCCATGACGCACGACTGCGGAATAACAATGGCCGAAGTCTGGTCACGGGGAATAACGATGGCACCAGAGCCACCGCTCTTCAGCAGTCGCTCAGGATTGGGGAAGACGGCAATCATCTGAACCGTACCTGTAGCCTGGTCGATGACACCACTCATCTTGGCTACTGAACCGTCGTGGTTGTATATGGTGCCGTCGGCTAACTGTAGCTTCACAGCAGGCAACGTATTCAGGCCGTTACCGCTCTTCGACATCTCCAGTGCGTCTTTCTCGTTCATCGAGAAGTATACTTCCATCGACGAGTTGTTTGAAACGGTTGTCAGCACCGAGGCTGCGCTCACAAGCGCACCGACCTTCAGAGGCAGTGTGCCCACGACGCCGGCAGCCGGACTTTTCACGTAGCAGAAGCTCAGCATCTCCTTGGCATTGGCCAGTGAGGCCTGAGCCTGAGCCAGTGCAGCCTTGGCACTCTCATACGAGTTCTGGGCGGTCTGCAACTCATAGTCGCCCACCACCTTGTTCTGGTGCAGTTGCTGGGTGTTCTCGAATGTCAGCTTGGCGGTGTTCACCGAAGCTTGAGCCGTGTTCACGGCAGCCTGTGACTGACGCACCGTAGCCTGATAGGTGGCATTGTCAATCTCGAAGAGTACCTGTCCGGCACTTACCGACTGACCTTCCTTTACGTGGATTCTTGTAATGAATCCCCCCACCTTCGGGCTGATCTGCACGTCCTGCACGCCTTTAATAGTGGCAGGATAAGTGGTCTGCGTAGCGGCACTCGACGTTCCCACGGTCACCACCGGGTACTCGTTGTCGCCAAAGCTCGGGCGACCGCCACCGCTCTTGCCGCATGAGGCAACGAGCAGCGCAGAGGCCACAAAAAGCAAAATCTTACTCTTTTTCATACTTTTTGTTATTATTAGTTCATAAAATTCACTACTATACAACACTATGCACAAGCCTGCTTCGGATACGCCTTTAGCAAGCTCGTGTAGGAAAACTTCAGGAAGACCTGTTGGTTTTCAGACTGCAAAATTACAAAAAAGATGTGGAAGTCGACCGACCTGCACATCTTTCTTAAGTCTTATTAGCATTTGTTACAAAGCGTTGAGTAGTCTAGTCTTGTAGTCGGTGGTCACACATCACAGGCGAGCCCCATCTCGCGGGCTTTCTCGCAGAGCAGCTTCATGAGGGGTTCGCGCTCGTTCTCGACACGGTTGTCGAGTACGGCATCCTTAAGATACTGCTTTAGCGTGCCCACCTCGCGACTGGGCTTGAGATGGAAGAGCTCCATAATTTCGTTGCCATCGATGACGGGCTGCAACAGCCGCTTGTAGTCTTTCTCCTTGAGGTCGGCGAGTTTCTCGCGTACCATGCGGAAATTTTCGAGGAAGATTTTCTTTTTCACCTCGTTCTTCGAGGTGATATCGGCTTCGCAGAGCGTCATCAGGTCGTCGATGTCGTCGCCGGCATCGTTCAGCAGCCGGCGCACGGCGCTGTCGGTGACCTCCTCGTCGGCAATGGCCTGTGGCCGCATGTGGAGCTCCACAAGCTTCTCCACGTACTTCATCTCAGCGCCCATGGGCAACTTGAGCCGACGGAATAGCTGCGGTACCATCCTTGCACCGATATAGTTATGGTTATGGAATGTCCAGCCCATGCCAGGTTCCCAGCGTTTGGTCTTCGTCTTCCCTATGTCGTGGAGGAGTGCGGCCCAGCGGAGCCAGAGTGTAGAGTGTAGAGTGCAAAGTGTAGAGTTTGCTACCACCGTACCGTTTTCGCTTGTCTGTCCTTGCTCAGGGGCGGCAGCAAACTCTACACTCTGCACTCTACACTCTACACTACGAATGACATTTTCCAGCACCTCGAGCGTATGGTAGAAGTTGTTCTTGTGAGCCCGGCCGTCGCGCTGCTCCACGATGTCGAGTGCCGACAGTTCAGGCAGGATGAGCTGTAGCAGTCCGGAGCGCTGCAGGTCGACGAAGCCCTTGCTGGGATGGGGCGACATGATCATCTTGTTCAGCTCGACCATGATGCGCTCGCCGCTCACTATCTTGATGCGCTGGGCCATGCGCTCCAACCCCTCGAAGGTCTCGTCCTCAATCTGGAAGTTCAGCTGGGTGGCGAAGCGTATGCAGCGCATCATGCGCAACGGGTCGTCGCTGAAGGTGATGTCGGGGTCGAGGGGCGTGGCAATGATGCCGTCCTCAAGGTCGGCCAGCCCGTTAAAGGGGTCGACCAGCTCGCCGAAGCGCTTGTTGTTCAGGCAGATGGCCATCGCGTTGATGGTGAAGTCGCGCCGGTTCTGGTCGTCCTCCAGCGTGCCGTCCTCCACGATGGGCTTGCGCGAATCGTGGCTGTAACTCTCACGGCGGGCGCCGACGAACTCCACTTCGAAGAAGTCATTTTGGCTCCCTCCACCCTCCACCTTTAACCCTCCACGATAGACTTTCACCTGCGCCGTGCCGAAGTTCTTGAACACGGAGAGATGGGCCTTGCGCCCTAACCGGCGTTTCAGTTCCTTGGCCACCTCAATGCCGCTGCCTACTACCACGACGTCGATATCGTTGGAAGGCCGCTCTAAGAAAATGTCGCGCACGTATCCGCCCACCACGTAGCACTCTACGCCCAAGTGGTCGGCGGCATCGCCAATCTGATGGAAAATGTCCTGATCGAGAATCTCGGCCAGCTCTTCGTCTGAATACAATTTCATTTCAATATCTTTTGCATGCAAAATTACGAAATTATGCTGAAACGGCAAAGCATTTTTGCATGATTTACACAGATAACGCCATAAATAAAACCATTTGAACGCAGAACGAGAGGCAAAACAAACTATTCCATTCTACAAACTCGTCGACTTTGTTAAACAAACTCGTCGACTTTGTTAAACAAACTCGTCGACTTTGTTCAACAAACTCGTCGACTTTGTCAGACAAACTCGTCGACTTTGTTCTTCAACTAAGCAGCGAACAGAAGACAGCCAAATGATAATAACAACATTTCCGTTCGGCTCATTCAATAAAGTAAATGCCCTCAGGAGTTTGTTCCTAAGGGCATTTACAAGATAGGATAGTCCTTCGGTGTTGGTAACACATGCCACGTAAACCAATTGCAATTTTGTTTCTTTGTTTCCATAATTATTAGTAAATAATATTAGTTACCAACAGTTTGCTAAGTTCCCACGAAAAATATTTATTGGCAGGCACCACAATGCCGCCTCGGCATCTCAGTATCTTCGACCCCAAGTCGCTACAAAGATACTGTTTTTTCTCGAATCCATATAAATTTCTGCCGAATTTCTTCAAAAAGGCCATCGAATTACTTTCTTTTTGGCTGAAATCTTGCTAATTACTTGCAACTTTGGAGTATTTTGGCTATTTTTGCAGCGAGAAATCAAAAGGAGATACAGATATGGCAACACCAGTAAAGATTATCCCAACATTACACGGTGAATCTGCAAGGAGATTCATAGAGCGTGCGGAAGAGCGTGAGCGCAATCCTCATCCCACTCCCATATATACTGAGAGTGAGAAGGTGGCATATTACAGAATGCTGAAAGAATCAGGAATGCCATTATGACAAACGACGAATTCTTGAGCAAATTTTTATTCAAGGAAATGACGGAAGATGTGCTCGCTGAGTGCGAGCATTTTTCTTGTGGTGTCAGTGACCTTAACGAGTATTTCCAGAAGGATGTGCTTGCCTATTCACGACGTATGGTAAGTCGCTCATACGTGTTCTGCCCAAAAGAATGCCCCCAGAAAATAGCATGTGCATTCTCTGTATCGTACGATAGCCTGCGCATTACGGACTTGTCTAACCGTAAACAAGAGGAGTTCCGTGAACTGAACGACCTCAGCGAAAAACGACTAAAGCGCTATCCTGGAATATTGATAGGCCGTTTGGCAGTCAATCAGGAAATGGCGCATCAAGGCATAGGCACAGCCCTTATGAACTTTATCAAGATGTGGTTGGGACATGGAGGCAAGGCGGGTTGCCGTTTCCTTATTGTTGATGCCCGTAATGCTCCAGACACATTGGCTTATTATGAGAAGAACGGATTTACCTATCTGTTCCCATCAGAGGAGATAGAGTCAATGAGCACACGAAAGGACAAGGCTGTCGTTCCCCAAAATACCCGTCTGATGTACTTTGACCTAAAGGATTCAAAAGGATAATAGTCACGAACACAACTTTCATGAGTTCCCAAACTGCCAGCGTTTGTCAGCATTATGAATACAACGTGTATTCGGCATGAATACTTTTTGTATATATTCCGAGAACTCAGCGAGTACAGGTAACCGGCTTGCAGCTTCGCTCGTCGAAGAACGTGTTTTTATTTCTTCTTCGGTTGTTTGTTGAAGCGATACACGACGTGCAGCAGGGCGTAGCGGGGCAGGACGTTGGTATAGGTCTCGGTGCGGCCCTGGGCATTGACGGTGCGGGTGACGTTGTCGAGCTGACCGAGGAGGTCAAAGCCGTCGAGCATGACGAGGAGTTTGCCTTTGAGGAAGGGCCGCGAGAGGCGGGCATTCCATACAAGGTCACTCGTGTTCAGAGTGTTGTCGGCATAGCCTGTACGGGTGTAGAGGCTGAGGTCTGTGTTGAGTTCCAGTTTCCACGGGAGTTTTAGCAGGGCGGTGAGGGCGTTGGTGAGGGTGAGGGGCTGCGACATTATCGCAGCATTCTGACCATTGGGGCTGGTGAAGCGCTGCCAGAGGGTGGTGCTCTTGAAGTTCAGCGAATGCTCACCAATCTTATAGGAGAGTGTGAGGCTGTTGTTAAGCGCGAGCGTGTTGACGATGCTCCGCTGGTTGTTTACCAAGTCAACGCTGTGGCTATAATTGATGCCGGGTCTGATGTGAAGACGCAGAGGGCGTTTCTTTCCAATAGCTGTATTGAAAATGTAGTCGGCTCCATAGTCATAATTGCCGTTCACGTTGTCGGCCTGCCAGGTGCGGATGCCCGTTTTGGAATCGTACTGACTGGTCATAGCCAATGCGTTTTGAACGATGTTATAGTGAAGATAATATTCGCTTTGGGCCTCTCTGCTGTTTTGATTGCCAAACGAATGACTGAAAGAGAACTGATGACTGATGGCGTTGTGCAGATTGTGATTGCCCAGATGGATGTTCAGCGGGTCGGCATCGTCGCGCATATCAACAAGGTTCACCAAGTCAGGGGTCTTTGTTTGTGCAATATACTGTAGATGCAGCTTCTGTGCTCTTCCTGTTTCGGGGTTAATGGTCGTGTATTGGATAAAGCAGTCCCAGATGTTGACGGGTATGGTATGGCGCACGATGGTGGTGTCCACAGTGCCACGCTGATAATCCAGTCGCTGACGGCTGAGGGTGAGTGGGAAGCCCAACTGTGCCCAAATCTTCTTTATCTTCTCTTGATACCAGTTGTAGAACAGTCGCGGTGAGAAGCTGCAGACATCCTCGGTGAAGTGACTGTCGTAGCTAAGGCTTCTGTTTAGTGCCTGCTGGTATTCCGTAGATGATGGCAACTGTCCGAGCGGGTGGATCGTGTCGATATCGAAGACTGACGACTCGCGACGTTGGTCAATGTGGGCGTAGTCGGCTATGAGTTGCAGACGGATGAGTTGCGTGAAGTTGATTTGATAGGTGCCCTTGGCATCGGCACGCCACGAGCGGTTGGGATGGTTTCGGGTGTAGCGGTTAAGGGCCTGTGTGGGCTGCTGTGACAAAGCAGCATACTGAACCTGCTGACGATTGTAGAGGTCTTCCTGACGATCGTTGAAAGAAACGGAGGCATCTACAGCTGCCCAGTCGGGACTATGGTGGAACTTAAAGGTGCTATTAAGACGGAGCCCACCTTCAAGCTGATGACCTTCAGTGATGCCGCGTTGCAGGTTCTTGTTAAGTGCGCTGTCGTTCCGTGTGGTGAGCGATGAGTAGCCACTGGTATTGTCGAACTTCTCATAGTTGAACGAGGGGCGTACGTCGAGGTTCCACATACCGAAATTACGGTTAAAATGGTGATTGGTGTTCAGCGTCAGGTTCTTGTCGCGCTGATTCTGATAGATGCGGTCGTAGGTATCGCCCGTAGGCAGGAAGTTTTGGCGGTTGGTTTGCGCCTGACGGTCAAGGTCTGTGTGCGTCACCTGTACGCTGCCGTCAGCCTTCCACACGCTGTTGCGGTCTTCCACGCTGTAGTCTATGCCCGCCTGTTGCTGGGTCAGCATACCACCGTTCTGCAGGCGCTGTGGGTTCCAACTGCCGCTTTCACCTGGTTTTCGGTCGCCGTTCAGATTGTTGGCCGTGGCGTAGGCAGCGAGGCGGGAATGGTCAGAAAAGCGAAGGGCAAAGAGACGAGCCAGCCATCTGTCTTCTGTACCACAGCCAACCTCCGCATTCCCTAATGTGCCGATGGAGTATTCCTTCTTCAGCTTCACGTCCATCACGTAACGGTTGTCGCCCATAACGTGCTGTCCGAGAAATTCGCTCTGTTCGCCCCACTTGTCATAGATCTGAATATTCTTCACGGTGTAGGCGGGCAGATTGTCAAGCATGATGGTGTGGTCGCCACGGAAGAAGTCCTTACCGTTGAGCAATAGCGCATCGACGTACTTGCCGTTGTGGTAGATGCGTCCGCCCTCTTTCAATTCAATGCCAGGTAACTGACGCACCAACGCGTCGAGCATCGACCCCTCGGCCAGTTCGAAAGCATCGGCATTGAAGACGAGCGTGTCGCCCTTATAATAGAACTGCACCTTGGTTGCCGTGACCACGACCTCCTTCAGCATCTTTGATGCGCGCTTCATATAGACGGGAGGCAGGTCACGCTGCTGCTCGCGACGGTAAATGTTATCGACGGTATATGGCATCTCTGTGGTTTGGAATCCCAAGTAGGAAGCCTTGATGACATAGCTGGCAGGACGCGCCGGCACTTGGAACGCGAAGTCGGAATGCTCAATAGGAGGATTGTTGCCGTATTGCATGTATGAAATGGCCTCGCAGGAATCGACGGTCTGGCCATCGGCAGTCAACAGACGGACGGTGGAGTGTGGCAACTCAAGATGCGTCACATAATCGTAAACCTTTCCTTTAAGCCATAACTTGCGGTTGTCGGCTTTCGGCTTGTATTGAATGGTTATCTCCTTGTTGCGTGTCTTCACTTTCACGGGCTGGTCTTTGCAGACGAGCTTAACCGCGTCAGGAGCATTGAGATTCTTGACTTTGGCCGATGTACGCAGGTCGGTGAGGTCGTCAGAGAGAATAGCGATAGTATAGTCCGATTGGCTTAGTTCTATCGTGCGAAGGGCTTCGGTCAGCGGGGTATTATGGAAACTATGAGTAATCTGAGCAAAGGTGTGGCTGAGAAGAAAAGCAGATAGAATCAGAAAGGTCAGTCGTTTCATTTCATATCCTCCTTTCCTTCCTGTACCTCCACAAAGATAGTGTCTCTCAATAGGGTCAGTTGCAGCCCGTCAAACATGTTAAGGCCGTCAATGAAGCTGGTTAGCGAAGAATCCGGCACCCACGTCATGATAAACTTCATGCCCCTGGCCTCGTCACTACGGAAATGCGTGGTCTTGCCATAATGGGCAGACACAACAGCGAGAATACTATCGAGGCGGACATCATCGAAATGAACGGGAGGAAGTGAAGACTGAAGAGTGAAGAGCGAAGAATCTGTTTCCACTCTGTATTCTTCTGTTGGTCGCTGTGACTGCCACATCAGATGGTAGACAGCAAAGGCAAGGCCGGAAAGGAAAGCCACACCGACAAACATGGCTGCGACTTTCAGCCAGCGACGTGAAGACCAATGGTCATGGCTGACAGGACTGACTGGAGAATGGCGGGGACGCAGCAGGTTGGCTGTTGTCTGTAGGTCCTCATAATAATTCCGGCAATCAGCGCACTGGCTGATGTGTTTTTCGCACATAGTCTTTGTGTCAGGATCGACATTTTTGTCAAAGAGGTCAACCACTATGTTTCTGAATTCCTTGCAATCCATAATCGTTTGGTTTTTGTGGGTTTAAATTGTAAGAGAGGCGTGCATCCCTCGTTTTATTTTCTCCAATCCATAGACGAAACGCGACTTAATAGTGGTTACCGGCTCATTGAGAATCTGGGCAATCTCATTGAAAGTCTTATCGCCATAATAGCGTAAACGTATAACCTCGGCTTGTTCGTTAGGAATTTCTGCTAAAAGCTGAGTGATACGTCGGTATTCCTGCTCGAAGTCTTCGTTCTCTGTATCTGCAGGGTCGGTCTGACAGTCAAGAGGAACAAAATGCAGGCGGTTGTTCTCACGTAGATAACTGACGCAACGATTAGAAAGGCTGCGAAATAAGTAGGCCGACAGATTGCTGATTGAAAAATCCTCTTCCTGCTTTCGTTGATGCAGACTTGCAAGCGTATCCTGCACGGCATCTTCCGCATCAGCCAAGCTGCCTAATCGGTAACAAGCATATTGTAGCAGCCGGGGTCGTTCCGCTGCTATCAGCTGTTCTATTTCTGTATGTCTATTTTTGATGCTAAACATTTTCTTTTTTGCTGTCTTTTACCTATATGACGCAAAAATAGCAAAAAAGACGTAAACAGGAGGTGGAAAAATGTGAGAAATCTGTACAATCATCATCAAAAAAACCTGCTCGCCTAACACCGCAGTAACTATTTCAGCAGGCTTTCTAACTTCTCGCTAAGTTTTGATGAATCGAGGTTACGGGCAACGATGAAGCCTCGCTTGTCAGTGATGATGTTGGAACAGACGGTCGACACGCCGAGCTGGGTGAGAAGAGGCGACTCCCACATTTTGCCATCACACACGTTGGGCCAGCTGATGCTGTCGCGCTCGAGTACGCCCTTGCCTTCGTTCTTGTTCGCATCGAGGCAGATGGTGATGACGGACATGCGGCGGGGATGGGCTTGCTCTCTACGCCGCACAGTGCGAACCATGTTCTGGCTCTCATAGTTCCATGACGACCAGACAACGATCACGTTCACGTCGGACTTCAGCGTGCTGTTGTCGACGAGCCGGCCTTTGGTGTCGCGGGCATGAAAGGAGGGTAGGGGACCTTCGGTCTTGTAGTTCTTCAGCAACTGTAGCTCGTTGAGTAGTCGTTTGGCTTTGATGTTGTTGGGTTGCTTTTGGGCAACGAGTGTGCACAGCTCGTGGGCTTTTTCGTAGTCGGGCGACTCGTTCTGTACGAAGAAGCGTTGTACGAGATAGAGTGAGATGGGTGATGACGCGTTGTTGATGATAAAGTCTTCAGCCGTCTTGCGTTGTTCGGGTGGTGTCTGCTCAGCCACGTCTAATCTGAAATTCGTCAACTCCTCGTTGGCCTTGTCGCCGCTAACCTTGGTCTCGCGCAGGTGTGACACATCGCCCTTGATGGTGATTTTGGAGCTGGGATGGGCTATGATGGGCAGTTCGGAGAAGTTGGGAAACATGAGCATGAGCATGGCCGTGTCTTCCAGGTTGCGTTGGTATTCAAAACGGCCGTCTCGCACACGGATGGTGTCCTTGGTTCCGCGCTCAGCGTCGTAGATGTATAACTCGCCTTGGTTCATGTTCCTGAAGCGTCCCTCCAGTCTGAAACGGTCGGACGATGAACTGCAGGAACTGAGCAGAAGGAGCGTTGTAATGCATAATGCATAATGCTTAATGCTTAATGCACAATGATTCATATCGGCTACGAATTACACGAATTATACTAATCTGGTTGCGCGAGGAAAATGACGACTACGAATTTCACGAATTATACTAATTTGGCTGCGCAAGGCAATAATTCGTATAATTCGTGCAATTCGTAGTGGCCTTAATAATGCTTAATGCACAATTTACTTAATTTTAGAGAGCTCAAGATCCTTGGCTGCGTATGCAGCATATTTGGGATCCTTGGCCGTAGCAGCACCGAGAGCCTGAGCAGCATCGCTGATATTGCCAGTGCGGGCATTGAGGATGGCGCGCAGATAGTCGGTGGTGGCATCGGGGTTGTCGACATATTTCAAGGTGACGGCAGCCTGCGTGTAGTTCTTGTTCAGGATTTGGGCCAGTGCAGCAGAGTTGCTGAACACCTTGTCGAAGTCGTGCTCGGCCTGCGTGTACTTGCCCTGAGCAAGGTGCAGGTTACCCAGCACCTCGGCCAGACCGTTGGCATCGGTAGCCTTGCTGATGTATTCCTCGGCCTGAGTGGTGTTGCCAAGCTGCAGGGACAGCATGCCTAAGTTGGCGTAGGCCTCGGGCAGGTTCTTATTCACGCTCAGTGCGTTCTGCAGCCATGTCTCGGCTTCGTTGTAGTTGCCCTTGGCAAATTCCATGACGGCAATGTTGTTGAAGGCACGTGCATCGGTAGGATAGAGTTCAGAGGTCTTCTTATAGATCTGCTCAGCCTGCTCGGGAAGGTCGTTGTAGAGCGTGGCAGCATAGAGCATTTCCTCGACGCTCAGCTGCTTGGCATCGTCCTTGTACTGCTGTTTGATCTGGTCGTCGCTACGGCCCACCAGCTGGTAGTTGATGGTCATGCGGGCACGGCGCAGCTGGGGAAGAATGCCGTCAGCCAGCTCGCGGAAGGCACTCGACAGGCTCCTGATCTGCTCCTCGCGCTCCTCGGGATCCTTATACATCGAGAGAACGCGCAGGATGACGTCCTTGTCCTGGATGTCGCTGGCAGCCACGAGTTCCTGGAATCCTTCCCAGTCCTCGGCGGTGTATTTGGTCTCGACGTTGCCTTCGGCATTTGCCTTCTTCATCTGCTGTTTCACATAGTCGGTAGTGACATCCTGGCGCTTACCGGCCAGACGCTCGTTGACATCAAAGCCGCCATCGGGCGATGCGTATGCTGAGATCTCTACGCCATCGAGCACCTTGCCCTCCTGGTCTTTCACAATCTCATTCAGCAGGCGAACGAACTCCTGTACCGAGTTGTTCTGCAGCTCGCTCTTGCGCAGCTGGGCCTGGCCGATGAGGAACTTCACGTTAGCCTCTTGCTTCTGTTCGCTAATGCGCTGGAAACCATCCAGTGCCAAAGCAGGCTTGGCCGACTCAAGCGTGCGCTTATAAAGCTCGCTGGTTGCTATCACGCCTATTGCCACCTTCACGGGCGGAATCCACTTGAACTTGCCGCCAACGCGGGCAAAGAAGGTAAGGTAGAGATCGCTCTTCTGCATCTCGGGCACGTACTTGAAGTTGGACTTCATCGTATAGCGACCGCCCACCCGGTAGGAAATGGTCTGGTTGTTGCCCTGGACGCTCTCGCCCTGGAACGTAGCGCCTTCGCCCTTGGTGGCCTGCTGCTTGCCGTCAACGGTATAGCGCAGCTCGGGAGTCACCGTTACCACTGCCTTCTTCTTCATGTATTTTTCGGGGAACATGCCGCTGATGGTCACGGGAACATCGCCGGCCTGGGTCTCAAGAGGATTAGGTGTCACGCTGAAATTGTCAGCCGAAAGGGCTCCCATCTTGCTGGAGCATGATGCCAACAACAGGGCTGCTGCGGGCAGTAAGAGAAATAATCTTTTTTGCATAATGTTGATATAATTGTTGATTGTATAGTCTTGAATCATGCAAAGGTACGCATATTAATTAGTATCGGTTGTCACTCCGTTCGTTTTTTTTGTTTATTTAACCGAAAACCGCACTTCTTTTATCTGCTTAGCCAGTTCATGGGGTTGAGTACCTGTACCCAGTTGCGCAGTTGGAACTGCAAGATGCCGTCGTTGCCAATGGGACCGAGTGTCTGACGGGTGCTGACGTGCTGGCCTTTATGCACGCTGACTGCCGACAGACCGTAGTAGATGGAAATGTATTTCCCGTGGCGTATCATAACGATGAACTTGCCGTTCTGCATACCGATGGCACTCACCTCGCCGTCGTAGATGCTACGTGCCTGGGCTCCCGACTGTCCTTTCAGGAAGATTCCTTTGGAGTCGAGGCGCACATACTTCAATCCTTCGATGACATTGCTGCCGAACGAGCGCATCATCTTGTAGCCACCGGTGATGGGCATGGGCAAGCGACCGCGGTTCTGTTCGAAGCTACCTGTCAGCTTGCGGTCGGCAGCAGGCATGGTGTACTCTTCTTCTGCGCTCTTACGTGCCTGTGCTATCTCCCGCTCACGGGCGTTATTGTCCTGTTGGGCCTGGCGCTCTGCTTTCTGACGGGCTTGTTCAGCCTCGCGTGCCTTACGTTCGGCGGCTTCGCGTTCCTGTGAACTCTTTTTCGAAGCGGCGCGTGCAGCTTGTTTTGCCTTCTCCTCTGCGGCCTTGGCTTCGGCTATGCGCCGGTCGTTTTCTTTGCGTGCCGCTTCGGCAGCGGCCTTCTTCCTTGCCAGCTCCTCCTGCCGTTTGCGTGCCGCCTCGGCAGCTGCTTTCTTGCGTGCCTCGGCTTCGGCAATGGCTTTGGCACGTGCTATTTCCTCCTCCACGAGCTTGTCGATGCGTGCGTTCAGCTCGGCTTCCTGCCGTTGTTGCTGTTCGATGACGGCCGCCAGTGTGCGCTGTTCTTTTTGCAGCTCGTCTACCTGCTTCTTCTGTTCACTCTGTTTGCCTTCGAGCTGTTGCTGCTCCTGTTGTCCACGGGTCAGCAGCGTGTTCTTCTTCTTCTTGGCTTCGGTCAGCTCGGCCTGTTTCTGAGTGAGCTGTTCCTGTTTCTGCTTTACTGCCTCACCCTGCGCACGCTGGAAGGTGGCATACTCTCGGGTGAAGCGGAGCCTGCGGTACATCTGGTTGAAGTTGTCGGCACTGAAGACGAACATCATCTGGTTCTGCACCGAACGGTTACGGTGCATGTAGCGCAAGGACTTCATATAGCGTTGTTTCCGGTCATCGAGCTCCATGCCGAGCGTGTCAATCTGTCGTCCCATGAAGGCGATGTCGTCGTCAAGGGAGCTGATGTCCTGCCTGATGGTGTCGATGACTCGTCGTTTGAGGTCAATTTCCTGATTGAGCACAAGCAGCGCCTGCATGCCCAGTCTGACACCCTTTTCCACCTGCGCCTTGCGTTTCTTCTTTGCTTCGGTGTCTTGGTGCAACTTTGTCTTTTGGTTCTTCAGCGAAGCCACCGTGGGCTGTTTCGTAGTGTTGCGCTTTTTATGTTTAGCCTGTTGTTTCTGTTTTGAGGTTTGTTTCTGCTTGTTGGCAGACGTTTTCTTGGTCGTGCTTTTCTGTGTGGTGGACTTCTTGGCGGCACTCTGTCGGGCAGTAGTCTTCTGGGTGGGTTTGCGCTGGGCCGACTTCGACTGTTGAGCCGAAGCCAGTCCGAATGTTAGCATAGCTGCAATGAATGCCACTAAGAATCTTCTCATGCGGGTTGCCTTATATTACAATGAAACAGTTTTGTCCTTATCCTATAATGCCATGAAGCGGCGAAGTATCTCGTCGACGGTTACCTCGTTGTATTTTGCCGACACCTGTGTGCGCGTCTCCCAGTCGCTGTCATTGCCGAGGTAATTCAGTTTCAGCTCCATCTTCACCTCTTTTGAGGCGGTGGTGAGCGTAATCTTCATGTCGTCGGGGAACATCTTCCGGCCCAGAGGCGAAAAGCTCTGGTAGTCCCAGTTAAGCTGCGAGCTGGCTCCCTGCAGCGGCGTATAGACCACGTTGGCCATTTTGATGCGGCCGGTCATGGCATCGGTAAGCCAGCTATAAAGCATCTTCTCGTCCTTATCGTAGCTGACGATGGTGTTCTCGTCGGCATGCTGGATATCAAACTTTTCGTAATCGGCAGGTGTTACCTGTTCGTTTCCTGGCAGGAAAAGCTCGTTCCAGAACAAGGCCTGCAGTGTGTAGAAGTTGATGCCACTCTTGCGCAGGAAGTCCACGTGATGGTAGGGTGCACGGAGGAACTGCTTGTTGATGCGGTCGATAATGAGCACGTAGTCCTTGGTAAACTCTAATCGTCCAGCCTCGACGAAGCCGAAGGCCATAAGTTGCAGTCGGATGACGTCGTTGCGCTTCATCTTCAGATTTCCTGTTAAGGACTGCGACAGTGCGCCCATCTTGATGGTGAATTTCATTTTCGAGGTGACGAAATCTGCTTTGTTGGCAGTGTCACTGACCCTTTGCAGTGTTGCCACTTTGCTTGAGTCGATGGTGACGACGGTCTTAGTCTCTGTTACCTTTTTGTGTGTGGCACAGGCTGCCATAATCAGTGGCATGACCAGCACCAGCGCCTTCAGGATGGTCGATAGCTTCTTCATTGTCTGATATACTTTTTACGTTTTATTTTTCTGATGAGTACTTTGTTTCCCGGGTCGCTTTCCAAGGCCGTTTGCCATAGTCTCAGGGCTTCGGTGGCGTCGCCGCAGAAAAAGTAGATGTCGCCTCCGTGCTCGGTGATGACGTTGCTGTGGAGCGAGTCGTTCTGCATGGCCTGGTCAATGTATATGCGTGCCTCGGAGTATCGCTTCTGCATGAACAGTATCCATGCGTAGGTGTCTAAGTAGGTGGCATTCTCGGGCTCGGCCTTGATGGTGGTCTGGCTCATCTGTTCGGCCCTGTCCAACTGCTCACCCTCTACACTCAGGTAGTAGGCATAGTTGTTCAGGCAGCTGATGTTGTCGGGCTTCCATTGTAGGCAGGAGTCGTAGGCAGCGTATGCCTCGTCTTTCAGTCCCTTCTGATGCAACAGGTCGCCCATCACTTCGTAGAACGACGATACAATATCGGGCGAGCTTTCCTGGGTGATGACGCTGATGCCATTGCGAAAGGCACCGAGGGCCTCGTCGTGGTTCTCCTGTCGGTAGAAGGCCATTCCCTGATAATAGTAGAAGGCCATCTCGTCGGGATTGTACTGACGGGCAGCACGGCAGAGGCTGATGACGCGTTCGTCGTCTTCTGCCTCCCATGCGTACTGCACGAGTTGCAGACGTGCCGAGGCGTTGTCGGGCGCTAATTGGAGCACAAACTCGAGCATGTTGCTCACGCTGTCGCGTGGCATCTGCTTCAGGTTCATATAGGCAGCACACAGCTCGGCCAGCTGCGGGTCGGGGTCGGGCAGTGCCAGTATCTCATGGAACAGTGCCAACACCTGTGTGCTGTCGCCTCCGGCCTGTTCGCTGGCCCCTATCTCCTGTCGGAGAAGATAGACCTTTTCTTCCTGCGATGCGTTGCGGTTGAGCAGGATGCTACGTGTGAGCGAGTCGGCATGCACGGAGTCTTCCTGCATTAGGTAGTAGGTACGCAGCGACATCTGGGCTCTGGTGTTGTCGGGTTCCTGTTCCAGTACGCGTGTCAACACGTCGCAGGCTTCCGTCTCACGGTCGTCCATCATCAGCATGTTGGCATAGAGCGTCTGGTAGGTCTGGTCGTTGGGATGCTGCTCAGCGAGTTGTTTCATCTCGTCGACGGCCGCCTTCTTGTTGTCGAGCTGCATGTAGAGCTGGCTCTTTGTCACCGACAAGCGCTCGCTTTTTCCGTCGACGGCCTCCATGCGCTCTACCACGCCGATGGCTTTTTCAAAGTCTTTGGTCTCAACGTAGAGCCTGTAGATGGTTTCCAAGAGGTCTTGTCGGCTTTTGTCGGCTTCGTACATACGCTCCATGACCTCAACGGCTTCGGCGTATTGCTCAGCTTCGATATAGGCCTGTGCCAGCGTCTCGAGGTAGGTGTTGTTGGCGGGTTCCAGCTGTGTGGCGTGCTTGAAATATTCCAGTGCCTTTGCCTGTTGCTTCATGTGGCTGTAGTATTGGGCCAGGAAGAAATAGGTCTCGCTGGCCTGAGGGTTCAGCTCTCGGCAACGGTTCAGCAGGTCGAAGGCTGCATCCGACTGTCCTTTCTGCCTTTGCACCATGGCTTCCATGAAGAGCAGGTCGTATTCGCGCTGCGAAGTCGTCTGCGACTGTGCAACGGAAAAGGACCATTGACAGGTAATCAATGATATGATGATCAGTAACCGCACCATTCTCAATTCTTAATTCTCAATTTTATTTCACCCCTGTATGTCCGTAGCCGCCCTCGCCGCGTTCGGTCTCGTCGAGGACTTCCACCTCTATCAGCTCTGCCTGCTCGTAGCGGGCAATGACCAGCTGGGCAATGCGCTCGCCGTCGTTGACCACGAAATCGCGGTCTGAGAGGTTGATGAGCACCACGCCAATATCGCCTCGGTAGTCGGCATCGATGGTGCCTGGGGCGTTCAGCACGGTGATTCCAGCCTTCAAGGCCAGTCCGCTGCGCGGCCTTACCTGGGCTTCGTAGCCTGGCGGCAGTGCGATGTGCAGTCCTGTGGGAATGAGCCTGCGTTCCATGGGATGCAACGTGACAGGCTCGCTGATATTGGCCCTGAGATCCATGCCTGCGCTTTGCTCGGTGGCATAAGCGGGCAATGGCTGTTGGCCTTTGTTCACTACGCGAATCTTCATAAGAAAGGTATGTTTTAAGGTGCAAAATTAGCTATTTCTTGCGAAACAGCCATATTTTTAATGCTAAAATGTGTTTTTCCCATGAAAAAGTATTAATTTTGTGCCATGATTATGAACTGGAATCAACTCATATCCAACCGCCGTCTCGGTCAGGAACATCGTCATCCCGAGCGGCATGACGATCGCACGGAGTTCAAGCGCGACTACGACCGGCTTATCTTTTCGGCTCCTTTCCGCCGATTGCAGAACAAGACGCAGGTGTTCCCCCTGCCGGGCAGTGTCTTCGTACATAACCGACTCACCCACTCGCTCGAGGTGGCCAGTGTGGGCATGTCATTGGGCAACGATGTGGCCCAGCATCTTCTTGCCAAGGGAGAGCCGTTGAGCCCACTCGTTTCAGAGATAGGACAGATCGTGGCCACGGCCTGCCTGGCCCACGATATGGGTAACCCGCCCTTCGGCCATAGCGGCGAGAAGGCCATTCAGACCTTCTTTACCGAGGGTAAGGGCATGTACTTGAAAGAGAAAGTGTCGGCCCCGTTCTGGGACGACATCACCCACTTTGAGGGTAATGCCAACGCTTTCCGCCTGCTCACCCACCAGTTTTGCGGACGTAGGCCCGGCGGTTTCGTGATGACCTATAGCACGCTGGCTTCCATCGTAAAATATCCTTTCTCCTCATCGCTTGCCGGAAAGAAGGGAAAGTTTGGCTTCTTCAACAGCGAGGCCGCTACTTTTCAGCGCATTGCCGACGAGATGGGCATCTTGAAGGTTGAAGGTGGAAGGGTGGAGGTGGATGGTGGAGGGTTGAAGTATGCGCGTCATCCGCTGGTCTATCTTGTCGAGGCAGCCGACGATATCTGCTACGAGATCATGGATCTTGAGGATGCCCACAAGCTAAAGATTCTCTCGTTCGACGAAACCCTCAATCTGATGCTCGCTTTCTTCGATGAGGAAACACAGCAGCACATCAAGCAGCGCATTGCCGACGAGCAGCTCACCGATCCCAACGAGCAGGTACAGTACCTGCGTGCCTGTGTCATCGGAAAGCTTGAGAACGAGTGTGCAAAGACTTTCATGCAACATGAGGAGCAGATTCTGGCAGGCGAGTTCCAAGGTAGTCTCATTGACCATGTCAGCCCGTTGCAGCGCAAGGCATACGTGAACTGTACGAAGATCTCGAAGCAGCGCATCTACCGCAGCAAGCCTGTGCTCGATGTCGAACTCTCGGGTTACCGCATCATGGCTACCCTCATGGAGCTGATGATCGAGGCCATAGAGCACCCCGACCGCTACTACTCGCAGCAGCTCATCGGTCGCGTCTCGAACCAGTACGACATCGACAATCCCGACCTTGAAGCCCGCATCATGGCCGTGATCGACTATATCAGCGGCATGACCGATGTCTATGCACTCGACGTCTACCAGAAGATTTGCGGCATTTCGCTTCCCATCGTCTGACCTCCCCTGTGCCATCTAAGTATAAAAAACATTAATAATATAAGGGAAACACATATTGGTGTAAGGATATTTTGTAACTTTGCACCAAGTTGTTCCATTAAAAAACTATTAATTATATGAAACTTAAAAGAATGTTTGCAGCCGCCCTGTTGATGTTGGTCGGTGCAGCAACGATGACGGCACAGATGCAGATGCCGCCCATTCCCGTTGATCCCGATGTCCGCATGGGCAAGCTCGACAACGGACTCACCTACTACATCCGTCACAACGCATGGCCTGAGCAGCGGGCAGAGTTCTACATTGCACAGCGCGTAGGCTCCATCCAGGAGAACGACGAGCAGCGCGGTCTGGCTCACTTCCTCGAGCACATGTGCTTCAACGGCACCGAGAACTTCAAGGGCAACGACATCGTGAAATGGTGCGAGACCATCGGAGTGAAGTTCGGTCAGGACCTGAACGCCTACACCTCCATCGACCAGACAGTCTACAATATCTCTAATGTTCCCACGACACGCGACGGTATCGTAGACTCTTGTCTGCTTATCCTGCACGACTGGGCCGACGGTCTGCTGCTCGAAGCCGACGAGATTGACAAGGAGCGTGGCGTCATCCACGAGGAGTGGCGTATGCGTACCAGCGCCCAGATGCGTATGTTGGAGCGCGACCTTCCCCGTCTGTATCCCGACTCGAAGTACGGCCATCGCATGCCTATCGGCCTGATGGAGATCATCGACAACTTCAAGCCCGAGGTGCTGCGTGCCTACTATGAGAAGTGGTACCGTCCCGACAATCAGGCCATCATCGTGGTCGGCGACGTTGATGTCGACCGTATCGAGGGCAAGATTAAGGAGCTCTTCGGCCCCATCAAGATGCCTGCCAACCCTGCACCTGTCGTGGCTGAGGCTGTGCCCGACAACCAGGAGGGCATCGTCGTCGTCGACAAGGACAAGGAGATGCAGTACAGCATCGTGGAGATGTTCTTCAAGACCGACCCCATCCCCGACGAGATCAAGGGCAACATGCAGTACCTCATCATCGACTACCTGAAGGATGCTGCCATCGGCATGCTCAACGATCGTCTTGCCGAGCTGGCACAGAAGGCCGACTGTCCCTACTTGCAGGGTTCTACCGGCTATGGCCAGTATCTGCTGTCGAAGACCAAGGATGCCTTCGAACTCTCCGTGTTGCCTAAGGAGGGAATGACCGATCAGGCTCTGAAGGCCGTCTATGTCGAGGCCCTGCGCGCTGCTGAGTTCGGTTTCACCGCTACCGAGTACCAGCGCTACAAGCAGAACTACCTGAGCCAGCTCGACAAGCAGTATTCGAACAAGGACAAGCGCTACAACTCTCAGTTCGTACACCAGTATGTGAACCACTTCCTCGACAACGAGCCCATCCCCTCTATCGATATGACCTATGAAACCATGAAGCAGCTTGTGCCCATGATGCCTGTTGAGGCCATCAACGAGCTGATGAAGGAGATGGTGAGCAAGAATGACTCGAACATGGTGGTGCTCAACATGAACCAGGAGAAGGAAGGTGCCGTCTATCCCACCGAGGAGTCGCTGAAGAAGGCTATTGCCGAGGCACGCGCCGAGAAGATCGAGGCCTACGTGGACAATGTGAAGAACGAACCCCTCATTGCCGAGATGCCCAAGGCTGGCAAGATCGTGAAGGAAGAGGCCGGCAAGAAGTTCGACTATAAGGAGCTGACCCTGCAGAACGGCGTGAAGGTCGTGCTGAAGCAGACCGACCTGAAGAAGGACCAGGTCATCCTTTCGGCTGAAGGCTTCGGTGGCAGCTCGCTCTATGGCGAGAAGGACTATGCCAACCTGCGCATGTTCGACGAGGTGGTCGAGGCCAGCGGACTGGGCAACTTCTCCCACACTGAGCTTGAGAAGGCACTTGCCGGCAAGATTGCCTCGGCATCGCTCTCGCTGGGCGACGACCGCCAGTACATCAGTGGCTCCAGCACGCCTACCGATGTCGAGACCATGCTCCAGCTCGTCTACCTCTACTTCACCAAGATCAACAAGGACCAGGAGTCGTTCGACAACCTGATGAAGACCACCGAGCTGATGCTGAAGAACAAGAACCTGCAGCCCGAACGCGTGTTCAGCGACTCGCTCACCGTTACCATCACCCGTCACAACGCACGCACACTGCCCATGACGGTCGAGATGCTGCAGCAAGTGGACTACGACCGCATCCTTGAGATGGCACGCGAGCGTACGGCCAATGCCAACGAGTGGACCTTCACCATCATCGGTAACTACGACGAGGCCGCCATTCGTCCGCTCATCGAGCAGTATCTCGGTGCACTGCCTGCTACCAAGGAAGTCACCAAGGGCCATGAGGTCAGCACCGACTTCAGTGGAACGGTCATCAACGACTTCACCCGCAAGATGGAGACCCCGAAGGCCATTGCCGTTATGGTTTGGGCCAACTATAACATGGACTACACGCTCGAGAACATCATCCGTGCCGACATTGCCGGTCAGATCCTCGACATGATCTATACCGAGAAGATTCGTGAGGAGGCCAGTGCAGCCTACAGTGTGATGGCTCAGGCTGGTATTCAGCGCGACGACTACAAGACCGCCGGTACCGTGCTCGTCTATTGTCCCATGAAGCCTGAGAAGGGCGACATTGCCAAGAAGATTATGCGCGAAGAGGTTGAAGCCCTGGCCAAGACTGTCGACGCAGAGAAGCTTGCCAAGGTCAAGGAGTACATGCTCAAGGCTGTCGACGACCAGGCCAAGACCAACAACTACTGGCTGCGTCAGATTAATCGCCTGCGCCTCTTCGGCGTCGATACCCACACCACCTATAAAGATGTGGTCAACGCCCAGACACCTGAGACCGTGGCTGCCTTCATGAAGCAGCTGCTCAGCGCCGGTAACTTCGCCGAAATCGTGATGATGCCCGAGGAGTAATCGGAAACGATACTAAATGCAAATGCCGACATTTCGAAATTTCGAAATGTCGGCATTTGCATTTTACTTCTATTTTCGGAAGTAGGATGTCCAATTTGTTGTTCCCTTTTTTTCGCTGTTTATAGAGATACTGACCCCACCCCTACCCCTCCCTTGTAGGGTAGGGTTGGGGTCAGTATCTTCATTTTACGTTTGCCAGGGTACATCAGATTGGACACCCTATTTTCGGAAGTGGCAATCGCCCTCCCCCTATATTTAGCTGGGAAGCAACCAACGCTCCATCGAGATACAAAGTCGACGAGTTTGTTCAACAAAGTCGACGACTTTGTTAGACAAAGTCGTCGATTTTGTATGATGACGCAGTCTCCGTTGGGGTGTCAGCTGGTGTCTATCAGGCTACGTTGGTGATGAAGTTGCCTTTCAATATAGCTACTGGTCGTTGCGCGCCCAACCTCCGAAGTATTTGAGGCATGTATCGCGCCAGTTCTTTGCATCTTCGAGCTGGAAGCGTAGCAGACTGTCTACTTCCTGCCAGCGCTGCTCGTCGATGCAAAGCTTTGCTTCCTGCCAGATCTTGATGAAATCCTCCACCTCGCCGACACCACGGTTGTAACGGTATTGCATCTCTTCCCAGAGCGTGCGTCCGCTGTTCATGCGCCGTGTCCAGGGCACATGGTGGAACCAGAGCAGGAACTTCTCCGGACAGGTGTTGATGTTGTCATAGAGCGAACAATAGGGTTCGGGATACTGTGCGGTGGCATTTGATCCAGTGCTGCTACGGTCGAAGCCGATACCCAGCGTGTCGGCCTTGTGATAGTACACCGGGCACCACTCAATAGGGTATTGGGGCTTGAAACCGTCGGGTTCGGGGCCCATGTGGTGGTCGAACTTGAAGATATGGTGCAGTCCGAGCGGCATCATATAGTCTACGCAGGCCTCACGTGAGCGCAGCATCAGTGACAATAGTTTAGAGTTTAGAGTGTAGAGTGTAGAGTTTGCTTCCGCAGTGGTGTTAGTCTGATGAGCGGTAGCAAACTCTAAACTAAACGTCTGTCTTATCCATTCCTCGGCAATCTCCTTTGAGGTGAGGCTCGGGTTCCAAGCTAAGCGCCCGAAGGCATACCAGTTAGCTTGTGAGAAGTGGTGACCACACCAGTTGGTGTCGAGTCCGATGTTGGCCACGCCAGCGATGCCTTTCAGCTTCGATGGCGAGACGTATGAGAAGAACTCCTTCCACATTGGTGCTAAAAAGACCAGATGCTTCGACTGCCCCAGGTATTCCTGCGTGATTTGCAGTTCTGCCATCTGTGTTGTCTGCTTCATTTGGTCGAAGATGGGAGCGTATGGCTCGCGGGGTTGGAAGTCGAGTGGTCCGTTCTTCGACTGCAGGATGACATTGTCGCGGAACTTCCCGTCGAGCTCTGCAAACTCCGAGACGGCCTGTTTTACGCGGTCCTCGCCCTTGTGCTTGGCACCGTAGACGAACGAGCGCCACATCACGATGCCACCGTATGGCTTCAGAGCGTCGGCCAGCATGTTCGCACCGTCGGCATGTGTGCGTCCGTAGTCAAAGGGGCCGGGTTGTCCCTCGCTGTTGGCTTTCACGAGGAAGCCTCCGAAGTCGGGAATCAGCTTGTAGATTTCCTTCACCTTGTTCTTCCACCATGCCTTTACTTTCGGGTTCAGCGGATCGGCAGTACTCACCTCGCCCAAGGCTTTTGGTGAGCCGAAGTTCACCGACAGATAGACGCGGATGCCCCAGGGCCGCAGGATGTCAGCAATCTCTTTCACCTTATTTATGTACGTGCGCGTAAGCATCTTCGGTGAGGCGTTCACGTTGTTCAGCACCGTACCGTTAATGCCGATGGAAGCGTTCGCCTCGGCGTAAGCCTCCATCTTTTGCTTGTCGATGGTCAATTGGTCGTTCCAGAAGATGCTTTTGCCGGCATAGCCGCGCTCAATCGAGCCGTCGAGGTTATCCCAGTGGTTCAGGATGCGCAGTTCGAAATAGGGATGCGACTCGCCCTGTTCGCCTCGCAGCCATGCGTAGCGGCCATAGAGCAGTCCCATCTGGGTTCGGGCTGTCACCGTGTTGCCGCTGATGCGATAGCCGTCATCGGCAGGCATCGTAGAGTCTATTCTCAGTGTGAGGTTCTGTGGCAGGTCATGCCTTAACCACAATCTGCTGCCGTCCTCGGCTTTTGCCAAGAGAACCGACAGCAGACACGGTATGATAATGAAGATTCTTTTCATGAGATATGTCTTAGTTGTTTTCTTATTTCTTTCCGTGCCAGCCCTAATCGGTATTCCACGTTGCGATAGGGCTGTCCTGTGAGCTGGCTGATCTCGGCGGTCTTCATGCCGTCGTAGATATGGAGCCGGTAGAGCCTTGCACTGTCGTCCGACAGGCGTGCCAGCGTATGCTCTATGCGGCAGGTCACCTCGTGCATCGAGAGCAGCCAGTCGGCATCATCGGCAGTCCTGTTGTCGTGTCTCAGCTCGTGCTCTGCGTCTGTGCGCACACTGTGGCGTCGGTACCAGTCAATGACAAGGTGATGGCATAGCGTGTAGGCAAGGTTTGGCAGTGTGGCCTCGGTGATGAGGCACTCACCAGTGAGCAAACGCAAAAAAGCCTCCTGCACCAGGTCCTCGGCCTCGATGCTATCATGTAAACGAGTGCTCACAAAAGCGAGGAGCTCGCTTTTGTGGGCACGGTAGTAGGTTTCTATGATTTCGTGGTTATTCATTCACAACGGGCTTGATCGTACCGTCTTCGTTGTAGAACAACTGCTGCACCTTCAGCGAGCGCAGGTGGGTGATGTCGTTCGAGGGCACGCAGTCGTGGTAGAACAAGTACCACTGTCCCTTGTACTCCACGATGCTGTGGTGGGTGGTCCATCCCACGACGGGCTCGAGTATCACGCCCTGATAGGTGAACGGGCCGTAGGGGTTGTCGCCGATGGCATAGCAGAGCAGGTGACTGTCGCCTGTGGAGTAGCTGAAGTAGTACTTGCCGTCCTTCTTGTGCATCCACGAAGCCTCGAAGAAGCGGTGTGGGTCACCGGCCTTCAACGGCTGTCCGTCCTTGTCGAGGATAACGACAGAGCGGGGGGCCTCGGCAAACTGCAGCACGTCGTCGCTCATGCGTACCACAAAGCTCGACAGTGCGGGCACGTCGGCAGGGGCAAAGAGCTGCGTCTTCTTGTCGGCAGCAGGACCGAGGTCGGCCTTCAGCTCAGACGTACCGGCAGGCAGCAAGGCCTTCGGAGCCTGATACCACTGCAGCTGACCGCCCCAGAGACCACCGAAGTAGCAGTATATCTGGCCGTCATCGTCCTTGAACACGCTGGGGTCGATGGAGAACGAGCCGCGGATGGGCATGGGCTGTGGCTTGAACGGGCCTTCGGGCGTATCGCTGACGGCCACGCCGAGGTGGAACACGCCGTTGTAGTCCTTGGCCGAGAAGATGAGGTAGTACTTGCCGTCCTTCTCTACGACGTCGTTGTCCCACATCTGCTTCTCTGCCCATTCCACGTTCTCCACGTCGAGGATCACGCCGTGGTCGGTCACCTCGCCCTCGAACACGTTGTCGAGTGAGAGTACGTGATAGTCTTTCATCTGGAAATGGCCACCGTCGTCGTCGAAGGCAACGCCGCCCTCGCGGTCATGGCTGGGATAGATATAGAGGCGGTCGCCGAACACGTTGGCCGAGGGGTCGGCCATATAGTCATCTGGGAAAAGATACCTTGGTTTCATGTTGTTATTTTTGGGTTTTTATGGGGCTTATTGGGCTAATTGGGCTCATGGGGCCTATGAGGCCTATGAGGCTAATGAGGCCAATAGGGCTAATTGGGCTCATGGGGCCTATGAGGCTCATGGGGCTAATAGGGCCTCTTAGTTTTGTTCCTGGTTTTTGTTGCGCTGCTCAATCTCGCGGTTGATCTTGTCGATAAGCTCGTCGCTCAGTTCATACTTCGAGATGATGAACATGGCCAGCAACAAGAGGATGGCGGGGATGATGCACACCAGCCAGCGGATACCCTCCTGTGCCAGCGGGGTCTGCAGCTCCAGGTCGTTCATGAAGTAGGCACCGGCAGCGTTGCCCACCGACATCATGGCGAAGGCGGTGATGAAGAACAGGGCGATGATGCGGAGGGGACGGTTGCGCATGAACTCAGTCCAGAGGTCGCTCACCTTCACGTTCTTCGTCTCTTTCTCGTCCATGACCACGCGCTCCTTCGTCTGCGAGAAGCAGAAGATGAGCAGGGCCAGACCCACGAGTGAGTAGAGCAGCATGGTGAGGAACCATGCGTGCGAGTCCTTTGGCAGTGTCGAGGCCTGTTCCGACGGCACGTAGCATGTCCATGCCAGCACCATGCCGGGCACCACGCCTCCCAGTGCCATACCGGCCTTGAAGAAGATACCCGTCAGGGCGTTCACGATACCGGCGATGCGGCGACCCGTGGTGTACTCAGCATAGGAGATGACTTCGGGAATCAATGCCCACATGTAGCCAGTGGCTACGATGACACCTGTCGACTTGATGAACTGTGCGATATATACCAGCGTGATGTTTTCCTTCACAGTGCCCATCTTACTGATGACGTAGAGCATGGCCATACCCAGGATGGCTACGGTGAGGAAGATGTAGAACATGTTCTTCTTGCCCACCTTCTTCTTGATGGCCGGTACCAAGGGCATGAAGATGAACGAAGGCAGCGAGCCAAGGCCCATGAACAGCGCCATCTCGAGGGGCAGGTTCTCTGCCGAGGCAAACAGTGCCACGATGATGGGCACACCAGCCGACACGCACAGACCGCCCACGTTGGCCATGAACATACGCACCGAGGTGAGGATGGTGATCTCGTCGGTGTCGCGGGTCAGCGATGAATTCAGTGCACCGTAGGGAACATTAATTAATGTATAGAGCATCGACATGCCCACGTAGGTGATGTAGGCATAGAGCAGCGAGGGGGCAAAGCCGTCCCAGAAGCAGAGGATGGCCAGTATGGTGAGCGGAATACCGCCCGTGACCAGGTAGCTGCGATACTTGCCCAAGCGTGGGTTGTGCTTGTCGACGAAGGTACCCACGAGGGGGTCCCAGAGCACGTCGACCAGACGCACGACGAGAAACATGGTTCCTGCCAGACCGGCCGAGCGTGCGGCATCGCCGCCGAGCACGTAGACGTCGGTGTAGAAGAACAAGAGATACATGCAGATGGTCTGGTAGATCAGATTCTGCGCCAGGTCGCCCGAACCGAATCCGATTCGCTGCAACCACGATAGTTTGTAGAAGCCTTTTTGTTGTTGAGTAAGGTCTGCCATTGTGTTTTGGGTTTTTAATAATTCTGTTGCAAAATTAGACATTTATTTTCAAAGCAGGATGGTGATATGTTGCATTTGCTTCCGTAAATGTTTCATTGGGTGATAAATGATGAACAACAACAAGGTTGTTACAAAAAAAAGCACTAATTTTGTCTCGTTATGAAAAAAGCTTTGATACTTCTTTTTGCGCTTGTTGGCGCGTCGGTGGCAGACGCCAAGGTGGTGTTGCCGCAACTTTTCCAGTCGGGTATGGTGCTGCAGCGCGGAAAGCCTATCCCTGTGTGGGGACAGGCCGATGCTGGTGAGACCGTCAGTGTGACATTCAAGAAAAAGACCTACACCACCACGGCCGGTGCCGACGGTCGGTGGCGTGTCGACTTGCCCCAGCAGAAGGCGGGCGGCCCCTTCCAGTTGACCGTCAATGACCTGGTGATCGACAACTGCCTCATCGGCGACGTGTGGCTGCTGTCGGGACAGTCGAACATCGATGTCACCATCGAGCGTGTCTATCCGCAGTATGGCAAGGTGATTGATGACTATAGTAATGAACGCATACGCATGTTCCGTGTGCAGACCGACACCGATACCCATGGACCGAAGCGCGATGTCAAGCCTACGCCCATCAACTGGAAGCCCGTCACGAAGGACAATGCCTGGCTGTTCTCAGCCGTGGGCTACTTCCTCGGACGCGAGATGTTTGCCAAGACCGGCGTGCCCCAGGGAGTCATCGTCAACAGCGTGGGCGGTACGCCCATCCAGGCTTGGCTCGATGCCGACACCCTGCGCCAGCACTTCCCTGAAGAGCTGCAGCGCACTGTGTTCTTCCAAGACGACGAGATGGTGCGCTCCATACAGCGGGCCAACATGATGGCACAGAACCGATGGCAGAAGATGCTCACCGATACCGATCCGGGCTTTGCCGACCACTATGCCGACCGCGACTACGACGATAGTCAGTGGCTGTTGAAGTCGGCTTTCAACACGGTCAATGGCCGTCAGCTATCTCAGAACCTCACACGCGACTTCCGCTATACCGGCTCGTTCTGGGCCCGTCAACACATCATCGTCGACGCTGCCCATGCAGGTCAGCAATGCCGTTTGCTCGTGGGCACGCTCTACGATGCCGACCAGACCTACGTCAACGGACGTCAGGTGGGTAGCACGGGCTATCAGTATCCGCCGCGCCGCTACACCATCCCCGAGGGTGTGCTCGTCGAGGGCGACAATGCCCTGAGCGTGCGCTTCGTGACCAAGGGCGGTGCGCCTCATTTCATTCCCGAGAAGCCTTATAAGCTCATCTTCGACGATGGCACGGAGATAGCGCTCTCTGATGAGTGGCGCATCCATGAGGGTGCCCGCATGCCGCAGTGCCCCGGTGCCGACGGTGGTGGTCAGAACCTGCCCACCGTGCTCTATAATGCCATGCTCTATCCCTTGGCACCATACGCCCTGACAGGCATGGTGTGGTATCAGGGCGAGTCGAACACGGGTGGTGATGCCCGCCACTATGAGACCTGGCTCACCGAGCTGGTCACGGGCTGGCGACAGCTCTGGCAGCAGCCCGACCTGCCGTTCATGGTGGTGCAGCTGGCTAACTTCATGGATCCTTCCGACAAGCCGCAGGACACGGGATGGAGCCAGGTGCGCGAGGCTCAGCGTCTTGTTGCGAAGCGTCAGCCCAATACTGAGCTGGCCTGCATCATCGACCTCGGCGAGACCGTCGACATCCATCCGCTACGCAAGCAGGAGGTGGCCCAGCGCATCGCCCTTGGTTTCGAGCGTATGCTTTGGAACAAGAAGGTATTGCTGTCGCCTGAGGTGGTCAGTGCCACCGTCAACGGTAGCACCGTCACCCTTACCCTTGACCAGCCCCTGCGCGACAACGGCCAGCTCTTTGAGTTCGAACTGGCCGGTGCCGATGGTCGCTTCCAGAATGCGGAAGCTACTGGTCAGGGCAATATCATCACCGTCACCTCGCCGGTGGCTGCCCCGGTGCGTCTGCGCTATGCATGGAAGAACAACCCGCTCCGCGCCAATGTCTTCGGCACCACGGGTCTGCCTATGGCACCGATGGAGATGGGTTTTTAACTTTCTCTAACTACTTTCCCCTCCTCTCCGAAGAGATAGGAGGGCCGGTAGCCACCGAAGTCAACGACGATTTTCTCGAACACGATACCGGGATGGCGCGGCTGGAGTACTAACTCATGTGTTCCAGCCGTTGCCTTGACGGGCAGCTCCACCACCTTCTCCACCACACGGCGGGCGATAGTGGGGTAGAACTCCGAGTACATATACGGTTGACGGTCCACGAGCGTCTTGTTGAAGTTCACCACCTGCGGTTCACCGCCATCGAGGCTCACGGCATATTCGTGGCCACCGACGTTCAGGAAGTCGAGTGTTGACTTCACCACCACATGCACCTTTATTTTTGTTACGCTGTCGGGCAGCGAGAAGCGATAGGCTATCTGGGCGTCGCCCACGGGCTGCGTGTAGGGCGTGAGTGCCACGGCGCTGCGGGTACGTCCGTAGTAGGGATAGACCATCCATGCCGTACCCTCCGGTGCCTTCGCGCTGTAGAAGTGCTCGGCCTCCATGGCGATGTAGCCGTTTTTAGGTTCGAAGGTGTAACCCGATACGGGACTCGATGCGGGATCCGATGCTGACGCATCGGGCACTGTGGCTGTGCGGGGCATGGTGTCTGCGCGGAAGTTGTCGTTCCATGAACGGTAGCCGATGTGCTTCTGCGTCATCATACCGTTCCATTTGCCTCCAGCTATGTCGTGGTTGTAGGCAGCGCAGAGCAGGGAGTCGCGCTTGAAGCACTGTGCCACGCGCTCTGCCCATACGTTGGCGTCGGGGTTGCCCGTCTTGGCCAGGTAGAGGTTCATGGCCTGGGCGTAGTACATGTCGTAGAGGTTTGCCATGGCCTGCACGGGGAAGAGCAGTAGCTGGCGGTAGGCGTCGCGTGCAGTTTCGGGCACCTGCTCGTAGAGGCGCAGGGCGCGCAGCTCCAATCGCTGGTAGTCGTCGGCCACCTGCCTCCACTCGCCCGTCTCTAAATTATAGGTTCGCGCGTCAAGCATCTCTGGTGTCACGCGGGCCATGTACTGGCAGTTCTGGTTGTAGATGGAGGCGGCTTCGGCGCCTATGTCGCTCCATGAGGGGACTTTCTCAGCGGCAGAACCGCTGAGCACACTCTGGAAGAAGCGGCGTGTGTGGTCGGTGACGTTCTGTAGTGTGTACTCCTTCGGGTTCCAGGCCATGTCCATGAATAGCTGGATGGGGTACTCCATCGGCTTCAGGTCGCCGACGTTCAGTATCCACATGCGCTGGATGCCGAAGTCGTAGGCTAACGATAGCTGCTCGAACATCTGCTGCGTCTGGGTGACATTGATCCATTTCGTATTGCGCGGAGCGCCGACATAGTCCACGTGGTAGTAGATGCCCCAGCCGCCCTTGCGGTTACGCTCGGCAGCGGTGGGCACACGGCGTATGTCGCCCCAGTTGTCGTCGCTGATGAGGATCATCACGTCGTCGGACACGCGGAAGCCCGCGTCATAGTAGTCCTGTACCTCTTTATATAATGCCCACACCTGTGTGGTCTTGTTCGCAGGCTTGCCTGTCACCTCCTTGATAATCTTCCGCTGGTTTTCCACGATGCGTTCCATGAGCTTCGTGTCGGCATCCTCGCTCATCGCCTCGTCGCCGTCGCCGCGCATGCCGATGGTCACGATGTCCTCGGTGCCCTTCATGCGCTCGATGCCCTCACGGAAGAACTGGTCGAGCTTCTGTTGGTTCGTCTGATAGTTCCACGGTCCCCATTGCTGACGGTGGCGCGCATACTCCTGGTGGTTGCGTGCCATCGGCTCGTGGTGCGAGGTGCCCATGATGATGCCCATCTTGTCGGCCGTCTTACCGTTCTCGGGGTCGTCGGCATAAAAGGCCCAGCCCCACATCGCGGGCCAGAGCATGTTTCCCTTCAGACGAAGGATCAGCTCGAAGACCTTCTCGTAGAAACGGTGGTCGCCATAGCCGGTGCCCCATGTGTTCTTCACCCACGATGTCAGACAGGGTGCCTCGTCGTTGAGGAACAGTCCGCGGAACTCTACGGCAGGCTCGCCGTCGGTATAGGTGCCGGGCTTCACGTAGGCCTCGTCATGCTGCTCCACGGGCACGTCGGCCCACCAGTACCAGGGTGACACGCCCAACTGGCGGCTCAGTTCGTAGATGCCGTAGATGGTGCCGCGCTTGTCGCTGCCCGCAATGACAATCCGGTTGCCTATCGTCGTGATGATGTATTTCTCGCGCTTGCCCTTCAGGTCGGCAATCTTCAGCTTGTCGATCTCTTTGTTTTTACCGATGGTGCCGATGAGGAGGGAGGTTTGAGTTTTGAATTTTGAGTTTTGAGTTTTGAGGTTTAGTTTTACCCTCTCCATGTCATGCTGGAGGTTACGTATGGCCATGACCACCCCCTCATATTCTTGGTCGCTGTAGCTGATGGTGACGCCTTGCAGGGGTAGGGCACCGTCAGTGCGTTCGAACGTGACAAACTGTTCGGCAGCACGGGTGACGGCCAGTTGGGCCGTCACCGTGATCAGTATAAATAGGAATCGTTTCATAGTTATCGATTGTCAATTATTGGTTATTCTCCAACTCTTACGTCGGTATCTCTCTTCACATTACCGTTGTCACCACCACCGTAGACGTTGCCCTGGATGACGGCCCCGTTCTTGACGTTGATCAGTGTCCAGACGACGGATCCGAATTGTGTAGAATCGGCATCCGACTGACCGCGGCTGGCACCATAGACCTCACCGCCGTAGTGTATCTGGTATTCTGAAGGAGTACCGACATTCGCTGTACCCGCACCACCGATGGTAACGTGACACTGCGACCACCAGCCCTGACCAATGGTTTCACCACCGAAGCTCGCGTCGCGAGTAGTGACACCTGGCTTATAGGGTGTTTCAGTCCTTGTAGGCGGGATGGGAGGAGCACCGACCGAGGCCAGCGAACCGCCGCCATAGACGTTACGGTGGATGGTGCCGCCCAGGATTCTGACATCCGTGCAGCCCGTCACCGAACCGGCCGAGGTGCTGTAGTCATGTTCTTCATATTTATAATCCTTACCTTCAATGGTTATGGTCACTGTCTCCGTGGTGTCCCTGTTGTGGTTGAAGTCGAACTTGTATTTACTGATACCGGAGCCGGCACCGAAGACATTACCGCGATGCAGCCACAGCGGGTTATCGAGCTCTTCGTTGATGGGCTTACCCCATGTCTTCATGACGTTCTTTCTGTTGGCTTCGGTAAAGGCAATTCCAATCTCACCGCTGTTGACGGTCACCTTCGTGTCCCTACGCACGTGTCCGTCCTGACCACCGCCATAGACAGAGGCGTAGATGGTAGGACCTATCTTACTCCACTTGGCGGTATCGCCAACAGCTACAGCTTCGAACTCGGCGGCGGTAATAAGGTCACCTATCTTATAATCGTCGTATGCCGTCTTACACCTGTAGCCACCGATGTTCACATCGGTCTCGTTGACATAGCCGGAGAAGAATCCCGGACAGTACTGGTAACGCGGAGCGAGGTCTTCAGGCACATTAGGTGCTGACTCACCGGTACTGCCGCCGAAGACATTACCGTAAGGCAGATTGTTCTTGAAGCTCTTGGTGGGATCACTGCTGTCAATATAGCCCACTGTTCCTCCGAACACATTGACGGTGGTCTTGCCGCTGTTGAGGAACTCCCAGGCATCGTCGCGAACGTCATCGTCGTCATCGCTGGCACTGGTCCACAGATTACCTGTAATATTTTCACCATAGCCTCCCGTATAGTAGTCATCGGCACCGCAGGCATAGTTGCCCTTACCCACAGAGCCGAGGTTACCACCGCCATAGACATTACGCAAGACGTGGCCGTCGTTCATGGTGACATAGGCGTTGCCCATCACCCTTCCTGAGAGTACGCTCTCGATGTTGGTGGGATATGTGCCTTCACCTTTAATCTTGTGCAGTGTTACTTCGTAGGTACCTTTACCCTTACCACCACCATAGATCGAGTGGCCTATCAGACCCTTGTTCAGCGTCACGTAGGTGTTGTCATAGACATAGCCGTCCTCACCGCTGCCGTGTACAGATCCGGTGATACAGCCCACCGACGTATTGCCAAGGCCAGTAATAGCTGCCGTCGAAGGATAGTCGACATTCACCACGGCTTTCTTGACGTAGGCATGGTGAGCCATGATGTAGCGTTCGCCAGCTGTGCCGCGGGCACTTCCGTAGACGTCGCCGCCATCGGTACCCTTAATACCGATGTGTCCACCAGTGATGTTGATGGTGGCCGTGCCGGTAGTGTCGGCAAACTCGAACTTGTAGGGCCAGCTGAGGGCGAAGCTGGTTTCCTCATTCAGATGCTTGGCACTTCCTGCTACTCCTGCCGTCGTCACCGTGTCGGCAGCATTGGTGATGGTACCCACCGAAGCCATGGCACCGGCACCGTAGACACAGCCAGTAATCAGGCCACCGTCGATGTTGGTGTTGGTGTTTCCACGCACGATACCAGCCCAGGGCTTGTAGCACTTCACACCATTATGCAGATAGTAGTCTGTACCACAACCGCCTCCATAGACGTTGCCTCGGTAAGCGTAGTACGAAACGGTGTCGCCGACGTATCCGCTATGGATGTTGACGAAGGTGTTGCGCAGCGTGTGGCCGTTCTCGCCACTACCGTATATAGAGCCTCTGATCTGGGGCGTAGCGATGACAGCGCCAGTGCCGCCCTTCTTCGTACCCTTGGTAGAGTCGCCGATGGTCACATAGGCATCGTAGACCCACGCCATATAGTCGTCGCGCGGATAGTTCTCGACCACCTCACCACGTGACGAGCCGAACACCATACCGTTCTCGTGTCCGTCGACACCAATGGTGCCGCCGGTAATGTTGACCGTCGCCCTGCCGGTGCCGGGCGTATGTAGATTATCAATGCCAAAGACCTTCTCTACACTTACGGTGTTGCCATTTTGTACGACACTGGTTTCCCGTTTTTCGTAGTCGAAATCGCCCACTGAGCCATAGGCTCCGCCACCATATATATTATGGTAGATGCGGGTGGTCTTGCCTTCGGCCTGGCTGATGTTGACATTGGAATTACCCAGAACCAAACCGCATCGAACGATACTGCGGTCGCCGCTACCACCGCCATAGACGTTACCCATCTTCTCACCGCCATAGCGAATCGTATCGCTACCTACAATGAGCGTGTCCTTACCGATGGTTCCGCCGCTGATGGTCACGTTCGTGCTCACTTTCGGATTGTTCTTTCCATCCTCGCCGTAGCTGGTACCCATGCCCACGTTGCCCACCTCGCCACCGCCATAGACGCTGGCCAGCACCGCGCCGTCCTGCATCTCGACGTGCGTGCTGTTCACCACACGACCGGCTATGAACTTGGGATTCGTTACTCTGGATTTTGCATCTGTGAGCTTCTCCGTATTGTCACCGCGGCCACCGCCAAACACGCTGCCGAAGGTGTAGCGAGTGATATCCTCAGCGTCCTTGATCTCGGTGCCGATGGTGCCGCCCGTGATGAGAATCTCGGTGCCCACGCTGTCGGTGGTTTCGCCAAGTCGATGCTTGCCTTGCACCCATCCTAATTCACAGCCGCCATAGACATTGCCCTTGATGGTACCGCCCTTGATGGTCAGCTTCGTACTCTTCACGTTACCCAGCTGCTCCCAGTTTACGTCTGAGATTGGGGTCGAGCCGTCCATCTTATACATGCGTCCCATGCCGCCTGCAAAGACGTTGCCGCCTCGGGTGTGAATCAGACGATAGCTCTTCGAGTCGGGCTCAAAGATCAGGTCGGTTTGAGTAATGTTGTTTGTCGTCTTGATCGTATTCAGCTCTGTTGCCCTTGCTTCAGTTATTTGCTCTTCTGTCATGCCTGTAGTATTGACACTTGAGGTGAAATACTTATACTCAAGCTCGTTACCGATGGTACCACCGTTGATGGTGACGTCGACGTGGCCGCGGCCCTTCGTAAAGAAGGAGGTGTCGACTGTGCCGTTGTCCTTCTTATCGTCGTCACGTATTAGGCCATAGCCCTCTTCGCTGGGCGAATATAGACCGTAGCCCACAGAGCCCAGACGTCCGCCGCCATAGATACTGCCGAGCATCGTACCGCTGTTGATGGTCATCTTCACCGCACCAGCCACGTTACCGGCCGTATAGGCTTCGCCAGAGTATCCGCGGCCACCACCGAAGATGTTTCCATCTACATAGCTGGTGCCATAGGTACCAATCTTCGGACCCGTTTCTCCTACCTCACCGATGGTCACGGTAGCATTACGCTCCACGTGGCCATCCTCGGCACCGCCGAAGGCGGAGCCATAGATGATGCCATCGGTGACAGTCACTTCCGTTTCCATGACGTTGGTCTGCTTGTTGAGGAATATGCGTGGGTCGCCCTTGCCGCCACCGAACAGATAGCAGGTCACGGGGTGCTTGATAATCTGGCCTAAGGTGCGGGGCACACCAACGGTGCCGCCCGACATCCTGACAGTAGCGGTATCGCTCACGTTCGTCAACTCGTTGCCGCCATAGACACTGGTCATGATGTGACCACCCGTAATCTCTACCAGGGTGCTGCCACCTACCTGTCCTGCTTCCCAGTGCCACTTACCAGCAGCATACGGATAGTAGCCTGAACCACCGCCAAACACATTGCCGTAGAAGGTGCTGCCATCGTCACCAACGGGACGACCGCCTTCTGTCGATTTCGTTCCACCGTCATCATAATAGCCGGTTGATTTGGCAAACGGATCGTATGTGGCGTATTTGTCGGCAGCAGCTGCGGCCTGACCATACTTCCAGCTGGCACATTCGGGCAGTGAATGCTGGTAATAGCTGCCTACCGCCTCTCTGAGTGCTGCTTCTATCGGATCGGTTGTTGGGTCTACTTCTGTATCACCTTCGACAAACAGACGGCCTTCCTCCCACTCCTTGGCCGTATAGCGACGGTTGACGTGGACAGGGGTAACCGGGCTTGCCAGTTTGTCTAAGTACGTGCCGTCGTCGGTCATCTGCACATAGCCGTTACCAATCTGGCAGTCATCCTGAATCTTCACCCAGGTATTGGTCTGTACGCGACCATTCTCACTACCACCGAATACGTCGCCTTTCACCCAGGCGTGTCCACCGATGGTCACCTCGGTCTCGCTGACCAAGGCCAGCGTCTCAAGGTAGGCAAGGTAAGTCGAATCGGTAGTATAAGATTGTATTTGCTTGTCTTTCGTCATTCGCCAGGGATTTCCCACAACACCTTCGTATGGGGTGACACCCTTACCGGCGCCAAAGACATGACCATAGTCGTCTGGCTTGCCCGTTGTGGTGTTGTGCATCACCATGTTGTTAGGACCTACTTCTGCACTGTCTTTAAGTACGACGGTACATTTTCCACCGCCATTCGGTGTCGTCGGTATTCCATCAGAGTTAATGACATATTTGCCCACGGTAGCCATCTGGCCGCCGCCATAGACGCTCTTCCTAATCTTGGCCCGGCCCTGAAGGGTGACGGTACTGTTGCCACGCGTCAAGCCAGAGTAGCCATGTGTGGCTACGCCCTGACCGGCACCGAATACGTAGCCCGAGACGATGGGTTCGTTGGTCGTGTCGCCTTCTTTTCCTATGGTCACCGACGTGTTCTTCTCCACGCGGGCAATCTTACCGCCACCATAGACGTTGCCGCCTATCGTACCGTTTTCGAAGACGACATGCGTGCTGCCTTCACCAGAATCTTCTTCTCCAATCATGGCTGACGCACAGGTGAAGGCGAAGGCATTATTCTTATCCGATGGTGCTTCACCCTTACCACCACCGTACACGTCGCCCGTAATCTTAGCTGCGTTGCGGGCTGGGGTGATGATCTCCAGTTCGCCATCTTCGTTATGCTGGGTACCCGTACCTATCTCCACGTATGTATCGCCCACCACGGCGGCCATGTTGCCGCCACCATAGATGCTATCGATAGTGCCGATGGCAAGCGTAGCATCGCCGCCAGTGGGATGCGCTGTTACTGCATAGGTTACCAGACCGTTTCCGTCATTAAAGGAGTAACTTTCACCAGCAGTGTACTTACCTTCGTTATCCGCCGTATTGGCATACTTGGCAGGCACTTTTCCGTTTGTCATGTTCACGTTGACATGCGTATCGCCCACCATTTTTGCATTATAACCTTCACCGCCACCATAGATAGAACCAATCTTCGATGCCGAGACTACAAGCACCTGAGGATTATTGTAGGGAAGTCCGATGAGGCCTGCATCAAGGAGGGCTTTCGTCTTTTCTTCTTCCGTTGTCTTTCCTTCAATAGCTGTGTTATATGCCGTCTCAAACTGCGTCTTGGTACGTGGAGTTCCATCGGTGTTATAGCCATAGATAGAATATGCTGCATCATAGCCACCGCCATAGAGCTCGTCGATGACGATGGGCTGGCAACCAGACTCCTGCACCTTGACGGTGATCGAGCCATTGATCTTTCCAGTTTTATCGTTGCCGCCAAACACCTTACCGAAGTGACCATTGGTGATAACCAGCGTAATGTTGCTGTTCACGTCGGAAGTGGTAGAGCCTCCGAACTGTTCTTTGGTATAGTTGACGCACTCCATCGACACGCTCACTTCGCCGTCGACCTCGGCATTCTTACCAGCACCGTAGGTCTTGTCTAACACCACAGGACATTCAATAGATGTATCGTAGATGGACATTGCCATCTGACTGATGTTACCCTTCTCGTTACTGCCGCCATAGACGTAGTGAATGCGTCCACCCATAATATCGGTAGAGGCGACACCTTTTCCATAGAGGTAGTAGGCCAGACGTTGGGCCTTGTTATAGGCATTCACATTATCAATTGCCCTGTACGGATCTGCAAGCGCTCCCGATCCATACACAGTCGTTGCCGAGTCGCCTGCGGCTTCACGATAGTGGGTGTAGTTATAGTAACCCACATTGGCACCCGGATTCTCATAGTACTTTCCATCGCTCAACTGGTAGTTGTCCTTACCGTTACCGCCGCCGAACACCTCTTCAATTTCGTAGGTACCAGCGACCGTCAGATTGGTGGCAGGCACAGGAGCGGCATTACCACCGCCATACACCTGCTTGATGCTGGTCACATGACAACCGTCGATGATGACTTCGGTCTCTTCCTCAGTGGCCTTATAGTCGGCTTCGGTATCGTTGGCAGCAGAACCATAAGGCTTGTATTGTGCCAAGTTGCCACCGCCATAGACAGCCTTCACGTCATACAGGTTGCCGAGCTCTTCAATCACATTGTCGATGGCCGTGTTGATAGCTGTACTGTCTTCTTTCGAGAAAGAAGTAGCTTCATCATATCGATCCCACGTTGTATTTGCAGCAGTGATGACCGATGCGTTGATCTTGGAGGCAGGAACGCCATCAGCTCCCGCCGCAATAATCAGTCGTTTCAGATACTGTACGAAGGTCTCTTTCGTTTCCGCTGTATCATTTTCGCCTTGCACCGGACGCATGTCATATTTGGCGTTGATACTGTCCTTGCTGATGTTCTGCGTGGCGTGTACATACACCTTCACGTGTCCCTTCGGTGAACCTTTAAAGTCGTTACAGCCGAAGACACGTTCTACGCTACAGCCCTTCGAAGTGTGTGCCACGCCCTTGTTCAGCTCTATGAGCGTATTGCCGAGCACATGCGATGCGATGGAGTCGGTTCCCTTGCCGCCACCGAAGGCATCATGAACGATGATGCCGCCGGTAAGCTGCACATTGGTGTCTTCCTTGACGCGACCGCCTTCACCACCGCCATAGACGCTGCCCTTAATCTTGCCGCCAGTGATGTTTACAAACGACCAGATGTCGGTAGCAAACTTGTCGGGCTCGTAGTAGACACCTTTTTCGGTAAAGGCCTCATAGATGTATGAATCGCTGGGACCACGGCTGGCACCAAAGACGCTACCACTGATCTTTCCACCCTTAATGTCGACCTGAGAGTACGACTTCGAAGCATGGGCACGTGGCGTTGCCTCATCGTATGGTGTCGTCGTGTCCTTGTGTTCGTTGTAAGCCTTATTGTTCTTGTCCTTTTGGCCTGTAAATGGAGGACCGACCGAAGCCATGGCACCTCCGCCATAGACGTTACCGGCAATCTTTGTCGTTATCGTATCGCCCATAACCTCCACCAGTGTCGTACAGGTGACAGAGCCGGAGGAGTTGTTGCAATAGTCTTTGCCACCATCCTGATAAGTACCGATACCCGAACCGGCACCGAACACATGGCCGCTTCGGCCTGAGCTGTCGCCGTCCTGACCGTGAATATCTCCCTTGAAGATTCTTACCTCGGTACTGTTGCGCACATGACCGTCCTGACCGCCGCCATAGACAGAGCCCTTAATGATAGGCCCTGAACCTGGTGTGGCTCCCCCTGACGTAGTTCCACCGATATTCACATAGGCATTGTTGACGTAGCCCATGAAGAAGTCGGGTACGTATTTATAACGCGGAGACAGCTTCATGGACTTGGCTGCCTTACCACGGCTGCCGCCAAAGACAGAACCCTTGGGGATACCTCCTTGATCACCAGTCGAGGTACCCACCGTACCGCCTATGATGGTGACGGTAGACTTTCCGCTGTTCAGGAAGTCGGTATTCGTCCAAAGGGGACCGTTAGAACCATCATTGTTCTTCGGTGGCAATTCGCCATAGCCGGCTTCCGAGTAGTCGTCCGTACCACCGGAATAGTTGCCCACACCCACGGAGCCCATGTTACCACCGCCATAGACGAACCAGCCCACGCTACCGCCGTTCATAGTGACGGAGGTGTTGCCATAGACCCTACCGGCCGTCCAGCTGTACACCTGCTCTGGGTCTTTTTTATTACTATTTTCATCCAACAGCGTCGTCTTGAACAAGCCTGTTCCCTTACCGCCACCGAAGACCGTACGGGCAATCTTACCGCTATTGATGGTAACCTTGGTGTCGGTGTAGACGTGACCATCCTCGCCACCACCATAGACAGTACGTATTTGTTCAGATTCGCCAGTCGTTTCTATCGTGACCTCTGTCTCTTTGACGTTGGCACAGAAAGCCTCCTTATAGCGTTGCTCGGTAATGTCTTCTTGGGTGGCCTCTGTGGCACCAAACCACACCTTACCCTTGCCGGCTCCATAGACAAAACCGTTATTCTCGTCGTAGTTGGAACCAATCTTGCTGCTGCCAGTAATCCTCACCGTGGCCTTACCACCTATCAGACCGTCTGGGTTACAGGGCACATACGTGAACTTGTAAGGCCAACTAAGGCCGAAGTCATAGAAGCTGCCATCGGCATTCGGGACGTCATGTTTCTCGAGACTGTTATAAGAGAATTTTTTGCCTTTATACGTTATCGTACCATGCTCACTATCTTCTTTCAGACTATAGTCAATGACACCCACCGAGGCCAGCTCACCGCCACCGTAGACATTCTGGCCCACCGTGCCGCCAGCGATGCTGACACTGGTGTTACCACCCACGAGGCCGGCCCATTGCATTGGCGTATAAGCGTAGTATGCTTTCTGATTGTTCCAGTATACCTCAATGGGGGTCAGATCTGTATGGTTACTACTTCCGTAGCCGCCGCCGTAGACACAGCTGTCGACCTGGACGCTGCCTGAGATAGACACCGAGGCACCGTCGCGCACGGTGCCATACTCACCACCGCCATATACATTGCGCGTGATGTGCGTGCTGCCACTGATAGTGACGGTAGAGGTCTTTGCCTCTGCCAGTTCAGGCCAGATGGGGTTGATGCTTCCATCGAGCAGCGTCAGACGTCCCATGCAGCCGCCAAAGACATTGCCGCTGTACTTGGCACCTGCCACGTGGGGCACGCTTAAGCCCGTATTACCGATGGTGCCACCCGTGATGTTGACGACGATAT
>Ga0310695_10001573_pt1 | contig 52945 bp, 45 predicted proteins | sample RumenRJG_04DNA_FD_203882 | JGI IMG/M metagenome (GOLD analysis project Ga0310695, IMG submission 203882) | Bovine rumen microbial communities from Lethbridge, Alberta, Canada - RJG_04 (v2) (version 2) | ecosystem: Host-associated > Mammals > Digestive system > Stomach > Rumen | place: Canada... | reverse complement strand
AGATAGCCTGTAACGGTTGTTGGTGCACCTTGATAGGTATCTGCTGTCCAGAAGTGGAATGGCACGAGAGAGAGCTTGAAACCAAGTCCAGAAACGAAGAATACCATACCGCAGATTGTCATTGCGTTAGCCTCAAGAGCCTCTGCGAAATCAGCGAAGTAGAGAGTACCTGTTGAGCCATAGAGGAATGAGATACCATAGAGCATCACACCGCTTGAGAATGTAGCGGTGAGGATGAACTTGGCTGCTGCCTCTGCTGAATCCTTCTTGTACTTGTCGAGGGCTACCATACATGCCAATGGCACTGAGGCAGTCTCAAGACCGAGGAAGAACATAAGGAATGAGCCAGCAGACATCATAACGTACATACCGAGGAGAGTAGAGATGGTGAGCATATAGAACTCACCCTCAACGAGCTTCGCATCATCGCCAGAGAGCCACTTACGTGACTGGAGCACTACGATAAAAGTTCCTGCGCAGAGGATAGCCTTCATCATGGTGTTGGCTGGAGTTGCAACGTAAGCACCACCAAACAGCTCGGCTGTGTTATCGCCAACAAAGAGAGTAGCAACAGCAGAAGCAAGGAGCATGATGCTAACCAATGGGTTGAACCATGACTTGTCTTCCTTACCGTGAGCTATGAAGTCGGCGATAAATGTGATTACCAGAACAGCTACGAGAATAGCCTCTGGAACCATATTCAGAAATTGAAAATAATTAATATTCATCTTTGTAATTTACAATTTAACTATTTACAATTTACTATTTATTTCTCAGATTTACTATTTCATTGTATTTACAAGAAGGAAAAAATAGTACATTTAATCCCAATAGTAAATAAATCGTAAATAGTAAATATGTAAATAGTAAATGGTTTTACATATTAATAACACCCAGTACATTACCTACAGCACCGTTGATTACGTTGCTTGCCCAGATAGGGAAACATCCAAGGCCAGCAACACATGCAATGAGGCATACAACGGCTACCTTCTCGTCCCATGTAGCATCTGTAAGTTCCTCGTAGTGTGGATCAGCAACCTTCTCAAAGAGGATGAAGCCAACGGTACGGAGGATATACACAGCAGTTACTACGATAGAGGTACAAGCGATGATGGTACAGCAACGGTGGAATGTGTCTGCATTCTCGAAAGAACCTACGAAGATTGTCATCTCAGCAATGAAGCCTGAGAAGCCTGGGAGACCGAGGTTAGCAAGACCAGCGATTACATATCCTACAGAGAGGAATGGCATAATCTTCATCAGACCACCGAGCTTACGGATGTCACGGGTGTGAGTACGGCCGTAAATCATACCGATGAGGGCGAAGAAGAGGGCTGTCATCAAACCGTGAGAGAGCATCTGGAGGATAGCACCTGTGCATGATGTCTGTGTCATCATGAGAAGTGCGAAAAGCACGAGACCACAGTGAGAAACTGAAGAGTAAGCGTTGATGAACTTAAGGTCAGTCTGAACACAAGCAGAGAACGCACCATAAACCACAGAGATTGTGGTAAGGATGAGGAACACTGGAACCCATGTCTCCTGTGCACCTGGGAGCAGGTACATAGCGATACGGAAACAGCCGTAGCCACCGAGCTTCATCAACACACCAGCGTGGAGCATTGATACTGAGGTAGGAGCACAACCGTGACCGATTGGTGACCATGTGTGGAATGGGAAGAGAGCACCAAGTACACCGAATCCGATGAAGACGAATGGGAACAATACGTTCTGTACGTCAACAGGGATGTTATTGTTGTGGGCAATCTCAAGGATGTTCATGGTAGAGGCACCATTGTAGAAATAGATACCCACGAGTCCGAGGATGATGAGTGCAGAACCTCCCATAAGCATCAGGGTGAGCTTCATTGCTGCATACTCCTTCTTGCCAGATCCCCAGTAACCAATGAGGAGGTACATAGGGATGAGGGCTACCTCATAGAACATGAACATAGCGAAGAGGTCGATGCAGATGAAGAATCCGAACACACCAGTTGAAAGGAGGACGAACCACATGAAGAACTCCTTTGTGAGTGGCTGGAGCTTCCATGAAGCGAAAGTACCTGTGAAGACGATGATGCTTGAGAGAAGCAACATCACAACAGAGATACCGTCAACACCTATTGCATAACTGATATTCAATGACTTGAACCAAGGCATTGATGATACGAAGAGCATCTCGTCTGTGTTGCCAGCCGCACGCAAGTTGATGAACTGCAATGTGAGCATCACGGAGAGCGCAACGAGGACAGAAGATCCCGCAACCATCACGCCACGTACCTGCTTGATGTCACGAGCAGCCCAAAGGCCGAGCAGCATCAATGCTGGTACTATAACAAATAATGTTAATCCAAAATTAGAAAATATATCCATTTTTTCGAGGTTATTTTGGTCAAAGGTCAAAAGTCAAAGGTCAGAAGCCTTAGCCTTAAACCTTAGTCCTTAGACCTTAGTCCTTAGACCATATTTTTAGATTGCGAGAAGAATTAATGTTAATGCAACTGCACCAGAGATGAACCATACGGCATAGTGACGTACATCACCTGACTGCCAAGAGCGGATGCTCTCACCTCCTTCGTTAGCACCCCATGCAGAGAAGTCGATAAGACCGTTGATGATAGTCTCATCAATCCATGCAACAGGCTTTGAGATGCAACGGAACATAATCTTGTGAGTTACGTACTGATATACATTGTCCATGTAGAAACGGTTCTTAGCCCACTTGTGGAGTCTTGGGAACGTAGCATACAGACGGTCGGCAACAGGCTGGCTTTCACCCTTATAGATGTATGTGGCAAGAGCGATAGAACAGCAAGCTACAACGGTAGAGATGATAGCTGTTGTTATGTCGAAGTGAACTGTATATGCAGTTGTGTCAGGAGTAACGAGATTACCGAAGCTTGCCCACTCAAGTCCTGGAACTCCAAAACCGCTGAGGGTTGTGAAGATACCTACGCCAACAGTGATGACTGTGAGGAAGATAAGTGGGAAGGTCATGGCATTGAATCCGTGCTCGCTAACGTGATGTGACTCATAATGCTCTACATTCTTCTTGCTTCCGAAGAAGATGCACCAGTAGAGACGGAACATATAGAATGCTGTCATAGCGGCAACACCTGTCATGAACCATCCGAGGATTGGTGAGTAGTGCATGCAAGCAGAGATAATCTCATCCTTTGAGCTGAAGCCAGAGAAGAATGGAATACCAGAGATAGCAAGACATGAGATGAAGAATGTGGCACTTGTGATAGGCATATACTTATGCAGGCTACCCATAGCAGACATCTCATTGGTGTGAACACCGTGGATGATGACACCTGCGCAGAGGAACAGACAAGCCTTGAACATAGCGTGGGTGAAGAGGTGGAACATACCAGCGAGGTAGCCAAGACCACCGTGCTCGTGGTGGTTAAGCTCAAGGGCTGTGCTTGCACCAAGGGCAACCATCATGAATGCAATCTGAGAGATTGTAGAGAATGCAAGTCCACGCTTGATATCGCTCTGGGCACATGCTACTGCTGCCGCATAGAATGCCGTGAATGCACCTACCACTACGACGATTGACATTGCGTTTGGAGCATAGTTAATCCAGAGAGGGAACATACGTGCTATCTGGAACACACCTGCTACAACCATGGTAGCGGCGTGGATGAGCGCAGATACAGGTGTAGGACCTTCCATGGCATCTGGAAGCCAGATGTGGAGTGGGAACATGGCAGACTTACCAGCACCACCGATGAACATAAGTACGAGGGCTGTTGGGAGCACCATGCCACCGAATGCGAGTGACTTTGAAGCAAGGTCGGCCTGACATGGGGCGAATGCCTGCATACCCTCAGCAATCTGCACGTTTGGCATGAAAGAGAAGTTGAATGTCTCTGTGTAGAATCCGAAGATAAGGATACCTACGAGGAAGAACATATCAGCGAAGCGTGTAACGATGAACGCTTTCTTTGATGCGTGAACAGCGGCATGCAATGGATAGTAGAAGCCAATGAGGAGGTATGAGCTAACACCTACAAGCTCCCAGAACATATACATCTGGAAGATGTTGGTAGCAAGCACGAGTCCAAGCATTGACATTGTGAAGAGAGAAAGGAATGCGTAGTAACGCTGGAAACCCTTCTCACCGTGCATATAGCCGAAAGAATAGATGTGCACCATGAGTGACACCGTTGAGATGACAACGAGCATCATTACCGAGATTGGGTCGAGGAGGACACCAAGGTCGAAGTGCAGATTACCAAGTGGCAACCATGTGTAGTTGTAAGGCACGAGGGTAGCGTAAGTACCATCAGCAACACGTGCACCGCTGAAGTAAGAGATTGCAGTCCAGTAACTTAGGAGAGTTACGAGCAACAGCGATGTAGTGCCGATAGTTCCTGCCACCTTTGGAGCCCATGCGTACTTCTTGTTCAGGAACTCTGGCACACCGATAGTGATGAACGATGCCAGAGGAAGCAGAAGTATTAGGATTGATAATGTGTATATCATAATGGCGAATTACAGTTTAAGATTATCAATAGCCTCTACGCTATCAGACTTGAACAGACGATATACGTTGAGGATGATAGCAATTGCAACGGCACTCTCAGCTGCACTTACACCGATAGAGAAGAGTGTGAAGAAGAATCCTTCATTTCCCTCTGGAAAGAGCAGGCGGTTGAATGCGGCAAAGTTGATGTCAACAGCATTGAGGATAAGCTCAACAGAGACCAACATTGCTATCAGGTTACGGCGTGTAACAAAACCGAACACACCGATGAAGAACAATATCGCACTGAGTACGAAGAAACATTCTACTGGTACCATAATTACTTATCCTCCTTCTGATTACGTGAAACAACAAGTCCGCCAATGATACATGCAAGCAGGAACAATGAGATGAACTCGAATGGGAGCACATACTGATACTTCTCTGAACCTACAAGTGCCTCACCAATCTTCTCCATAGAGACCTCGCTGTCAGCAACTGACATGAACTTGTCGATGAAGAAGTTCTTGAGCATTACACCCACAACGGTTGCACAACCGATAAATGACACGATTGCAGCACCTACGGTACGCTTGAAGCTGAGCTTCTCAACATAGCCCTGAAGGTCACGACGACCAAGAAGCTGGATAGCAAAGATATAAATCATCGTCATGCCACCGGCATAGATGCTGAGCTGTGCGGCACCGAGGAAGGTGTAGTCAAGCAGGAAGTAAAGACCTGCAATGGCGAACAGCACGAAAAGCAATGCGGTAACAGAACGCATGATACGCTTTGTGAATACCGCTGCAAGAGCAGCTGCAATGATGACAACTGCGATGATTGCGAATACTATTATATTTGCCATGTCTTACTCCTCCGTTTTTGTTGGTTCAGCCTTTGGAGCAGCAGGAGCTGCCTTTGGTGCCTCTGCAGCCTTGGCAGCTGCTATCTTGGCATTCTCCTCGTACTGCTTCATTTCCTCCTCTGTAGGAGCAACATTGAGATGCTTTACGAGTACATCACGACTGAATGTAGCGTTTTCGAAATCCTTGACGAACTTGATAGCACCGAAATTGCAGGCATTGACGCAAAGCTGACAGAACATACAGTCGCCCAAGTCATACTGATAGTCAGTAAGGAGCTTCTTCTTCTTTCCGTCGGCAGTTACGACCATCTGCGATGTAATCTTGATGGTGCCATTTGGACACGCCTTCTCGCACAATGTACACGCTGTACACTTGTTCTTGCCATTCTCATCGAGAACCATGACAAGAGTACCACGGTGACGCTCTGCGATGTGCTGTGTCTTGCGGTTTTCTGGATACTGCTCAGTAACCTTGCGAGTCATGTACTCACCCATGGTGATGTCCATACCCGTAAGCAAGGTCTTGAGACCAGCCAGAGCACCGCCGAAATATGATTTGTTACTCATTATATTTACTTTATTTACTTATCCTTCTTAATTGCGAGGTCAATACCTACAAGTTGCTGGTCCTGCTTGAACTGTGACTTGAACTTCATTGCACGGGCAAAGATAACAGCAAGCACAACGATGATAACTGCTGCAACTGCATAGCCGATGTAAACAATGCCTGTGAGGTTGAATGCTACACAAACAGTCATCAGAACAAGGTTGAAGAGTGCCAATGGCATGAGGTATTTCCACTCAAGCTTCAGAATCTGGTCGATACGGAGACGTGGGAATGTCCACTTAATCCACATAAGCAACCATACCATAGCGAATGCCTTGCCAAGGAACCAAACGATACCTGGGATGAGGTCCATTACACCGTCGAATGCCTCAACACCGATGTGAACAGGACACCAGCCACCGAGGAATACGAGTGAGGTCATACCTGCTACGATGAACAGGTTGAGGAACTCTGCAAGGTAATAGAAGCCGAAGCCCATACCTGAGTATTCAGTGTGATAACCTGCTGTGAGCTCAGACTCAGCCTCAGCAAGGTCGAACGGACCACGGTTTGCCTCTGCATTACCTGCGATGAGGAAGATGAAGAAGGCGATGAGGGCTGGGATGTGTCCCTGGAAGATAAGCCATCCGAAAGGACCTGACTGTGCCTCTACGATGCCAGACACCTGCATTGTGCCTGTGAGGATAGTAGCAGTGATAAGGCAAAGACCGAGTGACATCTCATAGGAAATCATCTGAACGGCACCACGCATAGCAGATACGAGACCGTACTTGTTGTTTGATGACCACCCTGCAAGGAATACACCGATAACACCTATTGCGCTTACCGCTGTGTAGAGGAAGATACCTACGTTGAAATCGAGGATTACGGCACCTTTGTTCCAAGGAAGGAATGCGAAGGCACCGATAGAACCCATGATAACGAGGATTGGAGCAAGTGCGTAAAGAAGCTTATCAGCCTTGTCAACAAAGAAAATCTCCTTGATGAGCATCTTGAGTACGTCGGCAAAGACCTGAAGCAAGCCCCAAGGACCTACACGCATAGGGCCGAGACGGCACTGGAAATACGCGCAGACCTTACGCTCCATGAATATCAGTGCGATGGCAAGAAGGGCATAGCCCACAATGATGAGCAAGCCGACGAGCACGCACTCAATAGTGATTGCCAGCCACGAAGGAAGACCGAGGGTCAGTTGAAGCAGGCTATCAAACCATTTTGATACTATTGAAAAGTCGAACATTGTTTTTCTTTATTATATATTATAAATAAGGTGTAGTCAGCCTAAAGGCTTTTACCTTTTATCTGTCAATATCAGGTATGATGTAGTCAAGACCTGCACCGACAGCGATAAGGTCAGCCACCTTTGTACCGCGAAGCATATCATCAAGAGCACCTACGAGGGTAAGAGCCATAGGACGGAGCTTCATACGGTAAGGAGACTTGTCGCCACGGGAATCGAGATATACACCGAACTCACCACTTGTACCCTCGCAAGCGAAGTACCACTGTCCTTCAGGAAGCTTGATAATCGGCTTCTGCTTGATGTAGAACTCACCCTCTGGGATATTGTCAATGAGTTGCTCTATGATTCTGATAGACTGCTCAATCTCCTTGATACGGAGATAGTAACGGTCCTGTGCATCACAGTTGTCGAGGACAACCTGATTCCAGTCCACCTTATCATAAGCTGCGTATGGATAGTTTTTACGAAGGTCGTTAGCCCATTGTGAAGCACGACCGTTTGAACCTGACATACCATGAGAGATTGCATCCTCCTTAGAGATACAACCCACGTTCTCAAGACGCTGATGGGTGATTACGTTGTCACCAAACACATTTACGTACTCAGAGAGCTTTGGCTTGAGGTATGCACAGAGTTTCTTGACATTCTCCTGGAAGTGCTCATCGATATCATCCTGAAGACCACCAATACGATAGTAGTTCTGGATAAGACGACCACCTGTTGTTTCCTCCATGCAGTTGAGCACATACTCACGGTCACGCATACAGTAAAGGAACGCTGTAAGAGCGCCAAGGTCCTGAGCATAACAGCCGAGATAGAGAAGATGTCCGTCAATACGCTGGAGCTCATCCATGATTGTACGGATAACCTTGATACGGTCAGAGAGTTCTACGCCAAGTGCCTCCTCGATTACGCCACAGATAGCGTGACGGTTAATCATTGCTGAGAGGTAGTTCAGACGGTCGGTCATTGCCAGCGTCTGTGGGTATGTCATGCTCTCAAACATCTTCTCAATACCACGATGGATATATCCGAGATGTGGAACGATGCGCTTTACCGTCTCACCATCGAGAACAGTCTCAAGACGAAGCACACCGTGTGTAGATGGGTGCTGAGGACCGATATTGATTACGAACTCATCATCGCCGAAGAGTTGTACCTGCTTCTCAACGAGGTTTCCGTCCTTGTCGAGACTATACTGCATGGTATAGTTAGGCTCTTCATCGTCCTCAAGAGTATAACCCTCCTGGGCAACAAAGTCCTTGCGGAGAGGATATCCCTTGAAGTCGTTACGAAGGAAGAGGCGACGCATGTCAGGATGACCGAGGAACTTGATACCGAGGAAATCAAACACCTCACGCTCGAGCAGGTTAGCACACTTATAGAGGGAAGTGATACTCCAGATGACATCAGAGTCGCCCTTCTTCTCTGCTATTGTCTTTACAGAGATACGCTCATGAGTGTCGGTATTCTCAAGGATGTAGATACATCCAAGACCTTCCTCGCCAAAATCCTCACCTATAATAGTAACGAGATAATCGAAATGCTTCTCGTCATGGAGTTTTGCCATTGCAGAGGCAAACTCGCTGAAAGAATAGACTATGTTATTAAGTTTCATTCCGTTTATCCTCCTTAGTGAATTGTATTGTTAATTTCCTTCTTGACAGCCTCGGTAACTTTACCTGCCGTAGCCTTCATCTCCTCGATGAACTTCTTTGGCACATCGGTTACCTTGATTGCATCAGGGTTCTTCTCTTTGCGGTTCACACCACCGAAGAACTTCTCAACCTTGACCTTACGCTGAAGCTGCATCATACCGTAGAGAATTGCCTCCGGACGTGGAGGGCATCCTGGAATATACACATCTACAGGAAGGAACTCGTCAATACCGCGAACTACATGGTAACTAGATTTGAAAGGACCACCGGAGATAGCACATCCACCGACAGCAACAACATACTTCGGCTCGGCCATTTCATCATACAGACGTTTGAGAGCCGGTGCCATCTTGTGAGTAATGGTTCCAGCACACATGATAAGGTCAGCCTGACGTGGTGAGTTACGAGTAACCTCGAAACCGAAACGTGCGAAGTCATAGCGTGCACAACCGCAAGCCATGAACTCGATACCACAGCATGATGTAGCAAAGGTAAGAGCCCAAAGAGAATTACTACGTCCCCAGTTGATAAGGGCATCAAGATTGCCAACGACACAGTTTACACCGCCCTCGTTGAGCTCCTTAATCATAGACTCAAGCGTCTCGTTATCATTCCACTCATCGTATGGAATAGACTTGATAGAAGGCTTTCTTACTTCCATTCGAGCGCTCCTTTCCGCCATGCGTAAGCAAGGCCAAATACCAGTACAAGCATGAAGAAGCCAATGCTCATCAATGCCATTGTACCGAACTTATTAACTACTACTGCCCAAGGGTAAAGGAATACGGTCTCCACATCGAACATAAGGAAAAGAATGGCAAAGAGATAGTAGCCTACATGCATAGGAAGCCATGAGCTTCCACGTGTAGGAATACCACACTCGAAAGGTTCACCTTTTACCTTGTTGTAAGTGCGTGGACCCAGCAACTTTGCTGTGATATACGCCGCTACCACTAAGAAGACAGCCGTTATAACAACGGTTACAAACAAAGTGAAATACATAGAATTGTATAAAATAAAAAATTAATTTAGCTCTAAATCAACTGCAAAGTTAGTAAAAAATATTAACAACAGAAAAGAATTGAAAGGAAAAATCCCCCACCATTTGCATAAATGAAAAAAATAATACATTTTTTGGTAAAAACGTACCGAATATAAATTAAATTTATTACCTTTGCAGACAATAATTAGTGAAAACACTTTATTTTCCAAAATAGAAGACATCAAAAATGACTAAAAGACTGCTGGTATTCCTTGCCTGCTTTTTCTATATAACAAACATACCGAATCTCCATGCCGAAGAGCTCTCATTCGTCGCGCATAAATTTACTGTGGCAGATGGTCTTCCCAGTAACAATGTCCGTGAGCTCGTACAGGATGGAGATGGTTATATTTGGCTTGGTACCACAGGTGGTTTATGTCGTTTCGATGGCTATCAGTTTGTTACTTTCAATACTTTCAACAACCCATCCAAAGGAAGTAACACCCTTCACGTCGGACAGGTGAATTACTCTGACAAAGGAAGTACCATATGGATTAACACATCATCACTTCTCACGGCTTGCTACCAAACCAAGACCGGAGAATTCATCGACTATACGGGCTTTGGTGGACAATACAGTCTGTACAGCAAGCGTCTGGAGACAAAAAATGATATCTGGCTCTATGATATCACCACAGGTGCAAGACGAATTACATACGCCAATGGGAAATTCGCAGCAACCGACTACAACGCGAAAAGCGGGCTACCTAACAATCACGTTATCAAGGCAATAGAAAGCACAAAAGGCTATACATGGATTGTCACGAAGATGGGTTTTTCCATTGTTGATCCAATGGGAAGAGCGAAAATAAGGGATTACAGAACCGAATTCAAAGGCGGCGAATCCTGGGGCGATTATGTCATGCTGATTGCAGGTAATGAAGTGTACAAATTCAACGCCACAGGCTCAAAAATGACACGCCATGCCCTACCCTCTCCCATGGGCGGTTTCAATACAGTTACCAGTACAATAACGATAAACGGGAAAATGTTCATCTTCACCAAAGAGGAAGTTATCGTTTTCGATATAATGACAGGAACATTCTCCCTCTCCCAGGATTGCGACATCAAGAGTGGAAAAATCCAGAAATCCACGGCTAACTACACACTTGTTGCCAATAAGGGGAAAACGCTTTGGATTATCGACCGAGAAGCTAACATCCAGAAACTCAACATTATAAATGAGATTCATACAAGTACAGATAAAAAACGCATCTACACCGCAGCAGAGGACAAAGAAGGACTTCTCTATATTGCCACCTATGGTAATGGGCTATTCATTTATAATCCTAAGACACGCGAGATCCTCGGTCATTACACGCAAAAAGACGGGTTCTTCAATAATGACTATCTTCAGGAGATTCTGATAGACCGTGAGGGTAACATCTGGGTAAGTTCTGAAACAGCAGGTCTTTCATGCCTTAGCAGGGACGATTGTGCAGAGAGCTACTACCGTATGCTCACTCATGGGGATATCGGTGAATGGAGTAATAATATCCGCTCTATCACATGGGCCCAAAACGAGGATAATGTATGGCTTTCCACCAAGGACAACAAGCTGTACAACTACAATCTGACAAGTGGAAACATATCTCTATTTGAGGTTCTGAATGCACCTGTCTATTCCACTCTCATAGACAGTAGAGGACAGATATGGATTGGAACATGTGGTTCAGGTCTGTTCATTGACGGCGAACATTATACTGAGAACGACAGCATCAGTCTGATTAGTAATGATATATACAAAATAGTAGAGGACAAAATAGGAAGAATATGGTTGGCCACATGGCAAGGTGGTCTTCATATGACGGACAACAAGTTAGGACAGCCTCTGTATTTCACAAACTTCCTTATAACCTCGTATAATGAAAAGCGTCAGCATGACCTTTGTTTCGGTGATGACGGCGACCTCTGGGTTGCGACAAACAACGGCCTTTATGTCGTCAACACAAATAAGAAAAGAATAACCAATAAAGATTTCACTAACTATAACACCCAAAACGGTTCACTTCCAACAAATGAGATTGTATGCCTTTATTTTGACCACGAATCTCATACCCTATGGGCTGGTACCACAGGTTGCGGTATCATACAGTTGCAGATTGGCGGGAATCGCAAGATAAAGAATATCAAAACAATAGACCGTTCTGCAGGACTTGCAAATAACATTGTAAAGGCTATTCTAAAGGATAAAAACGGTTTTATCTGGGTAAGTACCGAGGAAGGTCTTTCACGTATCGAACCAAAGACCGGAGCTGTACGTACCATTCATATTGGACCAAGCCTGCAGAGTAATATCTTTGCAGAAAACGCCGCCCTTCTCACCAAGGACGGAAAAATGATATTCGGTACTAGCTATGGTCTGGCTATAGTTCGTCCTAATAGTGCCAAGTCACTGAACATCAAGAATGTAAACGTATGTATAACAGAACTCCGCATCAATGGAACATCTGTATATAACTCCCCTGACATGGACGCCCAACAGCGTGCCTACGCATCAGAGGGAGCCATAGAACTAACCCATAAGCAGAACTCCATAACAATATTCTTCTCTAACTTTATCTTCTCACAGGCTGGAACTTCCATCTACCAATACAAGATGGAAGGTACAGACAAAGACTGGCGTCCGGCTACATCTGTGAATTATGCGGAATACGCCAATATGTCGCCGGGAAAATACACATTCAAGGTACGTACTCTCGTAGATGGTAAATGGATCGAGGGAAAACCATTCGATATAACCATCAACCAGCCACTCTATAACACATGGTGGGCATGGCTATTATACCTTATATTAATAGCAGCTGGTGGTACATATCTCTATATGCAATGGAAAAAGAACTTCAGGCTTCAGCACGAGATAAGCCTGAACAAGGAGCTCTCCGAGTTCCGCTTGAACTTTTTCACACACGTTACCCACGAATTCCGTACTCCACTTGCGATTATCTCCAACTCAATGGATGCCTTAACTCAGGCAAACTCAACTCAGGCAACCCAGAAAGCAGCGATAAAATCGGCAAAAAGAGGTACGAACCGCATGCTACGATTGGTAAATGAGTTAATGGAATTCCGCAAGCTCTCTGTCGGAGTATCACGTCTTGCCGTAGAAAAGGACGACATCATAGGTTTCGTACGAAATATCTACCAAGATCTATGGACAATAAGCAAACGCAAGGAGATAGATATGACCTTCACTCCTTTCGCTAAAGAATACCAGCTTACCTTTGACCACGCAAAGGTAGAGACAATCGTGTTCAATATTGTTTCCAATGCAGTAAAATACACTCCACAGAAAGGACAAATCTCTATCAAGATACTTCTCGACGACCAGAACGAGAACATTTCCATCATCGTAGAAGATTCCGGCCTGGGCATCAGCAAGGAGCAGGAGAAAGAGCTGTTCCGTCCATTCATGCACGGACTTGTATCTCAGGGAGGTATGGGTATAGGTCTGTATTCTGCCAAAGAAATGGCAATACTTCACCACGGAGACATCACATACAAGAAATCCGAGGAACTGGGTGGTGCCAAGTTTACAATCACCCTTCCTGCCAATGAGGACCTCTATACAGCCGAGGAATACATTCAAGACCTTGCTATTCACACCGAGACAAACGAGGACAATAGCGTGGTAGAGGGGGTTATCCATAACATGCATACCGAATCACTCAATGACATCACCCTTGCAATCATCGAAGACGACATGGATATGCTCGAGCAGATTTCTTCTGCAATGAGCCAGTATTTCCACGTCAATACATATATGAACGGTGAAGAAGCCATAAAGGGCATTATGGACACCCAACCAGACGTAATCATTAGCGATGTCATGCTTCCTGACACAAACGGCTACGAGATAGTAAAGAAACTCCGTAGCGAAACGGCATTCATCAATACTCCTATCATCATGCTTACCGCCCTTGACGACGAGCGTCATCAGATGAAAGGATACGAGGCAGGTGCCGATGACTACGTAACAAAGCCTTGTAATTTCCGCGTTCTCCTTGCCCGTATTGTTCAATTATATACATGGGCGCACAAACGCGAGCAACAAGCCATAGCAATGGCTACAGAGGACAATATCAATACGGAAGAAGTACTTGATACAAACATTCCACAAGTTGAAGAAAGCGAAACGACAGCAGCCAATCCTTCAACGAAGTCATCTGCCACGGCAACTCCAAAGCAGATAACAACATCTCCACTCGACAAGAAATTCAAGGAAACCCTTGAATATATCGTCACACAACATATAAGCGACCACGACTTTACAGTTGACCGCCTTGCTGCACTCATGCAAATGGGACACACGAAGTTCTATGGACGAATGAAAGAAGTTCTGGGCGTAAGTCCAAACAAGTACCTTATGAATGAGAAAATGCGTATTGCCGCCGAACTAATCCTCGAAGGAAAATATTCCATCGCCGAGGTTAGTTTCAAAGTCGGCTTTATGGATCAAAGCTATTTCAACAAATGCTTCAAGCAATACTATGGTTGCGTGCCAAGCAAATACGGGAAGTGATGTTAGTGGAAAGAATAAAGTATAAAGAGTAAAGTGAAAAGAGGAACTGCGAAGCTGATGAGCTTTAGCGAATAAAAAAATATAAGGTGCAAAGAAAATAGGCACCCGTATAAAATGAAAATTGGATAGGCACGCTTGCCTATCCATTTTTTCGATACATACATTAAGTCAACTAACTAATACTTAATTGTGATTACCTAACATAAAACCTATTTTCTTATTTCTGATGCAAAGATAGAAATTTTCTGTATATTTCATTACGGAAAATCGTTCAAAAATTAGTAAAATATTACGAAAACCACATTTTTACAGTATTGTAAGGCCTATAAAATGAAATTTTCCTACTTTTTCAAGTAGGAAAATCGTACATTATTCATTTTCTTCGCGAAATATCATTTTTCATAAAAAGTGCCCAAATCCGGGGTATTTATCATGCAAGGAGTTTTTCTATCAAAGACTGAAGATCATCCAGTCTTAACATGTTCGGTCCATCGGATAATCCCTTGTCCGGATCAGGGTGTACTTCGAAGAAATAGCCAGTTGCCCCAAATGCCTTTGCTGCCATTGCCATAGCAGGAACAAAACGACGGTCACCAGAAGTGCAACCGTTACCTCCTCCCGGACGCTGAACACTATGCGTACAATCCATTATCACCCTAGGTACAATCTCAAGCATATCCGGAATATTCCGGAAATCCACAACAAGATTGTTATACCCGAATGAATTTCCACGCTCCGTCAGCCATACCTCCTGGATGTTAGGTGATGGGTGTTGGGTGTTAGTTTTTGCAGTATCAAGAACCTTCTGCACAGGATACTTCATATCTGCCCCACTTAGGAACTGGGCTTTCTTTATATTCACGGTTTTACCAGTCTTAGCAGCGGCAACGAGCAAATCCGTCTGACGGCAAAGGAACGCAGGAATCTGAATAACATCGACCACCTCCCCTACCGGAGCTGCCTGACAAGACTCATGAATATCTGTCAGAATCCTAAGTCCATATTTCTCCTTTACATCAGCAAGCATCTGAAGACCACGCTCCATACCAGGGCCGCGGAAAGAAGTGATGCTCGTCCTATTCGCCTTGTCAAACGAAGCCTTAAAAATTATATCAGTACCAAGAGCCTTGTTTATCGCCACAATTTTCTGAGCCACCACATCCAGCAGCTCAGAAGACTCAATAACACAAGGACCTGCAATAAAAATCGGTTTCATATTGTCAAAAATTATGTTTTTTCCAAAAACGTGAGGTTATATCCACAAGATTCTTACCATCCTCTACCCTATACAAGCGCTGATTGGTAGTTTCATGATCAAGACCGCCAAGACGCTGCACATAAGGCCCGACTTTGATAAAATCAAAGTTCTTCAGATGAATCTCCTTTGATATGTCGCTATACCCACTATACCAGGCAGTCTTCAAATGCGGATATGCCTGCTTTATATAAGATGCAAGTATATCCACCTCGCGAGGCTCTGCATCACCACCCATAAAGGCGATACACGTAACATCCTTTCCGTACTCATCAAGCATCGGCTTTAGAGACATCACGTTAAGCGGCATACCCACATCATCCCACAGGTATTCGCTATGACACCCCATACAATGACATGGGCAGTTACTTATATTTATGGAGAGAGTGGTCTCATCAGGTATTTCCTGAAAGACCACTCCTGTATTAACATATTTCATTTATGTGGTTGAAATCTCCTTTTATATTACACAGTCATCTTCTTAGGACCTGCATAGTAGCGGCGGCTTGCCTCTTCCTGACGTGCCTGAGAGAAGTTGCTCACACGCTTCAGATAACCGATGATACGGGTCATATAGTCAACATTCTTTGAGTGGCACTTTGGACACTCATGCAGATAACGCTTGTCGATACATCCGCACTCGTTACAAATCGTGTTAGGAATATTGAATGTGAAGTAGTTACAGCCCTCATTAGCAGCAACCTTCAGCAACTGCATATACTGAGCCTTAGAGAGATGCTCCTCAAGATTCATGTGAAGGGCGCTACCACCTGTGAGATGCTCGATGTATGGAGCACCATGAAGCTTGAACTTATCCATAATGTTAAGGCTCTCGTCCTCTACTACATAGAAATAAGAGTTGTAGCAGTCACGTGGCACGAAATAGCCATCCTCACGATCCCACTTTGCATGCTTAACGCCTACGTTCTCTGCTGGAATCATCTCACAGTTGAAGAGAACGTCCTTTGTGCGATACTGCTTGTTGAGCTTCTCCACGATAGAGAGAACACCCTGAACAAACTCCTTGTACTTTTCGTTTGGAGTAATCTCAAGTCCCATGAACTCTGCAGCCTCCACAAGTCCGTTAACACCGATTGTGAGATACTGACGGCTCATATTGATATAACCAGAATCAAACAGAGGAAGCATACCATGCTCCTGAAGATCCTTCAAGTTCTCATTATAGGCAAGCTGAACCTTATGGCAGAGGTCGATAACCTCCTCAAGATACTGCTTGTAGTCCTTGCCGTTGTTCACAGCATACTGAATACAACGGTTAAGGTTTACAGTAAGAACTGACTTTGAACCTGTACTTACACCACCAGCACCAAGTGTATAAGAGAAGCCATTGTCCTGAATCTCATTACGCAGACGGCAGCAAGAAGACAGAGAATCGGCATTATCACTCATATAGGTGAAGAATGAATGGCCCTCAGCGTACATCTCTGCAGCAAACTCGCCCCACTCCTTGTCACGGCACTCGCCATTGTCGGCAAGAAGAGCCATTGTCTCTACAGGGAATGTCAGAACAGTCTTAGTACGCTCCTTGTTGAACCACTTCATGAATCGCTTCTGCAACCAAGAGAGGCTGTTCCAGTCAGGCTGTGTTCCGTCTGGGAAGTAGAAGTTACCGAAGAGTGACTCGAAATAGTACTTGTCATAGTAAGCCACATTCCAGAATACTGCCTGGAAGTTACGGGCACCTGTAGGCTGGTTGATAGAATACACAATCTGCTCAAAGCAGTCTGTTATCACCTTATCTATAGTACGCTGACGAAGAGAGAGGTCAACAACCTTGTCAGGATTCTTCCAGTAATCTGTACCATACTCCTTGCCGATGAAGTAATTCAGATACATCAGGAACTCAGGAGTAGCACAAGCTCCAGAGAGCATAGAGCTGACGATGAACACCATATTTACGAAGCCACCGCAGAAGCTCTTCAAGTTTGTCGGAGCAGTAGAATTACCACCAATGCCGGTAGTGCCGCCAATGAGCCAAGGATACATGGTTATTGAAGCACAATAAGGCGCAATGGAAGTCTCATCATTCTTATATATAAAATGGTGAGTCAGAAGGTCGATATACTTGTCAGCAAGTTCCTTACCGTACATCTTTTTCATTCTATCCGTCAGCAGACGGCGGTTCAAGCGAATGAAGTTAGATTTTGGCAACTCGCCGATAAGAGTTGCAATATTTTTATGCTCAACGTTTGCGTTAGCGTCAAACTTTGAACCTGTTGCAGCATTGGCTGCTTCCATATATGCGGTAAGGAAATTCAGCTTGTCAAGGGTTTCACGATCCTCTGTATGACTCTGACGATAGAGCATGAAAGCCTTGGCCACACTAAAGTAGCCTTCCTTCATAAGCGCAATCTCAACCTGATTCTGGATATCCTCCACCTTGATATCGTCTTTAATATCCAAGTGACTGATAATCTTTGAGATAGATCCAATACTATAGGTCTCACCAACAGCCTCGAAAGCCTTGATTATGGCCGTCATTATCTTATCCAGGGAGAACTGGTCGCGTGAACCGTCACGCTTGAGGATGGTAAAATTCTGAAATTCCATTGCTTTTGCTAAGTTTATATTAATTGCTGTATTCTATATTTATATATTTATTATTTAGGTGTAATTTTTAACCACATATCCTGCAAAAAGTTGTCCGTTTTGGGAAACTTTTCTCCAACAGGAGAAGAAAAAGTTATCCGTTTTTGAAAACTTTTCTCACCTTCCATGCTATGAAAGTTTTCCGTTTGGGATTTTTTTCTGTGTGCAAAGGTAATATTTTTTTTCTCAAATTCCAAAAGATTTTCCAATTATTTTTTCACTATTTTTCGGGCAAAAAACACGCGAAAATCATAAATCATAACTTATCAACAACTTACGTATTTTTACATAAAGAAAAAGTTTATATTGCACAAAATCACACATTAAAAAACCTTAAAAATGCCTAATTTTTCATGCAACGCAAAGCATTGCTATCAATAAAAACATAAGCTATTTCCCCTCCCCCTAAACACAGCACATCAGAAGCCTATTCCCCTACCCTTTTCCCCGCTCGTGCCAATTTCCCCTACGTATCATTTTTGTCTTCACCCGATTATTTTACCACTTTTTCTTGCCAATTCTTAGTTTTTCCATAATACCATAAACCTTTTTCGCAGTTCCGATGTAAGTCCGATGCAAGTCCGTTGTAAGTCCCATCTAAGTCCCATTTTTCTATAGGCGAAATATAGGCGTTATTTGTAGGATGTATATGATTTACAAACAAACAGGAGAGCACCTCTTGCGAGATGCCCTCCTTATATAACGTGAGTCTAAATCTACCTCACCAATTCAATTTCCTTACTGCCGTTTTCCCAGCCAAAGCCGGTGAATGAAACGCTACCGCTATCTGCAGTCACAGAAACGACGAAGTTATGGATAACTTTCTGTCCATTATCGTCACACAGCACCTTTACACTACGGAACCTTGCGACAATCTGTCCCAAAGCATTCTTCTTTGTGCTCGTCACAGGACCAACCCATGCCTGCTTTGGGGTGCCCCAGAAAGCGCGATGAGCCTTAACTGCATTAATAGCCTTCTGCTCCAAGCTCGCATTGGCACTTGCTGGCATCTTACCATACTTACCCTCTTTTGCCAACTGCTTATAGGCTATCTGCATTCCCATAGCCTGCTTCATATTGGAATTTCCGTTAGTATCTGCCTTTATAGCTGCAAGATTCAAGGCTGGGTATTTTGACTTATATTCCCCAGACATAGAGCCGAACAACTCGTTAAGTCCCTTCTCCACGCTCTTCCACTCACTCTCCGTACCGTCAATTTTGTCTAAGCAAATCTGCATATAGGTATAAGCCATATCGAAGAAGGCTGCACGAGCAACAGGCTCACTAAAGCTGAGACCACGATCTATGATGAACTGTGTCTGCTGCAAGCGGATAGTCTTGTCAGAAGTGGCAACGCCAGGCATTCCCTTCCAAGCCTCCTGCTTGAAGTCCCATATCATAGCATCTATGTCTTTCTTTGACTGCTTTGCCTTCCATGTGTCAGGACCAAGACCGAGGTCTATACGAGCATCAATAACGAAGGTAAGAGGCTGTTTAGCCGACATAAGCTCACAGAATGACTTATAATCCAAGCCCTTATAGCCATTCTTCATAGAATTCTGCATCTGAGAGGCACAGTACTCGGAATAGCCTATTATGTTATTGATGTCGCCATCAACAGTCCAACTGCATTGTTTCGCATTCTTAAACTCGTATTTAGGCACAAAATTAGTCTGGTTTGAACTGCTGCTTGAGCTACTGCTCTGAGCTGCAGAATTATTGTCGCTACTTTCACTAACGCTACTAACAGTAGTAGTTGTGTTCGTAGGTTCGCTAACGGTAGTCTCTGTCTGCTGGCTCACCGTACTCTTCGTGTCATTAGTAATATTGTTCACAGTTTCCTTGGCTGCTTTCTTAACTTTGTTAGCCAATCCCTTCAAGTTACCGAACTGTGCATCAGCCACGTTGCTGAATGCGAACATGGCAAAGAGTGCCATGACAGAAATCTTCATTAAATGTCTCATGTCTTCTATTTTTTGCAATTGGTTTTAGTAAGATTTATAAAATCACGATATTTAAAAATCACTTGCAAAATTAATCAAAATTTCTGAAACCGCCAAACAAATGCACAAAAAAAATATTTTTTACTTTTTAGAGTAAAGAGAAAGCGGTAAATACGAAAAAAGACAGTCCTTTTATCTCAGACTGCCTTTTTCATACCTTGTTTTTATCTTTTTTCGGCCTTTTTCCGACCTTCGTTATTCCTCCGTTACAGGTTCGCTTCTCCTTCGCTCTTCCTCCGCCTGCCTTCGCTCCAAGTCCGTTCCAGGTCCGTTGTAAATCCGTTTCAGCTCCGTTCCTTAGAATAGGCGAAAAATGGGACTTACAAGGGAATCACATAGGAATCACTTGGGACTTGCAGCGAAGGCAAAGTAGAATTAACCTCAAAAAAAAGAATTTTCACACTACTCGTCAACTCGTCACCCTTAGCGCAGTAAAGACTTATGTGTTAGAGATTTACAGCGGTGATTCATTTCGTTCCACTCGTCACCCACTCATCACCATTAAGTGACATATCATACTGATATAGAATAAGTTGCATAGCCAATTCACTCGTCACCATAAAAAGGGTGACGAGTGGGTGACGAGTGAATAAGCATTGTAAAATCCACATTCTCAGCAAGATACAAGGCTTTGGGATGATGAGTGGGTGACGAGTGTTTTGAAATGAATCACCGCTGTAAACATAAGAGTCACAACCACTTACAGCGTTGGTGGTGACGAGTTGACGAGTAGTACGAAAATTCTTTTTGTTGTTTCAGAGTAAAAACAAAGGAGGGTATCGCTTTGCGTGATACCCTCCAAGTCTAAACAATATTCTTATCTTTGATTACTTTGCATATTTCTTTCCATTGACGATAAATACACCCTTCCGAGCACTTGATTTGTTAATGCGCTGACCATTCAAGTTATAGGTAACGATTGGCAGATTGGATTCAACATCAATTTCATTTATTCCTGTAGATGTCATGATTTGAGATTCAAGATTTTCATCTACATTCAACTTATCGTTGATAACCATATAAAACTCCTTGCTCTTGCCAAAGACTATTGCATCCTTACCATCTTCTATGTCGATAGAAGCAGGAACATCAGAAAGTCTATAACCAGTCTTAGCATTTGTCTTGTCAGCCACAAGGAATTTCTTTGCACCAAGATTATACACATAATGCTTGCCGTCAACCTCAACGGTCATCCAAGTGGTGTTTTCCTCTGTATCGTCAAGAGCCGTCTCGTTCAAAGCAGCTACACAATCATTCACGCTATCATAGAAGAGATATGAGCCTTCATTCGAGGACTTCAGCATATACGCCTTGCTATTTGTCATATTAACAGCATTATATGTCATTTCACGGATATTGATGAACTGATACCAGTTATCACTATATGCGTATGCATCCCAGCTTCCTTCAGGAATCATAAGCGTGGCATGGTAATATGACTGACCGCTAAAAGCACTACCTCCAGAAGGAGGTGTCTTAGCCTTAATTACTATATTTCTGAGTTTTGCGCCATCGAATGCACTTGGTCCAATACTCGTCACAGAATTTGGAATAGTGATAGAGGTAAGACCTTTGCAGCCATAGAAAGCAGACGCTCCAATACTTGTCACAGAATTAGGGATGGTGACGGAGGTAAGACCTAAGCAATAACGGAAAGCATTGAGTCCAATACTCGTCACAGAATTAGGGATGGTGACGGAGGTAAGACCTAAGCAATTATCGAAAGTATTATTTCCAATACTCGTCACAGAATTAGGGATTGTAATGGAGCTAAGACCTATACAACCTGAGAATGCAGCAGCTCCAATACTCGTCACAGAATTGGGGATGGTGAGTGAGGTAAGACTTGAGCAATCACGGAAAGCAGAACCTCCAATATTCGTCACGGAATTTGGTATGTTGATGGAAGTAAGACTTGAACATCTGCAGAAAACCTGTTCTCCAATACTGGTCATAGTATTTTGAATCATGATGGAGATAAGAGCGGAGCATTCGCGGAAAGCATATTCTCCTATACTCATCACAGAATTGGGGATGGTGACGGAGGTAAGACCAGAACAGCCATAAAAAGCATACTCTCCAATACTCATCACAGAATTAGGGATAGTGATGGAGGTAAGACCTGAACAATACTCGAAAGCATAACCTCCAATATTTGTCACTCCATTTTTTATTATTATTTTCTTTATTTTATCTTTTTGAGAATACCAAGGAACTTGACCAGAAGAATATTTGGGCATATCCGTTCCTGATATGGTTAATGTGCCATCATCTGATAAAGTCCATGTAATATCTGCATGGATTACACCAATGGAGAATATACAGAGGATAATAAGTGTAAAGAACTTTTTCATGTTTAGACAAAATAAAAAGGGCGCAGACCTTCCGAAATCCTCGTCCCATATCTTAGGTCACGGCCAAGCAACCTTTGCGCTGACAAGTATACGGAAAAGCCCATGCCCTAAACGGACATGGAACTTTTCGCTTACCTGTTCTCGCGCTTTGAAAATTGGCCGTATTCAAGATATGGAGAACAAGAGCTAAAAGCTCAATGTTATTTTTTATTTTCGAGAGAATCGGTAGTTGCTCACCCAAGTTAATAAATAAGTGTTTAACTATCTGCTGAGAATGTGTGAGACTATAATCAGCATGGGGAAAGCGTTACCGCTCGTCTGATTTTATTCTAAAATGTACTTTCTGTTTCTTATATTGTTTTTAAGGGTTAATATTATTTTTAATACTATTCTGGTTTTGTACTCAGAAGAAGTGTTGTTTGAGTGAATTCATCCTTTATTATCTCTGCATCAGGATTGTCTTTCCTGAAAATAACAGAAACATATGTCGGCGTGCCTTCAGCATCTACAACATTGGAGGATAGTATCTCATATTTGTCTTTTTCATTGTAACCTTCAAACCAATAATTGAAAAGACGACTTCTCATGCTTTGCTTACCATCTGAAGAATCACAGATATACAGAAGCGTGGATTGATTTTTCTGAAAAAACTCCTCTACGATTCTCATTATCGTCTCTCTTACAAAAGGATCACGAGGTGATGATGAATTGTTGATATTCTGAATGATAAATTGATAAGATTCACTTTGAGTAAGCAAATCATCTTCAATAAAATCTATAGAATACTGCACCTCATAATTTGTAACGAATAAATATCCCCGAAATCTTTCCGAAAGAAAAACTTCGTAGGGAGAGTTGGAGTTTATGCTATCAATAGAAAGTTTATTCACCAGACATTGTGATTTGATGGTTTCACTCCAAACCTTTGTATATATTCGTTCTCTAAGGCTACGCGCGTTTCCTTAATGTAGTCTTTCTTGGCTTTAATTGACTTTTGAAGTCTTTCAAGTGCTTCTTTCCTTGTAAGGTTTCTTTTTTCCATAACTATAACCTTTATTGATTCGTTTGCAAAAATAGGTAAAAAATCTGATTTCTCCAAATATTTGCTTGGGAAAACATGAAAAAACTCCCTTACATGCTTGCAAGGTATGTAAGGGAGAGACATTTATACAAAGAGAATCCTAATGATTCATGAACCTGTGTTCTGCGAGTTTCTCGTATTTTGTTCCCGGACGACCATAGTTGGCGTATGGATAGATGCTGATACCGCCACGTGGGGTGAAGATACCCGTCACCTCTATATATTTAGGATCCATGAGACGGATAAGGTCCTTCATAATGATATTGACACAATCCTCATGGAAATCGCCATGATTGCGGAAAGAGAAGAGATAGAGTTTCAGACTCTTGCTCTCCACCATCTTCACATCGGGCACATACTGTATCTTTATCTCTGCAAAGTCAGGCTGTCCGGTAATAGGACAGAGAGAAGTGAATTCCGGGCAGTTGAACAATACCCAGTAGTCATTCTCAGGATGCTTGTTCTCAAATGCCTCAAGTACCTCTGGAGCATAGTCCTGACGGTATTCAGTCTTTTTACCAAGAGACTGAAGGTTATCATTTTCGCGATTTGGCATAAACACTCAATTGAAAATTATTACACTCTACACATTGAAAATCTTAAAGACGTTATATTTCTCTCCATTGTCATATACATCTTCCTGTTCATGTTTCTTCACCCATCCTACGACACGTATAGTAACAGGAAGCACGATAATCTCATAGACAGTCTTCAGACACACCTGAGCAAGCATAAGCCAAGGGAGCTCGTCAGAAGGGACAACTCCGCCTAATGCAAGCGGGAAGAAGAGTATGGAGTCAACGCCCTCGCCAAACACGGTACTGAGAATAGCACGAAGCGAGAAATTCTTTCCTGCATCGCGCACCTTCATCTTGCTCATTACATAGGCATTGACGAAAGAACCGGCAAGGAAAGCCACAAACGATGCTGCTGCAATTCTTGGGGCAAGTCCGAAGATATAGTGGAATCCCTCTTCGCCCGTCCAATATTCAGCGCCAGGCAGCCAATCGCAAAAAGCGCCTACTGCGACAAAGAAGAAATTCATGAGGAAACCAAGCCAGATAAGAAGTCTCGCCTTACGGAATCCCCACACCTCACACACCACATCATTAATAATATAGGAGATTGGGAAGACAATTACTCCACCAGTCTGACTATGACCGAAAAAAGCAATCTGCTTTGTCTCAAACACATTAGATGCTATGAGACATACACAAAAGAGCACGCTGAAAAGCAGAAAAAGCACGCTCACCTGAGATGATTTTTTATTCATATTTCTTGTTTTTAAAGAGGTTACCAAGCACTCTGAAAGCCATTTACAATGGCTTTAATTGAAAATTTATAATTGATAATGGATAATTAGTTTTTGTAACACTAGAACCCTGAGCCGTTATCGTCACAATATACTATATCAACATTACCAAACAGTTCCTTTCCTTTTGAACCGCGGGTTTCTTTGTTACTCAATACCCATTTCAGATTCTTACCATCCCATTGTACTCCCATAGTATAAAATTGCCCAAACTCTATACTAACATCAGATGAGATAGGTTGCGTCTTTACTTCCTTGCCATTGATTTCCAATACGAGTCGCGCATCCTTTATCTTATTTCCTGTTGGAACATAGAAACTCCATATCTTTGTCAAAGAGTCAGCAGGCGCTTTATAAGAACCAGAAACGACATCATCGCTCACAGAAATACCTTTAGGGTTGACTTTAAAATCGGCTGTCACATCTACATTTGCTTTGGTATAATACCATTTGTCCTTGACCTCAAACCCCTTGTGCTTGACTGTGATTATATCCGATGTTCTATTATATATATACAATAGTTCAATAGATGACAATGAAGTACTTTCAGAAATTGCTGCCGTAGATGAGTGTTCGGAATAAGCCAATAAAGGCATGGTACCACCACGTTTCAAATCTACTTTACATTCAACATTCCCACCAGACAAAGAGGTTTCTACATTATTAAAGGCTATGACATCAATAGCCTCTCCTTTATTGACAGTCTCAGGAAATCCCACCTCGAAAGCCAAATGCTTCGTTCCTTTCTCTTCTTCTGTAATGATAGTATCGGTAGAATGAACCAAACCTGCATCATATATTTTACCATTCTGAACCATATACACATTGAAATTCTCTCCTTTCTTGCTCCAATTATTCCAACAAGTTATGTCAGAATTTGGAAAACCAACAGAATAACAACCTTTCAATTTGAAATGTCCGAACGTAAAAGTCTTACTTTCAGGCTCATCATCATCATCGCTGCTACAGCCAATGAGCGGCATACACAAGGCAGCCACCAGCAGCCAAGGCAGATAATTGAATAACAATATTTTCTTTTTCATTTGTAATTTCTAAACGGTGTAAACGAGATACGCCATATATCCAGCAAACAAAGCCAGCATAACAAAGCCTTCCCAACGCTCCACCTTATACTTCGTAAAGGAGAAGAGCCAAAGAAGCACCATACTGAGCATCATCATCCCAAAGTCAAGCGGAGTTATTCCACCGATAACCATTGGCGAGATTAGGCCCGTCACACCTATAATAAGAAGTATATTGTAAACGCATGAGCCTATGACATTGCCCATAGCAATAGCTGACTGTCCCTTACGGGCAGCCACAACACTTGTGGCAAGTTCAGGAAGCGAGGTTCCACCGGCAACAATCGTAAGGCCTATTACAGCATCACTAACACCAAGAGAAGCGGCCACATTAGTAGCAGCATCCACAAAGGCATTACTACCGAATACGAGACAGGTAAGTCCGCCTACCAGTCTTATGACAGCTCCTAATACCGTAAGTTTCTTATCTTCTACATCAGATTCGTCATCTGGAGATGCTGTCTTTACAGCATATACCATATATGCAATGAGAAGAATAACGAACAGAGCCCCTGCCCAACGGTTTATCACACCATATATGCCAAAGCAAAGAAGGATGAACGAAGCTCCGATAGCTACAGGAATATCCCTGCGAACTGTTCCTTTGGATACCGTCATAGGAGCAACGGCAGCTGCTGCTCCGGCAATAAGCAGTACATTGAATATGTTACTGCCCACAACATTTGCCACAGCAAGATCGGTAGTTCCCTGAATAGCAGAGGTAAGACTTACGAACAGCTCAGGCATAGAAGTGCCAAGAGCAACAACGGTAAGACCTATGACCATTTCCGGAATACCGGCACGCTGAGCCAAGGACACGGCACCATCCGTAAGGAAATCTGCCCCCTTGAGCACAACGAAAACACCTATAACTATAGAAATGATATCCAAAAACATATTCCTGACAATTAGAATAGTGATTTATGGAATAATGATTGATACCTGATGTTTTATCTGCAAACAAATACCATTTCTTATTCCATAAACCCTAATCCTTTATTTTCTGTCGTCAACATTATCACCCTCAGTTGGAGACATTGACTCCTCGAAGTCTGTAATGCCAGCCTCTACGAGGATATCATACCACTGGAGGAGCTTCTTAATATCGCTTGTGTGAACGCGCTCACGGTCGAAATCAGGCAGGAAAGATCCGAAATATTCCTGAAGCTCTGCACCACTAGCTTTCTTATAGTTAATAGAAGCCTTCTTACCCTCCTCCTTGTCACGGAGAGCAGCAAGAACCTTCATCAAAGGAACATCCTCCTCATAAGTGTACATAGCGATATCAGCAAGTGAGGTAACACGGTCGGTAGCGAAAGCAGGCATACGCTTGTGGCTTGCATCGAGCGACTCAACGATAAGGTTCATCTTACCGCGTGAAACTAACTTGTAAAGTCCTGGTTTGCCTGAAATGGCAAGAATTGTCTGTTGCATTTTTCTTTTTTTGTTTTATCTTTTATGTTAGTACTTTATTCCAAACAAAGTCAATACCTTGTTTATTTGCGTATCAACGTCCTCTACCCCATCGTTTACGATGACGGCATCAGCACGTTTGGCAACTTCTTTCTGTGATATCTGTGCGTCAACCCATTGTCTGGCTCTTTCCTTTGAGATGGAGTCGCGCTTGGCAACCCTCTCAACCCTTACATTCTCTGGAGCAACGACACACACTACCCTATCCACAGTATGCTCAAGATGTGCCTCATAGAGAATCGCACTCTCCATCCATTGAAGACCTGAGTCATAGAAGTCACGTATCACGGCAGGATGAACTATTGCATTGATAGCCAGTTTGTTTTCCTCTGATTCAAGCAGGAACTTAGCCACTACAGCCTTATTCAAGATTCTGCCATCATAGGCATCCTCGCCAATAAGTGTCATGAGTTTGTCACGTATCTCATCTGACGAAGCCATCAATTTCTTGGCACCTGCGTCACAGTCATATACCTCGATGCCACGTTCCTTGAGCCTTTGGCAGACGTACGACTTCCCTGAGCCTATACCGCCTGTTATCGCTATTCTCATAAGCCTTATCTGAGACTTTCTATAAGGTAATCCACCTGTTGCGTCTCAAGGGTTGCATTCGCAACGCCCTTAGGCACGGTACGAAGAATGAGCTTGCACTTGTCAGAAGGATTGGAAGCCACATCGGCATAGTCAACCACCACGCTAAAGCTCTCTGGACGAATTGCATCTATACGGCTGCGTCCGGCAACAACTTTCACATTCACCTTTGTAGGAAAAGTACGAAGGGCTAATCCGTCCGGCATGTTAATAGAGACGATCGGCACTTGGACAATCTTCTCCGTAAGCATATCAGGATAGAAAGTGGCACTAATGTATTCAGGTACCATCTTCACACCCTTTATTCTCTTCAGGGGAATCTCACGGGTAATGGTATCCGTGAAGCCTATAATCTCCGTATTTTCCGTAAAGAGCTCCGTAATACTATCCAAGACAGCCTGGGAGGCATAGATCCTTACGCTATCAGGTGAAACCACAGTACGGGCAATATAATATGTATCAGCAGGCCTTATAATACCATCTATATGCGCCCTGACCATCTTGGACATTCCGAAACTGAACAGGAAATCCAGCTTATCGGGCTTGATGGATACAATCTTACTGCTGGCATAGAACATCGAGCCAAGACTCTTCTGCACCTCGGTGATAGGCACGTTTCCCCTGCCCGTGCCACGCGCGTAAGAAGCAAAATTGAATCTAAGCGGCTTTACGATATCTCCATGCATATAGGATATCAGCACAAACCCCTTGTCACGCACCACTACACGGATTGTATCAGGCAGAGGCTCCGTGATTACGATGTTATTAGGGATGCCATAAAGCTGCACAGGAATGGCAATCTCTTTTTCTGTTGTCTCATTAAGTACTGTCATAAACCAGAATCCAGCACTTACGGCAAGGAAAAAAAGAAACACAAAGAACTCCTTATTCACAGCACTGAACAAGAAGTCCTTTATTACCTTGTACGGCTTGATGCCCCTTTGGGTATTCACCTAATCAGTTTATTTTGTAGGCTGAGCTGCGGCAGCATCAGCGAAGACATAGTTCTTATCGCAGGTTACCACAACGCCACGAGCGATCTCTATGTCAACCGTGTTCTTCTCAAGGTTGATCTTCTTCACAGTACCATGAAGACCACCACCTGTAACAATTTCAGTACCTTCCTGAAGAGAATTCTGGAAATTACGTATTTCCTTCTGCCTCTTCTGCTGAGGACGAATCATAAAGAACCACATGATTGCAAAGATTGCAACCATCATAATGAGCATAGAGTAGCCACCACCCTGCTGGGCCTGTGCTGCTAGAAACATTGATGTCATATAAGCCTAACCAAGCCTTCCCAAAGGGAAGGATGTTTTATAGTCACATCCCTGACTTCAGCCGCGCTTGGAGTTCGGTTTTATTATTATACTTAATTTTAATATTGTCATTTGATTCACCCCATAAGCATTTATCTTAGTATAAACACACACCTTTGGGGAGGTTTTAGTGGGGCTTTTACTTCTTCTCCGGCATTACCTTCATCAGCTTGCCAGTCTCAATGAGGTGACGAGCGATAGCATCAAGCATACCGTTGATATATCCACCGGAACGAGGTGTAGAATAAAGTTTAGCGAGATCCACATACTCGTTGATTGTAACATTGACCGGGATATTAGGGAAGTTAAGCATCTCCGTGATAGCCAACTGCATAATGATGACATCCATATATGCAAGACGAGAGAAATCCCAGTTCAGGGAAGCCTCTGTCATATAGCGCTGATACTGCTCGGCATTAAGGATTGAAGCGCGGAACAGCTTACGGGCGAACTCACGGTCCTCCTCGTCACGATATTCAGGGAGCAATTCAAAGTTTGCATTTGATTTCTCGTCGAAACGCTTGATGGTCTTCAATACAAATGTATCAACAACATCCTTGTCATCATTCCAGTACAGGCTTATCTCCTCAAGAACAGCAGCAAGCTCATCATTATCCTGAATATGCTGACGATAAATCTTACGCCATACCTCACGGTCAGCCTCGTAGCTGCTGTCTGGATCATTCATATAATCCTTATATATATCGCTTGCCTCTATCTGGAGGTAGAGCTTCTTGACATACTCGATACTATCCTCCCAGATGTGCTTCTGTCCGTCATAGAACTCCTGCAACATCTTGTTAATCTCAAGCTGGAAAGCGAACTTGTTTTCTACGAACTTTGACGAAGGAATAGGCTGTCCTTCACGCTGAGCACGAGCCACAGCAACCTCAAGGTGCTTACGCGCCATCTTTGTTACTTCAACGATAAGCTGGAGAAGATAGTTATAAAGATGATACGATTTTGACAGACTGAAAACAAGTTCCTTTTCAGCATTGTCAATGTTATGATTACCGTTCTGGAAATACGCATAGGTAAGTTGTACGGCTTTAATACGGATTAGTTCTCTGTTAATCATTTCACCTATATTGGTCTTTTTTGTCTTTACTGTTCATAGATTGACTGTTTCCATTAGCTAACCTGCGCTTCAGGCTACAATCTTCTTTATAACGTATGCAATGTGCGAGGCATAACCGCACAATTCCAAATTTACAGTGCAAAATTATGAAAAATGATGCGATTATCCAAATAAAATAAGCTTTTTTATAAGAAAAAATGACGATTTCCATAAAAATCCTTGCTTAAGTCAAGAAATATGAGTACCTTTGCATCGCTTTTTTTTGAGCACATCCCGAAAACCGAGATGATATCTCGTGTGATGGCGAATTAAGCAATTAACAAATTTATCGTTTAACAACTTAATTTAGAGTAACACAAATTATGTTAGAAATTTCAGTAAAAGGTCAGAACAGAACTGACATTGGTAAGAAGGCATCAAAGCTGATGCGTAAAGAAGGTCTCGTTCCATGTAACCTCTATGGTGAGAAAAGAGACGAGAACGGTCTTCCAGTAGCTAAGGCTTTCGCTGTATCATTCGCAGAGCTCCGTAAGGCAGTTTACACTCCAAACATCTACGTTATCAACCTCGACATCGAGGGCGAGAAGCACATTGCTATCCTCAAGGAGCTCCAGTTCCACCCAGTTACAGACGCTCTCCTTCACGTTGATTTCTTCGAGGTAACTCCTGAGAAGCCAATCACTGTTGGTATCCCTGTAAACCTCGTTGGTCACGCTGCTGGTGTACGTGCCGGTGGTCGTATGAGCCTTTCTATCCGTCAGATCAAGGTTACAGCTCCTTACAGCAAGATTCCTGAGAAACTCGACGTTGACGTTACTGCTCTTGAGATCGGTAAGTCAATCAAGGTTGGTTCACTCCACTACGAGGGTCTTGAGCTCGCAACAGGTAAGGAAGTAGTTGTATGCTCTGTCAAGATGACACGTGCTGCTGCTGCCGCTGCTGCTGAAGCTGCTGCTGCTAAGTAAACCACGTTTTACTGACAACAAAACATAAAAGGGCGCCCATCGGTGCCCTTTTTTTGAATTAAGAGTAAAGAGTGAAGAATTTAAATTACACTATCTACATTACTCTTTACACTTTCAACTTTACATTATAAGGAAATGGAAAAATACCTTATCGTAGGTCTTGGAAATCCGGGACCTGAATATCACGAAACCCGTCATAACGCAGGTTGGATGGTTGTCGATAGCTTTGCTGCAGAACAAGGCGCAACCTTCGAGGACAAGCGCTACGGCTATGTGGCAGAGACAAGCGTGAAGGGGCGTAAGCTCATTCTGCTGAAACCTACCACATACATGAACTTGAGCGGCAATGCCGTGCGCTATTGGCTTGAGAAAGAGAATATCCCGAACGAGAATCTTCTCGTCATCGTTGACGACCTCGCACTTCCTCTTGGTAAGATGCGTCTCAGAGGCAACGGCTCAAATGGCGGTCACAACGGCTTGGGACATATTCAGCAGCTCATAGGACAGCAATATGCCCGTCTTCGTATGGGTATCGGCAGCGAGTTTAATAAAGGTCAGCAAGTTGACTGGGTTCTCGGCAAGTTCTCTGACGAGGACAAGCAGATTCTTCAGCCTTGCATCGACACAGCACGAGAGATTATCAAGAGCTTTGTTCTTGCAGGCATCCAAAGGACAATGAACCAATACAACAAGAAGTAATGAACGAACAGGCACGCATAGACAAATGGCTATGGGCTGCACGCATCTTCAAGACACGCAGCATCGCTGCTGACGCTTGCAAGAACGGTCGTGTGACCAAGAACGGCGTAAACATCAAGCCGAGCCATATAATAAAGATAGGGGAAACCGTATCTGTGAAGAAACCGCCTGTAACCTATTCTTTCAAGGTTCTGAAGGCGATAGAGAACCGTGTAGGCGCGAAACTTGTCCCGGAGATATACGAGAACGTGACAGACCCAAAGCAATACGAACTTCTTGAGATGTCGCGCATCAGCGGTTTCGTTGATCGTGCTCGCGGCACAGGTCGCCCAACGAAGAAAGACCGCCGTGCAATGGATGCATTCGTAGAGCCTGCCATGTTCGGTTTCGACGATGAATTCGATTTCGACCTTGACGACGAAGAGGAGGAATAATATAGGGTGTCTGTGAAAAACATGTGTACTATGTGTACCATGTGTACCCAAAAAGATGACGAACTCACATTGTCTTTCTTTTCCGTGTAGCTCACATGGTACACATAGTACACACAATACACATAATTTTTACAGACACCCTATACCTGAAAAAATCGCTCCTCCCATTTAATAATAATATATATTATATATAATATATATTATTATTAACATAAAAAAGCAAAGAAAGGAAAGAGAGGGGATGTCTGTGAAAAATATGTGTACTATGTGTACTGTGTGTACCCATCATTCGGGATTTGCCCAGGTTACAAGTCCGTTTCACCTCCGTTACAAGTCCGTTGTAAATCCGTTCTAAATCCGTTCCCTATGTTCGGAGATATCTTGGATGCTTCACCGGGGATACGTCTTGCTACTTGCCTTGTTAAGGCTGGAGCTTTTCGGTACACATGGTACACATAGTACACATATTTTTTACAGACACCCTATCGGTGTAAAAGAAAGGGAACGAATAACTTGAATAACTAAAACACGATGGCACCTGTGAGGGCAATATGCTCGGTACTTGCAGAAGGGAATATGGCTATGGCTGTATTCCCTTTGTCGTTATCATCCTTTTCCTTCTTGGTTGTAAGCTTCTGCCATACAGGGAGCATGAGATACGCAGCCTCACTCGACAGAATGCCTATAGCCGCACCGGCAAGAACATCATGCACATAATGTTTTCTATGCGCTACCCTGAGCGTGGCTGTAGTAGCTGCAACTGCATAGGCAGAGATACCAATCCAAGGCGAAACATCCTTATACTCGTGCATCACCAAATTAGCGCCACAGAAAGCCTTTGCACTATGACCGGAAGGAAATGCCTTGTCATCAGAGTCATCAGGACGCCATTCATGTACGGTCATTTTCAAGCCTCCTGCTATGCCATAAGTCATTCCCCATGCAGCAACCGTGACAAACAACCTGTCTTTCAAACTATGTGCCGGCTGTGCTCCACAAGGTTCCAAAGCGAAATTCATCGCAGTAGGTACATATTGCAGATAATCCTCCACCTGTGCATGCGCACAAGCAGAGGATACCACCATAAACATAGAAACAAATAGTTCCTTTATCATTAAAACAAACTAAAAATTATAAATTCTATTGGAATTGGCACGACTTAGAATCTGCCACCGCCGCCGAAGCCGCCGCCACCGAAGCCACCACGAGGCATACCGCCACCGAAGCCGCCACCAGGAGCGCCACCGCGACCACCACGGCCACCGCCACCAAATCCACCTGGAGGAGGACCAGGCATACCACCAGGGCCACCGAAGCCGCCACGACCACCACGTGCATTCTTACCACCAAAGGCATTGAAGCGATAGATAACGTGGAGCATTGCATAGCTGTTGATTCCGTTAGACCAGCTATTGGTAATACCCGTTGCACTGCTGCTATTCGTGAAGCTACTCTTAGTATGGAGTACATCATAGAACTGCAATGAAACTGTAAGAGGCTTACCCTTGAGGAAACTCTGTGAAATCTGCGCATTCCAAATGAACTCATCTGTATTTGCATCTTTCTGAGCATAGTTACGACGTGAAGACATGTGAGCGCTTGTAGACAAGGCTGTTCCCCAAGGTGCTGTTGCCGTAATGTCGGTACCATACTGGAAGTCCCATGTATTTCTATTACGATCTGGCTGGAGCTTATTCTTGTTGATAGTATAGTTCACATTACCGTTAAGCTCAACCTCAAGCCAGCCGTTACGATAGCTGATACCAAGGTTCTCGCCGAGAGTAGTAGAGCGATTAAAGTTCTTTACAGCCTCACTTTTATTGGCAGGATCAAGATTTACATAGCTTACGTTGTTACTATAACGTAAGTTTGCGAAGCTGTTAAAGTTCCAGACGCCCATAGTATCAATAGCAGCATTATACATAAGAGCACTCATGATATTCCAGTTACCATTGATATTCTCAGGTCTTGATTTCTGAGCACCAGTCAAAGGATCGTAGTAAACCTTATTAGACACGCTGTTCTTAGTGTTGCTATAGTTCACGAAAGCCATTACACTACTGAAGTGGCTCTGTATATAGTTATTGTAACGAAGTTGTGCACTCTGCGTGAAAGAAGGCTTCAAACCAGGATTACCTTCCCTGATATTCATCGGATCACTGTCATCTACTATAGGCAACATATCTTCCATTGAAGGCTGACTGGTTCTTGCACGATAGTTAAGACGGAGGGTCTTTCTTCTATTGAACTTATAATTGAAATCAAGAGTAGGAGTGATATTGCTCACGCTACGTGCTGTATCAAAATGCTGGTTAAGATAATCATAGACAAGATGCTGAGTCTGTGGCTGATAGAGCACACCAAGATTCAAGTTATATGCATTGGTTGTACGACGCCACGTTAGCTCCATTTCCTGAGTATCGTTTTTATACTTAGTTGAACGGCTAAGTTCCTTATTATAATAATCAGAACTTGTAGTCAGAGGCTTATAGGCACCAATAAAGTCATCAAAGCCATTATATCTTGGAGTTATACCACGACCAAATGAAGTAAAGTCACTGAAATCATAAGTATCGCGGCTATTGTCTCTGTCACTATGCTGATACATGTATCTAAACACGAGGAAAGAGTACTGTGAAAGCCTTTCTGTATAAGAAGCAGAAATCTGGAAACTTGAATTGTTTGTCGGAGCTGTGTTATAACGGTTCTTCCAATAAACAGAATCAGCACCATCTATATTCTTGATACGATACAAATCCGTTTCACTTACGCTCAGCGACTCATTTTCATTCTTTGACTTCTGATATCTTCCCTGAACAGTGATGCTATTACCACGATTTGAAAGTTTACGGCTGACAGTAGCCATCACATTAAACTGTGAATTATCACCATGACTGAGACTCAGATTATTGTTTCTATTAACAAGAAGAGAGTCCAAAGGATTCAGAGCACTTATCTTCCTCATCACTTCGCTATCAAGTGGATCTACATTTTCGTCATATGAATATGGATCCTTTGAGAAAGAGGCATTCAATCTCTGAGAGTGTGAGTCATTGTTTGAGAATGTATAGCTTGGACGGAGCTGAATAGTGGTCATAGTGTCTGGATGCCACTCTAAACGTCCTGCGAAATTGAAATTGTTGTTTCTGTTTTGAGTAACAGATCGACTATTGCTGAAAGCACCAACCTTACTTATATAGCTCTCACTTGCAGTCGTTGTAGTATTATCACCATCTCCGTGATTCCAACGACCATTGAGGTCGAAGATAATCTTATTCGTTATCTCGTAGTTGTAGTTAATGGCAACCATCTTGTTAGCCTGAAGGCCATTACCTGCACCGCCACGACCACCACGGCCACCAAAGCCACGGTCGTTAGTGTTATTTGCATTACCCATTATCATGAGACGGTCGTTGTCCTTCATTATACCAGCCATAACACGTCCTGCATAACGGTCATGAGTACCTGCAGCAAGGTCAGCATTGCCAAGGAAACCCTTGTTCATACCAGGCTTGATACCGAAGTCAAGAATCATATTTTCCTCACCGTCATCAACACCGGTCATACGAGCCATATCCGATTTCTCGTCATACGCCCTTACCTTTTCAATAATAGATGTTGGGAGGTTCTTCAAAGCTGTCTGGCTATCACCATTCATGAACTCCTTACCATCAACCTTGATTCGCGTCACCTGCTTACCATTGATGGTAATCTTACCGTCTTCGCCAACCTGAGCACCAGGCAGACGCTTCACGAGCTCTTCAACAACAGAGCCCTCTGGAGTACGATAAGCAGCTGCATTATATATAAAGGTATCCTCTTTCACGACAAGCTTCTGAGCCATACCCTTAGCTACGACTTCCTTCAACATTACGGCATCGGTAGCCATATTGATCTTTCCGAGAGCAACGTCCTTGCCTTCAGCCATAGTAATGTTACGATATACATTACTATAACCGATGTTGGTCATTCTCAGAATGTACTTTCCATCTTCTGGAACCGTGATCTTGAAAGAGCCATCCTCTGCCGATGCAGCTCCCGCAACATACGAAGAGTCAGTCTTCAGCAACTGAACAGTCGTCTGCATAAGAGGCTCCTTTGTCTCTTTGTCATAAATTGTACCGCTTACGACACGGTTTTGAGCCATTGCCCCATAGCAAACGAACAGCAACGAAGCAAATGCGAAAAGTCTTTGTTTCATATTATGATTTTTATTATGATCTTTCTTTTTTAAACGAAGTTTTCCAAGTGCTAGATATGAATTGTCTATCTTCTTTACTCTTTACACTATCTACTATACCTTTTCAATAACAGTAGTTCATAGTTTTCGAGTATGACAATATGCATATCTCTATTTTCTGCACTTTTCGTACTTCCCAACTTTTGAACCGATTCAACTAATATACGAGAATATTGATAAAAAGTTTAACGCATTTTGAACTTTTTTTTGCGTTTTACCGAAAATATATGTAACTTTGCACCAGAATTCTAAAAAATGCTAAAGACAAACGGCTAATGAACAAAGACGAATGCCAGAAGACCTTCGACTTTTGCCCTTAATCTTTTGGCAAATAATAACAATTCTAAAAAATGAATCAAAGAGTTATCATATCACAGAATCTCGAAGCCGAACTTGCTTCCGCCATAGCTGACTGCGAGCACGATCGCATCTTCGTCCTTACCGACACCACCACCGTAGAGAAGTGCTGGCCCGTAATCAGCAGCTACAAGTGTCTCTCCGGGGCACAGATGATAACAATCGGTGCTACAGATATGGAGAAGACGCTGGAATCAACAGCCCATGTATGGGAGGGATTGCAGAAGGGCGGGGCTACACGCCACTCATTGCTCATCAACCTTGGCGGTGGTATGATAACTGACCTTGGCGGCTTCGCTGCAAGCACATTCAAGCGCGGCATCAACTTCATAAACATACCTACCACTCTGCTATCTATGGTAGATGCTTCAGTAGGCGGAAAGACCGGCATCAACTTCAGAGGACTGAAGAATGAGATTGGTGTGTTCAATGATTCTAAATATGTGATACTCTGCACAGAGTTCCTCAAGACTCTTGACCACGAGAATATAGCATCAGGCTATGCAGAGATGCTGAAACACGGCCTCATATTGCGTAAGGCATTCCCTGTTTCAGAGGCAACGAAAGCCGACTATACTGCCATGTGGGCTGAACTTATCAACTTCGACCTCATGAACCCAGACCTCAAGCAACTGCAGCGAATGGTGGCTGAGAGCGTTCAGGTAAAGGAGCGCATAGTGGAGGAAGACCCGCACGAGCATGGCATCCGCAAGGCTCTCAACCTCGGCCACACCGCAGGCCATGCTTTTGAGTCATGGGCAATGATGCACAAGCCAGTACTGCACGGCTATGCCGTTGCATGGGGTATAATCCCGGAACTTTACCTTGCCGTAAAGAAGGTGGGCTTCCCTACACAGATAATGCGTCAGACGGTACAATTCATCCGTGAGAACTACGGCGTACTGCCAATAACTTGCGATGACTACCCTACCCTTCTCGAACTCATGTCACACGACAAGAAGAATATTGCAGGCGTTATCAACTTCACCCTACTCGGAGGCATCGGTGATATCCGTATCAACCAGACAGCCACAAAAGACGAGATAGAGGAAGCGCTTGATTTCTTCCGTGAAGGATAATTAAACATACGCCTTTGCATCCTGCCAACTGGTAGGGTGCAAAGGCGTAACCAATTTTTACAAAGACAATTTTTCACATTGTAATATAAATAAAAAATATGTCACCCTTATTAATTCTGAAACTTGTCGGTTCACTTGCCCTACTGATGTATGGTATGAAGTCAATGAGTGAATCATTACAGAAAATGGCTGGTTCACAGCTGCGTCACGTACTTCAGGCAATGACCAAGAACCGATTCACGGGCATGCTGACAGGTGCTTTCGTAACGGCATCTGTACAATCCTCTACAGCCACAACGGTCATGACAGTGAGCTTCGTTAATGCAGGTCTGTTGACGCTTGCCCAGGCTATCTCCATCATTATGGGTGCCAATATCGGTACCACATTCACAGCATGGATCATGTCTGCGGGTTTCTCGTTCAACATCACCGACTTCGTGTGGCCGGCATTCTTCATTGCCATTATCCTTATATATAGTAAGAGGCGCAAGTCCGTAGGTGATTTCCTGTTCGGCGTCAGCTTTCTCCTGCTCGGTCTTGGCACTCTGAAGGCTACGGGAACAGACATGCACTTGGAGGAAATCCCTGCTGTGATACATTTCTTCGAGTCATTTGAGGACAACTATTTCTCATACATCATCTTCCTCATCATAGGTGGCATAATGACCGTATGCGTGCAATCATCTGCAGCAGTAATGGCTATAACAATGGCATTGTGTTCAACAGGTGTTATGCCTATCTACCTTGGCATAGCACTCGTTATGGGTGAGAATATCGGAACTACCGTTACATCAAACGTAGCAGCACTCACAGCCAACATACAGGCTCGAAGAGCAGCCTTCGCCCACATGTTCTTCAACATATTCGGCGTTCTCTGGGCACTCTGCATCTTCCGTATATTCATCAACTTCGTCTGCGGCATTGTAGGCTTCCCTACCGAGGGTGCCACAGCAGCCGACGCAAAGCTCCTTCCTACCGTACTGGCAACGTTCCACACAACGTTCAACGTAATCAACACAGCTATCCTCATTTGGTTCATACCTTACATTGAGCAGATTGTATGCCGTGTAATTACAAAGACCAAGGGCAAGGACGACGAGGAAGAGTTCAGACTTCGCTTCATCAGTTCTGGTTTCATGCAGACTCCTGAGCTCTCTGTGCTTGAGGCTGAGAAGGAAATACGCTCATTCTCTTCACACACACAGAAGATGTTCCATCTCGTATGGGAGCTTCTGTCTGAGAAGAACAAGACCGACTTCGTGAAGAAATACTCACGTATTGAGAAGTACGAGGCTATTACCGACAACATCGAACTTGAGATTGGCCACTATCTTAACGAGGTTTCTTCAGAACGCCTTTCTGATGCAACCAAGGCAAAGATTCGCGCTATGCTCCGTGAGATATCAGAGATTGAGTCTATCGGCGATTCTTGTTACAACATTGCGCGCTCACTCAACCGTAAGATTTCAGGCAAGGAAGACTTCACAGAGGAGCAGTACAGCCATATCACACAGATGATGGGACTTGCAGATCAGTCTCTTACCGAGATGAACACCCTCATGACCGGCTATCGCGAGACACTTGATATCAATAAAGTATTCAACATTGAGACTGAGATCAACAACTTCCGTAACCAGCTCAAGAGTCAGAATATCACAGATATCGACGAACAGAAATACACCTATGCCATCGGCACTATATACATGGATATCATCTCTGAGTGCGAGAAACTTGGTGACTATGTAGTTAACGTGGCAGAGGCTCGTATGGGCATAAGACAGAGACCGCAGAATACAAAGAATAGGCAATAAAGCCCCCTCCATCCCCCCGAGGGGGGAGTCTTTAATATAGTAATGCCGCTCATAGGTTCCAATATGGATTTCCTATGAGCGGCAACCTTTTTGTAAAATATGATTTGCCCCTGTGATTAGAAATACTATCTAACAAGCTCCCCCCTCGGGGGGATGGAGGGGGCCGTCTTTTTACTTTCCTAACAACTTATTGGCTGCGTTGCCAATAGCAGTATTAGCCTTGTTGGCAGCATCATTTACCTTGTCAGCAGCCTTGTTAGCAGCATCATTTACCTTTGTCTCAGCCTTTGCCTTGGTCTCATTCACCTTAGTCTCAGCAGCAGACTTTGCATTGTTGGCAGCATTTGTAGCAGCAGCCTCAGCTGTATTCTTTGCTGCATCACCAACAGTCTTGGCATCAGCCTTTACTGCAGCAACAGCATCTTCAGCAGTAGCCTCTGCACTTGTTGGAAGGTTCTTGATACCGTCAATGAGAGAAACGACTGTTGCGCTACTTGCAGCAGACTTGAGAGACTCAGAGTTATTGCTTATGAACTCCTGAATCTTGAGAGCATACTTCTTAGCCTCCTCAACCTTGCCTTCCTCTACGAGCTTGGCATACTCTTCCTTAACCTTTGTAAGAGTAGCCTCAATCTTTGAAGCATCCTTAGTCTCAGCACCGAGAGCCTCTTCAAGAGCTGTGGTAACTTCTGTTGCCTCATCCTCACCAACAGCAACAGCTACTGTATCTTCTTTAACCTCATCATTTGAAGCAGCCTTGTTGCCGCAGCTTGCGAGCGCGAAAGCTACGCAAGCGAAAAGAAATACCTTTTTCATTTTGCTTAGATTTAATAATTTCTTGTTTACGTTTAAGTTTATTATTAGCGGAAACCGCCATTTAGCTTTTATGAGCGACAAAGGTAATAATCTTTTTCAATATAGCAAAAATTATCACATTTTTTAACCTTTCATCGTAGCCTTAAAGACCTTTTTCAAATATATAAAGGCAGGAAGTTTTTCCGTTATTGCTCTTATGATAATACCATTATAATACCATAATATTACCATAATAATACCATTATATTACCATTAAGAATGGTATCTTTATGGTATTTTAATGGTATTTATATGGTATTTACATAGGAAGAACATGGGCTTTTCAGCTAAGTAGAAAAACATTTGCACATATCAAAGTTTTCGTGCCTTAACAATTTGATTTGGTGCACATTGCACATCTTGATGCCCAGAAAAGGGAAAATAAACGGTGGAAAATTTGGTTTACACTCGAAAAATTAGTAACTTTGCACTCACAAATCAGAGACGGGAACCGCTCTATGAGCGACAATCCCTATTTGTTTCGTGCGAAGAAGCACTCAGAAAAAGAATTATCGATAATTAACAAACAGAATATTCTAATGAACATACTTGAACTTAGTGAGCAGGAGATAGGCAGACGCGAGAGTCTGCAACAGCTTCGTGACATGGGCATTGAGCCATATCCTGCAGCAGAATACGTGGTTGACGCTTGGAGCGATGACATTCGTGAGAACTTCGTTGACCTCCCTACAGAGAAGGATGCAGAGGGCAATGAGGTGCCTGGCACACCAACTCCAGAGAACAGCCGTATGGTAAGCATCGCTGGCCGTATGATGGGCCGCCGTATCATGGGTAAGGCTGGTTTCGCAGAGCTTCAGGACTCAAAAGGCCGTATTCAGGTCTATGTTAAGCGCGACGAGATCTGTCCTGGTGAGGACAAGGAACTGTACAACACCGTATTCAAGAAGCTCCTCGACATCGGTGACTTCATCGGCGTTAAGGGTTATGTGTTCCGCACAAAAACAGGCGAGATTTCTGTTCATGCTCAGGAACTTACACTTCTCTCTAAGTCTCTCAAGCCTCTGCCAATCGTAAAGACAGACGCAGACGGCAATGTATATGACAAATTCGACGACCCAGAGCTTCGCTATCGTCAGCGTTATGTTGACCTTGTAGTGAACGATGGCGTTAAGGAGACCTTCCTCAAGCGTGCAACCATCATCCGCACTATGCGTAACATCCTTGATGGAGCAGGCTATACTGAGGTAGATACTCCTATTCTCCAGAACATAGCAGGTGGTGCTTCTGCACGTCCATTCATCACTCATTTCAACGCTCTGAATCAGGATATGTATATGCGTATCGCTACAGAGCTTTATCTGAAGCGCCTTATCGTAGGTGGTTTCGAGGGTGTGTATGAGATGGGCAAGAACTTCCGTAACGAGGGTATGGACAAGACCCACAACCCAGAGTTCACATGTATGGAGCTTTACGTATCATACAAGGACCTCAACTGGGGTATGGGCTTCACAGAAAAGATGCTCGAGACTATCTGTACCGCTGTTAACGGCAAGCCAGAGGTTGAGATTGACGGTAAGGTTATCTCATTCAAGGCTCCATTCCGCCGTCTCCCTATCCTCGACGCCATCAAGGAAAAGACTGGCTACGACCTCTATCCTATGAACGAGGATGAGATTCGTGAGGTTGCCAAGAAGCTCGACATTGAGGTTGACGAGACAATGGGTAAGGGTAAACTCATCGACGAAATCTTCGGTGAGACATGTGAGGGCACATTCATTCAGCCAACATTCATTACCGACTACCCTGTTGAGATGTCACCTCTTACAAAGATGCACCGCTCAAAGCCAGGTCTGACAGAGCGTTTCGAGCTTATGGTTAATGGTAAGGAGCTTGCAAATGCATATTCAGAGCTTAACGACCCTATTGATCAGGAGCAGCGTTTCATTGACCAGATGAAACTTGCTGACAAGGGTGACGACGAGGCAATGATCATTGACCACGACTTCCTCCGCGCTCTTCAGTACGGTATGCCTCCTACATTCGGTATCGGTATCGGTATTGACCGCCTTGTAATGCTTATGACAGGTAAGTTCGCTATCGGCGAGGTAATGCTCTTCCCTCAGATGAAGCCAGAGAAGAAGGCTCCACGCTCAAGCATAGCAGAGTGGGCTGAGATTGGTGTCTCTGAAGAGTGGGCATACGTAATGCGCAAGGCTGGCTTCAATATGATCAGCGACATCAAGGAAGAAAAGGCTCAGGGACTTCAGCAGAAGATCGGCGAGATCAACAAGAAGTACAAACTTGGCTATGAGAAGCCATCACTGGACGAGGTTCAGAGCTGGATTGACAAGGTACAGGAGTAAATTTTAAGAAGTACAGGGAGTGAACTTCTTTTAATACAAAGACAAATGTTCAACTGTGGAAAAATAGCAATTATCGGAGGTGGTAGCTGGGCAACAGCTATTGCCAAGATTATTGTTGAAAATACCCACCACATAGGCTGGTACATACGCCTTGATGACCGCATAGAGGATTTCAAGCGCATGGGGCATAACCCTGCGTATCTCACAAGCGTTCATTTCAATATGGACGAGATATTCTTCTCTAGCGATATCAATAAGATTGTACAGGCGTATGACACACTGGTATTCGTGACACCTTCCCCATATCTGAAGAATCACCTCAAGAAACTGAAGGTGAGGATAAGGGACAAGTTCATCGTCACAGCCATCAAGGGCATCGTACCAGAAGAGAATCTTGTGTGCTCGGAATACTTCCACAACGTAATGGACGTGCCATACGACAACATCGCCTGTATCGGCGGTCCTTCACATGCCGAGGAAGTGGCTCTTGAACGTCTGTCATACCTTACAATAGCATGTGAGGATCAGGACAAGGCAAATTCCTTCGCAGAAACAATCAGCGGCAGATTCATAAAGACAAAAATTTCGAATGATGTCATCGGCATTGAGTATGCCTCTGTCTTGAAGAACGTATATGCCATTGCCGCAGGTATCTGCTCAGGTCTGAAATACGGAGATAACTTCCAGGCCGTTCTTGTAAGCAATGCCTTGCAGGAGATGCACCGTTTCCTTGAGAGTATGCATCCGTCAGAACGCAACGTAGCAGACTCTGCCTATATGGGTGACTTGCTCGTGACGTGCTACTCCAAGTTCTCACGAAACCGCACATTCGGTTCAATGATAGGTAAGGGGTACTCTGTGAAGTCAGCACAGATAGAGATGGAAATGATAGCCGAGGGCTATTTCGGTACAAAATGTATGAAGGAGATCAACCGCCACATGCACGTCAATATGCCAATTCTCGATGCTATGTATAATATTCTGTACGAGCGCATTAGTCCGCAGATAGAAATCAAGCTGCTGACGGATTCGTTCAGGTAAAAAGCCAACCTAGGGCCTGGCCCCTCACCCGTCACTACGTGACCCCCTCTCCCCAAGGGGCGAGGGAAAAGTTACAATCTTTCGGTAATAAGGGTAAAAAAATAAACAATAATACCACTTATGGCAGTTCGTTTACTAACCATAAGTGGCATTTTTTGTTTGCGAGAAAGTTTAGCTCGTCCTCCATAATTAGAAATACATACTTTCCCTCGCCCCTTGGGGAGAGGGTGTCACGTAGTGACGGGTGAAGGGCTAGGCTTTATAATAAGGCGTATTATATGTCAGAGATATCAGACCATTGTTATTACTTACAGTAACGGTGGTGCCGTCATTTGAAACAACGTAGGTGTAGCTGTTCTCTACCTTATTCTTCAGGTGATATACAACGTTGAAAGTCTCTACGATGACATCGAGGGCGTTAGACTCTTTCATCGGGATCTCAACGATGAGCTGACCAAGCTTGCCTTGCTTTGATACTTTCTCATAGTTGAAATGAAGGACGATATCCGTACCCTGACAGTTGCCCACAAGACCGTTCTTCACATCGTCATAGGCATAGCCCTTGGCACTTACCTGCTTTGTTATATCAGCGATATTTCCGTTCAGGTCAATACCGTCAAACTCAAAAGCGTTAGCGTTAATACTCATTACCAGTGCGAAAACTGCAAAAAAGATTTTTTTCATAGTCGTTGTATTTTTATTTTAGTTATTTTCAAAGGCAAATTTAGTATTTTCTTAGTTATATCAATATAAATCACCATTTCAATTAACAATAATTAACCCGTGATGAAACCTATGTAACAATTGCATGGAAAAATAGTCAAATTTTTATAAATTATTTTGGGTATATAGAATATTTTTGGTATTTTTGCAAGCAATAATTACAATATTAACTATTAAATTATAAAACGCACAAATGAAAAGTATCTCACTTGACATTACAAAAGCTCAGCAGTTCCTTCCTGCTGGTGCGATATCAGCTTACAAAACAAAGGTAGCAGAGGCTCAGAAGGGACTGGAAGAAGGAACTGTCCCTGGTAGTGATTTCCTTGGCTGGCTTCACCTCCCATCATCCATCACCCCTGAGTTCATCAAGGAAGTGAAGGCTGTTGCGGAGATTCTTCGCTCAAAGTCAGAGGTTGTGGTCGTTGCCGGTATCGGTGGCTCATACCTTGGTGCACGTGCAGTTATCGAGGGTATCAACAACAGTTTTGACTGGCTCATTAAGGACCGTAAGAATCCTGTCGTTATCTTCGCAGGAAACAATATAGGCGAGGACTATCTCTCTGAACTTACAGAATATCTCAAGACAAAGAAGTTCTCTATCATAAATATATCAAAGTCAGGTACAACAACCGAGACAGCCCTCACTTTCCGTCTGCTTAAGACTCAGCTCGAGGCTCAGGTAGGTAAGGAGGCAGCAAAGGACCTTATCGTTGCTGTAACAGATGCAAAGAAAGGTGCTGCTCGTATGTGCGCCGACAAGGAAGGCTACAAGACATTCGTTATTCCTGATAACGTAGGCGGCCGTTTCTCAGTCCTAACTCCAGTAGGTCTTCTGCCAATCGCTTGTGCAGGTATCGACATTGAGCAGCTTGTGGCTGGTGCTCAGGCAATGGAGAAGCAATGCGGTATAGATGTTCCTTTCGAGGAGAACCCGGCAGCCGTTTATGCAGCTGTGCGCAACGCCCTCTATGCAAGCGGCAAGAAAATTGAGATTCTCATGAACTATCAGCCAAAGCTGCACTACTACATGGAGTGGTGGAAGCAGTTGTTCGGCGAGTCCGAGGGTAAGGACGGCAAGGGTATTTACACCGCTTCATGCGACTTCACCACAGACCTTCACTCTATGGGTCAGTGGATTCAGGAAGGCGAACGTACCATCTTCGAGACCTGTATCTCTGTGGAGAACCCAGAGAAGAAACTTCTCTTCCCATCAGACGCAGAGAACCTTGACGGACTTAACTTCTTGGCTGGCAAGCGCATAGACGAGGTAAACAAGAACGCAGAACTTGGCACTCGTCTGGCTCACGTTGACGGTGGTGTACCAAACATCCTCATCTCTATTGAGCGTCTTGATGCCTACAACTACGGTCAGCTCATCTACTTCTTCGAGAAGGCTTGCGGCATCTCTGGTCAGTTGCTCGGCGTGAACGCATTCAACCAGCCAGGTGTGGAGGCTTACAAGAAGAATATGTTTGCCCTTCTCGAGAAACCGGGCTACGAAGAGGCAACAAAGGCAATCAAGGCTCGCCTGGAGCAGGAATAAATTCAGAAAAAAGAAGTAAAAGGAGCTAAAGGAGTATAAGGAGTACAAGACAATACCATCGTCTTGAACTCCTTGCACTCTTTAATATTCTTGAACTCCTCAAGAAAAATGTTAGAAGAAATAAAACAATACATGAAAGAGCACGGTCTTGAGGCATATCGCCCCAAGACCGTTCTTTTCGATATGGATGGCGTACTCTATGACTCCATGAAATTTCATGCCATAGCATGGAACAGGGCAATGGCAAAGTACGGCATTGACATGCCCGAGATAGAAGGCTATATGTATGAAGGTATGCGTGGCGTTGAGACAATAGCCATTAAATGCCGTGAGCAGTTAGGAAGAGAGATTTCAGAGGACGAGGCAATGGAGATGTATCTTGAGAAATCACGCATCTTCCATTCTATGACAAAGGCGACTATAATGCCTGGTGTCAAGGAATTACAGCGATTCATGCTTTCAAGGGAAATGCAGATAACGGTCGTTACAGGAAGCGGTCAGCCACCATTGCTTGCAGGATTAGCACGCGATTTCGAAGGCCTAATTGATGCCGACAAAATCGTATCAGCAAAGGATGTAAAACAGGGTAAACCAGCTCCTGATCCATATCTTCTTGGTATGGAAAGAATGGGCAGCAAGCCGGAGGAAACAATAGTAGTGGAGAATGCTCCGCTCGGCGTTCAGGCAGGAAGAGCAGCCGGATGCTTTGTCATTGGCGTAAATACCGGTCCGCTGCCCGACAGCCAACTGAAGGAAAACGGAGCGCACATTGTGTTCCACAATATGTTTGAGGTTAAGGACGCTCTGGAGCGTTTCCTTGATGGTCAAGAATAAAAATCGCCTAATTCAAAGCATATTCCAAGGATAGTTTTGGTGATTTCAATTCTTTTTCATAATTTTGCAGAATAATTACAGAATATGGAAATTAACAATTCATCATACTATCTTCCTTCTGAATGGCATCAGCAGGTTGCCGTTCAACTGACTTGGCCTCATGCCAAAACCGACTGGGCACCCTATCTTGAGGATATCGTGCGCATGGAAGTGCGTATGGCTGACGAGATAACAAAGCGTGAGGATCTCATCATCGCCACACCTGAAAAAGATGCAGTGAGAGAACTTCTTGCAGCCCAACTATCTGAACTGCAACTCAATAGGGTAAAAATAGTAGAGATGCCTACCGATGACACATGGGCTCGCGATCATGGTGCCATTACGCTTCTGCCTCGTCCGGAGAATAAGGAGAAAACGAGAAAAGCCATACTTCTCGACTTTTGCTTCAATGGTTGGGGAAAGAAATTTCCTGCCGATAATGATAACCGCATCACACAGAATCTAAATTGCAGTGGGGTGTTTGAGAATTATTACGAGTATGTGATGAGAGACCATCTTGACTTCGTGCTTGAAGGCGGCAGCATTGAGAGCGACGGCAAAGGTACGGTTTTCACTACTTCACAATGCCTTCTGGCTCCTAACCGCAATCAGCCTCTAACCAAAAAGGGGATAGAGGAATATCTGAAAAAGACACTCTGCGCAGAGCAAATAGTATGGCTGGATTATGGTAATCTCATAGGCGATGATACAGATGGTCATATAGACACTATTGTGAGAATTGCGCCAAATGACACTATCCTATATGTGAAGTGCGAAGACAAGAATGATGAGCAGTTTGAAGATTTCAATGCTCTCGAGAAACAGTTAAAAAGTCTGCGCACAAAAGAGGATAAGCCTTACCGCCTTTTGCCTCTGCCTATGCCAAAGGCTATATATGACGATGGTGACAGACTGCCAGCCACATATGCCAACTTCCTGATTATCAACGGTGCAGTACTTGTTCCGACATATAATCAGCCAGATCTCGACAAGATGTCTTTGGATATTATCCAGACAGCTTTCCCCGACCGCGAGATTATAGGCATAGATGCTCAGGTAGCCGTAAGACAGCACGGTTCTTTGCATTGCCTTACGATGCAGTTCCCATGTGATAATTAGGATAAGGGACCAAGAGTAAAGAGTAAAGAGTAAAGTGGAAAGTAGAAAGTAGTAAAGTACCTTTTTTTGTTGATTTAAATGTTTTCTTAGATGAAAGAACTTAAAATAGGAATACTCCAACAGCACAACGTAGCAAGTCGCAAAGTCAATATGACGCGCCTTGCAGAGGGCATTGTTGACCTTGCGCGACGTGGTGCACAGCTCATTGTTCTTCAGGAACTGCACAACTCGCTGTACTTCTGCCAGACAGAGTCTGTGGATAACTTCGAGCTTGCAGAACCGATTCCCGGACCTTCTACCAATTTCTTCGGTGAGATAGCCAAGCAACTTGGTGTAGTAATCGTCACATCGCTTTTTGAGCGCCGTGCTCCGGGACTTTACCACAATACAGCCGTAGTAATAGAAAAAGACGGCTCTATCGCAGGGAAATACCGTAAGATGCATATTCCTGACGATCCAGCCTACTACGAGAAGTTCTATTTCACCCCCGGAGACCTCGGTTTTCAGCCAATACAGACCTCTGTAGGCCGTCTTGGCGTTCAGGTGTGCTGGGATCAGTGGTATCCCGAAGGAGCGCGTCTGATGGCTCTTGCAGGGGCAGAGATACTCATCTACCCTACTGCCATAGGCTATGAGAGCACAGACACCCCGGAGGAACAACAGCGCCAGCGCACGGCCTGGACTACCGTTCAGCGTGGTCATGCCGTAGCTAACGGACTTCCTATAGTTGCCGTAAACCGTGTAGGCTACGAGCCTGATCCAAGCGGCCAGACTAACGGCATTCAGTTCTGGGGCTCTTCATTCGTGGCTGGTCCGCAGGGAGAACTGCTCTATCAGGCCTCTACAGACGAAGAGGAGAGCGTTATCATAGCCTTAGACATGGAGAGAAGCGAGAACGTGCGCCGATGGTGGCCTTTCCTCCGCGATCGTCGCATAGACGAGTTCCAAGACCTTACAAAGCGATTCAGAGACTAATTTTTAGAATACAAGAAGATCAAGGAGTACAAGAAGTTCAAGACAATAGTTTTACAAAGCAAGGGGATTTAATCCCCGTTTTGCGCAATATTCATACGTCTTGAACTACTTGCACTCCTTGAACTTCTTAAACTCCTTTAGAAAAATGGCAAACGACAAGAAACCGGCTGCGCAACAACAGCATGATGCCATCATGGCTAACCTGCGCAATAAGAACTATAAGCCCATATACATCCTTATGGGCACAAAAGACGGCACAGAGAGCTATTTCATAGACAGTATATCCCAATACATAGCTGACAATGTTTTAGCGCCAGAGGAGCGTGATTTCAACCAAGTCATATTCTATGGGGCAGACACCTCTATGCAACAGGTCATAGAACAGGCAAAGCGTTTCCCCATGATGGCAGAGCATCAGGTAGTGATTCTTCGTGAGGCTCAGTTGGCAAAGGAATTCGACCTCATAGAGAAATATATCGAGAAACCTAACCAGCAGACCCTTCTTGTCATCTGCTACAAGGGAAGTATCGACGGACGAAAGAAATACGTCTCACAGGCTCAGAAAATAGGCGAGGTGGCTGCTTTCGCCCCTCTGCGCGAATGGGAACTTAATACCTTCATCGAGGAATACGTAAGGAGCAAGGGCGGAAACATTGACCGCAAGTCATCTGCTATGGTGGCTGAGCACGTAGGAAGCGACCTTAAACGCCTGAAATCAGAAATCGACAAGGTTTTCGTAGCCTTTCCTCCTGGTGCGCCAAAGAACATCACCTCTGACCTCGTTGAGCGCTGCATAGGCATAAGCAAGGACTTCAACAGCTTCGAACTTCGAGATGCAATAGTTGCACATAACATAGAAAAAGCCAATCTTATAGTGAAGCATCTCATGGGTGATCCACGCTCAGGAGGACTCTTCGCCATGATACCGACTTTGTTCTCATATTTCCAGAATCTGATGCTTGCTCACTACGCACCAGCTCCAAGAAATGCGACTGCCATAATGTCATACTTAGGACTGAGAAGCGAGTTTGCTGCCAAAGCCTACATAGAGGGAATAAGTCATTATTCTCCTATGAAGACAATTCAGATTATTGACAAGTTCAGAGAGATTGACGCAAAGAGCAAAGGCCTTGATGCTACCGGAAACACAACGCCGGAAGATCTCGCCAAGGAACTAATCTTCTTCATACTTCATTAAGTTCTCTGGCATAGAGAGGCTATAAGACCGTTTAACAGATTTTAACCCCATTTTCAGCAGGATCATCCTCTGAAAATGGGATTTTTCTTTCTCATTTAGAGCTGATTTTTAGCCGAAAATCATGTATTTTCTTCTATTTCCATACGTAAATCCACGTTTTCGTGGAGGAAATTTTATGGCGTTAAACGCTTATTTTCAACGCTTTTAGCGTGTTTTTCAGGCTCTGAGAATCAAATATTCTACGATTTTCGCCTCCTCGTTCAGAAATTCACGAGTGACGTTTTTTTCGGCTTTTTAGAGTGGATTATGTGTTTAGATTTACATATTTTTAGATTTCGTTTTGTATATGGTTTATATATACAAATCAATATTTCCAAATTCGTGTAAACAAATACAACGTTTACAAATCTAAATATTTAAATAATTTAAGAATTAAAATTTTTATTTACACATCTAAACTTTTAGCATTACGAATATACATTTAGAAATATGCAAATATTCATTTTATAACATATTCTTTTAGTAATGAAAACTTTAATACACGTATAATAAAGTATTTCTTTTATCTTTTAGAAAGAAGATTGGGTTTATAGGTGCATATTCTCGATTTTTAAGCGTAAATTCACATAATTATCTATTACATACCCAGTTAGTTTCAATTTTTGATTAAATTAGAACATAGAGACGGTTTTGAAACGTAAAATTTAGAAATATACAGTTTAGAAATTTAAAACACTAAACAGACCTCTATGCTTTCAATTATAAATTCATATTTCTAAACTTAACGTTTCTAAAAACTCTTTAGATTTGTTGCAAGTCTCAGAAATTTTGTTTACCTTTGTAAATGATAAGAAAAATTGCGTTTTTCATGGGGTTTACCCTCTGAGAATCGAAAATTTTTCACGAACCGACCAACCCGGACGGAAATTTTAAAATTCACAAAGCTCACTCTTCTCTACTCTTTTTCATTATGAAGGAAAGAATAAAACAGCTGATGGAGGCGCAGCACATGAATCAGCAGACGTTCTCCAAGATGACGGGCATTAGCACCGCCTCACTGTCGAGCATCTTCAACGGCAGAACCAACCCTACCCTAATGCACGTAGAGGCTATCAGAAATAAGTTCCCTAACATCAACCTCAACTGGCTGTTGTATGGCGAAGGCGGCATGTTCGTACCAACCGCCAACCCTACCCCAACCACTCTCTTCGACGAAGCAGACCAGGCTAATAATCCTACTCCGCAAACTGTTTCCGAAGCACCTCAAAAGACTGACATTTTGTCAGAAGGGCTATTGAATTTCGATGAACAAACTGTTCTTTCCGCCCCTCAACAAATTGCAAATACGCGCAAAACACAACAACCTACTTTTGCGATTCAGAGCACCCCACTCCGTCGCATCACGGAGATCCGCGTTTTCTATGATGACCAGACTTGGGAGAGTTTTGTCCCTAAGAAATAAATGAGGTTCCGAAAAAATAGTTTGGAACTTTCGCTTCTTTTTTCACGGAACAAAATTTCTTCATAAAGATCGTCAAGAAAAATCTTCACGATGACCAGGAAATCCGTTCTTGAAATTTTTCATAGAAAAAGAAAGCGCAGAAGCAAAAAAAAGCAACGCTCTGAGAATTGCATATATGGGCACAAAGAAAAATCTCTCACGAAATTCTCAATTCTCAGGCACATCATAAATTTTTCATTTCGTTATGTTATCCGAACACAGATTGAAGGGATTTAGGGGATTTTTTCGCAAGGCTCAACAAGCCGCGTGAGTCTCGCTTACACTCGTGATTAACATCTACTGAATCCCCCAAATCTGTGGTCACCAGATTTCAAACACAAATAAAAAATGCCGCTCACAGGATTTGTTTCCTATGAGCGGCAATACTATATAACACCCTTCCCTTTGGGAAGGCATGGTTAGGCTTTTACTCCTCGTCCTTCTTGATACGACGGATAGCACGCTTCTTTGTCTTCTTCTCGGTTGGCTTCTCAATCTTAACGCCAGCCAACTCTGGATCAACCAAGATACGGCCACAATACTCGCAAACGATGATTTTCTTGTGCATCTTGATATCCAACTGGCGCTGAGGTGGAATCTTGTTGAAGCAACCGCCACAAGCATCACGCTGAACGTAAACGATACCAAGACCGTTACGGGCGTTCTTACGGA